>Ga0209804_1000250_pt1 | contig 45943 bp, 37 predicted proteins | sample GraSoiAngelo_139_FD_185896 | JGI IMG/M metagenome (GOLD analysis project Ga0209804, IMG submission 185896) | Grasslands soil microbial communities from the Angelo Coastal Reserve, California, USA - 14_0929_12_20cm (SPAdes) (version 2) | ecosystem: Environmental > Terrestrial > Soil > Grasslands ... | reverse complement strand
GGGGCCCGGGGGTTACCAGGTTGGGGTCCCAGGTCGCGCCACCCGTTTGGGAGGCCTCCACGTGCGAACAGTTCCCGGCGGCAAAGGCCGCCAGGCCGTTGCTGGCGCCCACGAGCTCGGCGACGTCCGACGGCGCGCCGCAGCCCCCGGTGTCCGATGCGAAGGGGTCTCTATGGTCGCGGCCGAAATCGATTTGGTTCTCCACCCCGACGAACGATTGTGTGAGAAGCCCGGAGGCGGCACCGGGGAGGCTTCTCACCGCCGGCGCCTGGGGCGCGGCCGGTGGTGTCACAGAACCGGTCCTGCGCACCACCGTCTCGGGGCCGGCGACGCGCGGGATTCCACCCGGCCCGTCGGAGGCCTGCCGCTCCTGGGCGGCCATTCGATTGTGAATCTGGAGAATGCGATCCCGGATCGCCTGCAGCTCCAGGGCTGAGAGTTGTGGCGCGGCCGACAGCCCTGCCGGCGCGAGGTTCAAGACTGTCAGCGCAGCGGGGATGTCTCCCGCGCTCTGGGCCGTAAGGTGGAGTGTGGAGAACGGGTAGGGCAGGCCTGCGAGCACCAGGGCGACGATCAAAGCCGGAAACAGGACCAACCGTCTGAAGACCTTCATCTTTTCTTCCCCCCCCAAGATTATGCGATTCGTTCGCTTCCCTGCCCCGGCGTCGGACGCGCCGCCCCACCTCCTTATCCTCTCTTCACCCGTGCTGCGGTCGCCAAACGCGACGATCTATGTCACGTGGGTAGCCGCCGGTATTCTCATGACTACGAAGGGTCGTCGGACTGGCTAATCATATCTAGGGATATTGTCTGTATCTTTGTAAGGTATTCTCCCCATCAATCCTTACAGAATCTTTCATAAAAGTGAATCGTTCGCTTGAATGTGTACATATGATCGCCGAACTGATGTACGCTATTGCGTGGAACCGAGGAAGGAACGCGGTGGCCGGCGGATACGTAGGGAGAAACGCAGTGTTTCCAAACGCCTGGGCCGATATCCGGCGCAGATTGGTATACTAGAGTTCGCTTCATCCGCTCCGAGAACGAGTTCCTCATCGAGGGGAGGACGCCCGGGTGGTGGCGGCCTCGAGGAACGTGTGATGCCCACACGCATCAAACGCCGTGCGCTGTGCGAGTGCGATGGGACCGCGCTGTTGGTCGTCCTGATCGTGCTCCTGGCGATCGCTGCGTGGTCTTCGTCATTCGTCTGGTTGATGAATCAGCAGCTCACCCGGGCCGGGGCGCGCTACCGATCCGCGGCGGCGCTGGCGGTGGCGGACGCGGGGGTCCATCGGGCCTTGTCGATCCTGGAAGGGGAGGCGCCGGATGCCCCGGTGCCCGGGCGGACGTGGCGGACCGAGGAGTATGCGGAGACCATCCACGTCGGGTCGTTCGAAGGTCAATTCACCCTGGCGCTCGTGGATGATCTCGACGGGGCCGTCGTGGTGACCAGCGCCGGCGAGGTTGGCGGGATCGTGCGCCGCCTTCGCGCGCGTGTTTATGTGGATTCGCCTGCGCAGCTTGCGGCCCTGTATGGGGCGAGCGTCGTCCGCCTCGAGCACCCGCCGGCGGCCACGGTCATTCTTCCCTACGGCGGCGTCGACGCCCCGTGGATTCAGGTCGCGGCCGGCCGAGGGCTCTGGCTCGCCGGACCCGACGTGGCCATTAACAATCCGTCCGTGCCGTTCCGGGCGGGATCGGGCCCGGTCGACGCGCTTCCCGAGGCCCAGGCGTCGACCGTGCCTCCCGATCCTGGTCCGGTCCGCGTCTGGCTGGGCCGCGGCGCTTCGGTGAGGCTGGATCGGGGCAGCCAGCCGCTGAGCGCCGAGGAGCTGCGCGCGTTGGGGGTCAACATCGAGCGGATCGTGCAGACGCCCGGGCCGCTGCCTGCGGTGCCGGAGGTGGACGGCGGCTTCTATCGGCGCCGGGCCGCGGGCAACACGGGCAACGCCGGCACCAATGAGGCCGCCGGGAAGTTCCTCGGAGATGATGGCCTCGCCCGCAAGCACGACAGCCTCTACTCGGTGCGGGAATGGGACCTGCTGCTCGGCTACCTGAATCGCCCAAGTGGCTCCGAGGCCCTGCAGGGGATCGTCTACGTCGCGGGCGGCATGACCCTGGACGAGGGGCGGCGGCTGCAGATCGACGGCGGCGCGCTCATTACCGAAGGGACGGTCCGGCTCGCCAAGGGGTCGTCGCTCGAGGTGACGCACTCCGCCGCGACGCGCACGCTCCCCGGGCTCGTCACGCTGGACAAAGGGGAACTGCTCGTCTCCCCCGGCGCCACCCTGCGCGTCCACGGCCTCGTCTACTCCCAGGCATTTGAGGCCACGGGTGATGCGCGTGTCGACATCGTGGGGAGTCTGCTGGCGGGGGGCTCGGGATTCAGCGTCAACAACGCCGGCGCCTCGGTCGTGATCCGCTACGATCCCGCGGTGTTGGGAACACCGGGGCTCCTCGCCCCGCCGCCGGGCGCACCGGTGATCGCCTGGGTGGCCCGCTGGGAGGAGTTGCCTTAATGCGCGCGCTGACGGTGCTCGCGCTCAGCCTGAGCCTCGGTGTCACCGCAGCCTGCCGGCCGGCGGTAGGCGGGCAGGGCGGACCCCCGCCGGCCGTGCTCCAGCAGCTCCCGCCCCAGGGGACGCCCGGATCTTCCCCGGCGCCCGTTGGGGGCGCGGCCGATCTCGGAACGCCCATGAACGTCCACTCCGGGGAGGTCAGCGTCGTTCCGAGCGCGCCCGCATTCGCGCAAGGCGATGTGATCCGGGCCGTGATCGCAAACGGCTTGGAGCGCACGTTGTACACCGAAGATGAGAAGACCGACTGCTCCATTGTCTTCCTCGAGCGGTCGGATGCGGACGCCTGGCGTACGGTCCCCGGCTGCGCCCTGAGGCGGGTCTCCATGGTCGTGGCCATCGGCCCCGGGCGGGGCCGGGTTGTGGCGATCAACCCATTCAGCATCCACCTCCGGATGGGGTTGCCGCCCACCGGGAAGCCCGCGGTAGGCGCCGGGAGATACCGGATGCGCTTCGTCTACCGGCTCGGCCTCGCCCCAGGAGCCCGGCAGTTCGCCGCGTTCTCTCGCCCTTTCAGTATCCACCCCTAATCTACCCCTAGTATTTGCGCGTCTTTACGGGGGCCGCCTGGGGCCATCCACGCACCAGGCACGATACCCTCAGGCGGCGCTGATGTTTTACCTGGTTAAATACTAGGGGGATTTCCCTGAGCCTCATTAACTCCCCATCGATAGAATGAGGCATACACCTGATTGGCCGTACCCGAATGGTCATCTACCGTTAGGATGATGCCAGGGAGTTCGTTGTGACAATGGCGAGATCAACCGCACATCGCGGTCGGCGCGGCGCCCCAGGTGCCGTACACGTGGTCGAGCCTTCGGAGGATGCGCAAATGGTTCCAGAGGAGATGCGCGAAACGGTCGATATCGCGCCGCGGATGGCCGGTGCGGCCGGGCCGCGTCGGGTCATTGTTGCCGACGACCATGCGATCTTCCGCGAGGGGCTGAAGGGGCTCCTGGAGCGCGAAGGATTCGACGTGGTCGCCGAGGCGAGCGACGGCCGGGAGGCGGTGCGGCTGGCCCAGGAGTGCCGTCCGGACGTCGCGATCCTCGACCTCGCCATGCCGGTCATGGACGGACCGGATGCGGCCGAGGAGATCGCCCAGGTTTCGCCGCAGACGCGGTCGATTCTGTTGACGATGTACTCGGAGGAGCCGTACATCATCAAGGCCCTGCAGGCGGGAGTCCGGGGATACGTGCTCAAGACCCAGAGCGCCACAAATTTGGTGAACGCGATCCAGGAAGTCATGCAGGGCGGATTTTACCTCAGCCCGGGCGTGTCGCGCGCCATCGTCCAATCGTATCTGGGCCGGGGCGAGACGTCCTCCGGACAGCTGACGGCGCGGGAGCGGCAGGTGCTGCAGCTGGTCGCGGAGGGAAAGACGACGAAGGAAGTCGCGCAGCAGCTTGGGATCAGCGTGAAGACCGCCGACTCGCACCGGACCCGGTTGATGACCAAGCTCGGCATCCACGACACGGCCGGGCTCGTTCGCTACGCCATCCGCTCGGGTCTGATCCAGGCCTAGCAGCGGCGCCTACCCGAAGTGAGCCACGCCGGCGGGTGTGCCGGCGATCTTCACCACCTGCTGGACCAGGCTCACGACTGTTCCGGAAAGTTGCTGCACCATCTCCCGGCCTGCAGTCCTCAGCGATTCCGCCACGTCCCGCACCGCGCCGTTCAGCGTTCCCGCCACCGCCGTCAAGAACGCCGCGGCCTGGGGGTGCTGCTCCATCCAGCGCTCCCCGCCGGCGGTGATGCCCGGCATGGTCGCGACCGCGGTATAGACGCCTGCGGTCATCCCCAGCATCAACACCGCGAGAATAATGGAGAGCACCCGTGCGGATGCGGTCCCCGGCGCTGGGGGCAGGGCGCTGTGGCTCTGGCCGTGCTTCGTCATGGGGGTCGCGGTCAGCACCGGCACGCCGTAGCCGCCCTCCGCCTGTGACAAGAGCCCGGACACGCCGTACGCTTCCTCCGCCTGGGGCAGCGCCGGCCCCCAGAAGAGCCCGGCGGCCGCGGCCCGGGGCCGTGACCGCGCGCGGTGCTCGAAGAGGTCGACGCCGAGGGCCAGCGCCGCGCCGCCGAGCAGCCCCAGAAGCCCGGCGAAGGTCGCCTTCGCGGGGAGGCGGGTGGGGACCGGCCTGCCGGGCGGCGTCGCCTGATCGACGACCACAATGGCGGTCTGACCGGATGAGGCGGCTTTGCTCTCCCGGATCAGGGCATCCTGACGCAGCGAGGCGAGCGCTGTAAAGAGCTGCTCGTCGACCCGCACGTCGCGCTGGAGCCGCAGCAGCGCCAGGTCGTTCTTGGACACGGCGCTCAGCCTGGCCTGCAGCCGCGAGAGGATTGGGGTGATCCCGGCCGCCCTGGCCCGGGCGGTATCCGCGTCCACTTCGCCGTTGACCATCTCGCGGACAAATTGCTCGCGAATGGGGCTGGCCGCCTGCGAGGTGTCGTTGACGACCTTGGCGGCTTCCGCGTTCAGGCGCTTCCGATCATCGGCGATTCTGCCCAGCAGCATCTTGACCTTGGGATGCTCGTCCGTGTACATCTGACGGAGCTTGGCCAGTTCGAGCTCCAATCCCGTGAGGTGGTCGCGGATCTGGGCGACCACCGGATTGGTGGCGATCGAGACCGAGGCGAACCGTCCGTCGTGCTGAGCGGCGAGGTGCGACCGGATGGCGGCGACGCGCGAGTCCGCGCTCGAGGCATCCAGCATCGCGGCGTCGTACGCGGCCTGCAGGTCGAGGATCCGCTGGCCGGTGTGCGACATCTCTTCCGGCAGCGCGATCGCCCCCGTTTGAGACTGAAATTCGGATAAGGTCTGCTCCGCCGAGCCGAGCCGGTCCTGGGCAAGCGCGAGCTGTGACTCGATGAACTTCCGGGCGCTGGCGGCTTCGGCGCGGTTCAGTTCGGAATAGAAATCGACCAGTCCCAGCGCCATGCCGTTGGCGATCAGCGCGGCCCGGTCCGGCTGCCCGTCCGCGGCGCTGAGGATGATGAAGTCGGTGCCGGGGATGGCCCTGGTTCCGATGCGCCGGGAGAGCGTCTCAGGGTCTGAGGCTTGAACCTGCCCCGCCACGCGATCGAGCAGCGTCCGGCTCCTGAGAAGATGCATGATATTGTTCAGAATGGTCTCGCGGTACGCGCTTTGGACCGTGGACAGGCCCGGGTCGCCGGAGGCGGCAGGGGCGATGAGCAGCTGAGGCCGGACCATCAGGCTGACCTCGGCCCGGTATTGAGGAGCCTGGCCGGCCTGTTGAGCCACGACTCCGCCCGCCGCCAGGACCGCGGCCAGGACCATGATCCACGCCCGCCTCCGGAGCACGCCGAAGGCGCGGCGGGCCGGCCGGGGGGAGCCGAATCCGTTCGGGGGCACGGGACCGGCGGCGGATCCGTATCGGGGGCCCGGAGGGCTCTGCCGGAGCCACAGCCCGCGGGCTCCGAGGGATTTCTCCTCCCGCTCATCCCGCAGGCTGAGCGCCTTCCGGCCGTCCCTCTCGCGATCCGCCGCGGCGGCGGCCTCGCCGAATGCGGCGAGATATTCCTCGCGCGTCGGCCCCGGTTGCTTGCCGAACCGGCAGTTCCACTCTTCGCACATGAGCCAGGTCTGACCATCGAGCGTCACCCACTCGAGCCTGTGGCCGAGCGGGCATTGCTCCGGCCAGGCGCCCGTCAAGGGGGAACCGGCAAACGTCAGGTTATTCATGGCCCAGCCTCCACACGATTGTCACCGTTATAAGATGCCGAAGATATACTTGACGAAGCTCAGGACGTTGAAGAACTGCGCCGCTTTGTTCAGGGTCATCCCTTTCTCTGGAACGTACACGACGTCCCCCGGCTGCAGCGGCAGGTTTTGACTCATATCCTTGCCGCTCAACGCCTTGGTGAGATTGGCGGCGATCGTCTTGGTCTTCCCCCCCACGAGCCGCACGATCCCGACCTGGCTGAGATCGCCAAGTTCGGGTTGCTGCCCGCCGGCCAGGCCGATCGCGTCGATCAGCTTCATTGGTTTGACCTGATCATAGGGGTACGTGCCGGGTCTGTTGACCGCGCCCAGCACGGCGATCCGATCCTGAGACTCCGGGACGACCATCATGTCGCCCGCCTCAAGGGGCATGTTGGCCTCGGTGTCTCCGGTGAGGACCTTCTCGACGTCGACGGGGATCTGTTCGCCGCCCCGCACGATGAACGCCCGCCGCGGCGCCGCCTGGGGGGTGACGCCCCCGGCCCCGGCCAGGAGATTGGACACGCGCTGACCTTCCAGGAAATCATACGCGCCCGGGCGGTTGACCTGCCCGAGGATGACGATTCGCTTGTCGGCCGCGGGCACGAAGAGGACGTCCCCCGGTTCCAGTTTGACGTCGGGGCTCTTGCTCTTGGCGATTGCCTCGTGGAGGTCGAGGTCGATCGTTTCCGTCTTCCCCCGAATGATGGTGGCTTTGGCCAGGTCCGCGCGGTCGGTCGGTCCGCCGGCGCTGGCCAGGAGTTCGAGCGCGCCGACGCCGGGCCGGATCTGGAATTCCCCAGGCCGGTTCACCTGCCCCAGGACGTAGATGCGGTCCACGCGAAATTCCCGGACGGCCACGGTGATCGACGGGGCGATCAGGTACCGTGAATAGCGCGTGGTCAGGTCGGCCGCGAGCTGCGAGGGTGTCTTCCCCGCCGCCGTCACTTCTCCCACGAGTGGGAGGTCGATGGTGCCTTCGGGCTTGATCGTCACCGCCCGGGACAGATCCTGATCCCCGACGACCAGGATATCGATGGTGTCTCCCGGCCCGAGCGTATATCCCTCTTTCGCCGCCGGTCCGGCCGGCGCTCCCATGGCGCCCGCACTCAGGCCTGCCGCGAGGCTTGCGGCCATGAGGAGCGCCACCAGGGTCCGCACAGGCAGATTCATTCAGGCTCCTCCTTCGGTCCTCGGCTGCCGCCAGCGCGCCGCCCTCGGCCGGCCGGCCGAGGGCGGGCAGGGTCCCTTACCCGCGCGGCGAATGGCGCGTCGTGGACATATCACAGCAAAGAGGATAGATGCCGGCAGGCTGGAGTCGGAATCAGGTAAAGCCCGGACCGATACCAGGGAAAACCCTCCATGATATACAGTCAATACCTTCCTTGGGCGATGTCGGCAGGGCCATGGAGAGGCCATCCAGGTCCCGAAGGTCGTGCTCGGGGATTACCCCCCGGGCGAGTTTGCTCAGGAGCATAGGGGGGATCCCCCTGAGGCCATTTTGAGGTGAGAAATGCACTTATGGGGGATGACAAACCGCCGTTGAATGCGTTACCATTACCGTGGCCGTTCTCGACGGATACCTGCTGGGGGCACAATTTTCCGTGTTTTTCCCGAAGAACCCGGCAATTCGGTCGTCCCTGGTACTAGGTGTTCGCTGGGAAGGGGCCACCCATTTTTAGGGGGAACGTCACCCTTGGTGATACCAGGCGTATTCAAGGCTTCACCTTCAGGTATATAAGGTGTTTACCTGATACGGTGGCCTGTGGATTCATGCCATGGTAGATGATAAGTGGTAGGTCGGTGTTCAAAGGTCGTCGGCACATGCTGGCCTGGTTTGGGGGGCCGGCTCCACCTGGGGTGGGACCGGCTGGGCCGAGGGAGGGGACCCTTTGCGTGACGTGAAGATGAGTCCGGTCGTCGCCCATCTGGAACGAGACGAATCGACGGTCACGCTGCTCCGGGAACTCGTGGCCCACCTGCGGCAGAACCGCACGCAGCTGCGGGAGGAATGGGCGCGGCGGATCACGGAAGCGAAGCTGCTGACGGCGATGAGCGCGGACGAGGTGTTCGCCGAGGCGACGGCGGTGTACGACAACTACCTGGAGGCGCTGGAGACCGGCTCCATCGAGGCGCTGGAAGCGTACGCGCGGAACCTGTCGGAGCGGATCATCCCGCGGGGCGTGGAGACGGACGAGGTCGTCGGGATCGTGCTGCTGCTGCGCGACGTGCTGGCCCGGTCCCTGTTCGCCAAGTACCGGCAGAACTTCGATCTGCTCAGCCGCGTGCTGGACGCGTACGAGCCGGCGGCCAACCGGATCGCCATCACGGTGGCCGTGGGCTTCGTCCAGGAGCGGGAGCGGGTCATCCGCCAGCAGCAGGAGGCGATCCGGGAGCTGTCCACGCCGGTGCTGCCGGTGCGGGAACGGCTGCTGATCCTGCCGATCATCGGCATCATCGACCCCCAGCGGGCGCGGCAGCTGACCGAGCAGCTGCTGCACGGCATCCGGGTGAACCGGGCCAAGGTGGTGGTGATGGACATCACGGGCGTGCCGGCGATGGACGCCACGGTGGCGAACCACCTGGTGCAGACGGTGGAGGCGGCGCGCCTCTTGGGCGCCACGGTGATCGTGACCGGCCTGTCGCCGGAGATCGCCCAGACGCTGGTGAACATCGGCGTGGACCTGGGGAAAATGAATACGGTGGGGGACATGCAGGGCGGCATCGAGGAAGCCGAGCGGCTCTTGGGCTACCGGGTGGCCCCGGTCCGGGACGCGGCGCCGGCGGTCGAGGAATAGGGGAGCGGGCGCGTGCAGGTTCCCATCCTCAAGCAGCGGGACTACCTCATCGCGAGCATCCAGGCCGCGCTCACGGACGAGGACCTCAAGCACCTGCGCGACGCGCTGGTGGCGCAGGTGGGTGAATATCGCTCCCGCGGCGTCATCGTCGATGTGACCGCGCTGGACGTGATGGACTCGTTCGCCGTGCGGACGCTGCGCGATCTGGCGCACATGACGCGCCTGCGGGGCGCGGAGACGGTGATCGTCGGCATCCAACCCGAGGTGGCCTTCGCCATGACCCAGCTCGGGCTGCGGCTCGAGGGGGTGGCCGCCGCCCTCGATCTCGAGGAAGGGCTCGCCTACCTGGACCGACAGGCCAAGCGTTCGACGCTTCGGGGCCCGGGCCCCCATTCTGGACATCGCGCATGAAGACGTGATGGCGGTCGGACACGTGACGAGGGCGCTCCGGCCGACGGATCAGGAGATCACGGTGCCGATCGCGTCGGACCTCGACATCGTCACCGCCCGCCAGTGGGGGCGGACGCTGGCATCGCAGCGTGGATATTCCCCCACGGAGGCCACCCTGATCGCGACGGCCATCTCGGAGCTGGCGCGGAATATCGTGCTCTACGCCAAGCGCGGGGAGATCGTGCTGGCGAGCGCGAATGACGGACCGAAACAGGGAATCGTTGTGGTGGCGCGCGACGAGGGCCCCGGGATCGCGGATGTGTCCCGGGCCATCGCCGACGGGTACTCCACCTCGGGCGGCCTGGGGCTGGGCCTGTCGGGCGTGCGGAGGCTGATGGACGAGTTCGAGATCTCCTCCGAGCCCGGCAAGGGCACGACGGTCACCATCAAACGGTGGAAACGCTGACTCATCCGGTCGAATGGGGCGCCGCAACGTTCACGTTGGCGGGCCAGGTCCAATCGGGTGATCGGTATGTCGTGGTCCCGTCCGGGTCCGGCGTGCTCGTCGCGGCCATCGACGGGCTCGGACACGGCGGCGAGGCGGCTTCGGCCGCCCAGCTCGCCGCCGGCATTCTCGAACAGGATCCCCGGGAGTCGGTGATTACGCTGGTCCGGCGCTGTCACGAGCGGCTGCGCGAGACCCGCGGCGTGGTCATGAGCCTGGCCTCCTTCAATGCGCTCGACGACACGATGACGTGGCTGGGCGTGGGCAACGTGCAGGGACGGCTCGACCGGGCGAGCCAGGACGTGACGCCGTCGGCCGAGTTTCTGGTGCAGCGGGGCGGCGTGGTCGGGGGACGGCTGCCGCGGCTGTTCGCGACGGTGTTCCCCGTCCAGCCCGGCGACACGCTGGTGTTCGCGACGGATGGGGTGACGCTCCCGCCCACGCAGTCCGTGGTCCCGGGGATGGCGCCGCAGGCGATCGCGGAGCGCATCCTCACGAGACACAAGAAGGAAACGGACGACGCGCTCGTGGTGGTGGCGCGCTGGGTGGGACTCCCTCGATGAGCGGGCGGACGCCCAAGCTGCTGGCCCGGTACACCGCCGCGTTGAAGGAGTACCTCAATGGAGGAGGGGAAGCCGCGCTGCAGCGCGCGTACGAACTCGGCCGCACGGCGCTCGCCGACGGACTGGGGGTTCTGGAAATGGCGGCGCTCCACCATCAGGCGATGATGCGTGTCCTCCGGCCGGCGGAGACGTCCGGCTCACGCCGCACGTCCGGAGACGTGCCCGAGGCGATCGCGGCGGCGGCGCAGTTCATCTCCGAGAGCCTCTCGCCGTTCGAGATGACGCACCGGGGATACCGGGAGACCAATGCGGCGCTCCAGGCCAGCGAGAAGCGCTATCGCGAACTGTTCGAGAACGCGAACGACGTCGTGTTCACCACGGACCTCAGGGGGGAGCTGACATCCCTCAACCGGGCCGGCGAGCAGCTGACCGGCTACCAGCGGGACGAGGTGTCCTCCACGAAGTTCTCGGCGCTGGTGGCGCCGGAGCACCTGCCCATCGCCCGGGGCATCGTCGAGCGGACGGGGGCGGGCGGGTCGGAACACACCCGCTACGAGATCAACCTCGTGACCCGGGACGGGCGGCGGGTCCCGATGGAGGTCCACACGTCGGTGATCTATCAGGACGGGCGGCCGGTCGGGATCCAAGGCATCGCGCGGGATGTGACCGAGCGCAAGCGCGCGGAGGAAGCGCTGCGGGGCCTGAACGAACGGCTGGAGGAGGAGGCAAAGCGGATCGCCCACGCGCTCCACGACGAGGCGGGCCAGCTCCTCAGTTCGGTGCATCTCGCCCTGGAGGAGGTCGCGCGGGAGCTCCCTCCGGGGGCGCGCGCGCGCCTGCAGGCCGTCAAGGACCTCCTGGAGCAGATGGAAGGAGAGCTGCGGCGCCTGTCCCACGAGCTCCGGCCGACCATCCTCGATGACCTCGGGCTCCTGCCCGCCCTGGAGTTCCTGGCGGACCGGGTGGCGAAGCGCAGCGGGCTGGTGATCAAGGTGAAGGGCTCGACGAAGGGACGGCTGGCGCCGCCCGTGGAGACGGCGTTCTACCGCAGCGTGCAGGAAGCGCTGAACAACGTCGTGCGGCACGCGCAGGCGACCCGGGTGGACGTGGAGATCCGTCAAAAAGACGGCGCCGTCCAGTGTTCGGTCCAGGATGACGGCGCCGGGTTCGACGTCTCGAAGGTGCTGTCGCGGCGGGGCGAGCGCGGCATCGGCCTGATCGGCATCCGGGAGCGGGCGGGAGCCTTGAGCGGGACGTTTGCGATCCGGTCGACGCCCGGACACGGCACCGAGGTGCTCATCACAATTCCCCTAGGGAGTGGAGATGTCGCTGCGAATACTGCTCGCTGACGATCACGGGATCTTCCGCCAGGGCGTGAAGGCGCTGTTGGAGCGCGAGGGGTTCCGCGTAGACGGCGAAGCCGCGGACGGCCACACGGCCATCCAGATGGCTGCGCAGTTGACACCGGATGTCGTGGTGGTCGATCTGGCGATGCCGCTGTTGAACGGCCTCGATGCCGCGCGCGAGATTACCCGCGTGTCCCCTCGCACGCGAACGATCCTGCTCACGATGCATGCCGAAGATCCGTACGTGGCCCGGGCGCTGCAGGCCGGGGTCCGAGGATACGTGCTGAAGAGCCAGGCGGCGGAAGACCTGGTCCAGGCCATCCGCGAGGTCGCCCGGGGGGCGGTCTACCTGAGCCCCGGCGTATCTCAGACCGTGGTCGAGGCGTACCTGGCAAAGCGAGACCTCCCGGCCGACCCACTGACGCCTCGAGAGCATCAGGTCCTCCAGCTCATCGCGGAAGGGAAGACGACCAAGGAGGTCGCCGCCCTCCTCGGCGTGAGCGTGAAGACGGCCGAGTCGCACCGCATGCGGATCATGACCAAGCTCGACATCCACGAGACGGCCGGGCTGGTCCGCTACGCCATCCGGCAGGGGCTGGTTCGCCCCTAAGGGCGGACCTGGGGGGCTGCCCGGAGGCTCCCGAGCCGCGTCAAATAAAGTTATCAAGGATTTCCTGGCTGGGGATTCAGGCATTCTCCTGATTGGTCATTCATCATATTTCGCTTACGGTAGCCTCGAGTGAGGGATGCGCGCGCCGCGGTGTAAGAATAGCCAGATATTGGCGTAGATTGCGGGATAGATTGTCAGATAGTTGTGCCGGCGCTGCGATGGCGCTCAGCCGGCGGACACACCGCGCGCGAAAGGAGCGGCCCCATCGAAGGGTCACTTCGTCTTATTCTGGCCGATGACCACGTCATTTTCCGCCAGGGACTGAAGGGGCTCCTGGAGCGCGAGGGTTTCAACGTGGTCGGCGAGGCGGGCGATGGAGGGGAGGCCGTCCGGCTGGCCCAGGAGCACCATCCGGAGATCGCGATCCTCGACCTCGCCATGCCGGTGATGGACGGACCGGATGCGGCCGAGGAGATCGCCCAGGTCTCTCCGCAGACGCGGTCGATTCTGTTGACGATGTACTCGGAGGAGCCGTACATCATCAAGGCCCTGCAGGCGGGGGTCCGGGGATACGTGCTCAAGACGCAGAGCGGCACGGATCTGGTGAACGCGATCCAGGAAGTCATGCAGGGCGGGTTTTACCTCAGCCCGGGCGTGTCGCGGGCCATCGTCCAGGCGTATCTGGGCCGGAGCGAGGCGTCCTCCGGACAGCTGACGGCGCGGGAGCGGCAGGTGCTGCAGTTGGTTGCGGAGGGGAAGACGACGAAGGAAGTGGCGCAGGCGCTGGGGATCAGCGTGAAGACCGCCGATTCGCACCGGACCCGGCTGATGACCAAGCTCGGCATCCACGACACGGCCGGGCTGGTCCGCTACGCCATCCGGCAGGGTCTGGTCCGCCTCTGACCGGTTAACACCTGTACGTCCGGCGACGCCAAGTATTCGGGTGTCGCCGCTGCCGCGCGCGCGGTCGCCGGGTCACACCCCTAGGGATTGTTCTCCGCAGGGTCTTCCGGATTGCTTCTCACCTCAGCCCTTCTAATATATCCCGTACAAGCCTGCGAGTCGGGTTGGGATGCCGACGTATGTTGGGACGCTGATGGAATTGTTGCGCGTGAAACTTCTCACCGGAGAGGAGCGGCCTCCGGGCGGAAAACAAAAAATCCACATTACCGTTCACCGCGCTTACGCCTACCTCGCGGACCTTCTCGGGAAGGCCTTCGAAGGGCAGCAGAACGTCGAGGTCGTCGTCGACCCCAAGATCGGAGGGGGAAGGTCCCGCGAACGGCCGGCGCCGGCAGACCAGCGGCCGGCGACGGCGGCGGAGCCGCGGAGAGCCTCGAGCCGGAAAGGGACGCGGCGAAGGCCAAAAGACGAACAATCCGGGAAGCCCGTCTGACGACCGTTCCCAGGGTCCGCCTAGGGGTGAATCCGGCGATTCGCCGGGACTCCCCGAACTTCGTTGCAACCTTGCTTAAATCTCCTAAATGCATCGGCAGCATCTCCGACAGGGATTTCCCGGGTTTTTCAGGAGTTTTCCATCTTACCGCCCCGGCTTCCTCCGGATTGATGACTCTCTTGCGGGACCGCTAATATTCGTTAGAGGTACTTTATTCAGTCGATGGGAGGGGCAATTGTGCGGTCGTTGGGCGTCCTGATCGCCGAGGAAAAGGACATGATCCGGGCGCGCCTCGCCGCGCAGCTCGAGGGCCTCGGCCACCGCGTCCTCGGCATCGCCAGGGACGGCCGGACGGCGGTCGCAAACGCCCGCGAGCTGCAGCCGGATCTCATGGTGCTGGACCTGCACCTTCCTCCCAATGACGGGATCGAGGCGGCGCGGGCGATCCTCGCCAAGCAGGCCATTCCATCCATCCTGCTCACCGGCTACGGCGCCGCGGACCTCGTCCGGCGGGCACAGGATGCCGGGGTCCTGGCCTATCTGACGTGGCCGGTCGATGCCGGATCGCTGGGAGCCACCATCGGCACGGCGCTGACCCGCTACCGTGAGCTCGGGATCCTCTGCGAGCAAGATGGGAATCTGCAGCAGGCGCTTCGTACCAGGATTGCGGTGGAGCGGGCGAAGAGGATGCTGATGCGGCGCCTCCGGATTGAGGAAACAGCCGCGTTCGACTACATGCTGCGCTACAGCCTGAGCACGGGGAGGCCCATGAGGGACGAGGCGGCCGACCTGCTCACGACTGAGGAGTTGTGGTTTGGAAAGGCCCAGGTCGTCGAATGCTTGAACGTGGTGCTGCATGCCCTCGCACAACGCAAGGCGCTTGGGCCTTCGCAGGCCGCCTGATCCTCATCCCACTACGGCCGCGACCAATTCCGCGTAGGGACTGAGAAATGGGCGGGGCGATGGAGCCGCCGGCGATCTCCTTCGTGACTTTAGAGGCCGAGGCTGCCGCCGGGGGCTCGGGCAGCGGTCACAGGAGCGTTCGTGTCCTGGTCCCCAGCTCCCGCGCGTACCTCGCGCCCCTCCTGGCCAAGGCGTTCGAAGGACGTCGAGACGTGGAGATCGTTGTGAGCCCGCAGCCCGGCGAGCCTGAGCCGAAGCAGCGACCGGGAGCGAGGAAGCGGCCCACGGAAGACGCCATCGAGATCGCGATCAGGGAGCCGGTTCGGGGCGAGGCCCCGCGTGATGTCATCATGTCCGGCTCAGGTAACGGTGCAGGCGACGTCTGACTATCAGCCGCGCCAGGCGTTCTCGCACTGAACGAGTTTGAAGGTTTTCCCCCGGTAAGAGTCGAGATTTCACCCGATTCCGATTCAGGTCCTCGGTCTCTATCGTTGGTGGCGCAGTGAGTCCCGGGTTGACATGAGGGCCCTCACCCCGCAAAAGGCGTGGAGCCGGTCCCGGGTACAAAGGCACTAGAGAAGGTCCGGTTGGGGTGGGGGCCCTCGCCATCTTGGTGCGACGGGGGGTCGCGTTGCCGCGCGCACAAAGTGTTGAGGCAATAGACGATGCGGAGGTCGAAGCCGGGCGGACCTGCGTGTTGGAGGGGACCGAAGCCCTGAGGGTACTGGATCTCGAACCTGCGCTGTCAGCCGAGATGAGCCGGCTGGATGAGGAAGGACGAAGACTGCAGCTCGAGGCATCGCGGATGGCGCAGGAATCTCGCCCGGAGTACGAGGCATGGTTTGAGGCAGGGTTGCTACTCCGGCGGGCGAGCGATCGCCTGGCGAGGGTCGTTCGGAGGCTCCATGACAATGGCCGCCCTGCCGGGCTCCCAGACGTCCGTTCGCCCATAGGGGCGGTTTGAAGGAGCCACGAATGCAGGGTTTTCCCTGGTGTGGATCAGGCGTTCACCTGGTTCCGACCGCAGACCTGTGCGCTTATCTTCTAGCCGTGATCACCGCGCCAAGGGGGCCAAAGCGGCTCTGAGGGGATAGAGAACCGGTCTGGTGATCCGGTTTGGAGAGCGGGAGCCCACCCAGGATGAAGCACCGGCCGAGCAGCCAGAGGACAGAGCATAAACCGAAAGGGCGAAGCCTTGCCACACGCGGCAATCTGTGAGATAGGAGAGGCGAGCGGGCGCATCGGCGTCGGCCGGATGATGCCGGTGAGCCCGCGGTGGCCATGGGTCGTCCCGGCCTGACTTCGCGGCCTCGGGGATGGGGCCGCCGCCGGTAATCCGGCGCAGTCCAAGGGAGTCCAACACTATGCAGAACGCGCACGCGGGATACGGGGTCTCCGGCCTGGAATGGGCGCGGGCGGTTTGGCACCGGCGCAAGTGGCTGGCGCTGCTGACCCTCGCGGCCGGCCTTTCGGCGACCGTCGGGGTGACGGGGAATCTGCCGAACGTGTACGAGTCCTCGGCGACGGTGCTCGTGGAGCACCAGCAGGCACCCAAGAACATTGCCGGCGCGGCGGCCGACAGCGGGGGGGACGCCTGGCTCCGCGTCAGTGAACTGGAGACCTGGCTCCGCACCGTCATCCAGCACGTCCTGAGCCGTTCGCAGCTCTCCGACCTGATCACCCGGTTCGATCTCTATCCGGACCTGCGGCGGACCGCGGGCATGGACGCGGCGGTGGAGCGCATGCGCCGGGATATCCGGTTCCAGTTCAAAGGGGTCCGGCAGCCGACAGGGGACGACGCCACCATCGCCTTCAGCCTGAGCTATCGGGAGCGTGATCCAGATACGGTGGCGCGTGTCGCCAACGCCCTCGCGGTGCTCTACGTCGAGGAGAACTCGAAGATTCGCGAGCAGCAGACGGCCGGGACGGCCCAATTCCTGCGGGCTCAGCTCGACAGCGCCCAGCGGGATTTGGAACGGCAGGAGCAGCGGATCGCCGACTTCAAGGCGCACCACAATGGAGAGCTCCCGGAGCAGCAGGCGGCGAACCTGGCGGCGCTGGGGCAGCTCAACCAACAGCTCATCGTGAACATCCAGCGGCGGGACATGCTGGCCAGGCAGCGGTTGGAGATCCCCGGCGTGGCCGGCGACACCATCTCGGCGCGGCTTGCCAAGCTCCACCAGACGCTCGCCGACCTGCGCGCGCGCTACACGGACGAGCATCCGGATGTCGTGCGGGTGAAAGAAGAGATCGCCATCGTTGAACGCCACCTGGCCGCCGATGGGGGGAGGCGCGCGGCCGCGGAGGACTCGACCGGGGGGACGCTGGTGAAGGACCCCGCGGTGGAGGCCGAGCTGGCGGCGCTGCGCAGCGACGAGCAGGGGCTGCGCGGTCAGATCGCCGCCTACCAGCAGCGGATCGAGAACACCCCGGTCATCGGGCAGGAGCTTTCGCAGCTCACGCGCGAGTACATGGCCGCGAGCGAGCTCTACCAGACGCTGCTCCAGCGCTACGAAGGCGCACAGCTGGAGGAGCGCATGGGCCAGCGGAGGCAGGGCGATCAGTTCCGCATCCTGGATCCCGCGGTCGCTTCGCGGGCGCCGGTGGCGCCGAAGCGGTCCCTGCTGCGCCTGATCGGCCTGCTGGTCTCCATGGGGGCCGCGGTGGGGGTGGCCCACCTGGCCGAGATCACCGATACCTCGTTCCACGGGGTCGATGACCTGCGGGCATTCACCAGCGTCCCGGTGCTGGCGAGCATTCCCCCGATTACCACGGCGGCCGATCTTCTCCGCCGCCGCCGGCGGGCCGGCCTGACCGTGCTCGCGGCGGCGCTCGGCGTCGCCGTCATCATCAGCGCCCTGTCCCATTTCGCGCGGTCCAGCGGAGTGCTGATCAATCTGCTGGCCGGAGGAGGGGGGATGTGATGCAGACCATGACCCAACTCTCGAAGGCGGTTGATCAGCGCGAGTGGCGCAGGATGGATGAGCATCTGGTGAGCCTCGTCGACTCCACCTCGTTCGAAGCCGACCAGTACCGGACGCTCCGCTACGCGCTGGAGCGGACGCACGCCGCCAAGAAGGTGATCGGCGTCACCAGCGCGGTACCAGGCGACGGGAAGACGACGACCACGATCAACCTGGCTGGGGTCCTGGCCCAGGCTCCGGACGCGCGCATCCTGATGGTCGACCTCGATCTGCGGACGCCGTCGCTGGGGGACCGCCTGGGGCTGACGGTTCAGAGTCCCGGCCTGGTGGACCTGGTGTTCGATCCCGCCCTCACGCTGGACGGCGTGGCCCGGCGGCATCCGCAGTTTCGCCTGGCGGTCCTGCCGGCCGGCCGGGCCCTGACGGTGCCGTACGAGGTGCTGAAATCCCCGCGGTTGGCGGAGCTCATGCTGCAGGCGAGCCGGCAGTACGATTACGTGATCCTGGATACGCCCCCGCTGGCGGCGGTGCAGGACGCGAGGCTGATCGCCGACTGGGTGGACGGCTTTGTGATGATCGTGGCGGCGCACCGGACGCCGCGGAAGCTCTTCGAGGACGCCCTGAACTTGATGGACCCGGCCAAGCTCATCGGCCTCGTCTTCAACGGCGACGATCGCCGGCGCTCCGACTACCACGGATATTACTACCACGGGTCCTCGAAGGGCGGGCGGCCCGGGAGCGGGTGGTGGCGGAGCGGAAACGGCCGTGAGAGCGGGAACGGCCAAACCCGGGGGGCCTCGATGCTGAATAAAGCCGTGACCGCGGTCCTGGGTTCGCGATGGCGCTGATTCTCGCCCTCATCGACGGCGGCTCCGTCCTCGTCGTGGCGGGCGGCGCCCTCCTGATCTGGGCGCACCCCCAGCTCACCGGCCCGATCGACGGGGTCACCGTGGTGTCGCAGGCCGCGGGGTTCTCGCTGTGCTTCTTGCTGGCGTTTGGCTTCGCCGACCTCTACAACTTCCGGGTCATCCGGAGCTTCGATGCGCTCCTGGGGCGGGTGCCTCGCGCGCTCTGCGCGGCCATCCCCGTGGTGATCCTGTTCTCCATGCTGGTCCCCAGCGTACGGTTCGCGGGCGATGTGCTCGGGTCGAGCGCCCTCGTCGTGATCGGGGTCGTCTTCGGGCCGTTCCTGCCGATCCGCGCGATCGCGTACTGGCTGCTGAGAAGCCGCCGCTTCGCCGAGCGTTTGCTGATCGTGGGCGGGAGCCCCCTGGCTCGGAAGCTGGTGGGCGAGATCGAGATGCGGCCCGACTGCCGGTATGTCGTCGCCGCCGTGGTCGACGACGAGAACGAGAACGTAGGGCGCGTCATCGAGGCCATCCGCCCGAACCGCATCGTCGTCGCGCTCACCGGGTGGCGGGGGCGATTGCCGCGCTGCCGGCTCGTGGAGTCGCTGGCAGAGTCGCTGGCGCGCGGGATCGTGGTCGAGGACGTCGTCGATACCTACGAGCGCCTGACCGGCCAGCTCGCCCTCGAAGCGCTCTCGCCCAGCGGCGTCATCTTCTGCCGCGACTTCCGGACGACGCGTCTGCAGAGCGCGGTGGCGCGGGCGTTCAGCTTCCTCGTGTCGGCGATCGCCTTGCTCGTCCTGGCCCCCGTCATCGGGCTGATTGCCCTCCTGATCAAGCTCGACTCCCGGGGGCCCGTGTTTTTCATCCAGGAGCGCGTGGGGCTGTCGGGCCGGCCGTTCAAGCTGATCAAGTTCCGCACCATGCACCCGGCCCGCCGCTCGGATTCCGAGTGGGTGGCCGACAATCGCGATCGGATCACGCGCCTCGGCCGGCTGCTCAGGCAGTTCAAGGCAGGCCACTCGCTGCTCGATGAGCTGCCGCAGCTCCTCAACGTCCTCCGGGGGGACATGAATCTCGTCGGCCCGCGGCCCCACACGATGAAGGACCTCGAGATGATGATCCTGGCGGCCCGCAACCTGAGCGAGATTTCGGGCGATGCGATACCCTACTATTCGCTTCGGTGTTCCGTCAAGCCGGGGCTGACCGGGTGGGCGCAGGTGCGGTACCGCTACGCGAATACCCTCGAGGAGGAGATGGAGAAGATCCGGTACGATCTCTACTACATCAAACACCGCTCGCTCTGGCTCGACGTCCGCATCCTCTTTGACACGATGAAGATGCTGCTCTCCGCCGGCGAACTGGAGGAGCCCGCTGCCCGGCCGGTGGAGGCGTACGAGGGCGTGCCGGTCCCTGCCGAGCGGCGCGCCGGGATCCGAGTCGGCGACGGCGTCCCGGCGCTCGCGGCTGTCCAGGGCGCCGAGGGATCGCAGGGAACCTGGCCCGAGCCGGAGCCGGGCCCCTAGGCGGGCCTCGGAAACGGCCGGCGTCACCGACCCGATGGATTCCGGCTCATGGCGATGGCCCGATTTCACAGACACCAGACATCCGAGACGAGCGCGCTCGATCTCCGCTACGTGCTCCTGGCCCTGGCGTACCTGGCGATGGTCTTCTGGCTCACGTCGCGCCCGGAACTGGGGGGGATCCAAGCCCACGGCTTTGGGATCCGGCTGGCGCGCAGCCTCCACCACGTGCCGCTGTACGCCGGTCTCGGCTTCTTCATGCTGCAGGCCATCTCGGGGGGCGAGGCGCTGGCGGCGCAGCGGGCGAGGCGCGCCCTGCTCACGTTTTTCGGGGCCGGAGCGTTCGCGGCGCTGGCGGAGTGGCACCAGGTCTATGTGCCCGGGCGGGATCCGTCGCTGACCAACTTCCTGCTGGATCTGACCGGGATCGCCGCGGTGCTCCTGGTCTGCTGGCTCGGCACAGAAGGCGATAAAGGATTGAGCCGTGGCTCCTAGCGCGGGCGTGGAATGGTGGCGGCCGGCACCTGCGCCCGGCGCGCGTGGGGCCGGGCTGGCCGACGCGACGCCGAAGGAGAGCGAGCTCCCGTTCGCGGCGCTCCTGGTGTTCACCGGCCTGCTGTTCCTCGCGCCCCAGGCGTTCCTCCCCGGATTCGGGCGGCTGCGCATGGCGCTGCCCGTGGGGGCCTTCGCCATCGCGGCGCACTGCTGGACCCGGTTCGTGGCGGGGCGGCCGCTGATGCGGGGCTCGCGCGAGATGTGGCTGGCGGGCGCGCTGCTCGCCTGGTCCGTGGCGACCGTCCCCGTGTCCACGATGCCGGAATTCAGCGAGAGAGTGCTTCTCGAGGAGTACCTCAAGGTGCTGGGCGTGTTCTGGCTGTTCGCCAACATCGTGAGCACGCTCGGGCGGCTGCGCCTGGTGGCGTGGGCGTTTACGCTGACCGCCGTGCCGCTGGCCGCCACCGGGCTGTGGAACCTCCTTTCCCACCGGGTGGTGCAGGAGGGCCTCGGCCTCGGCCGCATCGTGAGCTACGACGCGCCGCTCACGTCGGATCCAAACGACCTCGCCATGGTGTTGAACCTGATCCTGCCCCTGACGGTCGGGCTCTTCCTGATCAGCCGCCGGCGAGCGGCGCGTCTGCTTCTGGCCGGCCTCGTCGCGCTCGAAGCGGGCGGCGTCATCTCCACGTTCTCGCGGGGCGGCTTCCTGACCCTGGCGGTGCTCTTCGTCATCTACCTGCGCACGCTCAACAAGACGGGGCAGTGGAAGTGGGCGGTCGCCGCGCTGCTGCTGGCGGTGGCGGCGGTCCCGCTGCTGCCCCGAGGGTACCTGGACCGTCTCAGCACGATCACCGACATCAATGCCGATACGACCGGCTCCGCCCAGCAGCGGTTGGACAACACGCGGACCGCGCTGGCCTTCGTGCTCAGCCACCCCCTCGCCGCCGCCGGGCTCGGGATGAACGGCCTCGTCATCTACCGGGTCCACCAGGCCGAAGGGAAGGCGGCCCCCCTCCTCTGGGTCCACAATTCGTTCCTTGAGTACGCCGTGGATCTCGGGTGGTTCGGCTTGGGATTGTTCCTCCTGCTGCTCGTGAGTTGCTACGGGTGCGCCGTGGGGGTCCGCGACCGCTGCGCGGGCGTGCCGGCGCTGCGGGAGCTGTCGGGGCTGGCCGAGGCGATCCGGATCTCAATTGTGGGCGGCGCCGCGAGCGCGTTTTTCCTTCCCGCGGCCTATCAGCCCTACCTGTACTTCATCACCGCGCTCGGCGCGGCGACCGTCGCGGTGTTTGAGGCCGAGACGCGCACGGCCGTCCAGGCGCGGACCGCCGACCGTGCCCCCCGGCTGGCGCCCGCGTGATGACGATGACGGCACACCACGGCGCTGAGGCCGGATAATGCTGTTCAACAGCCTGGGATTTCTCTACGGGTTTCTGCCGGCCACCTACCTGGTGTTCTGGCGCTTCACGGGAAAGCTGCAGAGATGGGTGATCCTGGCGATCGGCGGGTACGTCTTCTATTCGTTCTGGAATTACAGGTTCACCGCGCTGATGCTGTTTTCCACGAGCGTCAGCTACCTGGCCGGGCTGGCGCTGCTCCGCTGGCAGAGTCCCGGGCTCCGGCGGTGGTGTGTGGTGGTCCCCGTCTGCGCGGATCTGGCGGTGCTGGGGTTCTTCAAGTACGGCAACTTCATGGCGGGGAACATCAACGCGGTCACGTCCTGGCTGGGCGGCCGATCATCGCTCCCCCTCCTCGATATCGTGCTGCCGGTGGGCATTTCCTTCTACACGTTCCACACCATCACCTATGTCATCGATGCGTATCGGGGGGTCATCACCCCCACGCGAAACTTCTTCAAGTACGCGGCGTACGTCTCGATGTTCCCGCAACTCGTGGCCGGCCCCATCGTCCGCTACCGGCAGATCGAGCAGGATTTCGAGAACGTCGATCGCGCGCACGAGACCGCGAACGCGGACACCGGGTGGTCGTTCTTCGTCGTCGGGCTGGTGGAAAAGGTCCTCATCGCCGATACGATCGCGTCCATCATCGATCCGGCGCTGGCCAGGTACTCGGAGCTCTCCACGGTCGACGCGTGGTTGTGCGTGGCGGGGTTCGCCTATCAGGTGTACTTCGATTTTGCGGGGTACAGCGATATGGCCGTCGGCCTGGGCCACCTGTTTGGATTTCGCATTCCTCAGAACTTCAACTCGCCGTACAAGTCTACGGACATCGCCGACATGTGGAGGCGCTGGCACATCTCGCTGTCGTCGTTTTTCCGCGACTACGTCTACATCCCGCTGGGGGGCAGCCGGGGCGGGAGGCTCTTGACGTACCGCAATTTGATGTTCACCATGCTGCTCTGCGGGCTGTGGCACGGCGCGAGCTGGATCTACGTCACCTTCGGCGCCTACCAGGGAGTGCTGCTCATCCTGAACAGCATGTTCAAGGGGACCTGGGAGCGCCTGCCGCTCGCGGCCCGCCGGGTCGGCACGTTCGGCTCCTGGGTGGTGGGGCTGGCGATCTTCCGGGCGACGGGGTTCCCCATGGCCGGCGCGCTCTTAGCGAAGATGTTCACCTGGCACGCCGGAACGGCCATCGTCGGCGGGACCGTTCTGGTCGGCATGCTGACCGTGGCCGCCGGCCTCGCGCACTTTGGGCCCAACTCCTTCGAGATGCACCACCGGTGGTCGCCGGGATGGGTGGGCGCCATCGCCATCGTGTTCGGGCTGTGTCTCTTTATGCTCTACGGGTCGCGGCCGGCGCCGTACCTGTATTTCCAATTCTGAGGCGAGCGATGGGACAACCGGCAACGCACCGTCCGGTCTGGCGCCTGGGGCGCGTGATTCCCTGCCTGCTGGTGGTCGTGTTCCTGGCGGATATGGTCTCGCGCGTGCCGTCCATCGACCCGCTGACGTTCCGGGCCTGGGAGGCCATGTCGCGCAACCGCCCGCCGGGCGCGGCCTTCGAGCCCAACCGCCGCTATGTCAACCCGTGGGCGTACGGCGATCTTGCGTCGTTCGGGAATCTCCCCCAGATGCGGCAGTACCGGCCCGAGGTCTTCACCACGGACGCGCTCGGATTTCGAAATCCTCCGCACGTGCTGGGAGCGGAGGTCAGCGCGATCCTGATCGGAGACTCGTTCGCCGTGGGGTCCGGGGTGAGCGACGACGAGACCCTGTCCTCGCGGCTGACCAGGCTCACGGGGTGTGTGGTCTATAACGCCGGGAGCGACTTGGGGCGGGTCGTCCCCAAGGAGGTCCTCGCGCTGTCGCACAGGCTCCACCTGCGAAATCGTCTGGTCATGCGCCTGTACGCGGAGGACGCGGCGGTGCCGCCGATGCCGACCCGCCGGGAGAGGCTGGTGTGGGAGCTCGAAGCGCGGACGCCGGCCCGCCTGCGCGCCCTGATCGGCCGGCTCAGGGGCCTCGCCGCCGTGGGACCGCTGCAGGTGCTGAGCGGGCGCGCCGTGAAGGCCTTTGAGGACGACAGGATTCTCCCCAACCGGTATGCCGGCTATGTCGTGAAGGCGACCCTCGACAACGGAGACTCGATGCTGTTTCAGTCATCGGAGGTGAACAACTTCTATCGCCGCCGCGAGGTCAGGCTGGACTACTGGAAGTGGCTGTGGGACACGCTGCAGCCGGCGGGGTTCGATCTGCTGGTGGTCCTCGTCCCCAGCAAGTACACGGTGTACCGGCCGTTCCTGGTCGATCAGCCCGCCGGAGGGGGGGCGGGGGCGGACTATCTCGATCGCCTCGAGCGGGACCTGCGGGCGGCGGGAATCCCCACCCTCAACCTGACGCCGTTCCTCTCGGCGGAAGCGGCGCGCTACCTGCAGCACGACCGGTATCTCTACTGGCTGGATGATATTCACTGGGATCCGCTCGGGATCGCCCTGGCGGCTGAGGCGATCCGAGAGCAGTGGCCCCTGGCCGACGCCCCCTGCAGCACCACCCTCTCCCGGGCGGTGGAGAAGCCGTAGCCCCCCATGGCACAAACGCGAACAGCCCAGTGGGAATGACCCCGATCGAGGCGGTCGGTCCGGGTTCGATGCCGGGCGCAGCCTCGCCGGAAGAGGAGCATTCGCCGGCCGGCGTCGAGGCTGCGGCGGCGGTGACCATCATTCGGAGCCTCGAAGAGCTCGACGGGCTGGCGGATGCCTGGGATGCGCTGGCGGCGCGATCGGGTCTGCCGATGCAGGATCATGCGTGGACGAGCGCCGCCGCGGCGAGTTTCGCCGCGGAAGGCCGGCTGCACATCGTCGCAGCGGGAGTCCCCCCGGATGTCACGGCGATCGCGCCACTCGTCTGGAGCCGGAGCGGGGACGGGTATCTCGAGCTGATCGGCGTGTCCGAGCTGGGGGAGCCGATGGACTTCCTCTACGCCGACCCGCGGGCGCTGGCTCCTCTCACCGCCGCGCTCGCAAGACTCAGACGCCGCCTCACCTTGACCCGGCTGCCGGCCGCCTCCCCCGCCGTCGCCGCCCTGCGCCGCTCCTATCGAGGGCGAGGCGTGGTGCTCGACAGTCCGTCGGATGGCTGGCCGTGGATTCCTCTCGATGCCCGGTGGAAGGAACCGGAAGCGCAGCTCAGCGCCGGCCGCCGCTCGGATCTCCGGCGCGCCATGCGGATCGCGGAAAAAATGGGCCCCGTCTCGGCGGAGGTGGTGTCTCCGGCGCCCGACGCGCTGGGCCCGCAGCTCGATGAGGCCCTGCGTGTCGAGGCGGCAAGCTGGAAGGGACGCGAAGGCACGGCGCTGGCGGAGGATCCGGAACGGGGAGCGTTCTTCCGCCGGTACGCGGCCGCCGCCTGCAGGAAGGGGACCCTGCGCATCGGCTTTCTGCGCATCGGCGGCCAGACGGCGGCGATGCAGATCGCCGTCACGTCCGGGGACCGGTTCTCGCTGCTGAAGATCGGGTACAATCAGGCGTTTGCCCGCTGTTCGCCCGGCTCGCTGTTGATGTGCGAGACCATCCGGTACGCGGCGGCGCACGGCGTGCGCTCGTATGAGTTTCTCGGCGGCGACGAGCCGTGGACGCAGATGTGGACCGAGCACGTGCGGCCCTGCGTGTCGCTGCGGGCCTACCCTGTCAGCATCCGAGGAATGGCGGCGCTGACGGGCGATGTCGGGAGGATCGCCTGCCGGAGACTCGGCCGTTTCCTTCGACGGACACCGGGATGATCGCGCTGCGACGCATGCTGCGGGCGTGCTGGGTGCCCCTGGCCGCGCGCGCGGCGCGAGGCTATGTGGCGGGCCCCGACCTTGAGGACGCCCTCCAGATCTGCCGCCGGCTGTCGCAGCAGGGCGTTGCCGGAACGGTCTGCTACTGGAACGGCGACGGCGACAGCCCCCGCGCCATCACGGACGAATACCTGGGCGCGCTCGCGGGCCTGGCGCGAGAGCGGTTGAATTGCTCGCTGTCGGTGAAAGCCCCGCCGCTCGGATTCGCCCGCGATCTGTTCGCGGAAATCCTGGAGGTCGCCCGGCGTGGCGGTCTGACCGTCCACTTCGATTCGCTGGCTCCGGAGACATGCGATGCCACCTTCGCGTTGATCGCCGAGAGTCGCGCGCGGCATCCGAGGCTCGGCTGCACCCTGCCCGGGCGCTGGCGCCGCAGCATCCGCGATGCGGATCTGGCGGTGGATCTGCGGTTGGGGGTGCGGGTGGTGAAAGGGCAGTGGGCCGATCCGGGGGTCCCCGACCTCGACATGCGCGCGGGGTTCCTGGCGGTGATCGATCGTCTGGCGGGCCGGGCGCCGCAGGTCGGCGTGGCCACCCATGATCCCGAGCTGGCGCGCGAAGCCCTTCGCCGGCTCCGCGGCGCCGGCACGCCGTGCGAGCTGGAACAGCTCCTGGGGCTGCCGGCCGGGCCGTCGCTGCGCGAAGCCGCCGCGGCGGGGGTACCGGTCCGTTTCTACGTGCCCTACGGCCTGGCGTACCTGCCCTATGCCCTCTCCAAGGCGATGCACAATCCCCGCATGGTCTGGTGGGTGGTCCGCGACCTGGCGCGGGGCGGCGGCGCGCTCCTCCCGAACGGGGCGCTTGCGGGCGGGGGGCCTGTGGCCGGGAGGCCGCGGGACGTGCGATGCGAGAGACTCTAGTCGACGTCTCCCGGTCCCCCGGACAGACCGATTCCGTCGCGCCGGAGTTCTACGCGCGCTACGATTGGTGCCTGAATCCGGTCCTGTCGCTGCGCGAATTGTTCATCCGGCTCCGGGAAGAGCTGGATCGCGGTGGTGATCTTCCGGCCGGCTGGCGGCGGGAAGAAAGCAGGGTCAATCTCTACCTGTTCGTCTGCGCGATCGCCTGCACGGTGGATGACTATCTGGCGTGGCGGCCGTGGAACCTGGCTGCGCTCGCCGGCCGCTCCCCCCGCGCGCGATCGCTCGCCGGGCCGGCGCAGTCCCTGCTCAATGTGCCCTGGTCGGTCCGGGGCCTGATCGCGGACCGCGGGATCGCCCGGTGGCGGCAGCGGTGGGACGGCTGCGTGGAGTACGTGTGCGAGATGCTGGTGAGGCAGGAGGCCGCGCCGGCCGAAGAGGGATCCGACGCGCGCCGGTGGAGCGCGCTGCGCACGATGGTGCGGGCCCTCGCGGGCGCCCGGCTGCCGGACCGGCTGCTGCGGCAGCGGATGCGCCTGCCGGAAGGATTCCGCTGTCACGATCTGACGCATCACGACGTCTTCTCGCTGGCGCGGCGGTTCGCGGATCGCCGGCAGGGGCCCGAGCGCGGGCTGACGATCATCGGCCCCCGAACGGCGGGCGCCTACCTCGCTCCGCTGGTCAAGGCCTACCTTTCAGCTCAGGGCTGGCGCGGCGTCTCCTGGATGACGATCAGGCCGAAGACGGGGCTCTCACGGCGGGAATGGCGCGGCCTGCGTCGAGCCGCCCGGAGCGGGGCGTCCTTCCTCCTGGTCGATGACTATCCCAACACCGGGACGACCTTCGGGCTCATGCTCGGCCTGCTCGCGCGGCTGGGCGTGGCGCCCGAGCGGATCACCGTCGCTGCCCCCCGCCACCCCGCTGAACCCGATGAGCCGCTGCTCAAAGGCGCCGCGGCCTCGCGCGCGGCCGCCGTCGTCCGGCTTGAGCCGGGGGAGCTCTTCAAGGCCCGCCTGCTCGATCCGGCAGCGGCCGGAGCGCTGATCCGGGAGTGCTACCCCGGCTGGAACGACGTCCGCATCGAGGAGCGCCCCGCCGTCGACGCGGTCAATGCGCGGCTGTGGGCGCATTATCCCGACGGCTTCCAGGCCCGGCTGAAGCGCCTGTTTTCGGTCAGGCTCGGCGCCGCGAACGGAGAGTCCGCCGTGCGGCACGTGGTCCTCAAGAGCGTGGGATGGGGATGGCTGGGGTATCACGCGTACATCATCGGGACGCGCATGAGCGAGTGCGTGCCGGCCGTGGTGGGGCTGCGCGATGGTCTGCTGCTGACCGAGTGGGCGGGGGACCCCGGCCGGGTCCAGGCCGGCCTCCCGGGGAGCGACCGCGTGCGCGTTCTGGCATCGTACGTCGCGAAGCGGGTCCAGCGCCTGCGCCTCGGCGAGGATCCCTGCTTCGACAGCCCGGGGTATCGCTGGAACGGCTGGGACGAGATGGTCACGCTCCTGCGCGGCGCCTACGGCCGCCGGATCGGACGCCTGAAGCATCGGGCCCTTCGCGAGGGCCTCAGACGGTACGTGAGCCCGGTGCCGGCGGTGGTCGACGGCCGGATGCGGCCCGACGAGTGGATCGAGACGCCGGCCGGCGCCCGGAAGGTGGATTTCGAACAGCACAATTTCGGCGGAGCGGAGAAGGACCTCGTCGACCCGGCGTGGGACTTGGCGTCGGCCATCTTCGAGTTTGCGCTGTCCCCGCAAGAAGAGCGGGACCTTTTACAGGCCTATGCCCGCGAGAGCGGCGATCACACGATCTTCGACCGCATCCTCCTGTACCAGCTGCTGTGCGGCGCCCACCATATGCAGTACGCCCGGGCCCGATTGGCCCGCGCGCGCGCCGGCCCGGAGCGGGAGCACTGGAATCGACGCTACCTCCACGCCCGCAACTTCTCCGTCTACCGGATGAGCCGCGGCCTCTGCGAATCCCTGAGGCGCCAGACCAAGTGGACCAGGCGGCTCTTCTTCCTCGACCTCGACGGGGTCTTTGACTGCGAGAGGCTCGGCTTCCCCCACACCACGCCCAGCGGGCTGGCCGCGCTCGACCTCCTGCGCTCGCGCGATGTCTCCGCCGTCCTGATGACCGGCCGGAGCGTGGAGCACGTCCGCGACTACTGCGCGGTCTACGGCCTGCCCGGCGGCATCGCCGAGTATGGGAGCGTGTTCGTGGACGCCGCCGGGGGGGCCGAGCGGCCGCTGATCGATCCCCAGGGCGCCGAGCAACTGGCCCGGTGCCGGGAAGCGATCAAAGGGATGCCGGAGGTATGCGTGGACGAGGGCTATCGCTACTCGGTCCGGGCGTATCGCTGGCGCGGCGCGGACACGGCGGGACTCGGCGCGGACGAGGCCCAGGCGTTCCTTGCCCGGTGCGGGTACGACAGGCTGGCCGCGATCACGAGAGCGGAAGACACGTACATCGTCCAGAAGGGGATCTCCAAAGGTTCGGCGCTGCGGGCCGTCAAGGAGTATCTCGGCTGCCCCCGCGAGCCCGCGGCGGCCATGGGCGACTCCGAGCAGGATCTCGACGCGCTGGAACTGGCCGAATGGAGCTACGCGCCCGCCAACTGCGCGCCGGCCGTCCGCGAGCTCGCCCGGCGGGGCCGCTGCCGGGTGATGCGGCAGCCGTGGCAGCGGGGGCTGCTCGCCGCCGCGCGCGACATGGTCGCTCAGGGCGCCGCCCCCGGCGCCGGGATCCCCGCGCCCCGCCCCGATGAGGATGCGGATGACCTCCTTCGGGCTCTGTCGCGCGTGTCGGAGCGTTCGCCTCTGCGGCAGTTCCTGGCCGTCCTGGACCGGCGAAGGCTGTAGCCCATGAATCCCAAGACGCCGGGTGTGGCCGAGGGGACTCTGCCCTCTTCCGAGCCTGCGCGCAGGCCGCTGGATACGGGATTCATCGACGCGGAGGCGGGCTTTTACGACGCCTACCCGTGGTGCCTCAACGCCTTCCCGACGCTCCGCGAGGTCGTCGGGCTCCTGACCACGGAACTGGGCCGGGTCGAGAGGGTCGGCGAAGGCTGGCAGCGCGCCGAAGTGATGACGAACGTGTTTCTCCTCTCGTGCGCGATTGCGGACACCGTCGACGATTACATGCTGGGAGACCGATTCGATTTCTCCCAGGCGGCGGCCGCCCTCCCGGCGCTCGGCCCGGGCCTGCGCGCGGCGGACGCGCTCGCGAGGTCGCTCCGGCGGGCCCGCGAATGGCGGCTTGGCCGCGTGCCCGCCTGGAGGACGGCGTGGGGGAGCGCGGTGGTGGCGTTCCTGAAGGTGTTGGTGGACGGCGGGAGCCCGGATCGGGACGCCCTCGCCCAGGCCCGTGCCCGGCTCGCCTCGCTGCTGGGAGCCGATCTGCCCGCCGGCCTCGCGCGATGCCGTCCGAGGATTCCATCCGCGTTTCGCACCGAAGATCTCACCCATGTCGACATCCTCGCCCTGGGACGCCGGTTCACCGCCGCCTTCCCGGACCGCGCGCGGCCGGCGCTGGTGGTCGGCCTCCGCACCGCCGGTTCGTACTTTGCCCCGCTCCTGTGCGCCGCGCTCTCTGTCGAAGGCTACCGGGATCCGGAGTGCATCACCGTCCGCCCCAAGAAGGGCCTGGGCCGGTGGGAAGGCGAGGCGCTTGCGCGCAGTGCCGGCAAGGGCGGGATCGCCATCATCGTGGACGAGCCCCCCAACACCGCGGCCACCCTGGCTCAAGGCGTCGACTTCGTCCGCAAGGCCGGCTATGCCCCCGGCGATATCGCCGTCCTGCTTCCGGTGCACCCGGCGGGGCGCGGTTGGGCATCGGGCCAGGGATTCCTGGCCCTCTCCGGGATCCGCATCCTGACCCTCGAACCCGAGCAGTGGCACAAGTGCCGGCTGCTCGAGCCGGCGGCGGCCGAGGCCCGCCTGGCGGAGTATTTCGCGCGGCGGCGCTACGCGGGCGCTCGGGTGATGACCGGCCCGGCGGTGGAACGGATGAACACGGTCCTCGAGCGCCGTTCGAACGATCCGTGGCACAACCGGCTCAAGCGGATCTACGAGGTGCGGCTCGACGGCGACGGCGGACGGACCGAAACGCGCTACGTCCTGGCGAAAAGCGTCGGCTGGGGGTGGCTGGGATATCATGCGGCGCTCGCGGGAGAGCGCCTCTCGGCGTTCGTGCCGCCGCTGCTGGGCCTGCGCGACGGAATCCTCTACACCGAATGGCTGCCCCAGGGCGATCCCGCGAAGGCGGAGAGTGACGCGTCCGTGCAGCGTGCCTCGCGGACGCCCCTGAACGACGACGCCGGGGGTAATGCCGCGACGGCGGCGGACCGCGAGCGGTGGCAGGATGCCGCCGCGTCGTATGTGGCGGCGCGTGTCCGGGGCCTTCCCATGGCGGAGGATCCCTCGGTCGACCTCGTCCGCACCGGTCAGGACAAAGGGTTCGACGTGCTCTCCGGCGCGCTGGCCGGCGCGTACGGCTCGAAGGCTGCGGCCGTGTTGAAGCGCGCCCGCCTCAGGCAGACGCTGGCCAGCCGCCCGAACCCGGTCCCCACCTTGATCGACGGGAAGATGCGCCGTCAGGAATGGATCACCGGGCCCGGACCGCTGCTCAAAACGGACTTCGAACACCACGGCCAGGGGAAACATCAGCTCAACGTCGCCGACCCCGCCTACGATCTCGCGGAGACGATGCTCTCGCTGGGGCCGTCCGAGGCGGAAGAGGGCCGGCTGATCGACCGGTACATCGACCAATCCGGAGACGCCCACGTCCGGGAGCGGCTCTTCCTCCACAAGCTGCTGGCGGGGACGTGCGCCGCCAAGGAGGCCGTGACGAGCCTGGCCGACCCGGCGCTGTCGGACCGCGGCCGGGAGTTCAACCAGCTCTACATCGATGCCTGGAACTTCCTCACGGTGCACACGGCCCGTCTCTGCGGCCGCATCTCCGGGCGGCCCGCCGCGCTTCGCTGGAGTTCGCCGCTCGTCGTCATGGACATCGACGGCGTCCTGGACACGTCGATTTTCGGCTTCCCCTCGGCCAGCGCCGCCGGCGTCTGTGCGCTCTCGCTGCTGCATGCCCACAACAGCCCCATCGCGGTCGACACCGCGCGGCCGCTCTCGCAGGTCAAAGAGTACAGCCGGGCCTACGGCTTCGTGGGCGCCGTGGCCGAATACGGCGCCGTCGTCTGGGACGCGGTGGACGGCGGGGAGCGGATCCTGGTGAGTCCCGAGTCCCTGCAGCAGCTGGAGGACGTCCGCAGCGCCCTCCGGCGGGTGCCGGGGGTGTTCCTGAACGAGGACCTGCGGTACTCGATCCGCGCCTACACCTTCGAGCGCGGCATGACCGTGTCCCTGCCGACCCTGCTCGTTCGAGATGTGATCGCCGGCCTGCACGCCGACCGGCTCGGGTTTGTCCAGACCTACCTGGACACCGCGATCGTCCCCAGAGAGGTCGACAAGGGGAAGGGATTGCTGGCGTTGCTCGACCTGGCCGGCCGGCGCGGTATCGAGACGGCCGCCATCGGCGATGGAGAGCCCGACCTCGCGATGTTCCGTGTGGCCGGTCGTTCGTTTGCGCCGGCGCACATCCCGTGCCGGGCGGCCGCGAAGCTGCTCGGCTGCCGGATTGCCCGCCGGCCCTACCAGATGGGGCTGCTCGAGAGCGTTCGCGCGATGCTCCATCCGGATGGCGGGGGATGCGACCGCTGCCGGTCCGGCGGCCGGCTGCGGACCGGGGAGGCGGACCGCCTCGTGTGGGACCTGTTGAAGGCCGCGGATCGGGGACGGCCGCGCCTGCTGCTCCAGGCCCTGCTCGACCCGATGGCTCTTCGAGCATTTATACGGTGATGCGGGTCGTGCCCGAGGCGGGCCCTGGGATCGCGGAGTATGCCGCAGCCCGGCGGGCCGCCGGGCTGCCGGTGATCCTCGATCTGGGCTGCGGCGCCAGGAAGGTCCCCGGAGCCTTCGGCGTCGACATCGTCGACCAGCCGGGCGTGGACCTGGTGCACGATCTGGAAGCGACGCCGTATCCGCTGCCCGAGAACTGCGCCGACGAGATCCACCTCAATCACGTGCTCGAGCATTTTGCGGACCTGCTGCCGATCCTCGAGGAGGTTTGGCGCCTGTCGCGGCCCGACGGCCGGGTCCTCATCCGGACGCCCCATTACTCGGGGACCTACGCCTGGATCGACCCGACGCACCACCGTGCCTTCTCCGCGAAGTCGTTTCACTATTACGGCGAGAACGCCTACTCTTTTTACACGCACGCGCGCTTCCACGTTGTGCACGTGCGGCTCAAGTATTTCATGATCGAGGAAGACTGGCCGGGGCCGCAGCGCGCGTGGGGCCGCGTGGTGCAGTGGTTCCTCGACCGGCACCCGACCTTCGCCGAACGGTTCCTCGCCTATCTCGTGGGCGGGATCGACGAGATGCACGTCACCCTTTCGGCCGTCAAGCCTCCGGCGACTGCTCGCAGGCGCTCCTGACCGCCTGCGCGGTCGTTCCTCTCGGGCATTCATGAATCTCACCAGAAATCTCACCGGGGACTTCCGGATTTTCTTGCCATCCTGTTGAGGGCTTTCTCCGGCGCCCATTCGGTCATCAAGCCTCCGGCGACTGCTCGCAGGCGCTCCTGACCGCCTGCGCGGTCGTTTCTCTTGGGTACTCTTGAGCCTTACCGGAGACCTCCGTATTTTCGCGGCGCGCCGTTGTTAAGGGTTTTCTCTGGGAATCTCTCAGGGTATTACCTGATATTACGGGTAGGGCGGGAGTCTATCATAATACCCACAGGTGATATTCCGGCGGGAGATCCTTGTCGGAAAGGGAGGTTTAAGGTGAGTGCCTTAAATGTGCGAGGCGTCAAAACGTTGGAGGAGACGCCACCGGCAGCACACCCTGGTGTTCTCGGCGCCGGGCGCCCGCGGGCCCCCATCTTCCTCCGGACGGCTAAAGCCTATCGCGAAGGCGGCACGCCCCATCTTCTAATGGTGGGGTTGCGTAAAGTCATCGCCCCCCTGGTAGACGCCGGATACCTGGCGTTCTTCGCGCGCGAGTTGGACGACACGCTGCCTTCCCCCGAAGGCCCCTCGGAGATTACGGTCCGTTGGGCTTGGCCGGCGGAAATCGACCGGCTTGTGGCGGGGTACGATGGCGCACGGTCCGCGGAGGCGCTGCGCGAGCGTTTTCGAAGGCAGGACCGCTGCATCGCCGCGTTCGACGACCGCGGGGAGATCGCCCACTGCCGGTGGATCGCGACCCGGCGCGCGAACATCCCTGAGTTCGGAATGGATCTCGTGCTGACCCCCGGGGAGGCCTACTTCTACGACGGCTACACGCGGCGCGAGGCGCGCGGGCGGGGGATCGACGCCGCAGTGCGGTCCTTTATCTTCCACCAACTGCGGGCCGATGGATTCCATCGGGTGTACTCATATGTCCGAGGCGACAACCCGATCGGGATGAAGGCGGCCCGGCGCCGGCAGCTCCCCGTCCAGACGCTCTGGTACATCCGCCTCCGCGGCCTGCCGCCTCTGGTGATCGGGAAGCGGATCCTAGGGCATTCGAGGTTCGTGACCGTCGGGATTGCGCAGGAGAGGCCCGCAGCGGCTTCCGCCGGCGGGAACTAGGGAATGAGCAGGAAGGTGGGCCGGGAGTTTCCTGGGGTGCGATACCCAGGGACTACCGGATTCCGATCCGGTCGCCGCCGTTTATCTTCGTATTGTGGGCATGGTCACGACGACGGCGGCCGTCAACAGGCGCCAGACCACGGCATTGGGGGCCGGCCCGCCGCCGCTACAACGGCAGCGGGCGGAACTGTTGCATTCGCACACGCATCTGCCTGCTCTGGACGGCGTTCGGGGGATGGCGATCCTGCTCGTCCTGGTCTTTCACGCGTTCCTGCTCGGCGGCTTCCGGCCGGCCGTGGCGCTGGACCGGATCGTGACCGCCCTCAGCGAGCCGGGGTGGTCGGGGGTGGACCTGTTCTTCGTCCTGTCCGGGTTCCTGATCACGGGCATCCTCTACGATACCAAGGGACGAGACGGGTACTTTCGCAACTTCTACGCGCGGAGGATCCTTCGGATCTTTCCGCTCTACTACGGCTTCCTGGGTTTCGTCTTCATCGCTCTCCCGCGGCTGACCCCGTTCGGCGGGCATCACGCGTCGCTGCTGCACGACCAGATCTGGTACTGGACCTACCTCCTGAACGTCTTGATCGCGCTCAGGGGCTGGCCTCCGGTGGCGGATTTAAACCACTTCTGGTCGCTGGCTGTTGAGGAGCAGTTCTATCTGGTCTGGCCGTGGGTGGTCTTCATGCTGGGGCGGCGCGCCCTCCTGGTCGCCTGCCTGGGGATTGCGACGGGAAGCCTTGCTGTACGCGCGGCGCTCTGGGCCGCGGCGCCGCCGCATCTGGTCCAGATGGCTTCTGTGCTGATGCCCGCGCGGATGGACGCGCTGGCCGCCGGCGCGCTCCTCGCGCTTCTCGCCCGGGAGCCCGAGGGACTGGCCCGCCTGACGAAGTGGGCGCCGCCGTCCGCGACCGCGGCGGCGGGGCTCCTGGGGATGCTCTTCTACTGGAGGCACCGCCTGATTCCCACCGATGCCGCCGTGCAGATCGTCGGCTTCACGCTCCTGGCCATCTTCTATGGGGGCGTTCTGGCAATCGCGGTGACGTCGGCGCGCGATACCATTGCTGGAAGGCTCTTCGCCCATCCGGGCTTGAGATTGCTGGGCCGCTACAGCTACGGTCTCTACGTCTTCCACCTGCCGATCATCTGGGTCACGAGGAACATCGTCAACGCCACGAGCGTCCCCGCGCTCGCCGGGTCCGAACTGCCGGGCCAGGTGCTGTTCACGGCCGTGGTGGCGGCGGCGTCGCTGGGGGCGGCGGTGCTGAGCTGGCATCTCTACGAATCGCACTTCCTGAAGTTGAAGGTCTTATTCCGCTGAAGAAGCCGATCGGCATGGTCTCGATCCTCCAGGCGATGCGGGGGGACGAGCGCGGGAAGACGGCGCCCGCCGCGCAAGCGCGGGGCGCGCATCCGGCGGTGTCGAGCGAGTCGGGCGCCAGGCCGGTGGTCATGCTCGCTGCGGGCCGGGCGGTGGCGTTCGCGGCGACGTTCGCGACTCCGCTGGTGCTGGCGCGGGTCTTCGATCAGGCGACGTTTGGCACCTACAAACAGCTCTTCGTGGTCTACACGACGCTCGTCGGGATCTCCCAGTTCGGGATGGCCGAAAGCCTGCTCTACTTCCTGCCCCACTCCCCCGGCCGGGGCGGACGGTTCGTGGCGAACGCGCTCGTGGTGCTGGCCGGCGCCGGGTTGGCGTGGCTGGGGCTGCTCGCGCTGGCGGGCCCGCACCTCTCCCGCTGGCTGGGTAATGCCGCGCTGCCGGGGCTGTCGGGCCTGCTCGGGGCCTACCTGTTGTGCATGCTGCCTGCCATGGTGCTGGAACTCGTGATGACGGCCCGCAAGCGCTACCTCGGCGCCGGGCTGGCCTATGGCCTCTCCGACCTGCTCCGAGCCGTGGCGTTCGTGGCCCCGGCCGTCGCCACGAGACGGCTCGACCTTTTGCTTGCGGGCGCGGTGACGTTCGGCGCGGTCCGGCTGGGCGCGACGCTGCTCTATCTCGTCCGGGAGTTCCGGGGCCGGCTCAGGCCCGCCGCCGGCCTGCTGCGGGAACAGTTCGGCTATGCGCTCCCCCTCCAGCTCGGCGTGGTGTTGTGGGTGCTGACGCTCAACCTGCACTACTACGCCGTCGCCGCGGCCGTGAACGCGGCGACCTTCGCCATCTACGCGGTCGGCTGCCTCCAGATTCCGCTCTTCGATTTCGTGTTGATCCCGGCCGGGAACGTGATGATGGTGCGGATGCGCGAGGCGGTCTCGGCGCACCGGCATGAGGCGGTGGCGGCGATCTGGCACGACACCACCAGCAGGCTCGTGCTGGTCTTCTTCCCCCTCGTCGGACTGCTGCTCGTCACCGGGCGGGAACTGATTCTCTTCCTCTTCACCGCGCGCTACGCGGCGAGCGTCCCGATCTTCATGGTCTTTTCGGCCGGCTACCTGTTCACCACGCTGCAGACGGATGGGGTGCTGCGGGTATACGCCGATACCCGTGCGATCGCGATCCTCTACGCCGTTCAGCTGGTGCTGGTCGCCGGCCTGGTCCCCGCGTTCATGGCGGCGTTCGGCATGATCGGCGCCACGGCGGCGACCGCGTTCACGGGGGGCGTCATCGGGAAGAGCCTGGCGCTCGTCCTCGTTAAGCGGCGTATGGGCGTGACGCTCGCGGCGCTCCTGCCCTGGCGGAGCCTGGGCGAGGTTTCGGGCGCCGCCGCCGCCGCGGCCCTGGCGGCCCTCGCGGTCAAGGCTCACCTGGCCGTCGCGCCGCTGCCGCTCCTGGTGGTGACGTCGTGCGTCTATGCGGCGACCTACTGCGCCATCCTGATGGCGCGGGGGCAGCTCGACATCGGGATCGGACAACCGCAGGGGGTGAGAGGCTGATGCGGGTCGAGCCGATCGAGGATCCCGACCGCTTCCGTGCACTCCGGGGCGAATGGAACGGGCTCCTGGAGCAGAGCGCATCGGACTGCCCCTTTCTCACCTGGGAGTGGCTGCACACCTGGTGGACGCACTTCGCGGGCGGCCGGAAGCTGTGTCTCCTGGCGGTGCGGGACGGGGGCGACCTGATCGGCCTGGCCCCGCTCGCCGTCAGCCCCTGGCGGGTGACGCACTTTCGCCTGTTCCACGCGCTGGAGTTCCTGGGGACGGGGAGCGTCGGCTCCGACTACCTGGATCTGATCAGCCGGCGCGGCCGGGAACAGGATGTCGCAGAGGCGCTCGCCGACGATCTCTCGCACCGGGAGACGATGCTGGAGCTGACGCAGCTGAACGGGGACTCGTCCCTGGCGGCGGCGGTGGCCGCCCGCCTGGCCGGGCGGGACTGGACGCGCGCGGCGACGCGGACGGATGTCTGCCCGTTCATCCCGCTGGCCGGGCATTCGTGGGAGTCGTACCTCGGGACGCTCGGGGCCGAATACCGGTACACCGTCCGGCGAAGCGAGCGCGGCCTGGCCAAACGCTTCGACGTCCGCTTCCACTGGGCGGCGACGGACGATGAGCGCCGCGCCGCGCTCGCGGAAGTGGTCAGGTTGCACCAGCAGCGCTGGCAGGATCGCCGCGGGGGGTCGACCGCGTTCTACTCCCCCGCGCTCCTGGCGTTCCACGAGGAGTTTTCCCGGCTCGCGCTCGAGCGCGGCTGGCTCCGCCTCTTGGTCGTCCGGCTCGACGGCACGCCGGCCGCGGCGTTCTACGGCTTCCGCTATCAACGGCGATTCTACTTCTATCAGTCCGGGTTTGACCCGCAGTACAAGAAGGTCAGCGCGGGCATCGCGCTCCTTGGGCACACGATCAAGACCGCGATCGACGAGGGCGCCGACCAATACGACTTTCTTCACGGCGACGAGCCGTACAAGTTCCACTGGGCGAAGGACGTGCGAGAGCTCGGCCGGCTGGAACTCTATCCGCCCTCCCTGCGCGGCCGGGTGTGGCGGCGCGCGGTGGAGACCGATCGGGCGGCGCGGAAGCTGGCCCGGCGCATCCTTCCCCACGGGGTCGTCGAAGCGCTGGTGAGAGGCAGGTAGCATGGCCCCGCAGTACAGCCTGACGATGCGCCGTTTCGCCAAGACCGGAGCCGCCAGCGTCCTGCGGTGGACCGGGGCGGACGGGCTGCGCGACGTCATCGCGGGCTCTCGCGGGCTGCCGGTGGTGCTCGGCTACCACAGCGTGGTGGAGGATGCCGGGGCGCACGACGGCGCGGTGCTCCCCGGGATGATGATCAGCCGGCGCATGCTCGCGCAGCATCTGGACTGGCTCGGGCGCCATTTCCGGTTTGCCTCGCTGGATGAGGTGGGCGAGCGGCTGGTGTCCGGCAACGGGGGCGCCGGGCCGATGGCCGCCGTGACGTTCGACGATGGGTACCGGGACGTGTATACCCACGCCTTTCCGCTCCTCAGGGAGAAGGGAATCCCAGCGGCGGTGTTCGTGGTGGCCGATCTGATCGGGACCACGGCCATCCCGCTGTACGACCGGCTCTACCTCCTGCTGGCGCGGGCCGGCGCCGGGAACCACTCCCTGACGCGCGACCTCCGCGGGTTCTTCCTGGGGCTGGGCATGGCGTTGCCGGAGACCGCGCCGCTCGGCGCCGGGTGGGACCCGGTCGCGGTGACACGGCTCTTGCTCGGGGCGTTCCCGCAGGACCAACTCAGGCGCGCGGTCGACGCCCTCGGAGCCCACGTCGAGATCGATGAGCGGGCGCTCCCCGCGCGCCTCCCCCTGACCTGGGAGATGGCCGCCGAGATGTCTCGGGCGGGGATCACCATCGGCTCGCACACCCGCACCCATCCTGTGCTGACGCTCGAGAGCGAGCAGAAGGTGCTGGCGGAGGTGGCCGGCTCGCGGCGGGTGCTGGAACAGACGCTCGGGATCCCGGTGCGGCACTTCGCGTACCCGGGGGGGTTCTTCAACCGGGACACGGTCCGCGCGGTCGCCGCCGCCGGATACCGCTTCGCATACACCACCTGCCGGCACCGCGATGCGGAGTACCCGCTGCTGACCGTGCCGCGCACGCTGCTGTGGGAGACGTCCTCTGTCGATGCGCGCGGCCGCTTCTCCGCGGCGGTCATGGGGTGTCAGGTCCGCGGGATCTTCAATACCCGCTGCCGCGGCCCCCACGGCACGGCCGGAGGCGGGCTCCTCCGGGCCGGAGAGGTCCACCCATGAGGATCGCGGTGATCGCGCCCAACCTGGAGATCCTGGGCGGGCAGGCCCTTCAGGCACAGGCGCTCGTCGACGGGCTCCGGCGCGAGGGACACGAGGTCCTGTTCGTGCCCATCAACCCAGGCTTCCCGTGGGGGCTCCGCCGGCTTCGGCGCGCCCGGTACGTGAGGACGGTGATCAACGAGGCTCGCTACCTGCCGGCCCTCCTCCGGCTTCGGCAGACGGACCTGGTGGTGGTGTCCTCCGCTGCCTACTGGTCGTTCATGCTTGGGACGGTGCCGGCGATGCTCGCCGGGCGAATCTTCGGGAAGCGCGTGGTGCTGAACTATCACGCCGGGGAAGCCGCGGATCATCTGGCGCGGTGGGGCCTGCGCGTGCATCCGTGGCTGCGGGTGGCGCACGAGATTGTGGTGCCGTCGGAGTACCTGCGCGGTGTCTTTGCCCGGCACGGCTATCGGACCCGGGTGATCCGCAACGTCGTGGACACATCCCGGTTCCGCTACAGGGACCGGTCGCCCCTGCGCCCGCGGCTCCTCTCCACCCGGAACCTCGACACCATTTACAGGGTCGACAACACCCTCGCGGCGTTCGCCCGTGTCAAGGCGCGTTGTCCGGAAGCGACCCTGACCGTTGCTGGATTCGGCCCCGAGGAGGGCCGGCTCCGCCGGTTGGCCGCCTCCCTCGGCGCGGCAGGGATCCGGTTCACCGGGCGCGTCGAGCCCGAAGACATGCCCCACCTGTACGACGACGCCGATATCTTCCTCAACTCCTCCGTGGTCGACAACCAGCCGGTGTCGGTGCTCGAAGCGTTCGCCGCAGGGCTCCCGGTCGTCTCCACGGCCGTGGGTGATCTCGCTGCGCTCGTGCGCGACGGCGAGACCGGTCTGGTCGTTCCGTCCGGAGATCCCGGCGCGATGGCCGATGCCGCGATGACGCTGCTCGACAGCTCCGAACGCGCCGCCGCCATGGCACGCCGGGCGCGGCAGGAGACGGAGCGGTACACCTGGGCACACGTCCGTCACGAGTGGGCGGCCGTCTGCTCGGGGAGCGGGGGCACGCGGCAGGCGGCAGGGGGAGAGCCGGGGGCGCGAGAGCCATCGGTATGAGACCCCAGGGGCCCTGACGGGCAGGCCCTACCGCCGGCACCCATCAGGATTTCGTGCGCGCATTTTTGAGGGGTTTTCCGCATGACGCATCAGGCGTTTACCCGATGCCGGTAGCGGATCTTGCTGGACTATCCTCTAGCTGTGACAGGCCGTTACCGGCACGAGGGCGCTCGCCGCGGACGGGCGGCTGGGGGCCGGTGCGGAGAGTCAGCGCTCGGTTGATCCGGCCCGGGGGGTCCCGCCCGCGGACCGCGCCGAGCCCGGCGGAAGCCGGACGTCGAGGGAGAACCGGACGGGCGGAGCCGTGGGGCGCGCAGAGGCTCTCAACGGCCTCGATGCTCGCGGAGGGCCGCCGGCTCCGAAGATCACGTCAACTTCTGACAACGCTGCCGTTCGAGCGCATCCACGTGCGAAAGGTGGGGGTTGGTCGCTGACCTAGCGCCTATGTGCGGTATCGCAGGCATCATCAAACTGGATCCGCAGGACGTCGCGGAGAAAGCACGGCTGAAGCGAATGTGCGAGGTGCTGCGCCATCGCGGGCCCGACGGTGAAGGTCTCTTCGTCGACGGGCCCGCCGGCTTCGGCAACCGCCGGCTGGCGATCGTCGACGTGGCCGGCGGCCATCTGCCCATGGCCAACGAAGACGAGAGCGTCTGGATCGCCTACAACGGAGAGGTCTACAACCACGCCGCGCTCCGGCCCGGCCTCGAGAAGCGCGGACATCGCTACCGGACGCGGTCGGATGCGGAGACGATCCTCCACCTCTACGAGGAGGACGGCGAGCGCTGCGTCGAGCGTCTGCAGGGGATGTTCGCGTTTGCCATCTGGGATCGGACGCGCCACCGCCTCCTCCTCGCCCGCGACCGCCTGGGGATCAAGCCCCTCTACTATGCCATCACCGATGACGAGGTCTTGTTTGCATCGGAGATCAAGGCCATCCTCGCCGCCGGCTCCATCCGCCCCGCGTTCAACGAGGCGGTGATTCCCGAGTTTCTGGCGACCCGCTTCGTCGCCGGCGAGGACACCTTCTTCCGGGGCATCCGGAAGCTCTTGCCCGGGCGGACGCTCTCGTGGTCCGCGGAGGACGGATTCCGGGAACGCCGCTACTGGAGGCTGCCCGCCGAGATTCACGAGACCTCCGCATCGCCGCAGGAGGTGGCCCGGGAGGTGCGCGCCAGGCTCGAGGCGACGGTCCGGAGCCATCTGATGAGCGATGTGCCGCTCGGGCTTTTCCTGTCCGGCGGGCTGGATTCGAGCGGGTTGGCCGCGCTGATGGCGCCCATGGCCTCGGAGCCGATCCGGACCTTCGCGGTGGGGTTCGCGGAGCAGGAGGCGAACGAACTGGAGTACGCCCGGCTCGTGGCCCGGGCGGTGGGGGCCCAACACCGCGAGGTGGTCGTCCCGCCCGCGGAGTTCTTTTCGGCGCTGCCGGGCCTGATCTGGCACGAGGACGAGCCGATCGCGTTCACGTCGAGCGTGCCGCTCTACTTCGTCTCGCGACTGGCGCGGGAGCACGTCAAGGTCGTGCTCACGGGGGAAGGCTCGGACGAGCTCTTCCTCGGCTACCCGTGGTACAAGGTGACGTCGTGGAACGAGCGCCTGGGACGCGCGTACCACGCTGTGGCCCCGCGGCTGCTGCGCGACCGGATCCGCACGGCGATCCCGTCGCTGCCGCCCCGGCTGGGCCGCTACGCGCGTCGATCGTTCCTCGCCCTCGAGCCGTCCCTGCGCGGGCTCTTCTATGAGAACTTCGCCGTCTTCCCGATGGCGCTCCAGCGGGAACTCCACGCCGATCCCGGTCTCCTCGACGGCCGGGATCCCTACGCCGAAGAAGTGCGCTACTACACGGAGGCCCCCGGAGGGATGTTGGAACGGATGAGCCATGCGGATCTTCAGACCTACCTCACCGAGCTGCTGATGAAACAGGATCAGATGAGCATGGCCGCGTCGGTCGAGAGCCGGGTGCCGTTCCTCGACCACGAGTTCGTCGAATACGTGGCGGCGATGCCGAGCCGGTACAAGCTCCGCGGCTGGCGGACGAAGGCCGTGCTGCGGGCGGCCCTCCGCGACATCGTGCCGCAGGAGATTCTCACCCGGCGGAAGATGGGCTTTCCGGTGCCGGTGGGGCGGTGGCTGCGCGGGCCGTTCTGGTCCATCGTGGAGGAGTTCGTGCTCAGCCCGCGGGCGCTGCGCCGGGGATTCTTTGAGCCGGCCGTCTTGAGGCGGCTTGCGGAGGAGCACCGCGCGGGCGTCCGGGAGCACGGCGACCGGCTCTGGCTGCTGGTGAACCTCGAGATGTGGCAGCGGGTCTTCCTCGACGGCGAGGCCGTCGCCGCAAGAGGGCTGAGCGCGTGAGCGCATGCGGATCCTCTGGGTGAAGGCGGGAGGGCTCTGGCCGCTCGACACGGGCGGCAGGCTCCGGAGCTTTCACATCCTTTCCGAACTCTCCCAGCGGCACCGCGTGGTTCTGGCGACGACCCACGGTCCCGGCGACGATCCGGAAGGCCTCGCCGCCGCGCTGCCGCGGTGCGAGCGGGTGATCTCGATCCCCCACGTCCCCGCGAAGCGGGGGAGCGCGCGAGTGGCGCCCACGCTGCTCCGCTCGTGGCTGTCGCCGCTGCCCGTGCATTTCTGGCGGTGGCGGGTCCCCGCGCTGCGCCGCGAGGTGACGCGTCTGCTGATGGCCGGTGACGCCGACCTGTGCGTCGCCGACTTCCTCTACGCCACCCCCAACGTCCCCCCCACCGGCTCGGTGCCGGTCGTCCTGTTCGCCCACAACGTCGAGCACATGATCTGGAAGCGCCAGAGCGGGGTGGAGCCCCGGGCCTGGCGGCGGGCCGTCCTCGAGATGGAGTGGCGGAAGGTGCGCCGGTGGGAAGCCCGGGCGTGCGCGCAGGCCGCGTTGACCGTGGCCGTGTCCGAGGTCGACCGCGACGCGCTCGCCGCCCTCGCCCCGGGAGCGCGGGTGTCCGCGATCCCCACCGGGGTCGATCCCGTGTATTACGCCCCGAACGGGGTGCGGGAGGCGCCGGCGCAGCTCGTCTTTACCGGTTCGATGGACTGGTACCCGAACGAGGACGCGATCATCTACTTCCTCGACGCGATCCTGCCGGCCATCCGGCGAGACATCCCCGAGGCCGGGCTCACGGTCGTGGGGAGGAACCCCAGCCCGCGCCTGCGCCGGGCGGCGGCCCAGGCCGGCGCGAGCGTCACGGGCACGGTGGACGATGTCCGTCCCTTCGTGGCCAGCGCGGCGGTCTACGTCGTGCCGCTCCGGATCGGCGGCGGGACGCGCCTCAAGATCTTCGAAGCGCTGGCGATGGGCAAGGCGGTGGTTTCGACCCCCGTGGGCGCGGAAGGGCTCCCGCTCGAGCCGGGGGTCCATTTCCTCGGCGCCGGCGAGCCCGCGGAGTTTGCCCGCGCCGTGGTGTCCCTCCTCCGCGATCCCAACCGCCGGAAGGCGCTGGGGACGGCCGGGCGCCGGCTCGTCGAGGAGCGCTTTTCATGGTCGCACGTCGCGCGCGAATTCGAAGCGCGCTGCACAGAGATCGTGGACGCGGCACGGCGAGAAGGCGGGCCGCAGAGAAGGAGTGTTCAGTCATGCGCGTGAGCGTGTTCGGCCTCGGCTACGTGGGCGCGGTGACGGCCGCCTGCCTGGCCCGAGCGGGGCAGGAGGTGACCGGCGTGGACGTCAATCACGAGAAGGTGGCGATGGTCAACGCCGGCGCCTCGCCGATCGTCGAGCCCGGATTGGGAGACCTTCTGGCCGAGGTCGTCGCCGCGGGGCGGCTGCGGGCCACGAGCTCGGGCGAGAAGGCCGTGGCCGACACGGACCTGGCGCTGATCTGCGTCGGGACGCCCAGCCAGGCGAACGGGCGGCCCGACACCAGCGCCATCGAGCAGGTGGGCCGGGAGATCGGACACGCCCTCCGCGGCCGCGTCGACCCGTACGCCATCGTCCTGCGGAGCACGGTCCTGCCGGGAACGACCGACGGGGTGCTGATCCCGGCCCTCGTCCAGGGTGCGGGGCGCCCGCTCGACGGGACGGTGCGCGTGGCCGTCAATCCGGAGTTCATGCGCGAGGGGTCCTCGCTGTTCGACTTCTCGGAGCCGCCGTTCGTCCTCGTGGGGTGCGGGGATCCGGAGACCGCCGCGCTGGTGCGCTCGCTGTATCAGGGGGTCCAGGCGCCCTTCGTCCACACGGCCGTGCGGACCGCGGAGATGGTCAAATATGTATCGAACGCGTTCCACGCGCTGAAGGTCTGCTTCGCGAACGAGATCGCAGACGTCTGCGCCGCGGCCGGCGCGGATCCGCAGGACGTGATGCGGATTTTCCTGACGGACCGGAAGCTCAACGTCTCCGACGCCTACCTGCGTCCCGGCTTCGCGTTCGGGGGATCCTGTCTGCCCAAGGACCTTCGGGCGCTCGTGCACGCCGGCAGGGAGGCCGACCTCTCGCTGCCGCTGCTCGCGGCGATCCTCCCCTCGAACGAGGCCCAGGTCCGCCGGGCCGTGGAGGCCGTGCTCGGGACACGCCGGCGGCGCGTCGGCGTCGTCGGCCTCGCGTTCAAGCCCGGAACGGATGATCTCCGCGAGAGCCCCATGGTCGCGCTGGTCGAAGCGCTGATCGGCAAGGGCCTGGACGTGCGCATTTTCGACCCCAACGTCGCGCTGGCGAGGCTCGTCGGCGCCAACCGCCGCTATATCGATGAGGAGATCCCGCACATCGCGTCGCTGATGAGCGAGAGCGTCGACGCGGTGGTGCAGCACGCGGACGTGCTCGTGATCGGCAGCGCAAGCGACGAGGCCCGGCGGGCCCTGGCCGCGGTGCGCCCCGGCCAGGCCGTGATCGATCTCACGCGCAGCGCGGCGGCGCCGCCCGGCGCGCGCGAGGGGAGCCGGGCCGGAGCCAGGTAAGGCGATGAGCATCGACCCTCTCCCGGCTGTCCTCGTCTTCGCGTCGTTTGGACTCGTCCTCTACACGTATGCCGGGTATCCCGCGCTCCTCTGGCTGCTCGCCGGGCTGGTGCCCTCCCGCGCGGCCGAACGGCGCGAGCCGGCCCGGTGGCCGGACGTCAGCGTCCTCCTCTCAGCCTACAACGAGGAGCTCCTGATCGAGACGCGCATCCGGAACCTGCTGGAGCTCGACTATCCCGCCGAGCACCTCGAGATCCTCATCGGCTCCGACGGATCCACGGACCGGACGGAAGAGATCGTGCGGCGCTGGGAGTCCACGCGCCTCCACCTGGTCGCCTTCGACACGCGCAGGGGAAAGGCCAGCGTCATCAACGACCTGGTGGCGCGGGCCCGGGGCGAGATCGTCGTGCTCACGGACGCGAACACGTTCT
>Ga0209804_1000246_pt1 | contig 46311 bp, 35 predicted proteins | sample GraSoiAngelo_139_FD_185896 | JGI IMG/M metagenome (GOLD analysis project Ga0209804, IMG submission 185896) | Grasslands soil microbial communities from the Angelo Coastal Reserve, California, USA - 14_0929_12_20cm (SPAdes) (version 2) | ecosystem: Environmental > Terrestrial > Soil > Grasslands ... | reverse complement strand
TTATTCGGCGCGACGTTAGTGGCCGTGACCTGGGCTAGAATTCGCCTGCTTGGCTTGCCGTTGGAGCGTGACGAGGGCGAATACGCCTACACTGGCCAATTGCTCTTGCAGGGCATCCCGCCATACAAGCTCGCCTACAGCATGAAATTCCCAGGTACAGCGGCCTCCTACGCACTCTTGATGTCGATCTTTGGCGATACCACTACAGGCATTCATCTCGGCCTAATCGTGATCAATCTGGTTACCGTCGGGTTGATTTTCTTTCTGGGCCGATATCTCCTAAGCGAGCTCGCTGGGTTGGCGGCCGCGGCTGCGTATGGCGTTATCTCGCTAATGCCCTACGTGCTCGCCCAAGCGGCACACGCGACCCATTTTGTCGTGTTGCCGGCGATAGCTGGTACTTCGGTTCTACTCCGCGCATTAGATCGACAATCGAGGATATTGATCCTTGCGAGCGGATTCCTGTTTGGACTGGCGTTATTGATGAAACAGCCAGGATTGTTTTTTGTACTGTTTGGCATCGTTTACCTTTTTAGCCGCGGCCGGAGCGAACATGTTAAGCTTCGACAATCTGCGTTGCGCAGCTTGATCTTTCTCTTGGGCGTAACCGTCCCACTTCTTGTTACCTGCCTGCTTTTATGGAATGTCGGCGTGTTCGAGCAATTCTGGTTCTGGACGATCAAATATGCGGGCCAATACGGGAGTCAGGTTTCAATCGCGGATGGGCTCCGAATTTTTGCTAACAACCTGCCGAACGCTGTCGGAACCGCCTGGCCAATCTGGGGGATTGCGGCATCAGGGCTAGTCATGTGCATGGTAAACCGAACCCTTCGCACTCGCGCCGTTTTTCTTACAACGTTCGCTTTTTTTTCCATACTCGCGGTTTGCCCAGGATTTTATTTTCGTCCGCATTATTTCATTCTTGTTCTGCCGGCCGTTTCCCTACTCGCGGGGTTGGCAGTTGCGGCCGCTCTCGACACCATTCGCTTCGGCGCACAGAACTTTCGCTTTGTCGTGCTCCTGCTGTTCGGATTCGCTCTGGCATGGCCAATCTGGGCAGAAGCCGACTTTTTCTTCGAGCGACCACTGGCTGAGGCCAATCGGATGGTCAATGGCACAAATCCATTCCTGGAATCCATTAAAATTGGTGAATACATCCGCGCGCAATCGAGCGTGTCAGACACGATCGCTGTATTAGGCTCTGAGCCGCAAATTTACTTCTATTCTCGGCGGCATTCTGCCACCGGATATATTTATACCTACGGATTAATGGAGCCGCAGCCTTACGCTCACCAAATGCAGCAAGAAATGATGCGTGAAATCGAAACCGCACACCCAAAGTTCCTCGTTATGGTGGTCGTAAACAAGTCCTGGCTGGCCGGGCGCGACTCGGACCAATCAATTCTTAGATGGGCGGACGCCTATTGTGATGCGAATTACGAAGAGGTCGGACTAATTAACATTTCCGATCGTGGCACCGACTACTACCTTTCTGGCAGGCCACCGAATGTGACACCAACCGCCGATCACATTTTGATCTATCGCCGAAAGGCGTAGACGGCCCGATGCTGTCGCGCGCTTGGGAGAAACTGCATCCGCGTTGCCGTTTGTTCTAGCAGTTCGAGCGAGTTGGTCCGCCAATAGCAACCATTGAAAAGCGTTCTGGCGGAGACAACTCGGACATCTACGATCCACACGATAATATGGAAGGCCAATCCAACGCATCGGCCGCAATAACTAAACCCGCATCGCCGCGATCCTTTCTCCAACCAATGACCGCGTTTTGGTTGGCGATGGTCATCGGCGCAGCGCTGCGTGCTTACTGTCTAGTCTTCACCAACGGCACAAGCGACATGGACGATTGGGAAGATCATGCTCAGCAAGTACATGACCGCGGACTGATCGGCTACTACCACGCGAACGCTTTTGCGAACCATCCTCCTTTTATCAGCAAAGCAGGCTCCTTGATCTTGCAAATGTCAGCCGCAACCCACATTCCATTTCGGATTCTTTTCCGCACGCCATTCGCGTTCCTAGACGTCGCAAACGCATGGCTCCTATTTTTGTTGCTCCCGGAAAATCGTTGGCGCTTGTGCGCCACCGCTTGTTACTGGCTGAGTCCCGCAGCGATCCTTATCTCTGCTTATCACGGGAACACCGATACCGCGGTGGCATTTTTCCTTTTACTTTCTGTCTGGCTGGCGACCAATAAACAAATCGTGAGCAGCGGCGCTGCACTCGGCGCAAGTCTTTGGGTCAAACTGCCGGGCATCCTGGCTCTTCCAGCTCTGCTGATATTATTTCGTCGCTGGCGTCTTCGCGGCATCTTTCTCTTGGCGGCGGCCATCACCGCATTATCAACATATCTCCCGGCACTGATTCAGGATTACAAAGTCGTTTGCACAAATGTCTTTGGTTACCGTGGACTAATCCTACAAACTGCGGAGGGCGTACCGCTATGGGGTCCAAGCGTTTTACTTTTCTCGACTCTGGTCCCGGTCCAAGCCTGGCCAGAGAAATACCTTCGCTCGACTCTCTTCGTTCTCGAACACAGCTCGTCCATCGCGATTGCAGCAATGCTCGTTCTTTCCTGGCTGCGTAGAAATCGGACGTCTCCACAAGAAGTGTGCGCCACGATTGGCATGGCCTACGCCGTTCTTTTTGGATTTAGCGACTATTGGGCATTTCAATATTTTGCCTGGGCCTTACCCTTTTGGTTTTTCCTTCGCTGGTGGTACTCAATTCCAGCAGTATCTTTGACTAGCGCATACCTGTATTCGCTGCACTGGCTTTTCTGTGGGAATGGGTGGCTACTCGGAAAGTGGCATTTCCTGGGACATCCAGCTCTTCCATCGCTCGTTCTTGTTATTCGAAATTTAGCCGTTTCATTCTTTTTCATTGGCGCGTGCGCTTTCTTGATTCGCGCATTTCGGCGTCAACCAGTTTCAATATCAGCACCCGAGCCGATGAAAGATGGTTGATTGATGAAACCTTCGGACGCGCTCACCTCCCTTCGCCAACACTGGCCGTTCGCAATCGTCGCGCTCATTAGTGCCGTCTTCATCTTCACGAATCTCGGCCGCGATTATTTGTGGGAAGATGAGGGCGACACGGCCGCACTCGCCTCGAACATTTTGAAATTTGGGGTCCCAAAAGCATGGGATGGCGCAGCATTTCTTGATTCGGACCATGGCGCCCGTCTTAACCGTGATCTCGTCATGGTGACGCACCCGTGGGTTCAGTATTATCTAACCGCAGCGTCCTTCCTCATTTTCGGTGAAAACACTTTTGCCGCGCGCTTCCCGTTCGCGGTCGCCGGGTGGATGTCGATCCTTATCGTCTATTTTTTTCTCTGGCGACTGCTCAGAAATCGACTGATAGCTTTCTCCGCGGCCGCGTTGCTCGTCTTTTCTGTTCAATTCCTGCTCTACGTCCGGCAATGTCGTTACTGCGCGCTCAACATGCTGCTCATTTGCTGGCTGTTTTGGAGTTTTTTCAAAATGAAATCCGCGCGGGACTGCGCGTTTTTCGTTCTGGCAGCAACTCTCCTGTTTCACACGCACCCTTACGGACTCGCGCCTGTGGTTGCGCTCGGCGGCATAAGCTTAATCTACCGACCATTCGCGCAACAACGGCGCTGGATCTGGTTTGTAGCACCTGCGATCGCGTTGCTGACGCTGCCTTGGTTGGCGCTTTCGTCTCTTTCCTCCACCGGAGTCGCACTCAACACCAGTGCACCCCAAACGCTCGGCGATCTTGTCGAACGCTGCTTTCAGGCATTTATCGAAGCGACTTCGGTGACACCCTTAATCGGTGCGGGAGTAGTTTTGCTCGGAGCAGCGTTGGTTCATTGGAAACGCAAAAATTCGGAGCAGCCGGCCGAGACCGACGCGACATCGGGTGTGTTTCTAGGTGCCAATGAGAGCTCGATCTTACTCAGCGTCATGGGAGCGATCGTTCTCTACGGTTTGGTTACCGCGATGACGCAATCAAGCGACGCGCTTTGGCTTGCCGGGATGCGCTTCGCTTCACCTGTCCTTCCGTTGGCGGCGATGGCCGCAGCAATAGTGATCGTTAAGATGAGTCGTGGAAACATACTGGTTTGTGTTGCGCTTGTGCTCGTTTTCGGATTTACCAAGATCGCGCAACTGACACCATGGGTGGCTTGGAACCCGAGCGGTCTCATTCGCTGCGGAAAATATTCGGTGGGCACTCACGTACCCGTCAGGCTCATCGATCGCGTGCTCGGGTCCGGCATCGCGAAATATGTCCACGATTTGTGGCGGGAAAATCCCGGAACGGTTGCAACAACCTGCAAGTTCCTTCGCGCGAACGCCAGACGTGGGGATGTTTTGATTCTAAACTACGGATGGGAGCCGACCTACTTTTATACACGACTGCCCCAGGCGTTGGGCATTCTGCCACAATATCCGGTCTATCAACGAGCTCGCGAACTCGGGATGCCGGAATTCGTCTTCGGCGTTGACCATGTTCGCTGGATTGTCTGGCGGTCAGCCTGGGAAACTGCACCTGGTTACGCGATGGACGACGTCGCCCGTGAGATCGTACGGCGCGGCGGTCAAATTACGATCGTTCTCGAGATGAAGGAGACAGTTTTCGAAAATAGCCCGGACATTCACCTCCATCGATTCTCCGACGGCACCTACCTGTTTCCTCGACCGCAAACTTTCCCGGCTTCACGCATCGCCCGGGTCGATTGGCTTAACGACAAATTTTAGCTGGCGCCTATTTTCTGGCGACAGCCAACAAAGCGACCCCGAATGGCAGGGAAACGTTCCGGAGCAGACGCAGCTCAAGCGCCATGATTTGCGAAAGCACGCGATCTGAGAATGATCCTCCTGCCCTCTCGAAATCACGTCCCATTTTTGATCCGCCAAGTGTCCGGGCCGCCACAGCGAGAGGAAATAGCAACGTCGTCCAATAAGTCAGGCGCCGAATTTTAAAATTCTGTTTCAAGAGTAATTGTCGGATCTCCGGTCTTCTAAATCGGTGCGCGGTCATAACCGCCTCATCGTGCGCGCTGTGCAGAAGTGGAAACGCCGGTACATTGATCAGCAGCACACCACCAGGCCGAAGCACTCGATGCATCTCGCGGATCGCGCCTTGAACGTCGCTGACCCATTGGTGATAGACAACGCTCGAACAAATTACCGCATCGAACGACGCGTCAGCAAATGGCAACGCGCAAATATCTCCTTGTCGAACATTGTTCAGGCCACGCTCTCGACAGAATGTAATTGCCTCTGGCGCCAAATCGATTCCAACATTTTTTTCCGGATTTCCGAGCTGTTTTAGAATTGCACCCGTGCCGCAGCCAACATCGAGAATTTCCTTCTCGCGCCAACCTGGCAACTCCGCTTCCAATGCTTGAAAGATTAGGCGGTGCAACGCGCCATACCACCAATGCGTCTCCTCCACGCGAAACATCGTTCCGTATTCGGCTCGTTGCATTGCGTACGCTAAATCAAGCTTGGATCCGCGTACGCGTCAGTCGCAACTCGGCCGCCAAAGGAATGACAAGCCTGGCCGTAAAAGCCACGAACAACAGAGTCTGGACGGCCGCGTTAAACCAGCGGGGCGCTGCCAACGCCGGTCCGCCATAAATCTCGTTACTTGGATACCCGAGCCAGGCGAAGAGCTTGGGATCGTGCAAAGTCATATTTGCTACTGACGTCACTGCAAATGCGCCATAGAACCACCAAATTTGTCGATCCAACACGCAGGCAATGACCAGTGGCGCAAACATCGCCAGCAAATGGTTCTCGTGGATTTGCGTATTGAGCATAAAAAAGGCGAGCGTTTGATATGCCGCTACAAGAAACAGCGATCGCCGATCGCGCCAAACGAGAATGAGCGAGAGCAACGTCGCCGCGCTGAAGATTAACAATCCAGCGATTCGAAAGCTCACGAGTCCGATTAAATTGGTGTCGCGTTGCCAACCCTGCCCACCGGTGACGAACCACCAGAGATTATGTGCGTTCGGAGCGACGAAAGGATGGTACTGCATCGTCTGTGCGTACTCTCGGACAACGCTCGCCTCGCTTCCTGCCAATATGAACGGTGCCGTGATCAATACGGTTGCAATGCCAGCGCCGGCAACCAAGCGCAGACCGCCACGCTCTCTGACCGCCAGAACTAGAATTAGCGGTGCAATTGCGATCGCTTGCGGCTTGGTCAATATCGCTGCGGCCAAAGCTGCACCAGCCCAGTCGTAACAACGTCGATCGGTCGCAATCACAGATAATAACATAAATAGCGAGTGGATCGCGGCGGTCTGTCCCCAGTAGGCGGAATCAAAAATGAGTGCCGGATTGAACAGGTACGCGCCCGCAGCAAGGAACGCCGTGTTGAAAGAAATCGAGCCGCGTTGCCGCAAAACTCGAAAGACCACTGCACCGGCAACCAAGTCCGCCGCTAGCCCCGGCAATCGAAGCATGAATCGCAGCATGTCCGGATCGCCCAATCGCGTGCGACCGAACAGCGGAGAAATCAACTGTTCGTAGAGCCAGCCAAGAAACCAAAACGGATAAAGCAGAACCGGCGGATTGTCAGACGGCGGCGAGCCATTTACCTGCAGATAGGCAGAGTGAATCCCGTAGCTCACAGTTTTCCAGGCCAGGGCGATGTAAGTCGCGATGTCCCCTTGTTTCCCATAACTCGCGATATCGCCTTCGTATCCGCGTCCGAAGTCAAACGGGATCCGGACAAGTGCGGCGATTATGAAAAGGATCAAAGTGCGCAAGACTTGGTCTCGCGTGAGCGACCCGGACACCACGCGCGCGATCAACCAGATCAGCGCCGTAATTAGCAGCAAACCAAACGTCAGAGTTTGGAGCCACCATGCTGCTTGAGGATGATTCCAGCTACGGGCCAGAATAATTAGCAGCCAGACGGCAACAAGGATCCAAGCCCACGTGTTGCGCAGCGGATTGAGAAAATCCGCCATTCCCATCGCGCGCGCCGGTATCAATCCTGCGGTGGACGACATTCGCAGAAGAGCTGCGCAGCAGCCGACCAGAGCTAGTGTCAAAAGAAATCCTCGGACCGACGGAAGAGCGATACCACCCGAGCGCGTTAGCCAGACGTGCGTGATGCTGACTCCGAACTCACGGTCGTCCGAAGATTTAAACGTGCTGGAATCAATCTCCAAGAGCAGGTCACCGTTTGGACCCAGTTGCCAGGGGCGGATATCCCACTCATGATCCTGCTCCTGATTTCTTGCGTCGAACTCTGCGAGCATTGCGCCATTCACTCGCACGATCACATGAGCTGGTATGCCGAACCTGCCCGGACGCGGGCCGCTGAGACTTAGACCGACACGCCAGGAAAGATTTCCACCACCCAGGCCGGGAAGCCACAGGCCCGAGCGCGCTTCCGTCCAGCGCGCGCCATTCTCAACTGGATAAAAATGATCGAGAAATTTCTCGCTGCTTTGCGCAGCAAGATCAATATCCAACCGCTTCCGCGGCTGATACGCCAAAGTGAAAAGCGTGATAAATATGCAAAGAAGCACCAGCAACGAAATCGGCGATTGTAACCACTCTCGCGTTTGTTTCGGCAGCATCATTTAACCACGACAACACGGTAAGCTCGAATGTCGCCGTCTTCATAAACCGGGAAATAAACTGCGGGATCCAACGTGTCGGGACGAACCGCGGCAGAATTCGTGACCATAATAATTGCTGCGCCAAAAGACGTCAGATAGGACACATCCGCCGAGCCTAACGGCTGTCCTTCAGTTAGCTTGCGGGCGAGTGTTTGCCGCAACGCAATGTCACGGTACCCCCATTGCTCGAGCATACCCGTTTCATAACCGATCAATTGTCGCCTGTTAGCGTAAACGGCGATGTCAAACCAGTAACGGTCGCGGTATAGATAATCTGCATCCGACGCGTGCTGCTCGAGCCAGTACGGATACTCCACCAAGATCGCATCGGCAGGAGTTCGTTCCCTGATCCATTGCAAAAGCCGGATCCTCGCAGGATCGCGTTTCTCGCGAGGTGGCCGTGTCGTGAAGGAATAGCTGGTAAGTGCACTGGTAGGAACAGACACAGCCAGCGCGACAATGAAAACAAATTGAGTCGCTCGTGTTTGCCGCCACGCGTCCCAAGCAAGCGCGATGATTGGCCCTAGGCCGAGCACGAGCAGATAAACCAGCTTGTATTCAGCATCTAGCGCAACCTTCACGACCAAAGCTCCGGCTGTAATTGCCCCAACGAAAAGCGTCAGAAAAAGCGCCGCGCGCGATCGGTCGCGAATCGCACGCCGAACGGCGGGAACCACAAGCACAACCATCACGCCTAAAGTCGCCGCGATGCTCCAAATCTGGTTTTTCGCAAATTCGAAGTTGAAATGCACGGACAGCGGTTTCCCTGTCTTCGCATGCAGAATGTTCCAAGCGTACGGCGCAGTCACGATCGCGGCGGCGAGCGCCATCACTCCTGTATCGACTATCGTTCTTTTGCGCTCCGTAAACGATGAACGACGATCAATCGTAACTAGCATGAGAAGGGCGGCCAAAGAAGCCGCGGTTACAAATAGAGCGGACAGCGGGTGGAGATAAAGCGCGCTCGCGAGTATCAATGCACCAGTCACGAGCGCGGACCCGCCATTTCCTTGAGAGCGTGCCATAACGACATCAAGCCACATCAAGATAAACGCGAAACTTATCGCGAACGGCCCACCATCGAGAAATTCATGAATGAAACTACCGAGCGAGGGAGAATAACCGTGAACCATCGCGAAAGGCACTACCAGCGAATACCACCGGTCCAAGTTTTGGGATCCGTATGAGAAGAAAATGATCCATCCGAAAGCGTTGAGACCGAACACCAACATCCAAGCGGCGCTGATCCGACCAAACAGATTGGTAGTTAAGCGGCCGGCAATCCGATATCCCGCAAGCGTGAACAGGACTAACGAATGCACGCTCAACACTGCAAAGACCTGATAAATCGACATTCCTGTCAGGCGCAGTAACAGCGCCGAATAGAAATGGTAGATCCAATAATAGTTCGCCGGTTGCCCCGCCATCATTGGTGAATCAGGTGGAATCACGCCACCGAGAATTCGTGACACGATCGCAGCATGCAACGGCGCGTCCCACGCTACCGCCTGAAACGAATTGGCCGCGAACGGGACGATTAATAAAAAAATAACCAGAACGGCACTAAGACCGAGCGCCACTCGGTCCCCTCTTGCTTCGCCGATTGGCTCGCTCCAGCCCAGCCAGAATCCGATTACGAGGAAGAACACGATTGCGATCCACCCGGCAATGCGCAAATCAAACCCGAGCGCGACACCAGCCAAGCCTACCCAGGCGAAAGGCAAGATCGACAGCAGTGATGGATAAAGCACAACATCGACAAGCGATGGTGAACTTGGCCTCAGGCGATTCCAGATTGCGAGACCAGGCAGATACGCGACCAGAAGGTAGCGAGCGATCGCGCGAATTGGTCCGAGCGGAATTAATTCGGGAATCAGCGCCAAAAAAGTGATTGCTGCCACTGCCCACGTGGTTGCAGAGACGCGCCGCAAGTTAGGCGTTACCACGATTTAGACCGCAACTGCGTTCATCGCCCGCTCGCGGAAGATTCGTCTTTCGAACCTTCGCGTATCGCGTAGCGCACGACGTACTGCGGCGTGCCGGTCTGATCAAGATAGAGCCGGCCGAGATATTCGCCGACCAGCCCGAGAATCGTGAGTTGAATGCCGGAAAAAAACACGACGCTGCCCAGGACCGTGGGGATACCAACGGTGAGATTTGGAGTGATCCACAGCTTGTCGATTAGAATGGCAATCAAGGCGACGATGCTCAAACAGGAAGCAAACAGCCCGACGTAAACGGAAATGCGCAGCGGCTTGATCGAAAAATTCAGAAACATATTGAGCCACAGCCTCACCAGTCGGCGGAACGTATATCGCGATGGTCCACTCAGACTGGCGCGATGCTCCACCGGAATTTGACCGATGTTTCGGGTCACGCGATAAATCAAACCGTCAGTATACGGATACGGACCATGATACTTAATGATTTCGTTGATCAAAAAGCGATTCATGACTTTGAAGCTCGAGAGGTACAGGTCCTTCGGTTTGTGGAGCATTAACGTCGCGATCCGGTCGTTGAAACGGCTGCCGAGATTTCGGAACCACGAATGTTTCTTCTCGATGTAGTGGCCATAAACCACGTCGTAGTTTTTGCGCTTTAATTCGTCCAGCATTCGCACCACTTCTTCGGGCGGGTTCTGACCGTCGTCGTCCAGCACCGCGATATAACGGCCGCGCGCTTCCGTGAACCCCACGAGGACGGCGCTGTGCTCGCCGAAATTCCGGCTCAAATGCACAAACGTCACGTTCTGCGGAAACTTTACCGCCAGTTGGGCGCAAACCTTTTCACTGTCGTCTTCCGAGCCGTCGTTGACCAAAACGATCTCGAACGATGTCGATCCAAAAATCTTTGTCGTGTGCTCAACGAGCGCGCCGATGGTCCGGCTGCCGTTGTAAACGGGAATCACCAGCGATAACTCGGGGCCGGTCGCCATTGCAGTTTGGTGGATTTGTGGCAAAGCTGCCCGATTCTGCCAAAAAAAGCGCGAAATGTTATAGAAAATCTTTTGTCCCGCGCCCTACAATTCGCCCGTGCCTTGGGATCCTGACATTTTTGCCGCCTCCGACGTTCTCGTCACCGGAGGGCTGGGTTTCATCGGCTCGGCCGTAGCTCGGCGCCTGGTCGAGATCGGCGCGAAGGTGACCCTAGTCGACAGTTTGATCCCGGAATACGGCGGGAACCTTTTTAATATCCACGACATTCGCGATCGGGTGACGGTCGATCTTACCGATGTCCGCGACGCCGCCGCGATGTCGTCGCTTATCAAGAAACGCCAGTTTCTTTTTAACCTCGCGGGCCAAACGAGCCATCTCGATTCCATGACCGATCCAGTGACCGATCTAAATATCAACGCCGCCGCCCAACTTCACATTTTAGAAGCATGCCGGCTACACAACCGCGATCTGAAAATCGTTTTCGCCAGCACACGACAAGTCTACGGGCGGCCGCAATATCTCCCGGTCGATGAAAAACACCCAATCAATCCGATCGACGTAAACGGAATTAACAAGCTCGCAGGCGAATGGTACCACCTGCTTTACAACGACGTCTATCAGATTCGCGCCTGCGCGTTGCGGCTAACCAACACTTACGGTCCGGGGATGCGGGTCAAAGATGCGCGACAAACCTTTCTTGGAATTTGGATTCGCCGGCTAATTGAACAAAAGCCAATTGGAATTTTCGGCAGCGGAGAACAGCGGCGCGATTTCAATTTCGTTGCTGACGTCGTGGACGCTCTCCTGGGTGCAGCAGCCAGCGATACCGCCAACGGTCAAGTATTTAACCTCGGTCACCACGAACATATCAGTCTGCAAGACCTGGCAGCGATCTTGGTGGAGCTCAACGGCGGCGGTAAGTTCGAGCTGGTTCCATTCCCGGATGATCGGAAAGCAATCGATATCGGCGATTACTACGCCGACTTTCGCAAGATCGACAAGTTACTCGGTTGGTCTCCACGCATCGCCTTGAAGGACGGATTGAAGACAACGTTGGAATATTATCGAAAGCACCAAGCTCATTATTGGCCTTAACATTATTCTGTCTATTCACCGCTCTTCGCGTGGTTCGAACTCGCGAGCCTTTTGGTATTCGCGACCAGCTTGTTCAAATTCGCCCTTCTCTCTCAGCGCCGTAGCCAAATTATAGTGTGCGTTAGAGTCTTCCGCACGAAGCGCCAGCGCCTGGGTATACTGACTGATGGCCCCATCAATGTCTCGTCTGGCCATAAACGCATTTCCGAGAACAACGTGGGCGTCGGGATCGTTCGGTCCTAATTCCAGTGCTTTCTGGCATTGGGCTATCGCATCGTCGATTTTTCCTTTTTGCAGGAGCGCGCTCCCGAGATTGTAACGCGCTTCCGCATAATCGGGATTCAACCGAAGTGATTGCTCATATTTTTCAATTGCGTCGTCGAGATCGCCTTTTTGAAATTGAACGACTCCAAGGTTATTGTAGGCCATCCAGCAACTCGGGTTTTTGGCGATCGTTGTGCGCCAAAGCGTTTCCAAATCGCGATAAGTCGCGCTTTGCCGCCAGGTCAGCAGACCGAGGCAGATCAAAATCGCGAAGCCTCCGGCGACCACGGGCCACTGCAATGTCTTGCTCGACCGGCTTAACGTCACGAGGCCGGCCGAAGCGAGCGCGATCGGACCGATGCTGGCCAAGTACTGGTAATGGTCCGCCACAAAGGTGTAGCGAAAGGTGTAGAGCATGACGAAGCCAGCCACCGGCGCCAGCGTCGCTAAAAGGAACAAGGCCGCGACCTCAATTCCCCGGCCGAAGAAACGATGCGCAAAATAGATTACTGCCGCGGTGGCAGCCGCGGCAATGAGCCCGATGTAGGCAACTGCGCTACCTGGATCGATCTTCCACTGTGGATAAATGAAAATAAGATCCGATGGCCAGAAGAGTTTGCTCAGGTAAAACCAAACCGCCCGGCTGGCGACCAACACTCGTTCAATCGGCGTCAGTGAAACAAGGACCCGTGTGCCTTGATGGTATTTCTCCCACCAGACGGCCAGCAGTCCAACACCGAGAGCGAGCGCGATGAATGGAAGGATTTCCAACCACACCCGCCAGCTGATCGGTTTTTCTTTCAGCCAGAGGATCAAGAGCAGTGCTGCCGGTAACGTGCAGGCGGTCGCTTTGGCAAATAATGCGAGCAAATAAAATACGAGCGCTCCCAGGTAGAAAAGCGAGCGATGTCTTCTCGTCGGATCGACATATTCGATCCACATCCACAGCGTGAGCAAAAAGAAGAATCCCATCAGCACGTTTTTAAGCTCTGCAATCCAGGCGACCGATTCGACTTGGACCGGGTGCACTGCGAAAACTGCGGCCGCCAACGACGCACCTGGAATTTTCAACCGAGAAAGAACACGCCAAACCAGCAGGGCATTTGCAACGTGTAACAAAATGTTGACCCAATGGTATCCAGTGGGATTCAAACCCCAGAGCGAGCGCTCGATCCGCAAAACCGAGTAGGTGAGCGGGAAATACTGGGATGGCGCATCGAGTGAAAACCAGATCCGGCGCAAACCATCCGGCGCAGTGAGCAAGCGATTTTGTGTGACATACCGGTCGTCGTCCCAGATGAATCCGCCATGCCATGCCGGCCGGTAGATCAGAATCGTCAACAGGCCGAGACCTACCGCGCCCAAACATGCCAGTCGACGCGGCTTCGTAAAGCAGCGACCCATGGGTGCGATGTTATTTGAGTTAGTTGAGACTTCCAAAGAGATTTCGAAACTTCCAAATCTTCCTATTGGTAGATCGCGTTTGCTTTGACCGAGAGCAATGAAGATTCTATCGATTCAACGATGAGCAACCGTGCAACGCCTGTTTGGAAAATCGCCGGACTTTGTATTTTACTCGCCAGTCTGGTCTGGCTGGTTTTTGGCCAAACCCTGGGGCACCAGTTCGTCAATTTGGATGACGAATCATATGTCTACGCCAATCCGGTCGTAAGTCAGGGCCTGACTGCGCAAGCGATCGGGTGGGCGTCTACTCACATCGTCTCACACAATTGGCATCCGCTGACCACGATTTCACACATGGTCGATTGCCAGCTGTTCGATTTGAAACCCGCCGGTCACCACTTCACCAATGTGATGCTGCACACAATTGCCGCGATTCTGCTTCTGATCGTGTTGCATCAGATGACGGGCGCGTTATGGCGAAGCGCCTTCGTGGCGGCGATTTTTGCGATCCACCCGCTCCGCGTCGAATCAGTCGCCTGGATCGCCGAGCGCAAAGATGTTTTAAGCGCCGTCTTTTTCATGCTCACGATCGGCGCATACGTGCAGTTCGTGCGTCGGCCCACATTCCTTCGCTACCTCATATTGTCGATCTTCTTTGCTCTCGGCCTCATGTCCAAGCCGATGCTGGTCACAGTTCCCTTTGTTCTCCTGCTTCTCGATTATTGGCCACTGCGGAGATTTCAAACCGCGCGCTCAACAATTTCGAAATTACTCCTGGAAAAAATTCCTCTTTTGATCCTGGCAGCTCCGGTTGGGGCAGTCACTGTTCTTATTCAGCGTCACGGGATCAATTCCGTCGAAAACCTTTCTCCGCCATGGCGCATCGGCAATGCGTTTGTGAGCTTGCTAATCTATATCCGCCAAATGCTATGGCCGTTCGATCTGGCGGTTTTTTATCCGCACTCGGGTGACCAACTTCCTCTCTGGCAAATTGCAATTTCGAGCGCGTTGTTCATCGCAATCACTGCGGCAGTGTTCGTTGTCCGTAAACAGCGACCTTATTTTTTGAGCGGCTGGCTCTGGTACGTCAGCATGTTGGCCCCGGTGATTGGGATAATACAGGTCGGTTCTCAAGCGCATGCTGACCGCTACACATATTTGCCACAAATCGGGCTCTATCTAGCTGCCACCTGGGGCATGGCCGATTTCTCGCTGCGATGGCTGAACGGTCGACTCATCTTAAGAATCAGCGCAGGGTTTGTGCTCGGTCTCTCAATGTGGCGTGCCTGGAATCAGGCATCATTCTGGCGGGACAGCCAGTCTCTTTGGAACCACGCTCTCACCGCTACTGACGACAATGATTTGGCGCACGAAAGGCTTGCCAGCGCGCTTTTGGACAAGGACCGGCCAGACGAAGCGATTGTGCAAGCGCAGCTGGCAATAAATCTCAAAGCCGACAACGCCAGTGCCCAAAATGATTTTGGGGTCGCTCTCGCCCGGAGAGGACAGCCCGAGGAAGCGATCACGCATTTCTGGAAAGCGCTCGAGGCAGATCCCAATCTTTCAAGGCTCCATTACAACATTGCGAATGTTTTGGTCGCGAAAGGAGACGCCGCCCAAGCCACGCTCCATTACCAAAAGCAATTGGAGATCGACCCTAACTTTGCCGAAGCACATAACAATTTTGCCACGCTTCTTCTGCGAGAGGGACATCTCGATCAGGCTACCGATCATTTGGCTAAGGCGTTGCAGTTGAAGCCAAATTATGCCGAGGCACGCAACAATTTGGCCGTCGCTCTGTCGCAGAAAGGGCGAATGGACGAAGCTGTCGCACAATGGGAAAAAACGCTTTCGATCGACGCTAACAATTTAGACGCTCACAGCAATCTCGCGTGGGTTTTGGCAACGTCTCCTACGAGCTCTATTCGAAATGGCTCGATGGCCTTGGACCACGCGCAGCGCGCGCTTCGTCTTTCTGGGGAATCGAATCCTCGTATTTGGAGGCTTTTCGCAGCCGCGGAAGCGGAGCTTGGCCGCTTCGATGCGGCGATCGACGCTGCTGAAAAAGCGCTGCGGTTAGCTGAGAGTCAAAACAATGTCGCGCTCGCCCGCACTCTGGAATCAAATATCGCTCTGTTCCGAAACGCGTCTCCGCTTCGCGATATCAATCAAGCCACTACTTCGCAGCGCTAGCTGGACCCGCTTTTTCGCAAGCAAACCTAGTTTCTCGCGCGCATCTGCGAAAACAAGCGGCCGGGTCTCTTTCGAAACCCGGCCGCTGAATTGTTGAGGTTGAGGAGTGGCTAGAACCGTTTCTTGATTGCGAGGTACCAGAGCCGACCTTTTGGGTTGGCCGTCTGTTCGTCAAACCCGTTCTCAAAGGCCGCAGCCACAAATGGCGGCTGTTCGTCGGTCACGTTGTCAATGCCGAGTGTAAGTGTGGTATTGTTCAGCCACGCTCTCCATCCGCACGGATTGTATTCCGCCGTTGAGACCGGCATCACGTTCTTCTCCTTGCCGTCCTTCATCTTCACGTTCTTGCCGCCATCCTTGGCGTAACCGGCTACCTCGTTTTGGGCCGCAGGCGGTGGCAGGTTGAAGGTGTAGTTGATGATCAGATCCAAGGTCACGAATTCGCGTACCTTGCGGTCCGAAGTACCCTGACATCCGGCCCCAGTAACTGGGTTACACTCCTCGAAGCCTGGGTGCACATGGCCCGAGAAGAACGTGAAGGCGGAGTTGTCCCAGTACTGGCCGACGTAGTGGACGACAACACCTGTGTCGATGCCTTGCATCCACGAGCCGGAGGGGCCGTCGTAGAACAAGCTAGCGTACCAGCGGTTGTGCGTGAAGGAGCCGCCTCCGCCTGGACCCTGGAAGCCGCCGCCGAATTTTCCGACAGCGGTCACTCGTTTCCCGCCTGGGAGTACCGCTATATCAACGTCGGCCAGGTAGGTTTCGTTCCAAGTGGCAGTAAACGTTCCCCAGTCTCCGTGCCCGAGGCGCGTGGTATCGAATATCTCCACCGCTTCAAAGTCCCACGCACTCAGGATTTCCGTTCCGAGGTTCTGAAACGGTGTGAATATCAACGTAAGCGGAGTTCCAGGGCCCCCAGCGCGTTGAATAAAGGATGGACCGAGAAACTGGGTTCCGCCGGATCCGCCGGATGCGTGCTCAATTAAGAACTGTGGATCGAGAGTTGTAGTGAACTCGCGTAGGTCGATATGGATATAGTCGGCCGAAAGCGTTAAGCCCTGCAACGGAGCCCACCACTTGCCCGGGGTGAGCACGCCACCATAAGTGTACTCGTACGCTATCTCCGGTTTCAAATTCCTGTTGCCCGCAAGTATCTGCTGGACCTGCGGCTCAGTGCCGCAGCCTCCGCACGTATCGCGCACATTGGGGAATGATTGCGATTGTCCCGAGAATAATTCGAACAGGGTCGGGGCATGGAATGCCTCGATGTAAGCAGCGCGCAACGTCAAAGACTGATCGATCGGCTGCCACCGAACGTCGATTTTCGGCCGTTGCGTATCGCCGAAATCGCTATACCACTCTTCACGCTCGGCAAATCCGAATTCCAAGCTGTACGCTCCCGGGAAATTCCAAGTCGGCCCGGTTACCGGCACGCGGACTTCTTCGAAGATCGACCAGGTGTCGCGAGAGCCGCGTGCTGCTTGCGCATTGGTAAACCCGGTGGTCTGTCCCTCCCGGATTAGCGGGTCGGGTTCGGACGTGAACGTATTTCCAAGGTGCATGCCGCCAACCGCGAACCGAACAGCGCCGCCCGGAAGATTAAACATGTCGCCGCGCACTGTGAAGTCTTCGGTGAGCAGAACCACATCGAGTATGTTGTGCGCAGTGGTATAGACGGCGTCTTTGACAAACTTAGTGTTACCACCTATGCCAAACGGGTTAAAAGCGGTCGCCGGATCGGTGTCCAAGAGTCGCTGCCGCAAGGCGAAGTTGTTTGTGATGCCTTCCAGACGCTGCGTAAGGTAAGCCTCGTTGTAGCGAACGCCAGCTTCCCACTCCCAAGTCTTCAACTGGTCCCAGGCATTGGCAAACTCGCCCAGATTACCCTTTAGGCCACCAGTAAAGAGATAATTGTTGGTCAGATTCTTCTGCTCCCGCAAACCGGCCTCGATCGAACGGAAACGCACACCGGTTGTAAATTGTGTGCCCGCAGGCGCGGCGCTCGCAATCGTAATGAAGCTAGCGCCCGGAACGTGTCCGCCAGGCGAGCTGTAGTCAGCAACTGTGAATGGGTTGAACGCATTCTGCGTGGGCACGCTGATACCGGCTCCGCTAATGCCGGCTGGGTGATTGCTATCGGTCCAGACGTCCGGCGCACCGAAGGGCGCGGGCGCCAAACCGCCTTCCCAGAATTGACGGAAATACAAGAAATCGCCGAACACGGTCAGGTACTTGTCACAGATATCTCGATCGAACGAACCATACAGGTACTCGCGATCAGTTGGCGCCACGTCCGGGGTCAAATCCGCGAAATTGAACAGCGAGCGCTCCGATGGAATAGCAGCGCCAAACCGGGTGGTGTACTGAGTATTGTCGAACTGATTGGCCGATGCGTGCGGCGTCGGCGTCTTCAGACCATCTACTGTTAACGACCTGAACGGCTCCTTCGCCAAGCCAAGGAATTCCCTGGTAGTCACGCGGCCAGCAAAGTTACCGCTGCGCACGTCCTCTCCGTTAAAAGCATTCTTGTCGGGGTCGTGCGAAATTTCGACATCGCGCGAAAAAATCGCGGCTGCGTTGTAGAGGCCCGCGTAAACGACGATGTTTGTTTTGTCATCGCCGGTACCTGCGAGCAAGTAGGCCGCTTCTTCCCCTCTGTCGTTGGCGAAACCAAGATTCGTGTTGCCATAGCTGGCGTAAACCTCCAACCCGCGGAACTTGTGAATTAAAAACACGTTCACCACACCGGCAACAGCGTCCGTTCCATAAATCGGCGAAGCGCCATCTTTCAGGATATCGATGTGATCGATCAAACCAAGCGGGAATCGGTTGAAATCAATGGCGAAACTGTCGGCAGTCGCCAATCGACGGCCATCCTCCAGAACCAATGTTTCCTTCGGGTCGATACCACGCAAACTGATACGCGTGCTGCCGTCGCCACCGTTGGTATTGTTTTCGGTTGTGTTTGATCCGGTGGCCGATGGAATTCTCAATACCAAGTCGGTCGGAGTGCGCACGCCCAACCGAGTGATGTCGTCACGGCGATAAGTATCGACCGGGTTTGGGCCGACTTCTTCCGCGGTCGGAATGTTCGAACCGGTCACGATAACGCGTTCCGCCGTGGCCTCAGTTGCGGCTGCCCCGCCGGTCGGAGCGACATTGGTTCCGGTCGTAGGCGGAGGCGGTGGCGGCTGTTGAGCGCGCGCGCTCATCGCGATGATTAATGGAAATGCCACGGCGGCTACAAGAGCGACGCGAATTCCCAACGTTTTTTGCACGTTTCTAGTCATTGGTTTCTCCATGGGTTTGGTTAGGTTTGCGCTAGGGATTATTGAAGAATCGTCAAGCTGACAAGGTTTTTTTTCAGTTTTTTGAAATTTTTTTGAACGGGCGAACCGAGCCAATTGTCCGGCCCAATCCCCGTTTTGGGGCGTTCTATCGGATTTCCAGCCCCCTGCCTAGAAAAAAATTAAAGAATTTTTGCCCGCCGAAGTCCCCGTTAAGGCACGTCACTTGGAGCCTGCGGCGCCCGCATCCGCCACGACTCCAAGACTCAATCTCAATGCGAGACCTGGGTTCCCCGCAATCCTTCGCCGCGCCGGAATGATTCGATGCAATCGCGCAAACTTTCGATCATCGCGCGGTCGCCATTTTTCTGCGCTAATTGCTCGCCACGCTGGCAAGTCGCAATCGCTTTGGCGAACTGACCGTTCTCAGCTTGCGCAGCCGCGAGCGTCCGCAACACAACCGCGTTCTCACCACCACCTCGCAAGGCACGTTGCGCCAGCTCGAGTGCTTCCCTGCCGTCGCGCAAGTCCGGGTCAGCGGCTGTCGCGCGCACCCACGCGATGTTGGTTGCCGCATCCGCGTTCTCCGGATCGAATGATAAGCTTTGCTGCCACGCAGCAATCGCTTTCTTGATTTCACCTTTGCGGGCGAACAGCACACCCAGATCGTTGCTTGCCGCGATATAATCCGGTTGAATGCTGAGCGCTTTCTGGAAATGGAAAATCGCGGGATCGATTTTCTGTTTCGCCGCCAGCGCACGACCCAGACCAAAATGGGCCGCGACATTACCATCGCGCAAACGCAGCGCGCTCTCATAATGATCGATTGACTCGTCAATTTGTCCGCGCACAAACAAAATTCCGCCGAGCCCGGCGTGGGCCACATCGCTGTCCGGTGTTACCGCAAGCGTGTGTCGCCATAATGTTTCGGTGTCGCGCCAATGCGTCGTCTGCTTCCATGACAAGATCGACAACGCGCCCACAACAAACGCGCCCGCACCGCTCAAAACAATTTTTTGCTGTCGCCACGATTTCGTCAAATCCCAAATCAACCAGACGAGAGCGATGTCCAATCCAACTTGTGGAAGATAGGTGTAACGATCGGCGTGCCCCTGTAATCCAACCTGCACAATTCCAATAACCGGAATCAGCATCACCAGGTACCAAAGCCAGCCGACGATCAGATACGGATTTTTTCGGCGGCGTATGAAGGCAATCGCCGTCAACACAATTAAAACAACAGCGGCGACCAAAAGCCGCCACAGTTCCAGTCGGTTTTCCGGATGCACATAAAACGGAATGAGATCGACTGGCCAAAACACTTGCCGGACATATTCAAAGTAGCTGAAGAGCGCGTTAGTGATCCGCCATTGCAGCGGCAGGAATTGAGTCGAACCGAGCGCAAAGTTCTGTGCCCACAAAGTTGCGACACATGACCCCACCGACAATGCAAACAACGGGATCTTTTCGATCACCAGTTTGCTCGCGGTCGATTTTGTAAAACGATTGAACGGCCAATAGTCGAGCAACAGCAGAATCACCGGCGTCGTGATCAACATCGGTTTGGACATCAGGCCACACGCAAAGAGGATCGACATCGTTACGTATCGGCCGAGCGATTCCTTCCGCGTGTAAGCAGCATAAGCAATCAGCGTCAGCATAAAGAACGTTCCGCTGAGCGCATCTTTCCGCTCTGCAATCCACGCCACCGATTCGACCCGCAAGGGATGAATTGCGAAAACGGCCGCGACGAAGCCGCTCATCCAAATACCGCCAGTCCGGTCCGCCAATCGGACGGACTCGTCCCGCGGCGAGCTCGGACCGTCGGTAATTTGTGCGAGCAAAATAAAAAGCAGCACCGCTGCAATGCTGTGGAAAAACACGTTCATTAAATGATGCGCGCCTGGATTCACGCCGAACAATTGGCAATCGAGCATGTGCGAAATCGTCGTGAGCGGGTGCCAGTTCTGGGAATGAACGTGGGTGAACGCCCACAGGATGCCTCGCCAGGTCAGGCCCGCGCGCACGTGCGCGTTGTCGAGCACGTAAAGCGGATCGTCATAATTGATAAACTGATGGCCAAAAGTCTGGCCGAACACCGCCCACGTGATCGCAATCAAAAAACTGCTGATGCCGAACAACGTCCAGCGCGAGTGTTTGGTGCTCACCGTTGGCAATTCAGGACAGCCTCAACGTTTTTCCAAATGGAGTCTTGCTTCGTCCGGCTGGCCGTTCTGCAACAGGGCCTGACCTAAAAAATAATCCGCGTCCGGATAACCGGGCTCCAATCTCAACGCTTCTTTATAATGTACGATCGCTTCCGGCAGCAGACCGAGGCGATGAAGGCCGACGGCCAGGTTGTAATGGCCGAGCGCGCTGGAAGGCTCGTGCCGGACCACATTCCGATAATGCTCCACCGCTTCCTCGACGCGTTCGGACTTTAGCAGCATATTTGCGAGATTTGTCTCCGCTTCTGGATTGTCTGGTTCGATTTTTAGCGTCCTTTCAAAATGTCGGATCGCCAGTTCGAGATCGCCCTTTTCCATAAAAGCCGAGCCGAGTTGGAAATTCGCGTCGGGTTGATATGGATGGCTCGCCAGCACAATCTCGAACTGTGTGATCGCTTCATCCAAGCGGTGAGATTTGAGCAAGTATTCGCCCATATTTAGATGGGCAATGTCATTTTGTTTGGTGACGGCGAATGTTCGATTCCAAAGTCGCTCAGTGTCGTGCCAGTAGGCAGTTTGAATCCAAGAGCGCCAGACCAAAACCGTGATGACAAGTGGCGCAGCGACGGTGAAACCTTCGCGGCGGTACGGAATTGACCGCGAAAGATCGACAATCCCCCAGGTCACCGCGACGTAGAGCCCGATCTGTGACAAATAAGTATAACGATCAGCATGTGCCTGGCTGCCCACCTGAATCAAACCAATCACCGGTAACAGCATGATCAAATACCATAGCCAGCCAGTAATGAGATAAGGCTGCCGCTTTCGGAGAATGAAAGCTCCGGCAGTAACCAGTACGAGCAGTGCGCTCGCGCTCGCTGTTTCCCAGAACGGCAATCGCCCGGGGTGCGGATAAATCGTCGCGAGATTCTCGGGCCAAACCATCTGCCAGATATAAATGAGGTAAACTGATGCTGCGTTTGCTGCTCGCCAAGTCAGCGGCAAGTGTTCGATCTGAACGATTCCGCCGCGCTGTGCGATCAGCGTCGCAACCGCCGAGCCTATCGACAAAACAAACAGTGGAATTTTTTCGCGGATGAGTTGTATAGCACTCGATCGTTGAAATCGATTCAGCGGCCAATAGTCGAGCAGCAGCAGAATCACCGGCGTCGTGATCAACATCGGTTTTGACATCAGGCCACACGCAAAGAGTGTCGACATCGTTAGGTAACGGCCGAGCGATTCCTTCTGCGTGTAAGCAGCATAAGCAATCAGCGTCAGCATAAAGAACGTTCCGCTGAGCGCGTCTTTCCGCTCCGCAATCCACGCCACCGATTCGACCCGCAAGGGATGAATTGCGAAAACGGCCGCGACGAAGCCGCTCATCCAAATACCGCCAGTCCGGTCCGCCAATCGGACGGACTCGTCCCGCGGCGAGCTCGGACCGTCGGTAATTTGTGCGAGCAAAATAAAAAGCAGCACCGCTGCAATGCTGTGGAAAAACACGTTCATTAAATGATGCGCGCCTGGATTCACGCCGAACAATTGGCAATCGAGCATGTGCGAAATCGTCGTGAGCGGGTGCCAGTTCTGGGAATGAACGTGGGTGAACGCCCACAGGATGCCTCGCCAGGTCAGGCCCGCGCGCACGTGCGCGTTGTCGAGCACGTAAAGCGGATCGTCATAATTGATAAACTGATGGCCAAAAGTCTGGCCGAACACCGCCCACGTGATCGCAATCAAAAAACTGCTGATGCCGAACAACGTCCAGCGCGAGTGTTTGGTGCTCACCGTTGGCAATTCAGGACAGCCTCAACGTTTTTCCAAATGGAGTCTTGCTTCGTCCGGCTGGCCGTTCTGCAACAGGGCCTGACCTAAAAAATAATCCGCGTCCGGATAACCGGGCTCCAGCTTGAGCGCTTCTTCATAATGAGCGATTGCCGCCGGCAGCCGTCCAATACGATGCAAACCAACTGCAAAATTATAATGCGCCAGTGCACTCGCGGGCTCCAGTCGGACAACTCTTTTATAGTGCATCACAGCTTCTTCGGTTCGTCCTCGCTCCAAGAGAAGATTGGCAAGGTTCGTCTCTGCATCTGAATTCTGGGGATCGATGCTCAACCCGGTTTCGTATTCCAATACCGCTTCCTCAAAGCGCCGATGTTTTGAGAGAAATTCGGCCAACTCGAAATGCGCGAGATCGTTGTGTTTGGTGGTCGCGAGAGTTCGCCTCCAAAGTGTTTCGCTGTTGCGCCAGAACGAAGTTTGGACCCAACTGTACCCTGCGAAAAGAATTATGACCGCTGCTGCGGCAACAGCCAGAACCTCGCGGCCGCGCCGCCATGATCTTGTAAGATCGCCAATCCCCCAGGTCACCGCGAGGTAGAGGCCAATCTGCGGCAGATAGGTGTAGCGGTCGGCATGGGCGAGGGCTCCAACTTTAATCAAGCCGATCACTGGCAGGAGCATGATCAGATACCAACCCCAGCCGGTTGCAAGATACGGTCTGCTTCTCCGCAAAAGAAAAACGCTCACGGAGATTGAAAGCAGCAGTACGAGCGCGCCGATGGTTTGCCAAAGCGGCAGCTTTTCCTGATGCGCATAAATCACTGCCAGGTGCACCGGCCAGAGCATTTGCCAAATGTAAACAACGCACGCGGATGCGGCGTTGGCTATTCGCCACGAGAGCGACAACTCATCTAATCGGATTTCCCATTTTTGTTGTGCCAGCAATGTGAGCGCGGATGACAAGGCCGACAAGACAAGCAGCGGAATTTTTTCTGCGATGAGTCTTACAGCACTCGATCTTTCAAGCCGATTCAGCGGCCAGTAATCGAGAAAAAGAAGAACGATTGGCAGCGTCACCAGCATCGCTTTGGACATCAAACCGCAAGCAAAAATGATCGCGACAATGAGATAGCGGGCAACGCTTGGCTGTCGCGCATAACGCGTGTAGGCGCCGACAGTCAGCATGAAAAAAACGGCGCTCAAGACATCCTTGCGCTCCGCGACCCAGGCAACCGATTCCACGTGCAACGGATGAATGGCGAACAACGCCGCCATAAATGCGCTCCGCCAAAGCGCATTTGTCATCTGGTTCAAGACGAGAAACAGAAGGACCACCGCGATCGTATGCAGGAGCACGTTCGTGAAATGGTGTCCGCCTGGTTTCACGCCGAAAAATTGGCAATCGACCATGTGCGAGATCGAGGTCAGGGGATGCCAGTTGTCATTATCGAAATGAGCGAACGCCCATCGCATTCCAGAAACCGTGAAGCCTTGAGCAACATTCGCATTCTCGTAAACGTATTTGTTATCGTCGTAATTGACGAAGTCGTGGCCGAGCGTTTGCCCAAACACCGCCCACGTGATCGCTACTAAAGCGACGCAAATCGCAAGTCTCAAAACCAATTGGGGACGCACAGTTTCCTAATTGTGCGCCGGGCTGCGCGCGCAAACAAGTTGTCGATCTTACACGTTTCCAACGCTAAAAGTAACGGCGTGTTCACCGGATTGATCGAAGAAGTTGGTCGCGTGCTTTGGATTCGGATGACCGATCGCGGCACTCAACTGCAGCTAACGGCGCCAAAGCTCGCGCCCGCCGTTGCTGTCGGCGACAGCGTCGCGGTGAACGGTTGCTGTTTGACGGTCAGCGGGCATCGCGGCGAGCAACTCACGTTCGACGTTCTGGAGGAAACGCTCGATCGCACAAATCTAAAACGACTCCGACGGGACAGTCCGGTAAATCTCGAGCGCGCGCTCGCGGCCGGTGCGCCGTTGGGCGGCCACTTTGTCCAGGGTCACATCGATTGTAGCGCGAAGGTCATTTCATTTGACCGGACCGGAGAAGATTATCGGCTCGAGGTAGATCTGCCGGCCGACTTCGCCCATTACGCGGCCTACAAAGGTTCCGTCGCCATCAATGGCATCAGTCTGACGATCGCGGAGCTTTTAGAGAAAAGTTTCGCCGCGTGGATCATTCCGCACACGAAACGCCACACCAACATCGACAATATCGGAGCAGGCGACTTAGTGAACGTCGAGTTCGACCTTCTGGCCAAGTACGTCGAGCGGATGCTGGCACGTTCCGCACCGCACGATTGACGGTTCGCTCGACGAGAAAATTGCGCCCTCTATATATAGTACGCTTCAGCAGCTTTCATTGCCGCACGAGTCGCCTTCGAGCGCACCGCTCACAATGACAACACGCCAACCGGTCAAGAAAATGACGCGGCAAATCGTAGGTGTCATCACTTCGCCGGCCGATCTCCGGTTCGCCATTGCGATGCCCGAGCCGCCGCACCTTTTTGAGCTTCGAGTCGATCACCTCTGCACAATCATCGATCAGCTGAAACGCAAGATCCACAAGTTGCGCGCGCCAATCATCATCACCGCGCGCGATCCGCGGGAAGGCGGCGCCAATAATCTCTCCCGGAAGGAGCGCCAGGAGTTGCTGCTGCTTTTTCTTCCTCGCGCCAAATATGTCGATGTCGAGTTGCGTTCGGCGCGCGCGTTCAAAACCTTGCTCGCCAGCGCCCGAAAACAAAATGTTCGCCGGATTCTTTCGTTCCATGATTTCAAGTCCACACCATCGCCGCGCGGCTTGCGTGCCAAGGCAGCGTTAGCGAAAGTGCAAGGCGCGGACATTTTCAAGATCGCAACGCGAACCGACACACCCGCACAGCTCGCTCGACTAATTGATTTCGTGACGGATAAAGATGTCGATCTTCCGGTGAGCGCGATGGGCATCGGTAAGCTGGGCGCGATCTCTCGCCTCTTGCTCGCCCGTTGTGGCTCCGTCCTCAATTACGCCGCGCTTCACCGATCCCAAGTCGAAGGACAATTGCCGATCGACCTGTTACGTTCCGCGCTGCGGCGTTGAAAATTGTTCCAGGCGTTGGTGCACTCCTTTCATTCAAATAACAAGTGCGCCAACTTTACGGCGGGAGCCGCTGAGCGGCAGCGAATGCGGCTAGGGAAGCCGGGCACCCGAGATTAGTAGCCGCCGCAAACAGCTCGCGGGCACCATCGTGTGCTGGTGTAGATTTAAAACCCTCGCGCAACTGCATTCAAAGACGGATATTAATCTAGGGACGGAAATCGAAAGTGAAAAATGGGTCGGTAGATTTACCCGAGGAAGTGCCGGTGATGCCGTTGCCGGGCGCCGTGCTGTTTCCGCACGCATTGCTGCCGCTTTACATTTTCGAAACCCGCTACCGCGAGATGCTCGAACACGCGCTCCAACGCGATCGCATGTTTAGCGTGACGCTGATCAAACCGAGTTGTCCGGAATGGCGCGCGCCCGAAGACTTTTTCCATTTCGCCACCATCGGTCTCATCCGAGCCTGCGTCGATCGCGGCGACGGCACTTCAAATCTCGTCCTCCAAGGTTTGCATCGCGTGCGCTTCGCCAGTTTCCAACAAGAGACGCCGTTCCCGATTGCCAGGATCGACATCGTCGAATCGACCAAGACTGCAACCGTCGAAAGCGAAGCGCTCGGCGAAAAAATTCTCGAGCTTTATCGGAAACTGAAACGCGCCGAGCGCCAACTCCCGCCCAAAGTCGATCGCTACCTTGCTCAGCTCGGCGATCTTGAAATGCTTGCCGACCTGGTTGCTTCAACGTTCGTTGACGACCCGCTCCGGCGACAGCGGATGCTGGAAGAATCTTCGTTAAATCAGCGACTGCGTTTACTCATCACTTACCTGCAGGACGAAATCGGCAGCGCAGCAGTGTAGGTGGGGCGATTAACCTCAACCGCCCGGACGGTTGGGGTGAACCGGCCCTGCCTGTAAAGCGTCGCGCTCCCCAGTAATCCGCGCGTATTCTTCCATCAAATAACGATCGGTCATTCCGGCCACGTAATCGCAGACCGTCCGGTAAAGTCCTTCCGGCTCGATCCGTTTCGTCGCGACTTCACCGAGCTGATGCGGACTGGCCACGTAGCTTTCGAAAACCTTTCTCAACATCTCGCACGCGCGCTGGTTCACTTTCGCCACCCGCGGATGATAATAAACATTCGCGTAAAGAAATTTTCGGAGGGCGGCATTCGCTTGATGCAATTCTGCGCTGTAACGAATTAATTGAGCCGGTTGCTTGCGGACTTCGTCCGAGCTTTGTGCGTTCGCCTTGGAAATTGATTGTGCACTGGTCGCGACGACGTCCTGCACTTGCACGTCGATGATGTCGCGAATGATCAACTTGTGCAGCTCCGGCTCACGCGCGTCCGGATAACGCGTTAGCACGCTGCCTTGGCTACGTTGCCAGACTGCGTTTTCTTCCAGTTGCGCCGCGCTCAGAATTTCAAAATCAACCGCATCGTCGAGATCGTGACTGTAGTAGGTGATTTCGTCCGCCAGGTTCGCGATCTGCGCTTCGAGCGAAGGGCATTTGTATTTTTCTCCGCCCGGTGAAGTCGCCGCGTACAAGCCCTGATGCTTTTGTAAACCTTCGCGCACTTCGAAAGTTAAATTCAATCCCGGAAAATCGGGATACGCATTTTCGAGCAGCTCGACCACGCGCAAGCTTTGACGGTTGTGCTCAAAACCGCCATGGTCGCGCATGCACTCGGCCAAAATTTCTTCGCCGGAATGGCCAAAGGGCGTATGTCCGAGATCGTGCGCCAGCGCGATCGCTTCCGCCAGATCTTCATTGAGCGCCAGCGCCCGTGCGATTGTCCGGCTGATCGACGCGACTTCGATTGAATGCGTCAGCCGCGTTCGCAAATGGTCGCCAGTGCCGTTTAGGAAAACCTGCGTCTTGTACTCAAGGCGGCGAAATGCGCGTGAATGAATGATGCGGGCGCGGTCGCGCTGAAACTGGGTCCGATAGGCGTGGCTTTGCTCTCGATACTTTCGGCCGCGCGAGTCGCCAGATTTTTGCGCGAATGGCGCGAGCGTGGCGCGTTCGGTCGCTTCCATTTCCTCACGCGTTTTCCAGGCGTTCTTCATCTGGCGATTAATCTTTTGATGTCGATCTTGCCGCTTCCAATTTTTCGCGCAAGGCACGCTCCGCTCGTCGCGCTTCTAATCGCAGCACCAGGAGATCGAAAAGCGCGAGCAACATTGCGGTAAAAGTGAGCCAGATGCAGACGATCCAAAAGAGAATCACGCGCCATGGATGTTCCTGCGGATTCAACGCTGGCTGCAAAAATGTGAATCCCGCAATGAGCAGCAGAAGCGCGAGCGCTAGAAGCAACAGCATCGCTTTGCGCCGCGTGCTCTGACCGCGAATCACGCCGCGGGTCGCATGCACGACAAACGATGTGGTCCGCAAACGTTTTTCATCGGGCAAATTTTCCATCGAGCAGTTTTGACAGCGACGCGCGCTGGCTACTTGTCGATCTTACAATTCAAACAATCCGAGACAAACGGCTTCTCACGGCCGATCCGCGGTGCTTTCATAGTCATGGAATGAGAAGGCCGAAGTCAAAACCGCGAAGCCGCAAGAAAAAGGCGATCGCAAAGGGCAATGGGAAAACGAGTCCAGCTCTAAAAGAGCGCTTGGAAGCCGAATTCGCGCAGGCGGTGAAAAGCGCGAAATCTTATGTCGAGGATCCGCAACGTCTGCGTGAACTGTTCGAGGAAGCGGCAAAGCAGGCCGCGTCGATGCCGAAAGAACCGTTCGCGGAAACGTGGCCATATTTTCAAGCGATGTTGCGTTTGATTCGCGCCTATTCCCAAGGCAACTATCGCGACGTGCCCGAGAGCACGTTGGTTGTGATCATCGCGGCCATCATCTACGTCGTGAGTCCGCTCGATGTAATTCCCGACGCCCTTCCAGCGCTCGGTTATCTTGATGACGCAACTGTTCTGGCCTTAGCCGCGCGCAGAGCGCGACAAACGCTGGATGACTTCATGTTGTGGGAAACAACCGCTCTCTAAACCAGGAGCAGTGCCGGATTTTCGAGAAGGTGGCGAAGTTCTTTTAAATATTCCGCGCCGAGCGCGCCGTCGATAACGCGATGATCGCAGCTCATCGTGATCGACATACGATGGCCGGGCACAATTTGATCGGAATCATCAATCACCGGCACTTTGGTGACTTTTCCGACGGCGAGAATAAAACCCTGCGGCGGATTGATCACGGCGCTGAACGAATCGATGCCCATCCCGCCGAGATTCGAAACCGTAAATGTGCCGCCTTGAAATTCTTCCGGCTTCATCCGTTTGTTGCGCGCACGACTGGCGAAGTCTTTTACCTGCTCGCTGATTTCGCGAAGCGATTTGTTTTGCGCGGCCCGAATCACGGGCGTCAGCAATCCATCTTCGATTGCAACCGCGATCCCAAGATCGACATCGGCATATTGGACGAACGCATCGCCGTCGAATGAAGCATTGACGCGCGGCACTTTAACCGCTGCCTGCACCGCCGCTTTCAAAACAAAATCGTTGACCGTGATTTTCGCCGTGTCCGCGCCTTCGCCGGCCGATTTCAGTTCCTCGCGCGCAGCCATGAGCGGCGCGGCGTTGATCTCGATCGTTAGATAAAAATGCGGTACCGGCCCAAGACTCTCGACCAAACGCTGCGCGATGATTTTGCGCATCCCGGAAAGTTGAATGCGTGCGCCTTCGCCGGCTTTGATTGATGGGGCTGAAGGTTTCGCCGCGGCTGGCGTTTTTTGCGCTGGCGCAGGTCCTTTTGTTTTTGCAGCCGCGCGGACATCGGTTTCAGTGACGCGACCGTCGGGACCAGTTCCTTTAACGCTGGCAAGATCGACACCAAGCTCGGCAGCGACTCGTCGCGCCACTGGTGACGCTTTTATTCGCGCTTCCCCACCATTGTCGATCTTCGCAACGGGCGCAGCTTCTTTTTCTTTTTTCTCAGCCGGCACCGGCTTCTCCGTTTCCGCTTGCGGCTTCTTTTCCTTTTTCTCTTCGGCTTTTGGTTCTTTCGGTTTCTCTTCTTCTTTGGGCGCTTCTTCCTTCTTCGGAGCTTCCTCGCCCTCTCCGCCGATGAACCCGATCTTGTCGCCGACCTTCACCTTCCCGCCTTCTTCAACATAAATTTCGGTGAGTGTGCCGTCCTCTGGCGATTCCCATTCCATCGTCGCCTTGTCGGTTTCGATCTCGGCAATCACTTCGCCGGCCGAAACTTTGTCGCCCTTTTTCTTCTTCCACGAGACGAGGGTGCCCTCCGTCATCGTGTCGCTCAGCTTCGGCATTTGAATCTCAGGCATTGCTCGTCAGGCGTAGCAAACTTTTTTTACAGCGGCCATCAACTTGTCGGCATTTGGCAAAACGAATTTCTCAAGCCGCTCGTTGTAAGGCATCGGCACATCCTCTTGAGAAACGCGCATGATCGGCGCGTCGAGCTCATCAAAAATGTTTTTCTGAATTCGGTAACAAACTTCCGCACCGACGCCACAGAACGGGCGATCCTGTTCGACAATCACAACGTGATGCGTTTTCGCGACGGAGTTGAAGATCATTTTCTCATCCAACGGTTTGATCGAACGAAGATCGACGATCTCGGCCGAAATATCTTCCTCTTCGAGCTGAGCGGCGACAGCGAGCGCGAGGGGCACAGTTTGCGCGTAACAGATGATCGATACATCGCTGCCTTCGCGTTTCACTTCCGCTTGCCCCAGCGGAATGAGCAGTTCTTCGTCTGGCGGTTCAACCATTCCTTTCGAGCTGTAGAGAAGCTCAGCTTCTAAAACGAGAACGGGATTGTCATCGCGCACGGCGGTTTTCAACAAACCTTTGGCATCGCGCGGTGTGGCCGGAGTGCATACTTTCAATCCCGGCGCGTTTGCATAAAGCGACTCAGTCGCGTGCGAGTGAGTCGCGCCGAGCTGATGCGCCGGTCCGTTCGGCCCGCGAAAAGTGATCGGGATGTTGAACTGGCCGCCGGACATCATGAACATATTTGGCGCGTTGTTCACGACCTGATCGAAAGCCACGAAAGAGAAGCTGAAGGTCATGAACTCGATGATCGGTCGCAATCCGACCATGGCCGCGCCGATACCGAGTCCCGCGAAACCGTTTTCGCTGATCGGAGTATCGACGATCCGTTTCGGCCCGAACCGCTCGAGCAGCCCCTGGCTCACTTTGTAAGCACCCTGGTATTCCGCCACTTCCTCGCCCATCAGAAAAACATTCGGATCGCGTTGCAATTCTTCGGCGAGCGCTTCGTTCAGAGCCTGGCGGTAAGTGATCTCCCTCACGCTTTTTCTCGGTTGAAGTAGACGTAGTCGTAAGCTTTTTCGACCGGCAACTCTGGGCTGCTCTCAGCGAATTTCACCGACGCCAGCACAGTCTCCTTCGCTTTCCTATCGAGCGCGTCGAATTGTTCGTTGGTCAGTTTGGCTTCGCGCGTGAGCTGCGCGCGCAGACGGATGATCGGGTCATCGAGTCGGTATTTCTCCAACTCTTCTTTCGTTCGATAACTGGCCGGATCGGACATCGAGTGGCCACGATAACGATAGGTGCGGATTTCAATAAAAGCCGGATGCGGATCTTTGCGGATCGAGGTGACGATCTCACTCAGCTTGTCGCGGACTTCGCGGAAGTTCATTCCATCAACGATCTCGCCGGGGATATCGTAGCCTTCGGCGCGATCGACGATTTGCTTTAAGGATGTCGATCTCTTCACCGAGGTGCCCATAGCGAAAAGATTGTTTTCACAAATGAGGACGACCGGCAGTTTGTAAAGCGCGATCAGATTCAACGCTTCGTGGAATGAGCCTTGATTGATCGCGCCATCGCCAAAGAAACAAAGCGTAACCCGATCTTCTTCACGATATTTCGAGGCGAACGCCATTCCCGCCGCCAGTGGAACGTGCGCGCCGACGATCGCGTGGCCGCCGTACATGTGATTTTTCTTGTTGAAAAAATGCATCGAACCGCCGAGCCCTTGCGAACAGCCTGTTGCCTTTCCGAAAAGTTCAGCCATACACGCGTTCGCACTCGTCCCCCGCGCAAGTGCGTGACCATGATCGCGATAAGCAGTGATGATGTAATCGTCATCGCGCACAGCCGCGACCGCGCCGGCGACCACTGCTTCCTGGCCAATGTAAAGATGGCAGAAGCCGCCGATCTTCTGCGCTTGATACTGCTGGCTCGCGCGTTCCTCGAAACGCCGGATCAGCAGCATCAGCGCGAGCATCTCGACCTCGTCGCGTTGCTCGGGCCGCTGCATCGAAATTTACGCGACGCGAGACAATGCAGCTCCAGAGCGCGCCCGGCTGGTTTTTCGCCCGAAATTCATGCACGCGACAAAAAGGAGCGTGAAGAACAGATCGCTGAGGATCGTATTAAGGAAAAACATCCAGGTCGGCGTCGCGCTGTATTCGGGCAAGCCGACGGTAAGCGCTTGAATCAGCCCGGCAAAATTTTTCACGTAACCCGGATCACTCAGCCACGAGAACGAGTTCGTGATCAAATAGAAGATTGTCGATCCAACAATCGAAGCTGGAAGCAATGTTTTGAGCGACGCGCGGTGCTGCAATGCGAGTCCAATTAATCCGACGAGGGCGAGTGCGAGGTAGCGACCAACAATGTGCGGTTCAATCAGAGTCGCGCCGTAGTAATAATTCAGAAACAAATCGGAAACGAAAAGCGCACCGAGTGGAACTGAAAATTTGAACTTCGTCGGGAAATAAGCCGCACCACAAAGCGCGATCGCAGCGAGCGGTGCGAAGTTCGACAGCCACGTCGCACCGGAATGAATTAAGAGTGCTGCCGCGATGCGATAAGCGACGGCCGACAAAATAAGAATGAGCGCCGGGATCATTGGGAGAAATTTAGCCGTCCTGCGAGAGTTGCAAAGGTGATTTGAGCCGTGTGTTCAGACTTTCAAGGTGTCCCCGACCCGTTGCTGCCACAGATGAATCTCGTCAGTCAATCGTTTGATCGTGTCGCTCTGGCTCGCGTCGACATAAAGATTGTGGCGCTCGTCGGGATCGTCCCGCAAGTTGTAGAGCTCGTTCTTATCTTTGTCGCGAAGACAAAGCTTCCAACCGTCGGGCGTGACAATGGCGCGGGTCGACTCGCCCAGCGCTTGCTTGATCTGATCTTTGCTCCCAAGCTTGGTGTGTTTGTTAATTTTTTCTTTGCCCGGCGCCCATTCGATAAACACCGACTCAGGCGGCATGGTCTCGCCTCGAACCAAAGCGGCTCTGCTTTTTCCGACAAATTGTGGATCGGGCGTCTTGCCGAGGAGATCGAGCATGGTCGGCGCAAAGTCGATGTGGCTGATCGGTTGCGCGACGCGAAACGATTGCTTTTGGCCTGGTACTCGAACCAGGTACGGCACGCCGGCCGATTGCTCGAACATAAATCGCTTACCCAACAGCCCATGTGCCGTCATCATGTCACCGTGGTCGCTTGTTAAGACGGTGATGGTTTGGTCAGTGAGCGCGAGCTCGTCCACCTTCGACAAGATTGTGCCGATGCAATGATCGATCTCGGTGATAAGACCGAAATATTTTTGTTTGATCTCGCGATACCGGTCAGCGCTGCGATGTCGATTGCGATAGAGCTCTTCTCGCAAGCGATAATGCAGCGGCATGTCTTCGCCAAATCTGTCGTTATTACTTGCGTCCAATGAAATAGATTCCAGCGGATGCTCGTCGTTGAACGGGCCGGTGTAAGGCGGATGCGGCTCGATGAAGGCAACAAAAGCGATAAATGGCCGGTCACGGTAACGCTCCAAGAATTCGCACGCCTTGATTTCGACAAACTTCGCTTTTGAGAGCTCAAACGGCACATTTCTCGAGTAGGTCCGACTGAAATATTTTCCATGATCGGGTTTGTGCCCTTTTGCGATCAGGAATTTGGTATAGTCGGTAACGCCTTGAATCCTGTGGTTGCTCACCGCACTTTTGAAAGATTCTTCAATCGAAGCCCAGTCTTCGAATCCGCGCTGAGCGGAAAATTCATCGCCTAGATGCCACTTGCCAAAGTAGCCGGCGCGATAGTCAGAGTCGGCAAGGAGTTCCGGCAGGCATTTATATTTGTGGGAGAGAGAGGCCTCATTATTGGTGCACCCATTGGCGTGCGGCCACGTCCCGCTGAATAAGGACGAGCGCGACGGCGCGCAGATTGGATGGGTCACGTAAGCGCGCTCAAAGACGGTCGATTGCGAAGCGAGCTTGTGAATGTTAGGCGCGTGAACGTCGCTTGCGCTCCCACCGACAACGGTGTCGGCACGCAATTGATCCGGCAGAAACACGATCAAGTTTGGCTTACGCGGCAGTTTTGCGGACTGAGCGCGCAGCCGGGCGCTAACGACCACAGCCGCTGATCCGAGTGCAGCAGTCCGAACGAATCGACGGCGAGAGAAAGCGGAGTTCACAGAAATTGCCGAAAATTTAGACGTCCCTTTCGTCCATGCAAAACTCATTTGGACATTTGTCGGGCGCAGTAGTGATTGTCTGATTAGACCTTCAAAGTGTCACCTACGCGCTGCTGCCAATGATGAATCTCATCTGTTAAACGAGCGATGATCTCTCGCTGTTCGCTGCGATAATAAAGATTAGACCGCTCCTCAGGGTCTTCTCTGACGTTGTAGAGCTCGTTCTTATCCTTGTCGCGAAGACACAGCTTCCAACCGTCCGGCAAGACGATGGCGCGCGTGGATTCATCGAGAGCTTGGCTAATTTTCTCCTTGTTCGCCAGCGTCGTGTGTTTATTGATTTTTTGTTTCCCCGGCGCCCATTCGATAAAGACGGATTCCGCAGGCGCAGTTTCGCCGCGAGCCAATCTCGCTTTGCTTTGGCCTGCACACTGCGCTTGAGCCGGCTTCCCCAAGAGATCCAGCATTGTTGGGGCAAAATCGATATGGCTGATGGGTTGGGCGCAACGCAAAGACCGCTGTTGCTCCGGCATTCGGATAAGATATGGCACCCGTGCTGATTGTTCGAATATGAGTTGTTTGCCCAAAATGCCATGGCTGCTCATCATGTCGCCGTGATCGCTCGTCAACACGATGATCGTCCGCTCGGAAACCCCGAGATCATCTAACTTTGCCAAAATCGCGCCAGTGCTGTGGTCGATCTCCGTGATCAGGCCGAAATATTTTCGCTTAGTGTCCCGATAACGTTCGCGGCTGCCGAGTTTGTTCCGGTAAAATTCCTGTATTAGCCGAGACCGCAGCGGGATCTCCTCTCCAAACACGTCATCAGCACTTGTATCCAGCTGGATCATATCAAGTGGATGCTCGTCATTGAAGGGACCGTTATACGGTTCATGTGGCTCCCAGAAAGCAACAACCATCAGGAATGGTTCACTGCCGTGCCGATCGAGAAAGTCACACGCTTTTGTTTCAAGAAACTTTGGTTTGGAAAATTCGAACGGTAGCTTACTCCCAAAATCGAAGGTGAAGTATTTACCCTTGTGTGCATCGGGCTGGCATCCCTTCGATAGGAGAAACTTTGTGTAATCACTGACTGTGTCCGTGCGGTGCAGACGCAACGCATGATGTATGCGCTCCACAGACTTGAACGACTCCATAATCGACGCCCACTCTTGAAAACCGCGTTGTGCCGAAAACTCATCTCCGAGATGCCATTTGCCGAAATAACCAGTGCGGTAGTCGGAATCAGCGAGCATTTCTGGCAAGCAAAGAAATTTCTGCGGGAGCACGCACTTGTTGTTGGTGCAACCGTTCAAATGCGGCCAAGTGCCGCTCATTAATGATGAACGCGATGGCGTGCAGATTGGCTGCGTCACGTAGGCGCGCTCAAAGATGGTCGATTGCGAAGCGAGCTTGCGAATGTTGGGCGCATGAACGGCATTCGAGCTCTCACCAAAAACAGTGTCGGCGCGCAACTGATCCGGAAGAAACACAATCAAGTTCGGTTTGCGCGGAAGCTTGGCCGGCTGCGCGCGAAGGTGCGCGGCCAAGGCGACACCGGCAGATCCCAGCGCGGTAGTGCGAATAAAATGACGACGCGAGAAGTCAGAATTCACAGGAACTGAAATCTTAGACGCCCAGCGCGATCTGCAAAGCGCATTCACCGCCGCGGATCGCAACGCGGTGCTACGGACGGCTTAAGTTACTTCCGGCCGCCGCTGGCGATAAAAGCGTTGAGTCGAGCTTTGCGACGATCGGCCGCATTGCGATGAATGATGCCGCGCTTGGCTGCTTTATCGAGCGCCGAAATGAGGCTGCGAATCTGTTCGGCATCAGGTTTAGCCGTACTGTGAACGCGCTTTTGTAGCGTCCGCAAACGCGTCCGCACGCTGCGGTTTTGGTGAGCGCGAGCGAGCGATTGCCGGGAACGTTTCGCTGCGGACTTGGTATTGGCCATGGGTTACTCCCGAAAATTTACGAGGCGTGGACGCTCGCGCAGACCGCCAAAATGTCAAGATATCGATCTTGAATCAGGCACGCGGACCGGATGCGATCTTAGTTTGGGAAGAATCTCGTTTTGGTCCGGAAGCAGGAGCGTCAAAACCGTAAACTTCGGGGTCGGCCATCTTCGAAGCTTTCGGCAATCGATCCTGAACAATCTCAACGGGAGCGCCGAGCGGAAGCTGGTTGTAAAGTGCGGTCACGTCGCTCGATCTCATGCGGATGCAGCCGAAGCTGGCTGGCCGGCCAATCGTTCTCTCCTCGTTAGTTCCGTGAATGTAAATGCAGCGCTTGAAAGCATGCGCGTTCGAGACTTGCAATCCACGCAGCCAGATAATGCGCGTCATCACCGGATCGCGGCCGGGAGTATTCGGCGTCAGAATCTCGCCGGTCCAGCGACGATTATGAAAGACGGCTCCAAACGGAGCGTGGTCGCCGATTTTTTGCGCAACCTGCAATAATCCAAGCGGAGTGGTGAGACTGCCCCAGGCATCGCCCAAGCCATATTTCGACGTCGAAATCGGATACGTCGCTGCAATCGCTCCGTTCTCGATCAGCATTAGCTTTTGGTCCCGCACACTGATGATGACGCGAGTGGAAAGAGTCGGGGCCGGAATGGTAACGGCCCGAAGGGGCAAAGCGCACAAAATCAACACACCGACGAGGGCGAAGGGACGAAACATCCGCGCTCTACTACTCCAAAAACCCGCCTTGTCACGCGGGAATTGGAGAGGGCGAGCGCGAAGCGCCGAAAGTAAATTTCGGCGACCAAGGCAGGAGCGACGAAAGCGAGACATAGAAAAAGCCGCCTTGAAACATGAGCAGGAATGGTACCGACAAGAACTGCCCATGAGTTATTGCGAACCAGACGAAGTAGCTGAAATAGATCGCGAACGCCATTTCCACCAACGGCAAAGTCGATTTCAGCGCGCGATATCTACAGCTCCGCCAAGGCTGCGATCGTCGTTCGATCCCGTACTTCGGCGTTCGTGTGAAATCCGATTTGTGATTGAAGATCGCTTCCAGGACCGCACGCGCGTTGTTAAGCGAGAGACCGATTCCGAGCGCGAGCAAGCACGGAAGGAGCAACATTTGTTTCATCCAAGTGCGCGGATGAAGCTCGCGTTGCGCACAAACGTAAAAGACCGCTACTGACACTGACGCAGTTAGAAAAATCGGGACGTCGATCAAGAAAGTGCGGACCCAACCCGATTGCGGCCCGCCGGCAGAGGGATGCAAAAGCACGCACAAACAGGCCAGAAGCAGATATGCAAAATTCGAGACCAAGTGGCCAGTTGCTTCAGCTTTAATCGCGAATGGAAGCTCGCTCCGCCAAATCCGCGGCAGCAACTTCTTGCACGTTTGAATGGAGCCTTTGGTCCAACGGTGCTGTTGTGATTTGAAACCATTCATGTCGACTGGCAACTCCGCTGGCGTGACGACGTCGGGAAGGAAAATAAACTTCCATCCGACCAGCTGCGCGCGATAACTCAGATCGAGATCTTCACAAAGGGTGTCGTGCTGCCAACCGCCGGCCTCCTCGATGCATGAGCGCCGCCAAAGGCCGGCCGTGCCGTTGAAATTAAAAAAGCGTCCACTTCGGCTGCGCGCCGTTTGCTCGAGCAAAAGATGGCCGTCCAAAAACATGGCCTGCATGCGCGTTAGCAGCGAGTAGCCTCGATTCAAATGGCCCCAGCGACTTTGGATCATCCCGATTTTCGGATCGGTGAAAAAATGGATTGTGCGCTGGAGCAAATCTGGCGGCGCTACGAAATCGGCGTCGAGAATGCAGATGAACTCGCCGGCCGCCGATTCCAGTCCGACCGCAAGTGCACCTGCCTTGAATCCCGTCCGGTCGACCCGGTGAATAAGCTGAACATCGAAACCGCGCTGACGCAATTCCTTAACGCTGGAAGCGGTCACTGCCCGAGTGTCATCAGTAGAATCATCCAGGACCTGGATTTGGAGCAGGTTTCTCGGGTAATCCACTTCGCTGACCGAACGCAGAAGACGCTCCACCACGTAAACTTCATTAAAAATCGGAAGCTGCACCGTTACCTTTGGCAGCTGGCGAAACCGGCCGGCTGGAACAGCCGCACGTTTGCGGTTCTTCAGGAAAAGATAAATGATGAAATACCGGTGAACGCCGTAGGCAGAGAGACCGATGAGCACGGCGAGGTAACACGCCGTCCAAATCACGTAGCCGAGGCTTCCTTGCATAAGGTTGGCTGCCAGTTACTAAGACAGCAGGTGCGCATGATGGCGCTTCCGCCGCCAGCGTCAAATCAAAAATGGCGCGCTTGCCTCGGCAAAACGGAGCCAAAGCGCATCAAAATTCGCACGATGTCGATCTTAATCGTGTCACTGCTCGTATCGACAGTAATCGCCGCGAATCAGGAGGAGCCAAACGAAGATAAACAGCACGAGCGCGAAGAGCTCGGCGTCAATCCCTACACCACGCCTTCAATCGAACGGATCTTTGCCCAACTCGATCAGCTTCGACCGCTGCCGTTCGATCAATTGAAGCATAAACTTCCGCAATCGATCACCGCCGGGCGCGAGCAGAAAGGATTGATCTTTGGCGGATTGATTGCGGATGGTTTTCTGATTGTCGAAGCCGAGAAGAAGAATCTGGTCGAAAAGTTCGGACGCGTGTTGACGGAACACGCGCACGCACTTGGTGTGGGTGGCCGCGTGATGCGCCACAGCGCGAGTCTGACCGAACTAGGTCGACGCGGCGATTGGCCGCAAGTCCGTCAGGAACTGATCGCGACGCAAGCAGATGTGGAACAAGCAATGGTCGAATTGCGCGACGAAAAAATGGCGCACTTAATCAGTCTCGGAGGCTGGTTACGCGGATTGGAGATTTCCGCCGGAACGGTGGAAGCGGAATTCTCGCCGCAGCGCGCAAAGGTCTTGGCACAACCAGACTTGGCGGACTATTTCGGCGCGGAATTGAAAACGCTGCCGCCGCCACTCGCGCACACGCCGCTCTTTGAAAAGATTCGCAGCAGCATAAAGAAATTGCAGCCGATATTGAGTAAAGCGCCTGACGCGCTCACTCGGGCAGATGCGGGTGCGATTCGGGCGGAAGCGAGTGAGTTAAACTACGCGATTCGGCAGGGCGAATAATCGCTCTCTCTGGCGCTCAGCGGCAAGCGCTCTGCTGCTATGCTATCTTGCCAACCAAGTGGTATGCCATTCCGATACCTTACGAAGAAAGGCCGGCACGACCGGTTCGAGCGTTTCAACATTGTTGTCTCGATCCTTTTGGCCGGTTGGGTGCCTTCCATTCTGACGGTTTGGTTTTCGTACGCCTTTCTCACCAAAATGCTGGAATCGAGCATTTTGCGAGACCGGCAAACATTCGTGCAGCTGATCAGCCGCCTCGTCGGTGATGATCTCAGCGGAACTGAAGGCATTATCGATTATTATCAAACGCTTCCGGACGTTTCGCAGATTCTGAATTCATCGAATCCGCAGTCGGCTGCACAGCAATGGCTCGGCAGCACTTTTTATGCGCACCCCCGGATCGACGGCATGTTTCTCACCGGTCGCGACGGGCGATTGATCGCTTCGATTCCTTACAACCCGGCGATGATCGGGAAGGATTTCGATTCTAATTTATGGCGGCCGCAGGCGGAAAAAATTTCAGGCGCCTTCGTTTCACCGGTCCATCCGCGTTTTTCCGATAAGCGAATCGTTACCGACATCGCGGGTGCGGTGCGCACGCCTGATAAGAACATCGCCGGTTATCTCGGCGTCTCGGTGTTGGTGGAACGAATCGGCCGCCGTCTTTCCACGATTCAATTCGCCGACCAATCAAGCTGCCAAGTCATCGATCAAAACGGACAAGCGCTGTTCATGAACGATTTTCGACCCAATCCCGGAACCTCCTCAGCGCGCGAGTCGATCCTCCCCAAGGAAATTAACGAAATGAAGAAAGGGAATCTCGAACGCGGCGGCAATCTTTATTCCTTCAGCCCGGTAGAATCGACCGGATGGACCGTAGTCGTGAAACAACCGAAAGATGTCGCTTACAAACCGGTGCACGATCTCGTCGGCCGCATGTCCGTGCTCGCCGCATGGCTGATGGTGCTGACCACTATCTTCGCATGGCTTGGCGGAATTTTTTATCGTCGCCAAACCGAGGCCGCTCGCCGCATCGAGCGCGAAGTGATTTTTAGCGAGAAAATCCTCGCCAATATGCCGGTCGGCATCGCCTTTGTCGATCCAGTGTCGAAAAAATTCGCGCAAGCCAACGAAGCGTTTAGCCAAATGGCACAACGCTTTGGCGGTTTGCCCCACCGTCGCGAAATCACCGAGGCATCCTACGATGATGTGAAGATCGCGCCGGCCGATGCAATTGAGCGTGTTCTCTCTTTCGGAACGCCATTTCAATTGATCGAGCAACGATTCCAGGACGAAGGCGGCATGATTCACTTCGTCAACGTCACCCTTTTGCGCCTGCAAGCCGCGGACCAGACGATTCAAGGCGTGCTCTATTTCGTGGAAGATAAAACTCGCGACGTCACTTTGCGCCACGAGCTCATCAACGCCAACGCCGCGAAAGATCAGTTTCTCGCGCTGCTCTCTCACGAATTGCGCAACCCCCTGTCGCCCGTCATCGCGATGGTTGGAGAATTGGAAGCCATGACTCCGCGATCGCCCAAGCTGCGGCAAGCGCTTGAAGTCATTCGACGCAACGTCGAATTGGAAGCGCGCTTGATCGACGACCTGCTGGACGTGACGCGCATCGCCAAAGGCAAATTGCAACTCAGTTTCGAGGTCGTTGATGTGCACGAAATTTTGCAGCGGGTCTATGAAATTTGCCGCGAGGACATGGCCAAGAAATCAATCGAGGCAAAATTTGAGCTCAACGCGCAACACGTCCACATCGAAGGCGACCCGGCGCGATTGCAGCAGGTGTTTTGGAATCTCGTCAAAAACAGCGTCAAGTTTACGCCTGCCAACGGTCGAATCACGGTCGCAACTTCCAACACTCTGCCCGAAGACATTGAGATTCGCATCAGCGACACCGGAATTGGCATTGAGGAGGAAAAGATCGGAAAAATCTTCAACGCATTCGAGCAGGGACAAACCTCTATCACGCGGCGCTTTGGCGGACTCGGTCTCGGCCTTGCCATTTCCAAGTCGATGGTCGCTGCGCACCGCGGGAAAATTCGAGTCGAGAGTCCGGGCAAAGATAGAGGCGCAACCTTTATTGTTGAGCTGAAAACGGTCGCGGCACCGGCAGGAGCAGAAAATGGCGCGGATGATGAACGTCCAGTTGTCGCAGAAAATGAACGCGTTCTCTCACGCCGGCATCGGCTTCTCGTCGTGGACGATCACGCCGATACGTGCACCGGAATGAAAATGATGCTCGAACGCCGCGGCTACGACATAACCGTCGCGCATTCCGCCGGTCAGGCGGTCGAAAAAACTCAGCGGGAAGATTTCGACTTGCTTATCAGCGACATCGGTTTGCCAGACCGAAGCGGTTACGAGTTGATGAGGGAATTGCGGCAGAGCAAAGGCTTGCTTGGAATTGCGCTCAGCGGTTTCGGAATGGAGGCCGATGTCAATAAGGCGCGTGATGCCGGCTTTTCCGAGCACCTGACCAAGCCGATTAACTTTGACCGGCTCGAGCAAGCCATTCGTCACCTTCTCGAATCGACATCTTGAGCCGCTATCGGCGAAGATGTCGATCTTATCACAAATTACTGACCGTTGGGCTGCGCCGCTGCCGGGGTTTTCTTGGCCGCGGCTTCCTTCAATTCGCGTGACAGTTTTTCCACGCGTTGCCGCATCACTTTGCCGGCCTTGAATTTCACCGTCGCGCGCGATGGAATGACGAAACTACTGCCGGGTTGATTTGGGTTTCGTCCCACCCGCGGTTTGGTCAATCGCGGTTGAAAAATTCCAAAATTGCGCAGTTCAACCGGAACGTTGTTGGCCAAACTGTCGGTAATTTTATCGAGGGTGCGTTGGACAATGTCGAAGACCTGGTGTTGCACCATTCCGGTCTGGTTGCTGATCGCAACAACAATGTCGCGTTTCGTAAGTTTTGCCATACTCCAAAGAGGAATCGTTCGCCACGGCACAATCGCGGGCAAAATTGGCGAAGAAAAGTAAATTCTTTAGCCCGAGCAGCCTAGGGGAACGGTCGAGACTACTCAGCGCGCTGTCACCGGCCGTCGCAAAAGGCGGCTCAAATAATAATCAAAAGCCGTCTGCTCGGCCAATTCCTTGCGTCGCGCTTTGAGCTGGCCCTGCATCAAACCGAGTTTTGTGAAGACACCGTTCCAATCCGTCTCCAGACGGCGGACTTCGTCATTCGAAAGATCGCGGACGCCACGGACGGACACACCTCGCTGCAAAACACTCATCGCTTTGCCCGAGACCTCCGCCAGAATATTCAGTTCGCGAAGGACGTACTCGATCTCTTGCAAAAGATTGGCGCGGATTTCGGTGAACTGGCGTTCTTGTTCGGTCGATATAATCGGCTTGGCCTTATCCAGGCCGTAGGTGATTAGATCGTGGAGTTTTTTCCAGTTCTCCAGCTGCAACGCGACCAAACGCAGCTTTGTCTCGAGCTTCGTGTCGCGCATCGCAATAGTCTCAAACACCAACCAGCTCGAGCGTTTCATCGAGCTTTTGCAGGTTATCAATAAGCAGGTGAGCCCATGGGCGATTCACAGTTTGCTCCTGGCTAATGATCCCTTCCTCAAAATAGAAGCGGCCCTGCCGCCACCGGAAAATCTCGGCCACCGCGGCCTCGCCTAGGACTGACCCGAACACGGCATGCCGCACTGCGCCCTGCTGAAGATAGATCTCGCTGTTGCCGCGGCCCGATTTAAAGGTAAAGCGCCCGCTGCGTTGGCTTAAGCAGCTCATTTGCAAAATCTCGGCCGCCGAAAATTGGTTAAGATTTCCAATGAGCGAATGACATGGATCGATTCCTTCCGCAGCCGTACCTGCATGCAAATCCAGCGAACGCACGAACCTCGTTAAGGTTACACGCAATCGTCGCGTGCTTCGGCCGATCACCAGAAGTTCGATATTCTGTTCTTTCGCTCTCGATCCGACATCTGTGCGGCGCCCGCCCTCAAGCAAACACGCGATGGTAAGGGAGGGAAAATGTTGCCGCAGATTTGTCGCCTGCTCAAGGGCAAGCGCAGCATCGCCCTCGATGATTAGGCCATCGAAATTTTCCTCGAGAAGCGCCTGCACTGCTTCGGACAAGTTCCGCACATTCTGCGTCTCCAAATCCTCGATCTGGTCGAGAATGGCGAGCGCCCGGTCTTGAAAGACAGGGTCGGTGTTTACGGTGAGGACTCTAGTTTCCACAATTCCCAAATAGGTGTTAAAGCCTATAGCAGGAACCTTGCCGGGGGCATTTACCCAGCGCGGCTTCTAGCCTCTCCACTCTTCCCGGGGCGGTGGCTCGGCAAAATGCTCCGGGGCAACCGCGTGCGCCGTCCGAAAATGAACCTTCGCCACCTCCCGAAGGACACCTGCGCCCTTACTTTCAACCAGCTTTTCGGCGGTTGTTTTCACCGCTGGAGAGACTCCCCGCTCCAATCGCATTCCGAGCTTCTTTCCCTCCCGTTCCAGCCAGTTAATGAAGGCCTCCCGCGCCAGAATTGATGCCGCCGCCACCGCGATGTCCGATTCCGCTCGCGGCCGTTGTTGAATGTCGATCTTACGGCCGTGGCGAAGCAACGATTGTTCGATCAACCGGGCATCCGCGAATTGGTCGGACAATGAACGCGGGCAATCCGGTTTTTTTGCCAGCAAGTTTTCGATCACCCGGGCGTGGCCCCAGGCCAGGAGCTTGTTCAGGTTCCCGAATTTTTCATACAGCTCGTTGTATTTCGTCGGACCGATCAACACGACTTCCACCAGACCCATCGAATTTTTTCGAATCGCGTCCCCCAAGGTTCGAATCCGCGCATCGGAGCTGATTCGCTTGCTGTCCTGCACCCCCGCCTCGACCAGTTTCCGCGCGATCCCGCGGTCAACATAAACGCCTGCGACCACGAGGGGCCCGAAGAAATCACCCTTGCCGCTTTCGTCCACGCCGAAATGCGGCTCGAACATTTCTGGCGCGTGTACTTCTTCGTAGCCAAGCTTCGCTTCACCCAGAATTTTCGGTTCCAGCTCGAATTGCACAAATTCTTCCACGCCCTTGCCCTGAATGAGCACCTTTGGCCCTTTCTCGTAAACCGCCACGCTCAGTTTATTTTTCTGACCAAAGAAAAGCGTGTACTGCTTCGGGGAAAATTCGAAACCCAGTTCATCCAGCAGCGAACGGAGTTTGCCTGCTTGATCTTTTGTCAGGAGATGGGTGTAAGAATACATTCGCAGAAAACGTCCAACGCTCAACGCTCAACGTCCAACGCTCAACTCAGAATTGGACGTTGAACGTTAAACGTTAAATGTTGACCATTTGCTGAAGATCGACATCTCCAAGAAAAATGGTCGCGCCTTTCGGCGTTCCCTTCTTCGCTGGTACCATCAACACCGCCGCGATCTTCCCTGGCGCCGAACGCGGGATCCGTACGCGGTTCTTGCTTCCGAGTTCATGCTTCAGCAAACCCAAGTCGCTACGGTGCTGCCGTATTACAAAAAGTGGCTGCAACGATTCCCAAATTTTGCGGCGTTAGCTCGCGCCTCGGAAGCCGAAGCGCTCCACGCCTGGCAAGGTCTTGGTTATTATGCGCGCGCCCGAAATCTTCACGCGACCGCGAAACGGGTGGTAGATCGACAACGTGGACGATTTCCACAATCGATCGAGCAGATGCAATTGCTCCCCGGCGTCGGAAAGTACACCGCGCATGCCCTTGCCACATTCGCTTTCGATCAGCCTGTGGCGATTGTCGAAGCGAATACTTCCCGCGTTTTGTCGCGTTTCTTCGATTTGCGAATTCCAATCGATTCGACGGCCGGACGGAACGCGCTTTGGAATTATGCCGCCTTTCTCGCTCCGAAAAAGTGCTCAGCCGCGTATAATTCAGCGCTTCTCGATCTCGGCGCGTTAGTGTGTCTCCCATGCAAACCGAAATGCGGAATTTGCCCGGTCAAAAAATTCTGCCGTGCCAAAAATCCGGAGTCGTTACCAATCAAACGACCGCGTCCTGGAACACAGCAGCTCGTTGAGCAACACTCGTTTATCAGTCGAAACGACAAGCTGTTGCTCGAAAAATCGGCTAATCGCTGGCGCGGCATGTGGATTTTGCCGGCCTTCAAACTTGACGGCTTAAAGCCGTCAAGTTCGCGGCGACGTCCGGTTTACAAGTCGGTGTTTCCGTTTACCCACCATCGCGTCATGCTCCAGGTGTTTCGCCAGCGGCTGCGCAAGATCAACAGCCACCGGCAACGCTGGTTCCCGTTTTGCAAACTCCAGTCGATTCCCATTCCATCTCCTCACCGGCGTGCGATTGAGGCGCTTCTGAATTAAGAGTTGGACGTTGAACGTTCGGCGTTGGACGTTTTCTGTTTCCAATTAATTATGTCGACGTGAAGACCGTTCCCAACGAGCGCGGCCATTTCGGGTTATACGGCGGGATGTTTGTGCCTGAGACGCTCATGTCGGCGCTCCACGAACTGGCCGCCGAATACGATCGCGCAAAGAAAGATCAGACGTTTCAAGATGACCTGTCGATCTTGCTCCGCGACTTCGCCGGTCGCCCGACACCGCTTTATTTCGCCGAGCGCCTCACCCGCAAACTCGAAAGCGCGAAGATTTATCTAAAGCGCGAGGACCTGCTCCACACCGGCGCGCACAAAATCAATAACGCGCTCGGACAAATCCTGCTCGCGCAACGAATGGGCAAACGCCGCATCATCGCCGAAACCGGCGCCGGTCAACACGGTGTCGCCACCGCGACCGTAGCGGCGCGGTTTGGTTGCGCATGCGTCATTTATATGGGCAAGGTCGACATGGAACGACAAGCGTTGAACGTCGCGCGCATGAAATTTCTCGGAGCGAAAGTTGTTCCAGTCACCGCCGGCCAGGCCACGCTCAAGG
>Ga0209804_1000245_pt1 | contig 46376 bp, 53 predicted proteins | sample GraSoiAngelo_139_FD_185896 | JGI IMG/M metagenome (GOLD analysis project Ga0209804, IMG submission 185896) | Grasslands soil microbial communities from the Angelo Coastal Reserve, California, USA - 14_0929_12_20cm (SPAdes) (version 2) | ecosystem: Environmental > Terrestrial > Soil > Grasslands ... | reverse complement strand
GCCCGGGTACTCGTCGAAACTCGAAGAACTTGACGATTTGTTCGATCGGCTGTTTTCAGAAGAGAACCGTAAGGTGCTTCTCTTCTCGGAATGGACCACAATGCTCGACCTGATCGAGCCCCTCCTGAAGAAGCGTGGCCTTTCCTTCGTCCGCCTTGACGGTTCGGTGCCGCAAAAATTGCGGCAGGGGCTGGTCCACGAATTTCAAGGCAATCCCGGCTGCCGCTTGTTCCTGACGACCAACGCTGGCTCGACCGGGCTGAACCTGCAGGCGGCGAACACAGTCATCAATGTCGATCTCCCTTGGAATCCTGCGGTTCTAGAACAGCGCATCGCGCGAGCTTACCGCATGGGCCAGGAACAGCCGGTTCAGGTTTTCGTCCTGATCACCGAGGACACCATCGAAGAAAAACTGCTCAGCACGCTTTCCGCCAAGCACAATTTAGCCCTTGCCGCCCTGGATGCCGAGAGCGACGTGGATCAAGTCGATCTCGCCGGCGGCGTCGAAGAACTCCGCCGGCGGCTCGAAGTTCTGCTCGGCGCCCGCCCCGAAGCCCCATCGGACATGAGTCTCCGCCGGGAGAGTGAACTCGCCGTAGCCCAGGCTGCCGCCGAACGCAGTGCCCGCCGCGAAAGACTCGCCGTCAGCGGCGGTCACCTGCTCAGCGCCGCGGTTCAATTCCTTGGTGAACTGTTGCCGGCGCCATCGGATTCCCCGGAATCGGAGGCGGCGACGACTGCTTTGGCAGCCACTTTGAAACAGAACCTCACCGAGCTCGTGGAACCGGACGATAGCGGCCGTCCGCGCCTGACCTTCGCGCTGCCAGACGCGACTGCTCTCGATGGGCTGACTAACGTCCTCGCGCGCCTGCTGGCCCGGACTCAGTCCGCAAACGGGTTGTGACTCTTAGGTGTACTGAATGGACTGGTCAAAGCCGTTCAGTCACGTCGAAGATCCGAGGTGTTGGCAGATCGGCCGAAACAAATTCTGACGCGCCCACTCCAGACGGGCCACCCGTCAATCAATCCCAATGACTGAGAAACTCGATTTGGTTTGTCAGCATGCTTCGAAGGATCGCGGCGCTGCTACAGCCGGACGCGTAGCGAACCAGGAAAGACAACGAACTGAGCGCTCCGAAGTGATCCAGTCGGGACAAGTGTTAGCGGCCAGGCAGGTTGGAGGTCGAGAAACAGACCAAACAAGTCAGCGAAACTGCCGAACGAGCCGCGATGGGACCCGAGGGCGGCTATGTCGGCTATATCGGCTATGTCGATCTGAGTTTGACACGAGAGGGCTGGATCAGAAGCAAGCGACGCTGGAGCAACTTTGGAGCAACTCAAGGATGGCCCAAAACTCGTAAGCGCAACCGAAGCAACGATTTAGATTGATTTTGCGTCCACTTAGAAGGCAGACGCTCTATCCAACTGAGCTACGGGCGCACTAGCTTCATTGATTTTAAATCATTTAGCGGACGGTACAATACCATTTTGGCGGCCTCTAGCCTCTGCCGAAGGGGCAGACGCTCAACTAAACTGAGTTACGGACCCATCCTTGCTATTCATTCGACTCTACTGAAGTTGCAAAACCAATTCGCATTCCGATTCTTCCGGGAATCTTGGAGCAACTTGGAGCAACGGGTGGTTTTTCACGCCCGAGCGCCTCAACACTGTCCGCGCGCGCCAGTTGTTTCTTCACGGAACGCATCAGCAGTTCGCAGAATGCGATTGCCTCAAAAGCCGCCGGCGAAATGGAAATGTCCGGTTCGTCCCAGATGCGTATTTCTAGCTCGTGTCCCGAATTCAAATTGACGAGTACGCTGTTTACCAGGACTTAGACTCTTATTTGCGAATAGCAATGATGATCTTGGCTGGATAGGAGTCGAGGTCGTATAAAGCTTCGTCACTAACGGCCTTCATTCGCTCGCGTCGAGCCTGCCGTAAAGATTCTTCGCTCTCCGAGGAGCCAGTTGCGTCGGTTCGACCAATGCTGTCCTTGCGATGAACCAGTTCATTTGCATAGGCTTTTGAGGCTTGGGACTTAGCGGGGCCGGTCGAAAATTCCTGGATGGCTTTGTCGGAATCAGGTGTTTGCGCATACCACAGAAGTAATAACAGACTCTTCTGCGCAGTGACATCCGTTTCTGCGCGCAGACGCTCAATGGCCGGTTGAACCCAGAAATCCTGATTGGTGGGCAGCAACATGTAGACCAGGCAATAGTCCTGCGCCAAGGTCAGTGAGTGCTGGGGAATGAACACCTGGAATTTTGGTTCTGGAAGAATGTGAAATGCGGCGGCAATGGTGTCTTCTCCTTGGGCCGCCATGCGCTGAACGAGCAGAAAATAGTCTTTCAACTGAAGATCGCGCAGGTCGGTATGGGCGATGGCAGAAAGGACAATTTTCCTGTCAGCCGGAGCATCAGAAAGGCTCAACAAGAGCTGGCTGCCATCAAAGAGGAAAAAAGGCGGATTGCTGAAGTCCGCCAACTCGCGGCGGAGCTCTGGGACGTACACGCCACGCTGAGACTTTGCTTTGGTCCAAAATTGGTCCAAGAGGCCTGATTTTTGGTCAATCTGGGCGCTGCTGAGCGTGTGCGGGTGGAAGTCGTAGACCTTCTGAATCTCGGCGTGTAAAAAGCCCGTACTGGACGTGGCTTGGCCCCCTGCGGCCCGCGCGGTGGGCAGAAGCAAGAAAGCGAGAATGCACAAGCAAGTAGTAGTTTTCATGGCTTGCTCAGTGTCAAGCGACTCCTGGTGGTCTCGGTCTCCCTGCATGCTTGCAATTCAAACCGAAACGCAAGCCTATCACGAACTGCCGTAAGTGATTTCATAACAATGTCGGCTCCTCGACCCGAGTAAACTTTGGCTGTCTGACGACCAAAGGCTCGGGAGGAAGGAGCCGAACATGATGATTATAGGCGTAGATTATCACCCGAGCTTTCAGCAGATTGCTTTTTTAGATCAGGAAACCGGGGAGTGCGGGGAACAGCCATTGAACCACAGGGATGGAGAAGCCGAGAAGTTCTACCGGGAGCTAAAGCAAAGAGGAGTCAGCGTGCGCGTGGGATTGGAGGCCACCGGGTATTCACGCTGGTTCGAACGGCTACTGGCAGAGCTGGGATTCGAGGTGTGGATCGGCGATGCTGCGGAGATCAAGAGGCAGCGAGTCCGGAAGCAGAAAACCGACCGCGAAGATGCCCGACTTATGCGGAAGTTGCTGCTGGAAAATCGCTTTCCACGAATCTGGGTACCGAGTTCGGAGAATCGTGATCTGCGGCAAACTGCTTTGGCACCGGCATCGGCTGGTGCAGATGCGGACACGGATCATGAATCAGCTGCAAGCGGTGGCATTGAACGAGGGCTATCGCTGGAAGAAAAAACTGTTCAGCGCACAGGGACGAGCACTGCTAGAGAAACTCGCATTAGCTCCCTGGGCCAGTCGGCGTCGGAAAGAATTGTTGGAGCTGCTGGACCAGCTGGATCCAAAGATTGCCGAGTTAACGGCAGCAGTCGAGCGAGAAGCCAATAAACGGCCCGAGGTGCTGCTTTTGATGACGCATCCTGGCGTGGGACCCATCACGGGGCTGGTCTACGTTCTGGTCATTGGGACGCCAGATCGGTTTCCTGGCGGCAAGAAGATCGGCAGTTACATTGGGCTGATTCCCAGTGAAGACTCCAGTGCTGGCCGGCAACGGCTCGGACACATCAGCAAGCAAGGCAACGCATTGCTGCGCTACTTGCTGGGAGAAGCATCGCAAGCAGCGGTGCGTACGAATGCGGACTGGCGGCGTCGGTATGTACACCTGGCATTGCGTCGACAGAAAAGCATTGCCAAGGTGGCGATGGCCAGAAAGCTCGGTGTTCGGTTGTACTGGATGTGGCGAAACGGTTGGGATTATTCGCAGTTGGTCGAGTTCGGTTCGAACGCGGGAAAGCTCGGAATCAGGCATGGCGTGAAGTGTAGCGTCGCCTAGTGATTGGGCATCCCGCTCCCTGAAAAAGGGAGTTTGAAGTAGTAATCATGGTCGAAGTTTTGATCGGAGAGATGTTTGGGTCGGACTGAATCCACCCGCTAGATTACGAACGAGCCGTGGTCGTCGATGAAGAGCAGAAAGAAAACGAAAGAGAAAAACTCTTTTAAGTGAAAAGAGAAGTGTGCTCAGAAAGAGTTTGACAGGGCCGACATTGTTAGAGATAAGTGGGGTACTCGGAAAAGTGGCGGCCACAGGTCCAGAAACGTGCACCGAGCCTGACCCCAGGAGGTCGATTGATGAATTGATTCGGCCGGGCGCATAGCATGCGATGAGCTGCAGCGCTAGAAAACGCAAGCCGGCCGTAATTGTCTGATTCGAGCCATTGTTGGACCGAATGGACCGACAAACGATGCTGATGGCGCGGAGGTAGTGACTGTGCTTGAGAATCCCAAGGTTATTTCGCGTGGGCGGGTAGCTCAGATAGGAGAGCACCTGCTTCGACAGCAGAGGGTCAATATGAAGAGCAATTCTTCTTACTCGTTTAACTTCAATGAGATGGCGCGCCCTAGGGGACGATTTCAGAACTCTGCTGCTCTGCAATCCCGGAGAGACGATCTCAGAACCTGAGCGTATTTAACGGAGCCGATCAGAAGGTGGTCTTTTCCCCTCCCAAGGCAAAGTGCGTCAGGCTCAGATGAGGGTGATGTGTTACAGGTGGTGTGTTACAATCGTAGCGTATGAGTCATACACTTACGGTTCGTCTTACAGACGAGATTCTTGATTGGCTTAAAGAAACGTCACGCCGTACGGGTATTCCCGTCGGGCGCCTCATTCGCGAGCAACTGGAAACTGCCAAGTCCAAGGGAGGAAAACAGCGTTTCCTTCGCCATGCGGGAGCGATCGCTGGCGGGCCGCCGGATGTTTCTTCTCGCAAGGGATTTTCCCGCTCATGAAGGGCATTGCCGACACTGGCCTCATCGTGGCATTCGCCCGAGGGAACGACCAGCACCATGTTTGGGCTGTCGATATCGCGAAGCAAATTACCGAACCCTTACTGACGTGCGAAGCTGTCTTGGCCGAAGCTGCCTTTCAACTTGAATCCAGTTCGTATGTTCTCGCGCTGCTGCAGGATCAGATGCTGCGCCTGGCCTTCGACTGCAATCGCAACATCGCGCCCTTGGCAGAACTCGCCCGGCGTTATCGTGACCGCAACCCAGATCTGGCCGATCTCTGTTTGATACGAATGAGCGAGCTTTATCCTCGGCACGTTGTTATCACGGTTGACAGTGACTTTCGCGTTTATCGCCGGAATCGGCGGGAGGCGATTCCGATTCATCTGCCACCACAGCGACCCTGAAGCAGTGAAGCCTCGCCCCTTCCATCACTGAGTTCGAAACACAGCAAAGGGTATATCGATAACACTATGAATTCAAAAAGCTGAAGGGGTGGCGCGCCCAAGGGGACGATTTTAGAACTTTTCTTACCGAATTCGTGTCAAGCATCCCACAGGCTGAGCTTCCCAATGGGAGACTCGCGGCACTTGATATCTGGTAACTAAACAGGAGTTGGCAGGCAGAACTTTTCAGTTGCTGTCATGGTCTTCACCATTGCTCGCCTTCGATTTGTGGCGACCTCCAAGATTTAGGGTGATGAAGTAAGGAGTCCCTCGTTGCAATCTGGGAGGAAAGAGCCGCGTAAATGCCCTTCGATACAGGAAAAGACCGCTAGTCGCTACCCCATACGACACCGGGTAGGTTAACCAAGCGCCTAGATTTCCTGGAAGCCAGTCCGTTAACAAAATAAGCGTGCAGAGAATCAAGGAACAGAATCCAAAAGCCGTTGCAAATCGCATTACATTTTGATAGCTGTCGGAAAGACTCAGCGGCTCCCTGCATGATGGACACTCGAATACTTCACTCAGCTTGATTTGCAGTAGTTTCAAATGTGTCTGACAAACAGGACATTTGGTTCCCGGTATCTGCCAAGTTTTGCGGCTCTGTCGGTCTTGGGACAATTGTCCCACTCCCCACAGGTAGACCGCCTGAACCGCGAGATGAGCCGTAAAGGGAGCGAGGAAAGATCCCTGCCACAAAAAAAGGAACCCGAAGAACACTCCTTCGAGGCTGGCGACGGCCGCACGCTGAAGGCCTAGGCTTAGGCACCCGCTGCCAAAGGCGACGCTAACGGCGACGACCGAAAAAAGAGGCGAATTTCGGCTGGTCACCAGAGCCGCGATTGCTGTAACCCGCCACGTCTCTTCCGCTAAAGCTCCCACCAGCCAAACCGCAATCTGAACTTTGAGCGGGGCCATTAGCCCAGGGATTTCGCGCCGCATCCGTCCCGTTGCGGCACCTAGCGCCAGAAACCAAATTGAAACGCCCGCCCAAGATACGCCTAAGTATCCGCCGATTAGCGCACTCGATAACCACGTGTTTGTGGAGAAGCTGGCTTTGTCTAGACCCACGGAAAAGAATAGCTGCCACAATAGGGTGGCACACATCAAACAGCCGTACATGAAGAGCGATATTAATGCGCCCAGGCGCGCCGTCGCTGCCTTCTCAGTCTCAGTCACCGCGTCTGCAGCCAAGTTCGGAACTGGCGGTAGCATTTTCGGCCATAGCGAGTAAAAGACAACGGGCGCAGCCATGCCAACGACAGGGTACAAGACCAGTAGTAAAACTGAAGGAGACATGCCATCTCCGGCGGAGAGTGTACAACAATTAGATTAGCGCCTAGATTAGCGCCTGATTGAAGCAGTTACCGGACACGTTATCCGAACCGAGCGTTAGACCTGAGTTCGAAACGAGGTAAAGGGTATCGCTTGATGTTGTTGAAAACAAAAACCCAGAAGGACGTGGTGCGCCCTGAGAGATTCGAACTCCCGACCTTCTGGTTCGTAGCCGTTCGAACTACTTTGCCAAATCTTGCCAGAGGAGTGGCTAATCGAACGGAATCAGCAAGTTGGGGCAAATTCCAGCAACTTACTTTCTCCTTCCTTTGTTGCCGTTTGCCGCATTTTTTGCCGCCGCCTTCCGCACTTTGCGTTACATTTTCGTGACAGTGGCTAGATTCCGATTGCAAAGGCGAATAGCAGCTGTAATTCGCCAAATCGTTGTACCCTGTAAGCCCAAACAATTTCAAGCCGTTCTAGTTTTTTGACCATACGAGTTCCAACCCGAATTTCCCCATGCGTTCCTGCAGTTCCTGCAAGAATCGCTTGGCGTCGTCCCGATGTTGAAACCCCAGCACGGCATCGTCCTTCCACCGTGGGCTGCACAGAATTTTCGGGAGGCACAGCCACACCGTTCGTGTCTGGTTTTTTGAAGCGCACCCTTTGCGCTCCGGACGATCCCGGGGCGGGTGCGATTCTTTTCCGCGCTTTAAACCAAGCTGAACCGCCGCCCCAGTCAGCCGCAACGGCGACGAGGTGCGTGTAGCTTAGAAGACGACTTTGAAGCCGAACTCCAGCGAGCGAGGGGCGCCTAGCGCAAACACGCCAGACCCCAGCCCAACCAGGTTCGACCGGTTCCCGCGCGTCGTGCCGTTCAACGTTCCCGCCGTTCCATTCAGGATGCCGCTCAGCGGCTGGCTTGGCGAGTCGAAGTTCTGGCGGTTGAACAGATTATAGACGCTAACCTGGGGCTCAATCGTCAGGCGCTCCCACCGATGATCTGGCTTTATCTTCCATCCGAGCTTCAGGTCAAAGGTAAACATGTTGCCGAGGCCTTCCTCACCCGCTGGCGGAGCCGAAATCGTCGGCGTAACTGCGCCTAGCGCGACCAGCTGCGTCTGGGTGAAGAGCCCGGCGTCTACCAGCGCCTGCCCAGCGGGAGTCAGCTTGCCTGCGCCGCTCGAATTCCACTGGCTGATCAGGCTCGCCAGTCCAGTAACGCCGATATCTCGACCGAAAGAGCCGATTCCTGTCCCCGTCAGCAAGTCACCAGATTGGCCGCTGGTGTTGCCGGCCAGCGAGCCGTCGCCGTCCAAGTCCGAAGTAAAGATTGCTCCGGATATCCCATTGGCTGGCGAAGGCAGGAACACGCTTGACGGCAGCGGGCTGTACCAGTGCGTGATGAAGCTTATCGCTCCGCCGTACTTGAAGTCCATGGCTGCCCCGGCCGAGAACTGATGCCTGCGGTCCAGCCCGTTCGGCCCTCTGAGACTCGTATTCCGGAAACTGAACGCGTTATTGATGAAGTCTCCGTCGCGCGCCTTGGCCGTCAGCCGCGAAAACGCATACGAAGCGACGAAGTTCACGTTCGTCATGCCTCGGACCGGGTTAGCTTTCTGTGACGTGAGTTTCACTTGCAGTGCGTTGTACGCGGACCGGCCGATAGGAAAGAGCATTTGGTTCGCTCCGACATTGGCGTTAATCCCCGGGAAGGCAGCCCCTGTATCCGGCGTCCGACCGGTAGCGGGAGCTCCGAGGCTACCCAGGAAACCGTAGCCAGAATCAAGGCCGTGCGCTGCAAAGTCAAAGATAGTCGCGGGACCCGCGCTGGGCATCGTAGGTGGGTTCGCCGAATGGAGTCCTGGGCAAGCAGCGATCGCTTGGTCAATTGTGCTGACGCCGCAGGCCTTCAGTGTAGCGGCAATGGCGTTTTGTGCGGCAGTCGTGTTTAGGTACCGCGCATCGCCCACGTGGTTTGTGTCGTAACCAAGCAGACTATGCAAGCCAATGTTGCGGAGATAATCCACGGTCAACACTGTGCCTGGCCGCAATTCTCGCTGCACGCCAATGTTGAATTGCATGGAATACGGGGTACGGTAGCTCGGCGCGAGAAGCTCGGTTCCGGTGTTATTGAACGAATCCGCCAGAATGTTACCGATAAAACCCGAATTGCTCTGGGCTCCCGCACTTGCTGTTGCCTGCTGCAAGGTCTGTTCGACGGCCATTGCATCGCTGACAACGCTCCCGATAGGCTGGCCGCAAACCTGCGTCGAAATGTTCTTGCCGTTGATCGTCGTCTGCAAAGTTCCGTTGGGCAGGGCAATCCCGCCCTGGCTGCAAACTTCCTGGATGCCGAAGAAAATCCCCTTCTGGAGGCGAGGCGGCCTGTCGAAGAGAATGTTGTTCCAGATTGCATTTTCGTAGTAAACCCCAAACCCCGCTCGAATCGCCGTCTTTCCGTTCTTCCATGGGTCCCAGGCTAGCCCAATTTGCGGCCCAAAGTTTTTGTTTGGTTGGCGTACACGCCCGCCTAGTCCGGCTCCGAACTGATCGAGCAGATTACCAGTGCAATTGATGATGGATACAGAGCAAGGAATCGGATCAATGTCACTATCCGTTCGCCCGGTGTCGCGCACATACCGCAAGCCAATCGTGGCCGTCAGGTTTGACCGGACCTTCCACTGATCCCCGAAATACGCAGTGAATCGTGTGTCTGACGATCCGCCTGCCGGAAAGCCAAATCCGGGCTTTTCGGTGAAGAACCCTTGGCCGTTTCCGATCAAGATAGCGTCAACGGTGTATGCCAGCGGGTCCGATTGGCCGGGGACGGGCGTCAAGGAGGTTACGATCGGCGCGGTCCCAACGAAGGCCGCAAAGACAGCTCCCTGAATTCGATTTACGCCAACACCGTATCGTAATGTGTGCCGGCCGAACGTGATGCTGCCGTCGTATTTTGTTTGTTTGTTGCTCTGATAGGTCTTCTGTGGCGCCAAAAAGTTAGGTCCAGAGCAGAACGCATCCACTCCGGCGCCCAAACAAGTTATGTCACCGCCGATGGCGATTGCAATCCCGGGAGCTGGATCCGTGATCCCGGAACCCAGCACTGCGTCAGCGATTCCGTTGCGGAATTTCGTGTAGCCGAACCGAATGCTGTGTGAAAACGCGCCCGTGTTGAAGTCGAGTCCAGCCGCGTGCACCGGCGTGTGGTCCACATTTTTAAAGGGTGTAAACGTATTCGGTATGAAGCCGCGCACCACGCTGTTCTGCTCGTAAGAGAAACGGTAGAACAATTTCCAGTTGGGCCTCAACTGCCAGTCCAGCCTTCCAATCGGCTCTAGGTCTCGGAAAGGCGAGTTGTACGTGGCATTGAATGAACTAAAAGGATCCGGAAACACTTGCGCCGCCTGCAAGTCCTGGTGGGTCCGTTCTAGGCCGCCGAAAAAAAACAGCCTGTCCTTCAGCATTGGCCCGCCCAGGCGCGCACCGTATTGCTTGCGATCGAAGGGTACGGGAATCAAGCTTTGCTTGGCCGCAACGCTGTCGCCCCTCCAGTAGAAGAATCCTTCACCATGGACGTCATTCGCACCCGAGCGCGTCACGACGTTAATGGTGCCGGTGGATGTCAGCTCTGTTGAAAGATCTAGATTCGATTGGCCCACCTGAAACTCGCCGATGGCGATCTGTGGGATATTTTGGGTGGTCGTCCCGACGGTTTCATCGCTGATATCAATCCCGTCCACCTCAATTCGAGCAGTTCTCCCAAAATGCCCAGCGAAGGAGACAGAGGAGAAGCCATTTTTCGTGGGGTCGAAATTGGCGCCATCCTGAATCTGAACGCCCGGCTCGAGCTGTGCGAGATCGAGAAAGTTCCTCCCGTTGACTGGCAGATTCTCAATCTGTTCAGCAGTGAGCACGCCCTGCACCGTCGCCTGCTCGGTGTTCACCGAAATCGCTGAGCTCTCCACCCTGAGGACCGTGCTTTCCGAGCCGAGCTCGAATGTAACGTTTGCGGTTGTGATTATGCCGACAGCTACGACAACCGTTTGCTCGACTGTCTTGAATCCTTTCGCCGCTACCCGAACTACATACTGCCCCGGCGGGAGAGGGCCGGAATTATAAGTTCCAGCCGACGTGACCTCCGGCTCCAACATCTGTCCCGTGTCTTTATTCGTGATCGTAACCTTGGCAGAGACTACGACCGCGCCTTTCGGGTCCAGAATCGCTCCCTGAACGCTTCCGGTGGAGATTGTGGCCTGGGTGCTTGCCTTTGGCGGAGCGACAAGCATTACACCCAAGAAAAGAGCGGCGACTACCGACAGTGCGACAAATGAGATACCGCTGCGGCTATGACGCATGACGCCTCCATTTCTCTACCTGAGGTTCAAGCAGGATTTCATCTGACATTACTGGCTAGCCCCATGAGCCCCGATCCAGGCAGATCTTCTCATGGAGAGCCAGCACCGTCCGGAAGTGTACGTTTCTATTCCGCAGGATCACGAACGACACCTATGCGGGCCTAAATATTGCAAGAAACCAGACAATGTCAAGCTAAAATAAATCTTGCCCTCCCCCAGTTTGGGGCGTAATCGACAATCACCTGCCATCCGCTGTGCTCTATCGGGCGCGAGGGAAACAATTCTTACAGGCTTTCCGAGGATCTTCGCTTCGAGGTCAGTGTCTGTAACGTCCGTTCAAATTCAACTGGCTCATCAAGAACGGAGTTTTTGGTAGGGACAGTATCCTCAAGGTTAGCGCCGGATTCGCAACCGATTTGAGTTCACCCGCTGCAGAATTGAAGGGTAGACAGCAGAATGATTCTGGGGGCAAAATGCCGGTCGTTCGGCGAGTCACCCTGTGGAGAGTTCCTGGCGCAGGCCAGCACGAGGAAGATGCGTCTTCGATGCCTAAGGCACCGAGGTGACGAGTGTATCCAGTGGGGCCGGTGAGCCAGGTATTCCTGCAAATCGCGGTCACGCTGGTCATTTCGCCGTAGTGGTGCACGGGAGAACGCCATGAAATGCAATCGCAAATTTTGGGGATGGCTTATTTTATGCAGTTTGCTCTTCGCTTCCGGAACGCTGGGCCAAACGTTTCGGGGTGGCGTTGCCGGGACGGTGGTGGACAAGTCCTAGTCGGACCTGGTAAAGTATGACGTTTTCGTGACAGTTTTTGCGGCCCATAGAAAGAAGTCGCATTCGCATCGGTAACGTGTTGATTTTGCAAGATGAAAAATACTTGTGAGAACTGCTCATGCTAGAGCGTCTGGTCATTACCCAGACGGTCGGGTTAAAGCTCGCTTTGATTAAATCATTTAGATTCAAAGAGTGGCGCGCCCTGAGAGATTCGAACTCCCGACCTTCTGGTTCGTAGTTGGGAAGGCGGGAAATCCTAAGGCCTTGCAGGTGTCGCACTTACAGGCCGCACCGGCTTCAAAATCCTGCCTCAGTTGGTACACGCGATAGCGATTGGCTGTCGTTCCCCAAGACTCTGGCCGACTCTAAATCAATAAATCAAGAAGATACGGTGAGGCCGCGTAACATGTTGCATGGAATTGAGACTTCACCGAGTTGCTCAGCGACATTGCTTGTGCTAGCCGCCCCGGATTCGTCTACTGCACCAGTTTCTGAGTCATCATCGCTCCGCCCACGGAAGCCAGGACCGCGGTGACTTTCACTACTTTGTAGGTTTGGTTGGCTATCCAAAAAGTCTTCTTGTCCGAGCCTCCATCCGCGGAGGAAATCTCGACCCGCAGCGTACAAAGGTGCCCGCTGGTACCGTGACCTGTTCCTTTCCGGCGACAGCAAGCTGAAATAATTTCACTTTCTGTGCCTGCACGTCGAAGTTGCGAAATGTCGTGCTGTAGCCCTCGGCAAGCGGCAGGCAGACGATGACCTGCCCCGCGCCGGCAGCATCCGCAAACAACGGTCCGCCCAGATCGACCGCTATCGGCCGGTCTTGTCCGTTCATGCTCATCGTGCCTGACGCCTTGTTCCCCGCAAAATCGAGATCAATGACGACCGGCCCTTGCTTGACGCTTCTCTTCAGCAGCACGAGGCTTCCCTTCTCCAGCGTCGCCGTATCCGTCGCGGTGCCTTGCGGCGTGTCCAACTGATTCGTTGCCGTCCACGAGCTGGCGCCGTCCTGGATCGCCGTGGAAGCCTTCATGTTTATCTGCTGGCCGCCGGTCTCAATCTTCACCTGTGAATGGTGGGCGCACCCAGAATCGAATGGCGCCAAAATCCTTGGCCAGCGTCCCTTTCAGCATCGCCGTTGTTGTAGAATTGGCAGGTTCTCGTGGTGATCAAACGGTTTTCCGTTAGTGTGTTCGACTTCAACTCTGGCACTGCCAGGAGGATTGTTACTATGCACAAATTCATGTCGGTCGTCGTCTCGGTTCTTTTCGTCGCCATGGCCTTCTCCCCAGTCGCGCAAGCGGCGCAGGTGGGAGATCATTTCAAGGCCTTGGGCCCCGACAAGACCCAGGGAAAAGACGACTCTCTGTTCTTCCCCAACGATTTTGAGGCCGCCGTCGCTGGTCATCCGGATGCCAATGCCCTTACCTTTTTCTCGCTCTGCCGGCGTGCGCCTTTCATCTCCACATCGCTGTTTTCAGCGTTCACGGCCGCCAATACCGACACGATCGTCAATGACGAACTGTTCACGCTGGTTGACGGCACCCAGTGTTACCAGCCGCAGAACGAGCAGAACATTGTCATCAACCCGACCAACAGCCAGAACATAGTGACCTCCGCCAACGATTACCGTGCCGGCTTCAGCGCACAGGTTTACCTCAGCTACGATGGTGGCGCGACGTTCACCAATGTAATCCTCCCCGGATATGCTCCCGCCGCTCAGGCCTCCGGCTTGTTCAAGCATGTGAGTGCTGGCGGCGATCCGGTTCTTGCCTTCGCTCCGGATGGCACCCTCTACTATTCCGCGCTGGTCTATAACTTCAGCTTCCTGAATCGCACTCCCAGCGGTGTTGCGGTCAGTGTTTCCCACGACGGCGGCTCTACCTGGGGCGCGCCGGTCATGGTTCACTACGAAGACGCCAACACCTTCTTCAATGACAAGGAGTGGGTCACGGCGGGAACTAACGGCAACGTGTACGTTACCTGGACGCTATTCAAGTTCAGCAAGCCGCGCGGCTACCTTTCTTCGAACATCGTGATGGCTGTGTCGCATGATTACGGCGTCACCTGGTCTGACCCGATCCAGGTCAGCGACGCCGCCCATCCCTTCGACCAGGGCTCGGCGCCAGCGGCTGCGCCTGATGGGACCATTTACGTCGCTTACGAGGGCAACCAGGCCAGCAATGTTTCGCGGGATCAGATCGTGCTCGCGCGCTCGACTGACGGCGGACGCACCTTCACCAATACCGAACTTGGACGCGTTTACGACGACATCGGGTGCTATCCGCTGAATGTGGCGCAGGGCCGGGCGCGGCTGAGCTTCGAGCAGTTCCGCCTCAGCAGCTTCCCCTCGCTTGCCATCGATCCGACCACTGGCGCTCTGGCGATCGCCTGGGCAGATGACCAGTTGAATCCTGGCTGTGCGGCGGGGGCGTCCTCATTCTCCGGAACCACGAACAACCAGGTGAAGCTCATCACCTCGACCAACGGCACCACCTGGACGGCCCCGACGTTCATCACATCGGGCCCGAACGATAAGGCGTACCCCGGTGTCGGAGCCAACGCCGGCCGCGTCGTAGTCGGCTACTACACCCGCGATTACTCGCCGGTTCCAACATCGACCGACCATACCTGTCAGCGGGCGCTCCTAGATACCAACGATCCCGGGTACCCTGCGTCTGCAGCGCACTACATCGACACGGTGGCGGTGTGCCTCGATTACGCGTTCAGCAGCTCGACGGACGCATACGCGAGCGAAACCCGAGTCTCAACCCAATCGTCCAATCCGTACATCGAGTTCTCCGGCAGTTTCATCGGCGACTATACTGGCGTTGCCGTAGATCCCGCCGGCGGAGCACACACCGCCTGGACCGACTTCCGCGGAAAGCCCGGAACGACGACACCTAACCAGGACACGGTTGTCGGGAACGTCCACTGAAGTCTTGCCTTCCGCTCTATAGCTTCGTGAAAGCGAGATTGTAGGTGATGTTTCTGCCTCGGAAAAGCCCATTCGAGAAGGGAGCTGTGCAAAATCCGAAGTCACGCTATTTCAAGCCGTTCGAGTTTTTTGACTACACGCGTTTCCTTCGTTGGGACGTTCGCGGTTCGTAGCGAGCTTAAGAGCTTCTACTACGATTAAAGAATCGACGATCGCCTCCGCTCCCAAACGCCCTGTTTCGGCAAGGCGCTCATGTGAGTTCCTAAACCCAGAAAGTAGAGTCCAGCAGTACCTCCAAGCGTGGCGTAGGGCGAACCGAAACCGGAGATAATGTTGCTCGTGTCTATCCTGCTCTTGTCGATCCCAAGATTCTGTTGTGCTTGTGCGTCGTAGTGAAGCGCAACTGCTGTGCCGGCGGCAAACGGCACCAGCCAAAACGCATCTCTGGGCGAGACACGCAATGGGCTAGTCCAGATACCGGTCTGATCGTGGCCAGTTTGAGGCATTGTCCGAGATGCTTCACGCCGCAGATTTCGGGTTGTTGGGATGATTGTTGCTGGGCTTCTGAAGCCTGATCCGATGATGAGAACGTATCGGAGACGGATTGCGCCGCCTGTGCTTGTTCACGGGATGAGTCTGTCGCCTGAGCAAACGCTGGCCTTGGAGTATAAATTAGGGCCGCACAGATTTGGACGAAAAGCGCAAAACGCGGCAAGCCGTACGTAATTCGAACAATCGACATGATCTTTGAAGCTCCTCTGTGACGCGGGTTATCACACCGTTTTTTTCCTGACTATTTCTCAAAACTCGAAATCCAAAGAGAACTGGATTTGGCGAGCACCGGTTCCGGCAATCGGTTGCCTAAATCCGGGTATCGGAGTCAACCCTGAGCCGAATACCGGATTGATCTGCGAGACGTTCGCACTGTTGAACAGGTTGAAGAATTCCGCTACCACGTCGAGCCGTTTCACCCCGCCGAACGGGAAGTACTTCAGAACGCGAAAGTCCATCGTGGCCAGTGTGGATGTCTTCAGAGAGTTTCTGCCGAGTCCGAATGGTCTGGCCGAGAGGGGAAAGGCGTGACTCTGATTCGAGTCAAGGCCCGTCAACGGGTTTACAGGCCGGCCACTTTCCAGTGTCCAAATCGGCGCCACTTCAATATGGCTGAAGGTGTCCGTGAGCCAGCCGGTGCTTTCTTCCGACTTCCTACCTTTGTCCTCTTCCTCCCCAATAGGCAAGTCCCAGAGTGCATTGAAGACGAAGCGCTGTTGCTGATGCTGGCGGGAGACCGCGTGCTCCATACGCAGATTGAAAGGATTTTGGGGCTGCTCGTCGAAGTCCGAGGCGTCGTCAAATGTCTTCGAGAGGGTGTAACTCGCCGAGAACGCCAGCTCATCGCTCATCCGCCGGTTAAGCGTGAATGAAACGCCGTTGTAGGCCGAACTCGCAGAATTCTGGAGCGCATAAATGTCGCTGAACTGGGTGTTGAGCCGACCAGGGGAAAAGACATCTCGCCCGATCTGCTGTGACGTTGGATTTAGAACACCAAGGCTAGACGCGTTCGCAACAGTGAGGACGACCGGAGGCAACAAATTAACATTAAGTGTTCGAGACAGCTTAAGTCCATGAACAAACAACTCGTCAGCGCGCAGCGTAAGATTCTTCGCGAGCAAGTATTCCGCACCGGCGCTGGCTTGTTGGCTGTAGGGAGTCGCCATGCACGGATCGGGTTGGAAGATCGATGGGGCAATCCCGGATGCAGGCACAACAAGGGGCCCGCCCTGTGCTGCCGCAGAAAGACTGGCTGCTGCGTTTCCGTCTGCTACTTGCTCGAATGCCTGTGAACCGTTCTTTTCGATGGCTCGCGTCAGGTTTGCGAGAACATACCGGTCGAAGAAAACTCCATACCCCGCACGAAAAACCCATCTAGGAGACGGACTCCAAGCGAGACCAATTCGCGGGCTGACGTTATTCGTGTCTTGATTGAATCCAGAAGGCAGGCGCTCGAGGTCGTAACGCACGCCGAGATCAACCGTCAGTTGGCGGGCGATGGACCAATGATCCTGAACGAATCCGCCGAAACTCGTCACCGGAAAATCCACGTTCGAATTCCCGAACGCCTGTCGAAACTGACTAGGATTCCCCGCGAGGAAATCACCGAGAGAGCCAAAGAGATACACGCTGTCGAAGCCATCCGGTACGTCGGCACGCAGTCTGATGCGATTCACAGTTCCGCCAACCTTCCAAAGGTGTTTCCCCCACGTCCGAGAATAGGTATAGCTGGCTTGATAATGGTTTTCGCGACGTTTGCCGTTCCCCGCATAGGGCCGTCCAAAGGTGACGAGTCCAGCGATATCAATCTCCGGGCCGACGGGCTCATTCGTGCGCAGGACCGCATGGCGGGTTGCGGCCTGAAAGCGTAGATCGCTAACGGCTTCCGAGCCTAAGACAGTGGTGAGCGAACCCGAAAGAGCGTTGTCGCTCGTGAAGCTGCTGCCGCGCGCGCTTGCGTCTATGAGGCCATTGCTGTTGAACGCATCGCCTGATTCCTTGTTGTTTGTGAAGGTGTAGCGCAGCATCAGAGCAGTATTTTTCGTGAGCTGGTGATCGAGCTTGCCCGCAGCTTCCGTTTCCGCGCGCGCAATCGGAGAGAAAGCTGTCGTGATCTGGCGCGTTGCTAGCCCTGGAAATGCTCCCGTCGCGAGGAAGGCATTTATGGTTGATGTCACGGCAGGGTCAATATCCGACCCGATTTGCCCTCGGTTGTGTTCTCGTTCGAGGGCGCTGTAGTAAAACGTTTTGTCCCTGATGACAGGTCCACCCAGAGCGAAACCGGCGCGGAACCGACGAAATGATGGTTTGCCCGATTCAGTTTCGAAGGGGTCCCTCGCGTTGAATGCACCGTCCTGCGCAAATAGGAAGGCGTCGCCGTGAATCGCGTTTGTTCCAGAACGAGTGATTATGTTGATCGAACCCCCCGAGGCTCCGCCCGACTCTGCTGAAAGGCCATTGTTGACCACTTGAAATTCCTGCACGATTTCCGGCGAAAGCTCGGTGCGACTCGAACCCGCGTACTCGTCGTCGTTGTCCAGGCCATCGATGGAGAGATTGTTGCTCCGCGATCTCAGTCCACCGAAAGTGAAGCCACTGCCAGTAAGTGGCGTCGAACCGCTCGCGCCGGAGGGTATCGGTGAACTCGAAACGCCTGGTGCAAGGAGAACGAAATCCAGGTAATTTCGGCTCCGCACAGGCAGTTCTTCTATCCTCTCTTGATCCACAGTGGAAACGACTGACGACTGTGAGGGATCAAGTGACGAGGGCTGGGCATTGACGGTCACTTGTTCAGCCGCCGACGCCGGAGCTAGCACGATGTCGAGATGCACGGTTTGTCCGAGACTCGCTACAACACCTGCTCGCCGATAAGGTGCAAAGCCTGTCTGTTCCACTCGCACTTCATAGGTGCCGACAGCAAGCTGCGCTGCTCGAAAGAACCCCTGCTCATCCGTTGTTACAGTACGGGATTGATTGGTCAAGGGGTTGTGCAACGTAACTTTCGAGTTGGGAATGACAGCGCCGCTGGTGTCGCTCACAATGCCCTCAAGAGTTGCTCCAACCCGCGACGCTTGAGCGGCGGCGCCAGCCGCGCAAAACAACAAAGCAAACGATACGGCAACCCCAATAGCAATATGACGCCCGGAAAAGGAACGGCAAGCCAGAATCATCTTGAGTCACCCAATCCAATAAATGGCGGAAGAACAAAAGCAATATGTCTTGGTTGAGCAGCAAGAACAGCCCATCACGGCGCCGTCAACAGACGGAGCTACGTCTGAGCGCGTTTTTGAATCAGCTATCGCAGATTTCTAGATACGCAGTGGGAGGGGAGGGGGACTCGTCGCATCAAAAAGCAGTAAAGTGAAACCGCATGGCGCGGAAAAGAAAGATTTCTTGGCGAAGGAAGCGAATACACCCTTCGCAACAATACCAAGCGGCGCGGGTTTGACGATGAAGCGTGCAAGCGAATACGCCACTCCCGCGCATAACGCAAGAATGACCAACGTGTACTCGGTATCGTTCCCCGTTTGTATCGTGTGATCCCAGTGATCAAAAAGCTCGACCAGCGGACAAACGAGGCAAACGACTAGAATGAACACAATTCCCACGTGCAGGAGTCTTGAGCGCATCGCAGGAATTGTATCACCGCGTGGCGCCTGCGGTGGGGGATTGAACCAAGAATTCGTGGATGCCTAGCACGGACCACTTGGTCGAACCGCCGTTCCAGGTTCTTGCGTTGGAGAGCTCTGCGGGTTCGGAACTTCATATGGTGTTGTGCCAATCAGGCTGGCTGCACACTCCGTAAGTATCTGCGGTATTGCCGGAAGCGTGGACGGCAGAGCGGGTATCGACTGATCGGATTTTCTGAAGTTAAATGCGCTCGTGAGATCGCCAACGGTGGCGCGCCGCCATGCAGACAAGTTAGGCACTTCGACGCCAAAACGCGTTTCGAGGAATCGCAGCACTGAAGTGTGGTCGAAGAGCGCCGATGATACAAATCCACCCCTGCTGAACGGAGAGATCACAAGCATCGGCACACGAAAACCCAATCCAATGGGGCCGAGAATGGGAGGATTGCCGATCACCGTGGGGTCCGGGACTGCGGGTGCAGTGACGTATTCGCCGGGGGTGCCTGGGGGCGCTGTCACCGGCGCGACGTGGTCAAAGAAGCCGCCATTCTCATCGTAGGTGGCGAACAGGACCGTCTTCGCCCATAGCGCCGAATTCGCGGTCAAAGCACTGATAATCGCGGACAGGGTGTTCTCCCCAAAGAGTGAGGGCGCTGGCGGATGATCGGAGTCAACGATCGAGGCGAGCACCCAAGAGACTTGTGGCAGGTTTCCAGACAACGCATCCGCCAGAAAATCAGCCGGAAACTGGGGCCCGAATGCGTTCTGGTAGAGCGTCGATGCGGGGTTCTGGAAATTCTTGAAGTACGAGAGAACATTGTCGGAGAAAATGGTGTTCAGAATATTCTGGTCAGGTGACGAGTAGACCTTCCACGAAATTCCGCGAGCCTGAAGCTGTTCAGGCATCGTCGTATAGGTCAGTTTGCCGAAGAACGACGACCGATTTGCGACTAGCGTTTGAAGTAAGGGCCCACCGTTCTGTCCAGCTGGGTCGATGGAAGCCGCCATGGTGTAGAGCCGGTTAGGATCCGTGGGGCCGATCACCGAGCAGAAATAGTTGTCGCATACGGTGAAGGCGTCAGCCACGGCATAGTAAAAAGGAAGGTCTGCGCGCGTGTAGTAGCCCAGGGCGAGTACGGCATCATTGGAATTGGTCGCGAGGCGAGAGGTCACAAAGCCATCCATTGCGCCACTGTCCCAGCTCTGATGCTGCGGCACCCAGTCATGAGTGATGTCGTGGGTGCATGCAGCGTTCGTCTTGGAAGTATCGAGATGGAATGGAAGCAATACGCCGGCCGGCGGGTTCGTGGTATTTGCAGGGTCGGGTTGCTGGAATGCTGGACTCTGTTCGGCGAATCCACGCACGCCGCGGTAGCTTCCGAAATAATGGTCGAAGGACCGATTTTCCTGGATGAAAATGACGACGTGCTCGATGTCAGTCAGTTTGGAGCAAACGGATGGAGCGGGACCGGGGGAAGTACCTCCTCCGCCGCAACCAGGCAGAAGCACAGCCGCGAGCTCAGCTGCAGCCGTGGCGGCGCCAATTTTCAATAAATCTCGACGGGTAACATCCCTGGAAGGCATGGAGAGCTTTCTTTCCTCCTTTGGGCCGATCCCGTGATTGAATCCTCGCCATTGAAGGAGCGGCGGCTACAAAATTCCTGGGCGATCCTAGATAATCCTCGTCATTGGATGCGCTCAATGTCAAAAGCCTTCAGAATGTGAATTTCATGCCGAATTGGATTTGCCGCGCGCCCGAAGTTGCATCGGCACGCCTCACTTCCGAAGTCGATTGCGAACGGAACAAGAGAACCACCGGCATTGCTGGCGGTTCCGCTTGGTCTGGCTATCTCGAAAGCAACTGAAACTGCTCGAATGTTTCTTAGTGGCGACCCTTGTGCTTGCCCTGAGTAAAGCCCTGGTGCTTACCCTTGTTATCGTTCTTATCGTTGTCCTTGCCCTTGCTTGGCGTCTTGTTGGTACTCTTAACTAGGTTTGCGCGGGTGTCTCCGGTGTTGGCAGCGCCCTTATTGTCGCGGTCCTTACCCCTTATGGTCAAAAAAGTCGTGCGTAGGGCCGAAGTCAGACACCCCCCGCGGAGCGGGTGGCTTGGTGAGTGGGGCCGCCTCAAAGGCGGTTGTCCCGTTGGTTGAGGCGTCGCGCTAAGGCGCGCCTTCGTGGATGAGTTTAGAAACTGCCGCTGTTACCATCCGCGGCCTCTTGTTCGCGGATGTATTTGCGGACTTGCTCCAACTCAAAGCCCACTGTGGACACTGCGTATCCACGGGCCCAGAAGTGCTCGCCCGTGAAATTCCGCTCTTTGCCACACAAGCGGGCCATCGCTATGGCGCTCTTCCCTTTTAGAAATCCGATCACGAAGGCCACCGGATACTTCGGAGGGATCGCGATGCACATGTGCACATGGTCCGGCAGCAGGTGTCCCTCAATGATCTGGCACTCCTTCTGCCGCGCCAATGCGCGAAATACTTCATAACATCCTCCTTTTTCTGGCTCTCACCAAGCCACGGGGGATGTTATGCCCAAACGGAACGGTCAAACCTTTTCTGGTCTCACTGGTCGAACCAGTGGCTTACCTAAATCTGAGTTAGCACTGTGCCTGGAGAAGGAGCGTCGGATTCATTCCCGATGCCCGGTGGTGGACGGCCAACGAGTGATGGAGGAAGATTGCCCAAGCCCGGCTCAAGTCCCTGGCCCGTGAGCGGGCCCGCTGCCAGCGGGAAATGAAGTCGATCCACGGGGAGTGGGGGAAAGAGCTGCGCCGGCTGCGGAAATACGAACAGCAGTGGTTGCGCCTGCAAAGCAAAGACTTCGTCTATCACATCGACGTGGAGTTGGACCAGATCATGGCATTCTTCCGCATCAGCTTCGTGAACATCAGTTGCTGGTTTCTGCGGGAGTGCCTGGGGAGAAGTTCGATGGCTTTATCCCAGCTCCTGCACACCATTCTCTTGATGCCGGCGGAAATTGAGCTTACCAAGGACATAAGACGTGTCCGGCTCAAGCGCAATCGGAAGGACCCGGAAAACATGGAGAAGCTAGAGCCTGGCCTACAACGGTTGAACGAGCTAAGGATTCAACATCTGGACCAAAGGCAAATTGAATTTGTTTTGGAATAGTATCATCTATCTACAACAACTAAAATACTTAGCCGATACTCATGTATTAGCGGTTTATTGGCGGTTTCGGCAGGGACAGCTGCTACCGTATGCACCGTAAGCAAGACGTGCGCTATATGCGAAACTTGCAACGGCCTTATTCCTTAGGGCTTTACGGCAAGTCGTTGATTCCACGGTTGGGGACGTAGTTCAGTTGGTTAGAACGCTGCCCCGTCGCTGGTTAGAATCCCGCACTGTCACGGCCGATAGCTTCTACCCTGGCCTTTTTGCCTGTTTCCTTTGTCTCCTTGCTGTGCATTCCCACACCTTGCGGTACATTCGAGCTGACCTCACTGCTGTTACGCGGCGCACTGATGCAGGAGGTCATCTGCAGGCTGCTCCAGGGTTGAATCACACGGGGCGATGGGCGTGAATCTTTGAACCTTCCCTTCCCGTTCTACTCTAAGGGGCGGGAACGGAAGGGCGATGGTCTGGCCGGATGGAAAACCGGAAAAAAGGAGCGCCGGCAAAGAACGCCGGCGGACGTCGCGTTTATTTTCCGAGGGACTTCAGCTCAGAAACCGAACCGGCTCAATGAGGCAGCAAACAAAAGAATACCCCGCCAGAGGGAAAGATTCCGGCGGGGTTGGTGGACTGCAGGGAAAGAGCCGTATGCGGATCCTCGCCTCAGCCCTCGGGGCCTGCCTAACCCGGCAGGCAGGTTTCGCCGCGGCGCGACCTGCGGCAAGTGGCGGACTCTGGCAGGAGATACGCGATCAGTAACGATCTTTGTCCCTGAAGCGGGATGATCCGGGAATTCTTCCTAACCCTGGTTCAATCGGCGGCATTACAACTGCAGTTTTCACCGTTACAACGGTTTAGCAAATTGCGTGTTCCACCGCCCTGTTGCTCGGATTCAATAGCTTACGTTCGGAGCGGAGGCCGCTGTGCGGGACAAAGTGCTCCTGTTCGGCCTCAGTTGTGCAACCAATTGTGCAACTCACGACCCACAACTGCTTACAATTACGACGTTTTGGCACACACAAGCGGGCAGCATCCTGCTCACGAATTCCAAGACTTGTTTGAGCGCTTCTTGAGAATGGACGCGGCAAGGTCCTTTGACAATATTTTCCACTTTAGGCCTTGGACCAGCGTCGCTACGGCAGGAGCTCGAGCGGTCGTAAGAAGCGCGGGCCTACACGAATTGTGGCGAAGTCGCGCCGATCGGTGGTCAGCACTCGATAGACCTTGCGCCGCTCAGTAAGCGCGGCTACCGTGCCATCGACTAATCCAAGATCGAGCTCCTTGAACTTGGCGTCGAATTCGAGCGCGCGAACAAGATCGGAAGGCAGCGGCAGCTCGTACTCGTAGCGGGTCGCTGGATCGAAGATCTCGGCGATCAGCTTGCGCATGGCTGCCCGATTGTCTCTGAGGAAGTAGTCCACCTCAGCGAGCACCAGCGCTGGTACTATCACGACGGTCGCGGTGGTCAGAATCGTTTGGTATTCCGGAAAGGTCGGTTTGTGATCAGGCGTGCGGGCGAGTGCCTTGAGGAGCCCTCCCGTGTCGGCGATGATCAGGCCACTCAATCTTCGAGATCCCGAAACAGCTCGGATTCGTCTCCCAGCTTCGTGTCCGTCGATTCAAACAGTAACGTAGAGGGCGGTCGGCGACCGGTGTAGTATCGCGAGGCGACGACGCGCAGGCCTTTCCGAACCAGTTCCGAAGCGGAGTGCCCCGCCGCCCTCGCGCGCTTCAAAGCACGAACATCCTCTTTGTTCAAGCGAATCGTTGTCGAGATCATGCGCGCCATACACTCACCATACAACAAAATTAACAAGCTCGCAACGACCAAAGGAGCCAAGGAGGCTATGCCTGTGCTTCGCCAAATTGTATGCGCACCGAAAAAAGCGCAATTCCCTGCCGCGACGGCTTCGAGCGTGCCTTTCATAACCGCGCCGCCCGTTTTCGAGAATCGCGACATGCGCGCCATGGGGTTGAGGCCTCACCACCACACACTCCAGCTCAGGGCAGCTTGTCGAAAAACATATAGAGGGCAGCAATCCGACCGCCCCGGGAAATGATGAAATCAGTCCCGGCGACACGATCGATCTCGTCGCGGCCACGAATGGCGCTCTTGCTGGGATCGTAGAACACGCCATCTTCGGCCCAGAGCTCGTCGATGGCCGCGCGCCGACGCGCGGGATCGTTTTCACCGAAGACGTCGCGAAGATTGAATTCACCCTGATTAGTAACGATAAACGCGCTTGTATTGATTGGTCTCGCGAAAATCTGGGTGCAATTAAGGTGCAATAACAGTTCCCGAGGATTCCGTAGAGCGCCAAGGGTGGCGACCGGCGCCCTTAAATTACAATCAGTTACCTCTGGCTGCTGCGCTGTCACAGCTGAGGGCACCAAGAATCCCTACCGACTCAATCAGAACGCCTGCCTGCGACGCAGACGCATTCGACTCTGTTCACAGTTTTATGGCACTCAGGCAACGGTTTACAAGACCGTTGTAGCTGCAGACCACTATTAAGGTACCGCCCTCCGATTCGACCGATTAGGAATGCCGCTTCGCCTCTCCCACGGATTTGTGTTAGTATGAATCCCGCATGAGCGCACCTCGTTTTTAATGGCAGTTTATGGGCAGTTCGTCCAGGAAGAAGGGCTACTGCAGGCAATCCAGGCGAACAGTGCGCTGTATGCGAATCTTGCAAGCCTCTTGTTTGCAAGGTTTTAAGCTAAGTTGTTGATTCCACGGCTGGGGACGTAGTTCAGTTGGTTAGAATCCTACACTGTCACGACCGAGTGAAGTCCAGGTCTGATCGCTGGGCTTGCCGAACGAATCGAAGGCGAGCAGCCAGCCAGGGGCATTGTCATTGCTTTGCCCGATCTCTTCATATTCCGTTACCACGCTTACTCAATGTTCGTCACTTCCGATTCCATTCCGGACTCTCTCTTATCCCAATCGGTTAACCCACCAAGTTCGAACCCCCTTGCACGGAGCATGTGCTCTACGTGTGGTGCCGACCGCCAAGTCAGCTTCTCGCTTCACTTCCGCTGTTTTCGATTCTGACGACCTGGCCAGGCTCGATGGACTCGAGGTGAGCGAGGCAAACGGGCATGAGAGGAACGAGGTCTTCCAAGAGGACGGATTTACCACAGAAAATAATGACCGCAATTTTCCGATGTCCGAGGTTCTGCTGGTATTCAAATCCGCGATCCACAGTCAGGAGAACGTCGAACTTCGCGGCCTCGGCTGCAGTCAAGAGCTGACCGTTCTCAAGTCCCGCGAAGCCAGCATACCGGGCGGTTTGACATTCGTGCCTGGCGAGGTAGTTGCGCAGTCCTTCGCTCACACACTCATCGAGGAGAACGCGCATTCATGCCTGGGCCGACAGCAGCTGTTGAGCTTCTTCCAGCGCGGCGATGGCCATCTCGCGTGAAACGGTCGGATACCCTTCGAGAAATTCTTCAAGGGTGTGGCCCCGCTCCAGGGAATCGAACAGAAGTTGGAGGGGTACTCGCGTCCCGCGAAAAACCGGCGTTCCGCTCAGGATATTTGGATTTTTGACGATCACGCTGTCCCTCGAACTCATACGATCTCCATTACGCACAGTATAGCACTCTCTTCAGGCACGTTTCCCTACCTCTCCCTCGCCAAAATCATCGCAGTAACAATGTTACAGCGGCCAAGATTAGGGGTCGGCCAGAGTTTTGGCGAACCACAACCCCGAGATCAGCAGCAGAGCGCAAGATGTCTCCCGCCAAGACGCCGAGACCTCCGCTGTAACTTGGGATCTCCGGTTCCAGCGCGATCTCCATCGAAAAATAGGCTACTCTCACTGATCTTGTTGCGCTTTCATTTGCCATAGATGTCTCCGGTCTGCTGTTCGAAAAAGTTCGCCTTGGTCCGCACCCGAGTCCGATTCCCATTGCGTCTTGCGCGCACCGATCGTCGCGAGCCGCTGTGTCATTTCGCCGAGGCACCGGACCTCGCACGCATCCACTTCACGGTCGAACCCGGAGCGATGACGTATCCAGATTCTCAGCGAAACGTCCGACCGGAACTTTCGCCCTGCGTCGTAATGGATGGACTGATCGAAAGGAACGATGTCGTAATCGGAGTCACGTTCTTCGCGTGGAATGATCCAATCCGCGATGGCCTTCAATGCACGCCACACTTTCCGGCAGTGCTCGCACCCAGGCAGCGGATGTTCCACCCCTTGCTCATGCGTACCCGTCAACTCGAGCGTGAATCCGATCTGGGCGTTTTTGTTTTTGTACGTAGTAGTAATCGGGTAAGGCCTCCCAACAGATCCGAAAGCACTGCACTAGCTCCTTCAGTTTCGTAGGAGTGCTCGTGTCGTTTCCCGTTTGCGATGCCCCTGCTTCTCGTTGAATTTCCATGTTCATGACTCCGTCTATTCTGTAGAAATCGAACTCCTTCCTCGTTCGACCGATCCAATCCTGTTCAGCCGTGCTTTCATCTTTGTCATGCACCAAAGGTGGCATGCTCCCAACTGACATCGCGTGCCTAGATGACTCACAAGACGAAGCGCCCTCGTCGAGGACGCATCTGCTTGACCTTTTTGCCCGCCACGAACGAAGTCGCTGTACGCCTGCACCTCACAAAATGAACATTTTCCTTGCGGCGGCAAGAGCCAGTCCCCGATGATTTTTAGGGCCAGCATCAAATTGGTGCAGTGTCGGCAAGTCCGTCCCACATGATTCGCAGCCGGCTTATGCGTCCCGTTCAGGTCAAGAACAAACCCGATCTCAACACTCTCTCCGCAGTCGGACCCGTGGAGCGGCGTCACTCCCCATGTGACCTGAAACCGTTCGACAATTCCCCTAAGTGCCAAGATGAATCTCTCGGAATCGCTTCCGCCGACAGTCCCTTTTCCAAAGAGCCCACAAACGCCTTGAATCCCAGGTTCTTTCGAGACTTCACACGCATAGATCATCGAAATCATCCTTATGCAGACGCAGATTCCAGCTTCCGCATCTCGGGCTTCACTTCGAAATTCCACTTCCAGATGGCGAAGATGGGCGGATAGACGACCAGCTCCATCAAAAAGGAAATCAATATTCCGCCGACCAGCGGCGCCGCGATGCGCTTCATCACGTCGGCTCCGCTTCCCACCGACCACAGGATCGGTAGCAGAGCAAATAACATGCAGGCCACAGTCATGACCTTGGGACGAAGCCGTTTGACCGCGCCCTGAACAATGGCCTCGCGCAGGTCGTCCCAGCTCCGCATCTGTCCTTTCTTTTGCGCATCATGGTAGGCGAGGTCCAAGTACAGCAACATAAAGACCGCGGTCTCAGCGTCCACGCCGAGCAAGGCGATCAGACCCACCCAAACCGCGATGCTCATGTTGTAGCCGAGCAAATAGAGCAGCCAGATCGCACCGATTGCGGAAAACGGAACGGCCAGAAGAATGATGAAGGTTTTTACGATCGAGCCGGTATTGAAGTACAGCAGCAGGAACACGATGAAGAGTGTGATAGGTACTACAATCTTTAGACGTTCCCGGACGCGTTGCATGAATTCGTACTGGCCACTCCACACGAGTTGGTAGCCCGCCGGTATTTTCACATTCTCAAGAACTGCCTTCTTTGCATCCTGGACATACCCACCGATGTCTCGCCCAGAGACGTCCACGTACACATATCCGCTCAACCGGCCGTTCTCATCGCGGATCATGCCGGGACCGGTCCGCATGCGGATGTCAGCCAGCTGGGCCAGTGGGACTTGCGTACCCTGCGGAGTGGAAACCAATACACGCTCCAAGGCGCCAATATCACTGCGGTAGTTGCGAAGATACCGAACATTAACTGGGTACCGCTCCCGCCCTTCGACGGTGGTGGTCACGTTTTCCCCGCCGACCGCCGACATGAGTACCTCTTCGGCATCGCCAACGGTGATTCCGTAACGCGCCAGTGCGTCTCGTTTCAGATCAAAGTCCAGGAAGTATCCGCCTGCGGTGCGCTCTGCGAATACGCTGGTGGTACCGCGGATACCTTTGAGCGCCATTTCGATGTTCTCGCCAATCTCTTCGATCTTGCTGAGATCGGACCCGAGGATTTTGATGCCTAGCGAAGTTCGCACCCCGGTGGTCAGCATGTCGTTGCGAGCCTTGATCGGCATCGTCCAGGCGTTTGATATACCCGGAAACTGCATGGCGTCGTTGAGACCACCTTGGCCATAAATGAGTTCCTGGGTGTTTTTGTGATCGGGCCACGCGCGTCGCAAGGCTCTCTGCATCCACTCGGGCGCCCAGCTGGAATACCAACGTTTCTTCTTTGGCCATTCCATGTGGGGTTTGAGAACTACGACCGTTTCCATCATGGAGAAAGGGGCCGGGTCGGTCGCGGTTTCGGCTCGTCCAGCTTTTCCGAAGACTCGTTCTACTTCGGGGAAACCCCGGAGCACCTTGTCCTGCGTCTGCAGAATCTGGCTGGCTTGCGTGATCGACATGCCCGGCAGGGTCGTGGGCATGTAGAGCAGAACACCTTCGTCGAGTGGGGGCATGAACTCCGAGCCCAAACGGAAATACACGGGGATCGTGACTGCCATGGCGAGCACCGCAGCCGCGATGGTCTTCCACCTGTGTTCTAGTACAAATTCGATCACGGGGTGATAAATCTTCATCAGTGGCCTGCTGATGGGGTGGTTTTCCTCGTTGTGGATCTTGCCCACCGCTATCGCGTTGGTGACATTGGCCAGCCAAGACGGCCGGAACGCCAATTTCTTCAGCCGGATAAATAGCAGCAAGAGAGGCGGTACCAGTGTGACCGCCAAAACTGCGGCGATGGCCATGGAAAAATTCTTGGTGAAGGCCAGCGGCTTAAACATCCGGCCTTCCTGCGCTTCCAAGGTGAAGACCGGCAGAAAAGAAACCGCGATTACCAGTAAGGCAAAAAAGCTCGGGCCTCCGACTTCCTTAATGGCGCCGATGATGACGTCTTTGTAATCGCCTGGCTGGCCTTTGGCTTGCCAGTGTTCCAGTTTTTTGTGGGTCTGTTCCACCACCACGATCGATGCGTCCACCATCGCGCCAATCGCGATCGCCAGCCCGCCCAGCGACATGATGTTGGCGTTCAGACCCATCAGGTGCATAGGAATAAAGGAGAACAGGAGAGCCAGAGGAATCGTAATAATGGGAACCATGGCGCTTGGGATGTGCCAGAGAAATATCACGATGACCAAGCTCACAATGATCAATTCCTCGATCAAAGTACCCTTTAGATTTTCAATCGAGCGGTCAATTAGCTCAGAACGATCGTAAGTAGGAACAATCTCGAGACCCGGCGGCAGAGTCGACTTCATTTCGTCCAGCTTGGCCTTCACGCTCTCAATGACTTTCTTGGCGTTCTCGCCGAAGCGCATGATCACAACCGCTCCGACGACTTCGCCTTGACCGTCGAGCTCCGCAACTCCGCGGCGCAACTCCGGGCCGCGCGTAATCGTTCCCAAATCCCGCACAAGCACCGGCGCTCCGGTAGCGGGGTTGTAACCCACCACCGAGTCCTCGATGTCCTTGACGGACTTGATATAGCCGCGCCCGCGGACCATGTATTCCCGCCCGGTGAACTCCACCAATCGCGCGCCGACATCGTTGTTACTGCCCTTTACGGCCTCGACTACTCGATTGATCGGGATTTTGTAAGCCAACAGCTTGTTGGGATCGACGTTGATTTGGTATTGGCGCACGAAGCCGCCCATGGGGGCTACTTCCGCTACGCCCGGAACAGACTGCAGGGCATAACGCAGATACCAGTCTTGGAAGCTCTTCATGTCCGCCAGGCTATACTTCTTGCTCTTATCGACGAGCGCATACTCATAGACCCAACCAACGGACGTGTAGTCCTTCGCCAACTCCGTCTGAACCCCCTGCGGGAGCCTCGGCAAAATCGAATTCAAGTACTCCAGGGTGCGAGAACGCGCCCAGTAAAGGTCGGTCCCTTCATCAAAAATCACGTATACGTAGGAATAGCCAAAGTCGGAGAACGCACGAATGTCTTTCACCTTGGGCATGCCCAGCAGTGCGGAGACGATGGGATAGCTGACCTGGTCCTCCATGATGTCAGGGCTGCGGTCCCACTTGCTGTAGACGATCACCTGGGTGTCGGACAAGTCGGGGATCGCGTCCAGCTTGGTTTTGCTCAGCGAGTACCAGCCGAGCATCGCCACCACGCCAGTGAAAAGGAAGACTAGGAATTTGTTACGCGCGCAAGCTTCTATGAGTCGATTCATCATTGGCCGCTGACTCCCTGCAGTAATTTGTCTAGTCGCAAAACTGTCCCGCCGTTTTCTCGTTCAAATGCTTCTGCATCTTCCCGGTGAGCAAAGGCATAAGTCCCCGGAAAGCAACGGTCGTAGGTCATCGGCTGTACATGCTTGCTCTCATCGACCATGGCTTCGTTATGGGCGCAAAGCACCCTATGGCTGCCTTCAACGAAGTAGGCCTGCTTCGGATCGATGTCCTTACCCGAGACGTAATCGGTGGCCGCAATCAACCGCAGCGGCTTCTTTTCCTGGTACGCCTCACTGATCGCACAGCGGGCACAGCAAACCGTTCGGCGCCGGCCGTCGATTTCCGCGACGACCTTGGTGTTCGGATGGACCGAGCGGTGCAAAAGCCACAAAACTGTCCTTCCCGGTTGGCCATCAAGTGATAACCACCAGCGACGAGCCCCGCCATCGCCAGCACCACCGCTGTTGCAATCCATGCCTGCTTTGTCATTGTCATTCTCCTTGGCCGCCTAGTGCTTCATCCCGCTCATGGCACTCGACAACCGGCTCTCCGAATCGATCAGGAAGTTTCCCGAGGAGACGATTGTTTCTCCGGGCTTCAATCCAGAGAGAACGATCACCTTCTCGTCCACCTTGGCCCCGGTTTTGATCTCTCGAGGCTCGAAATATCCGTCTGGAAGGGCTACAAAAACGGTTTGCCGTTCACCGGAATCAAGCACCGCTCCCTGCGGCACAACCACCTGGTTGCCGTAGTCGATGTTCAGCATCACGTCGGAAAACATCTGCGGTTTCAACTCGAAGTCCGAATTGCGGAACTCCAGTCTGACTTTTATCGTGCGTGTTTGCGGATCAACGGTTGGATAGATGTACGTCACTCGCCCGGAGTATTTTTTCCCCGGAAAGTAGCTGAGTTGCATCTGCGCCTGCTGGCCGACGCGCACGTAAGGCACTTCGAATTCATAGATCTCTGCCGTGGCCCAAATCGTGGAGAGATCAGCCATCGTGTACAGCTCCATATCCGGTGTAACGTTGGTTTGCGGGAACGCCTTGCGATCGAGTACAAATCCATCAATCGGTGAGTAGAAGGTCAGTGTCCTCGTCACTTCTCCGGTTTCGTCGAGCTTCTTGATTTGGTCGTCCGAAATGTCCCACAAGCGCAGACGCTCGCGTGCGGCACGCAGCAAGGCATCGGCTCCCTGGGCGACCTCCGGAAACCCGGAGTTCCCAAGATTCTGTTTGCCCCGCCGCGCAATCAGGTATTCCTGTTCGGTGGCGACTAGGTCCGGACTGTAGATTGTGAAGAGTGGCTCTCCTTTCTTGACTAGCTTCCCCACGTAGTCGACATACACCTGCTCGATCCAACCGCTGACCTTCAAATGGACGTGGGCCAGTTTCGTCTCGTCGGCGGTGAGCTGTCCCACAGCGCGGATCGTGCGAAACAGCTTCTCGCGCTGTACCACAGTGGTCTGTACGCCAATCAACTGCTGCTTCGATTGAGAAAGTCGCACGGTTCCCGCGGGCATGTTCTCCATGCCGGCGTCTTCGTCGGCGTATTGAGGCACCAAGTCCATCCCGTCTGGCGATTTGCCTGGCTTGTCGTAGTGGTGCTCCGGGCTCATGGCATCGTAGTAGTAGAGAATTTGTTTCTCAGCTGGAGCGGTTGTATGGGCCGCGTGGACATCGGAGGACCGCTCCACGGAGCCCGCGAGGACCCACTTTGCGAGGCCGACCCTGTAATGTATGACCACGAGCAGCGCCGCGCCAGCAATTACGGTCGCTGCTGCAATCCTGATGATTCTGATGTTTCGATTCATGTCTCATCCCTCAATTCGCCAATTCAACGCCGGTGATCTGCTCGAGATTCACCAGGGCCTTCTGGTAAGTGGCCAGCTCTTGGTAGTAGTTGACTTCGTATTCGAGGACAGATTGGAAATTCGCGAGCAGACTTTCGAAGTCGAGCGCGCCCGTTTGATAAGAGGCCATCGAGGACTCCAGCGCCAGCGCTGATTGCGGAACCAGTGCTTTCGTATAAAGCGCGAGCAATTCTTCCGACGCTTTCGCCTGGAGGTACTGTTCCTTTACCTGAAAGAGGAGGGAGGTGCGGATTGCATCGCGGCTCTGCTTTCCGCTTTCTACTCCGAACGTGGCTTCGCGTACTTCCTCGCGCTGCTTCTTCTTGTAGAAAATCGGTATGTTGATGCCCACGTTGAAGCCGTGCATGTCCGCCATGTCCGGACGCTGCCAGTAGTCGTAACCGACGCGAAAGTCCGGGTAATAATCCTTCCGTGTGAGATTTACGGCGTACTGGCTTTGTTCAATGAGCTGTTCCTGCCGCCGTACCTCGGTAGAATTGGCAACGCCCCTCTCCGCCAATTCCTCCAGGGAATAGTTGAGTTCTGTCTTCTGGACTGGTGCGAGCGATTCGATAGGAGTGTCGGAGGGCCGAAGAAGCAGGCTGTTCAGTTTTGCGACGAGAGTGCGGCGCCTCTGGTTCAAAGTCGTAAACGTTTGCAGGATCCGGCTCACCTCCAGCTGAGCGCGGATCACATCCTGCTGGAGTCCTTTTCCAACCTTGTACTTTTCCTCCGCAATCCGAGCAAGTTTTTCGAGCAACTCCTTGTTCTTTTGCGTAATCAAGAGAGCCTGGTCGACGGCCCAAAGTTCGTAGTAAGCCGACTTCACATCGGCCTTCACCTGCCGGCGCGCTGCTTCCAGATTCCAGTGTTCCGCTTCGACGTCCTTCTCCGCTATTTGTCCACGCAGCTTCAGCTTTCCCGGATACGGAAACTCTTGCATCGCACTGATGCCGCGATAGCTTGAGGGATCGAGGCGCTGAACGCTGAACGGGCGGATGTTTCCCATCCACCCCACTTGGACCGTCGGGTCCGGGAGGCTCTTCACCTGCGGGATGCGCGACCGTTTCGCTTCGATCATCTGCACTTCCGCTTTGATGGCGGGGTGTACCCGCTCCGCTTCGGCCAAGAGTTGAGGCAGCGTTACGACTTCTTGCGTTGTCGGCGTCTGAACTTCTTGCGCGCGTGACGCGGGAACCACGAGGATCACCACCAGAAATTTCACACTCAATGCAACTCGGAGTTTCATCTCAAATCCCCTCATCTCGGAAAGAGTTCTTGTCGCCGCGGGGTCGCAGACAGACGAACCCGCACCAAGGGCATCAATGACAGGGATGCTTAGATCAGGAGGGTACAGAAGAGGGATTGCACGTCTTGAGGCGGTGAGCTATCGACAGGACGCGCAATCGTTCTACGTGTTGCAATCACAGTCGGGAGACCCGTCGGCAGAGGAACGGGAGAGAATTTGGCTCTAGCCTTTTCCGTGTCAGTGCTCTGGCGGAACGTCGCGGAAAGACCCTGGCTGATTTGGCAGCAATCGACCCGAGATTCCGCCTTGATCGCACTGGCATTCCGGGGCATGGCCATTCCGCTGCACCTGGCTTCGACCTTTGAACTCTGAGCGGAACAATCACCGGTCGCGCAAAGAGAGGCTGATACCGGCGCTGTCATCACCATGAGCGCGAGAACTATGGTGACCAGCCTGTGCCACGAAATCCGAGTTTGCGTTATGCCGTTCATCGCTTGCACAAACAACTTCCTCGCAAGAGTAAACCCCACCACTGGTTCACGCTGTGCCCTTCGGCACAGTCCCATGTGACCGTCGTCACTTCGGTGTTGCCTCTCTTTCCCACCGGAAGCGACCAAGAGAACACCCAACCGGCGGACCCCAACTCGGCGCGCTGAGGAATTTGACCATTTAATTTTTGACCCGAATGCTTGGCATGAGTCGGCTGCCTACCCACGAGTCAGAATGGTGGTTCGCCTCTTTGATGCATCTGTGTTAGTATGAAACCCGTATGAGCGCACTGATTTTTACAGGAGATTTACAGGAGGTTTTGCCAGGAAAGCTTGCAGTCAGGGGCAACCGAGGCGAACGGTGCGCTGTATGCGAATCTTGCAAAGGCTTTAGTTGCAAGGTTTTAGGCTAAGTTGTTGATTCCACGGCTGGGGACGTAGTTCAGTTGGTTAGAACGCTGCCCTGTCACGGCAGAGGTCGCGAGTTCGAGTCTCGTCGTCCCCGCCATAACTTTCAATCACTTACAAGCCCTGATCCGAACGGATCAGGGGATATTAGGGGACGATAAGCGCAAGACGCGAATTCCAAATTGCGAATTCGCTGCTTAGCGTCACCTATTGGACCAGGTTCGTTTTGGGTAACAATCCGGCAGGCAAGAAGGCGTCGACCAACTTGTCGTGTGCCAGACGCTTGGTCTTCGACGTCGCCTGCAGGTATTTGTTCGTGACGTGGAGGTTGCTGTGCCGCAAGTAGTCGCGGATCGTGAGTTGATGTTCTCCCATCTCCGCTAACATCGTTCCCACTGTGTGCCGGAACGTATGCCAGCCCACGCCGGTAATGCCAATCCTTTTGAACGCGGGCTGGATTTTCTTTTTCAACACGGCGGCCAGATCGAGTGGCTTGCGACCCTTGAGCCTCTCCGAAGCGAAGACGAAGTCTTCTGGCTGGTTGTAAAGGCTCTGTGATCTCCACTCCAGAAGGCCATCTTTGAGCCCGGGGTGCATCGGCAGCGGCTGGGCCGAAGCCTCCGACTTTGTATCGATGAGGTGGCCTCCCCGACGCCAATAATAGGAATGTTGGATGTCGAAGGCCCGGTTGTTGAAATCGCAATCCATCCAGCGGAGTGCGCCTAGTTCGCCTCGACGTGTTCCCAGTCCTGCATCCAGGAACACGAGAAGCTGATCGCGGAACTCGAGCTCGGTCAGAACCAGCGCCACTTGCTCTGCGGTCAATTTCAACGGCGACCTTCGGCGCTTGGAACTGACACGAACTCCCGTACTTGGCCCTCTCTTTCCTCCACTTCCTACCGGAATGGCCGGAGGAGATCGGGTTGTGGCCACAGAACTCCCAACGAACCGCATGGGAAAACAAAGCCGACATCACACACTTGATTTTGGCCTGGGTTCCATTTGCGGCTTCGGTTGCCAGCAGCCACCGCTCGACCTCTACTGTCTTGATCTGGTCCAACTGCATATTTCCCCAGCGGGGCACAATCCAATTCTTTGCGTACATACTGTAGGAGTCTTGCGTGGACAAAGCCTTGCGTGGCAATTCCTCGCGAGAGTAATGCTCCCAAAGAATACTGATTGTGGTTCGCTGTAGGCTTTTGTGCTTGCTTCCAGTGTTGATCGTTAATCGAAGAGCGTCCGCTGCCGCATGCGCGGCAGATTCGTTTGGATATGTCTCCACATCCCCAATCTGCAGCTTGCGGTGTAAGAGCTTCCCGTTGATGTCTTCTTCCCACCACCGGTATACCCATACTGCGGGGCCTTTCTTCCGCTCTTCCAGCTCTACACTTCCGTGTTGATAACGCGTCCGTTTAAACAAGAATCCTCCTTTGTTTAAACGGTGTCGGCGGACACCGTCAGAATAATCCGATTCTGAGAAATGATCGACATCTTTTCTCGCACACCGCGAGTCGTCAGCCTGGCAATCTTTCCAGCCAGCTGTTCAGCGTAGAGGCGCGAAAACGCCATCGCCTTCCCACCTGAATCGCGGGGACTAGCCGCTTACGTGCCTTGGCCCGCAGCGTCCTGGGATGCATTCTCAGAAGCGTTGCCGCCTCAAGTACATCTAACAGGGGTTCGAATATGTTGTCGCTTTTGAGTTGCAGCAGTTCCCTTCCCTCGCCAGAACTTTCTGTGGGCCGAGGTGGTTTGGCTGGCACTCCCTTGACGGGCTCCGCCGGCACCAACCGGTGCACACGTTTCTCTTTTTCGACCGTGATTTCACTTGCCAGGCCAACAGGAGGCACATCAAGTCCTCCTATCTTGCACGAAGGCGCTGAAGATACGTTCTCCTCGTCCTTCGACCCCACGAACTCTTTCATCGATGCCAACGACGGATTTACTGACGGGCGCAAGTCATGCACTCTCGGCGAGTCTGGGTTCTTGCGCACACCGAATTGTGTTGGACGCGATTTCATATTTGTGGCGTGGCCTTTGTGAGAGCCTCTCCTTGGTTCTGTTCTTGATTCGGATTGCTGGCGTGGTGCCCTAGCCAGGCTTTGAACTCGCCGTCGCGTTTGAATAAGACTTTCAGAGCCTCGGTAATGACGTAGGACGGAGTGGAGTCGATGAACTTTGCATATTGATCGAGCTGCGTTTTCACCGACTCCTCCACTCGCGCCTGGACCGTCACTGATTTTGGTTGTTTGGGTGGTGCCTTGATGATCGCCATGCTTTCTCTTTGTTCCTCCTTTACGGTTTTGTCCTACATCCTGTCTTACAAATTCGCTGATTCCCTTTTCTCGCGCCGCCAAAACACGAGATGCGTCTTCCAGCAGCTCGAGGCGGGGGTGACTCCCGAAGCCCTAAGGCATCGGGCCGCGATTTTGCGGCCCGATGGAGTCGCGGCTCGCCCCCGCAAAACGCGACGCGAACGAATCCCTGGTTCGACTCGCTGGGCTGGAGCGACCGCCACGCTTTCCGTGGCAATGAAGTGGGGTCGCTCCAGCCCGCTCCGGTGTTTTGCCCTTGTCCAAAATCAACGGCCGCGTGAAACGCAACCTCAATGCTCGGTAAGTCTTCCGTTCGCCGAAGAGGTGAACGGATCGGTGAACCGCAGCGTGAACCGTGTCTTTCATGCACCGTTCACCTTTCCGCGCCAGAAAGGGCCTTTGAATCTCATTAGGATCCTCCCCCCCTCTACCTCTACAGAGGCCTCGGAAACAAAAATGTAAGAGGCAAATCGTGACCGGCACAGGAGCGCGCCCAGGGCTCCCATCGTTTTTGATCGTCGTTTTTGGACCGCTCCTGGAATCTTGGACCCTCCTGCATCCATCGAAGCAACTTCCAAACGCTCCCCACGAAACTACATATGAAACGGCTTCACCGGGCCTACCGGGAATATCAACGTGAACTCCTCCCTATATACTAAGAGGCCCTCGAGAGAGGAAATCCTCACGGAGAATCTTTGTGATTTGCCATTTTTCTTTCGGGGACCAGCCACTCGGAGGCTCCCTCCAGCAGTTCCCAAGGGGTCCGACCTTCGTATGCGCCGTTCGCCCTCCCGCACTGCAAACCGCGATCGAGGCTCTTTGAAAGAATCGAACCCCTTACCTATTAAGAGGCCTCCAAAAGGGAAAACCTCAATCAGAAAGTCTGTTTTTTTCGGGAAATTTGCGAAGCCACGAAGGAGCCACGGTCAAGGAACTAGAATCATCATTGAATTAGGCATGCCGGTCCAAGACGCGTTCGATGCCCTGCTCATCATGAACCTGGGGAGGTTCCCGTCTTGGGTTGTTTTGGTGCTTTGATCAGTGTCCTTCCTTTCTCCCTTACGGGGTGTAATGGACGTTGTCTTACAACTCTGGCTCTGGGACGCGGCCAAATGGGTCACGCGCTGCGCGTGACTGAGGCGGGAGCGACCCCACAGAAGCCGTGACGCACGGTGCGTCAAAGGGTGGGGTCGCTCCCGCCTCATCCGAATTTGGCCACGTCCTTTCTGGCTTTCTCTTCAAGGAGTATCTCTGTTGTTTTTTGCAAGTTCGCGTCACCGCCAAGGTGAAGCGAATCAAAGCTATGAGTGAAGCGCCGAGGTGAAGTCCACTGCACCCCTCCAAGCTGAAGCGAGCCGTTGGTGCGCCTGAAGTCTGGTACTGAAGTGCACTTCTGCTGGCCCTTCGAGGTTTGCAGCACAGATCGGCCTTTGCTCACCAGATAGATTCTGAAATCAACTTGTTTTTGCGGGTCGGCGGCACGAATGCACAGACGGCATCGCCATTTGCTCCCGAAGACCCGCAGAGATGGGCTCCTTTCGCCGGATTCACATCGACGAATAGCGCGTCTATCAAGCACTTCACGGGACTATAATCCTGGCATGCGAGTAGGACCGTTGTTATGTTCGCCGTTGGCAGCTGTCCTTTGTTCGCATGCACTCGCCTATCCGGGTCCTCCTCGTGGGACAGAGAACATTCCCAAATTGATGGCGGATTCCGCGCTTGTATGCAAGGGTGAGGTCGTGGAAGCAGCCGAGGTGACAGTCGTTTCCGATCCTCGGCCGCCCCATCGGACAGCCACCGCTATCGTTCACGTGGATCGGTGCTTCAAGGGGGAACGGCCGGCGAGCGAAGTAGTGCCCGTGTTGTTCGACAACATCCTGCCTCCGGGAGGTGGACCGTATGTGGTGCTTCGGAAAGGCGATTACCGTTTATTCTTCCTCAAGCCCGAAGAAGATAGGTACGTTCTTGTAGACGACTGGTTCGGTCAACTGTCCATCTCGCGTCAACTCGGAGCAACGCCCTTCGGAGACAATGACCCGATGCACCAGCTGGAAGTGGATTTGAAGGCAGGCCTGAATGACCGCGATCACGAGCGCGTGCTGGACAGTATTCGAATGCTGGGAAATATGCGTCACGTGCAATCCAAGGAGGAGCTTGTTGCGCTTTTGCATTCACAAGACCAGCTTGTGCGAACATACGTTTTTGAGGCCATGTTGCGCTTGCATGACTATTCTGTTTTGCCTGCCGTCGAGCAATGGCTTACGGCCCAACCGCAACCCCCTCCATCTCTTACTCTGCCCAGGGATGCGTTGTTCGAGATGCAGGGTCGGCTAGCCGGGGAGATTTCCATGATCCGCGACCCCTCCGCGCTCCCAATCCTGCTTCGCTTGCTGCGGCTTCCAAGCCCGTTTGCGCGTCAAGCAATTCTGCAAGCTGTGCGCGCCATTAACTCCCCACAGAGTGCACCATTCCTTCTAAAGATGCTCGATGACCCCCATGCCGATAATGCGTTCATAGCCATGCAAGCCCTAATCGAGTTGGCAGGAGGCGGAGCTATCGACTGGGTACCACCGTTGCCGGTGTTCCGCGAGAATCCCAACTACTACGCGGCAAGGTGTCGTGAGTGGTGGCAGGCAGAACACCAGCCACAGCAATGAAGCGGAGTAAACAATCGGGAAACCGCAGTATATGGTTATTTGACTGCACCCAAACCGTGGACCAAACATTCTGCCCTTATGAACCACGAAGAAGCAGCGATCAAGGCGTTCATCCGTTCAAATCGGCGAGTGACGATGGCAGACGATGGCTCATTGTCCGAGACAGCGGCACCAAGTATAATTTCTTCCGGCGCGGAGGTGTACCCTATGCGCTTCCCTCGCTTCGTTCTCGTAGTTCTCGGATTTCTTCTGATCGGCATGATCGGTGTCTCAGCAGTTTCTTACCTTCATCATTTAATTTATCCAGATGCGCTCTCCAAGAGTGATGTGGCACGCGCACAGGCGCACACACGGGTTGTGCGTCGCCTAGAGACCAGACGGATTGGTAACGCCGCACTCAACCCACTAGACCAGCCGATTGACGAACTAGGCGCTCATGTACAGACGGAGGGCGACGCCAAGGCGTATGTGGAAGCCTTGGTCAAAAGATGGGGGCCAGAAGAAGCAGGCCCTCACCTTCCCGAGTTCGAAGAGCGGCTGGCCCGCGCTGAATATCTTGCCGTCCGCAGCCCTGACAAATTGATTCCAGAATCGCAAGTTGCTACAACCTTTAACCGACTCATGGACGAATGGCAAATGCCGGGGTGGACGCGCATTTCCGTGCCTGAACTCCGCGAATTTAGATTCCTTTACGCTACGGTCATTTACCCTAAGTCCGTTGCGCGACTGCCTGACCAATCCATCGCTCCAAGGTGTCGGCCCACGGAGGCATCATTCCTGCTTCACATGCTGAATTCCAAAGGAGGCATTCCGCCAGAAATTCGAGAGCAAGTCCGAGACAGCCGCTTTCCTTGGAGCATTCTGAAGCGACTCAGATCGGCGCGGCCCGCCCCGAAACCGATTAAACCCGGACTGCATCCAGCCCCACAAACGCCGGGACTTCGCCAAGAAGTCGCGTACATGACCTGTCAGCACAAGTATTTCGCCAGCCATCCTGTCAGCTTCGAGAATGTGGTGAATGACGTGTTTGGGCAACTCGGAATACCGCAGAACTAAAGGGAAGGCCCGTATGGGAAGAACGTCTCAAGCGGAGGCGTCGTATAATCCAGACCTCGCAAGGATAACTGTTCTGTGCCTGCGCACCGGGATGACGGATGTTTGTTTACCTGTTTTTCCCGTCGAAGTTCAAAAAAAGGCGGATTCAGATGATCGATAGCAACCAGCGTCCAATTGATGGCGTGGCGTCCATCGAGCGTCCAAAACCGGCCATTTCTAGGGGCATTTTCAGCGACTCAGCCGCATAAAGGCAACCGAATCATCGATGAGATTTGGTGGACGAGATGGGATTCGAACCCACGTCCGAAGCTTGGGAAACGGTGCTTCAAATCAAATTACTTGGCTCATCCTAGGTTAAGGCTTCTTTCGTTTTGTGGCAGAGTCCATTTTCTTGGCGACGCTCAGCGGCGGCAGCATGAGTGCGATGGTGCCAAGCGCGAGCAGCACCGACCGCGGCGGCGGACCCTGATGGGCGCCCACGCCCATGACGGGTAGCAGCGTGCACGACCACGTCGTCCCCCATGTGCCATTCTTTTGTTTTCACGCTGCCGGCTTGATGTTCTGATTGAGGCGGAAGAAGTTTGTTGGATCATACTTCTTCTTGACGGCCGCCAGGCGTTCGTACTTTTGGGTGCCATACGCGGCCTTGACTTTATCGGCCTCCACCTCGGCCTCGTAGTTGATATAGAATCCGCCCGCCGCAAAAGGTTTCGTCGCCTCCCAATAATCCTGCACCCAGCGGATATTGCGCTCGTCATCGGCGGGATTCTCCCACATGCTGATGAGCACCAGAGCGTAGCGCATGTTGCGGTAGGCGACGGCAGTCGCGTCGTCGGGCACGCGACCGACACCTCCTCCGCCGATCGCGTAAACGACGGCGTGGGAAAAAGGCGAGGGAACGCTCGCGTAGCACTCAACGATGGTCCGGATGGCTTCATCCGAAAGGCTATTCATGTAATGCGTCTTCCAGTAGTTGCGCATCCCGCGGGGATTGAATTTCTCCACGATACTTTGCAGCGCGCTATAAGGCATCGGGCCGAGCTGGTCGGCGATGGGCGGACCATAGGCTCGCAGCGGTTGCAGTAGGCGCTCGCCCTGATCTATCGAGCCACTCCAGCCGGGGATACACACGGCAGACTTGGTTCCGTCCGGCAGGGTTCCCAGGACGGTCGCGCCGCCCAGTTCGTCCGGGGCCGTGGCCATCAGGTCGTCGTACATCCGGAGGAAGCCCGCGGCCTTGTCGAAGGGGCAAAACAGCAAGCCGCCCAGCACCAGTCCGATGGGATGGAGCCGGAATTCGAAGGAAGTGATGATGCCAAAATTCCCTCCTCCGCCGCGCACCGCCCAGAAGAGGTCCGAGTTCTCGGAGGCGCTGGCCTTGAGCATGCGGCCAACGGCAGTGACCACGTCCACCGAGAGAAGATTGTCGCAGGCGAGGCCAAACCGGCGCACCAGGTAGCCGTGCCCACCCGCTACCGTCAGGCCGGCAACGCCGGTCGGACGCGCCACGCCGCCGGTGGTCGCTAGGCCGAACGCCAGGGTTTCGTCATCGAAATCGCCCCAGGTGGCGCCGCCTTGGGCCGTTGCCGTGCGCGCGGCCGGATCAACGTGCACGCTGTGCATCTGCGAAAGGTCGATCATCATTCCGCCGTCGCAGACCGCGAACCCGGCAATGCCGTGCCCGCCCCCGCGCACGGAGACCAGGACCTCGTGCTCGCGCGCGAATTTCACGGCCCGCATTACGTCCGCGACGCCCGCGCAGCGGACAATCATCGCCGGCCGGCGGTCGATCATCCCGTTGTGAATCTTGCGCGCCGCGTCGTACGCGTCGTCGCCGGAACGTAGTAGTTCGCCCCGCAAGGTGGATTTCAGCCCGTCACCCCGCTTTACATCGGGCAGTTTCCCAGCACCGGCAGATGCAGTTCCCTCCGGTTTTGTCATGTCACCATCCTTTGTGTTGTCCTGCCCTGTAACTCTTTTGCTCCCTAGGAATCGCAATATAGCCGAGGCAGATCACTGGTGCAACTGCTCGTCCGAGAGAACAATTATAAAGGGACATGCCGATCCGCGTTGATACACGTCGCTGAGCTGCCCGGCTGGAGATATTCCCGCGAATCCCAAAGCGAATTAGGCACCGAAGGATCGCGTGCGATGAACCTGAGCTTTCGAAGCTTGACTGCGTCCAGACAAATGTGCACTCGATTAAGCTGAACGTCATCGATTTCTGGCAGCGACGGCTCGACTTTTTGGCAGAACACCTGAATCTGGCTCTCGACCCGTGGCCAAATGATGACACCTGAACAAGCTTGGACAATCGGGCGCCTGCCGGAAGGTACGCAGAAGAGGTAGACAACGCGAAGGTGCCAACGCAGAGAAGAGCGTAAGGTTGTTGGAACTCCTTGACGCCGCAAACGCTCGACACGCGTGCTAGGCGTCTCGCGCTAGGTGAACATGAAGATCGAATGCTATAGTTTCGTTAAATGATGGATAGAGAAGAAGTAAGTGGCGCGGGCGATGGGAATCGAACCCATCGCCGAATGCGGCCACTGCACCCCTCCGACTTGAGGCAAGCCGGTGGTACGTAATGTTTTGCACATCCTTGACAGCTTTGGGAGGTAATAGGAATCTAACGCATCTGCTATCGAACAGGAGAGGACTCCATGCCGAGGGCCGCTGTGTTTCCGACTGTCCCCGTATCGGTTCTTCTCCTGGCTGCGCTGATACTGCCGGTATTCGCCGGTGAAAATCCACGTACACAGACCGAAGCGGCCAAAACCCCGGAGCCCGGCTTCATGCTCACCTTAGAGACCGTCGAAGCTCCCGGAATCGACATTAAACCCTATTTCACGGCAGTAGCTGCCGTCCTGAGGCACTCTTGGCCCTCGAAAATGCAAGCGAATCTGATAACCCGAGGCGATAAAGGAATCGTGTTCGTGCGCGCGGTTATCCTGCACAGCGGTTTACTGCAACAGGGCTCACCGGTTCTCGAAAATCCTTCGCAAATGCCCAAACTCAATGATGCCTCGCTTGCTACTGTCAGCGCCTCTGCGCCCTTCGATCCATTGCCGGAGAACTACAAGGGCGAGAAACTGGAGCTCCGAATTGTTTTTCGCTATGCATATCTGCCCGATGCTCCATTCAAAGAACTCTATGAATCAGCGCAGCGCGCCGTCGCGAATCAGAACTACACCAGCGCCGCGCAACTTCTCGAAACGCTCGTCGCACAGGATCCGGACTACACGAACGCCTGGAACTATCTTGGTTGGATTTACAACAGGCTCCGCAAATACGATAAAGCCGAGGACTCTTTAAAAAAGGCAATCGAGGTAAATCCCCGCGATCTGCTCGCATATAACAATTTGGGTCAAGCCTATGCTTATCAGAAAAGGTATGACGAAGCTATTCCACAATATCTGAAGCAGCTTGATATCAAAAAGAAGGATCGTTACGCCAACGCCAATCTTGGCCGCGTCTATCTCGAACTCAAACAATATGACAAGGCTATTTCCGCTCTGGAAGCTGCCGAAACGGCCGACCCGAAGGAACCAGCTGTCTTCTATAACCTGGGCCGCGCTTATGCCAAGAATACCCAAACGGACAAGGCGAAAGAGGCGTTCAAGAAATCCGTCGACCTTGAGCCAGTGCCGATGCGTTTTAACAACGTTGCCTACCAAATGGCTGTACTCAATGTGGACCTTCATACTGCTAAGCATTACGCAGAGACTGGTCTTGCTGCACTCGTATCCAAGATGCGCAACGTTTCTCTAGAGCAAGTTGGGGTCGACGATGGCCGCATGACCACGTGGATCTCTTATCTTTGGGGAACCCTCGGCTGGATCTTGTTTGAAGAAGGCAGAGTTCCCGAAGCCGAGAAATACATAAAGAGCGCTTGGTTGTTACGTTCTCACGGAGAAATCGGGTATAACCTCGGACGCGTTTACGAGGCCCAGGGACGCAGAGACGATGCCATACGAACCTATGAGTTGTCACTCAGTGCCTCTGAGCCCTACGCAGAGGCACGTCAGCGCCTCGCACTACTTTTGGGGGGCGACAGTGAAATCGATCATCGTGTCGAAGAACGGCGGTCTCAACTTACCGACATTCGCACCATTTCAATCCCCAACACCCATGACGCTGATGGCGTGGCAGAGTTTTGGATTTTGCTTTCTCCAGGGCCCAAAGTACTCGGAACGAAGTTCATTACGGGAGATGAGGTTCTCCGCCCTTTTACAAAGGAACTGGAGGCTGCTGCCTATCCCGACACCTTTCCCGAAGCCACTGAGGTCCGACTCCTCCGCCGGGGTAGGCTGGCTTGTGTCCGCGGAGCGACCACTCCTTGCCGGTTGCTGTTGGCCTCTGCGGAGACGGTTCGCACCGAGGAGTGAGATAGTCTGCTGCCCGTATATTTTGAAGTTTAGGCAGTGCGCGAAAGCCGCGCTGATCCCTCAGACATTCGTTCTTCCAGCTTGCAAGCTTCCCGAAACCCGCACGGCTTGGACATGCTGAATGTGGAGCGCGGTGGGCTGTGATGCCCTTCAGCCTCGTCATCCTGGCCGGACGCGACCGCGCCGAGCGCCGCCTAGTCGATACTTGGCCGACCAACAGAAGAGCGGTGCCTACGGCACCGGGAGTTGGACGGACACGCCACCCCATGTTGGGTGCTGCAGAGCAACCTTCGGTTGCTCCACGGGAACCATCAAGAAATCAGCGACTTACGAAATTCCCGGTGCTGCAGAGCGCCGGAGCAGCGCTCTCCGTTAACTTGTTGAAAATAAAAGAGCGGCAACAAACCAGCAGCTGAAGAAAAAAGCTCTCCTACGGAGCGACTCCACACTCAATCCCCGAAGTTTAGGTGGATTCGATCAATCGTTGACGGCTTACGGAAATAATGTTCAAGCATGACAACCTCCACTCCGGAATTTCACAACAGGAGGTTCATCATGCGTCCAACCGGCTCGTTATGTGGCCTTAAGTCGGGCAGATGCCAATCCTGGCGCCGGAGCAGACGGAGAGATAAACTTCAGGTGCACCAGGGACCTTATATGGCAAATGTTCTTTCTGACCGTGCCAGATTGCCAATTCTTAGCCTTCTCTTTGTCGCTTTTGTGATCGTGCCGACGCTCGTGGACGGAGTTGGTCGGGGAGAGCCAATATTTGCAGCGCTCACTTACAACGGTAAAGCGCCATCCGCGACCAGGTCAGCACGGATATCGGGTTACGCACTCGCTGAAGACTATGGTGAATTGCCTCTGCGGTTTGAACCCAACCTTGGACAGGCTGGAGAACGTGTGAAGTTTCTTGCGCGTGGTGACCACTTCGCACTATTTCTGACACCGAACGAAGCCGTGCTCAGCCTCGATGTGCCTGGTGCCGCAGAGCTGCAACCAAGGAGAGTAGAGCAGCGTCCAGAGAGTTTCCCATTGCACCGCGGTTCGCCCCACAAGAGTGCAATTCTGCGATTGGCTCTCTTAAATGGTAATGCAAATGCCGAAGTCTCTGGTGTAGATCGGCTACCGTCTGTGAGCAACTACTTTACCGGGAACAATCCGGCTGCGTGGCATGCAGGCATTCCCAATTACGCGAAAGTCCGATATGGAGGAATCTATCCCGGAGTGGACCTCGTCTTTTACGGCAACCGCGAAACTATGGAATGCGATTTCATCGTGGCCCCCGGAAGCGACCCACGACGGATACGTCTTCAAATTGAAGGGAGTGAACACATCAAAATCGGCTCCGATGGCCGCATCGTAATCACCACGTCAGCGGCTGATGTCCATCTTGAGCTCCCTCATATCTATCAAGACAAGAACGGCGCACGCGAAACGGTGCTGGGCAGCTACTATCTCGCGAAGAACCACGAGGTCGGCTTTCGGTTGGGTCGGTACGACGCCACTCGCCAGCTGGTGATTGATCCTGTACTCTCATACTCGACCTTCTTGGGCGGGACTGGCGGAGCAGCGGCCTTCTCCGCTTTTGTCGATAGCCAAGGGAACGCATACGTAACGGGATCCGCCCAAGCCGATTTTCCGACCACGCCTGGCGTTGTGAAGCCCGTTTTTGGCGGTGGTGGGCAGT
>Ga0209804_1000239_pt1 | contig 47165 bp, 38 predicted proteins | sample GraSoiAngelo_139_FD_185896 | JGI IMG/M metagenome (GOLD analysis project Ga0209804, IMG submission 185896) | Grasslands soil microbial communities from the Angelo Coastal Reserve, California, USA - 14_0929_12_20cm (SPAdes) (version 2) | ecosystem: Environmental > Terrestrial > Soil > Grasslands ... | reverse complement strand
GCGCCTACGCCCGCCACCCGCTGACGAACGCCCGGATTCCCATCTACATTGGGGACTATGTCCTCCTGACCTACGGCACCGGCGCGATCCACGCCGTGCCGGCGCACGACCCCCGGGACTTCGTGTTTGCCCGCGCCTACGGCCTGCCCATTCCCGTGGTGATCGCGCCTCCCGACTGGGACGGCAAGCCCCTCCGTGAGGCGTACGTCGGGGAAGGCGTGATGGTCAACTCGGGGCCCTTCGACGGGACGCCGAGCCAGGCCGGACGGAAGGCCGTCACCGAGGCGCTCGAGCGCGCCGGCCGGGGCCGGGCGGCGGTGATCTACCGCCTCCGGGATTGGTTGATCAGCCGCCAGCGGTACTGGGGGACCCCGATCCCGATCATCTACTGCCCGCAGTGCGGGACCGTCCCCGTGCCGTATGCGGACCTGCCGGTGGTGCTGCCCGAGGACGCCGAGTTCGCGCCCACCGGGGAATCCCCGCTCAAGCGAAACGAGCGCTTCCGGCGCACCCGCTGTCCGCGCTGCGGCGGGGCCGCGGAGCGCGAGACGGACACGATGGACACCTTCGTCGATTCATCGTGGTACCAGTACCGCTACCTGAGCCCGCACGACCGGGAGCGGCCGTTTGATCCGGAGGAGGGGCGCAAGTGGCTTCCGGTGGATCAGTACACCGGCGGCATCGAGCACGCGGTGCTGCATCTGCTGTACACCCGGTTCTTCACCAAGGCGATGCGGGACCTCGGGTTGGTCTCCTTCGATGAGCCGATGCTCCGCCTCTTCAATCAGGGGATCATCCTGGGCCCCGACGGCCACCGGATGAGCAAGTCGCGGGGCAACGTGGTCAACCCCGACGACTATGTGGGGGGGATGGGCGTCGACACCGTCCGGGCCTACCTGATGTTCATCGGCCCCTGGGATGCCGGCGGCCCCTGGAATCCGCAGGGGATCGAGGGCGTCCAGCGGTTCCTTCAGCGCGTCTGGCACCTCATCGTCGACCGGCCCTCCGCCGCGCCTCCGTCGGGATCGCCCGGGACCGTGGGGAGCGAGGCCGCGGTGCGCCGGACGATTCACCAGACCCTCAGGCGGGTGACCGAGGATCTCGAGGGGTTCCGGTTCAACACCGCGCTCGCGGCGCTGATGGAGTGCACGAACGCGCTCTATCGGGCGCGCGAGGCCGGCGCGGCGGGGACGGCCGAATGGGCCGCGGCGCTGCGCACCCTCGTGCTGATGCTGGCGCCGTTCGCGCCGCACCAGGCCGAGGAGCTGTGGTCCAGGCTCGGCCGGCCCTACAGCGTGCACCAGCAGGCCTGGCCGGCATGGGATCCCGACGCGGTCCACGAAGAGACGATCACCCTCGTGCTGCAGGTCAACGGACGCGTGCGCGACCGCGTCCAGGTCCCGGCGGGGCTCGACGAGGCGGGTCTCCGGGAAACGGCGCTGGCCAGCGAGAAGGTGCGGAAGTTCATCGACGGCATGCAGGTCCAGGACGTGATCGTCGTCCGGGGGAAACTCGTCAACGTCGTCGTGCGGTAGCGGAACCCCAAGGAACTTTTCGCCTGCCCGCTGCGTCTGGACAGGGAATGGACAGGCTGGCCGTGGTGGCCCCCATGGCGCGATCTAGCGCGGTCCGCGCGGATCACTATACCAGGGAAGAGCTCGCGCACTATGAGGCGATCGTCCAGCGGTATGCCCGCCATGTGTATAATATCGCCTACCGGATGGCGGGCAACGAAGCGGACGCGCGCGACCTCGTCCAGGAAGCGTTTCTCCGCGTCTATCGGGCGCTCCGGCGCGTCGAGCCCGACGCCCCGCTGGAGCGGTGGCTGTACCGCATCGTCAGCAACCTCCATATCGACCTGCTGCGGAAGCGGCCCCGAACGCGGGTCGAGTCGCTCGACGCTCCGGTGGAGACCGCGCGGGGGGAAGTGCCGAGAGAGATCGCCGATCTCGAATCGAGCCCCGAAGCCATCCTGGACCGGGAGCAGCTGGACGCCGCGATCCAGCGCGCGTTGGGGACGCTCCCACAGGAGCTCCGGCTCGTGGTCGTGCTCAGCGACATCGAAGGGTTGGCCTATGAGGAGATCGCCACGATGCTGCGCATCCCCCTGGGCACCGTGAAATCCCGGCTGCACCGCGCGCGGCAGACGCTCCAGCAGCGGCTGCGCCCCTACGTGGAGGCCCGCCGGCGGGGGTGGGAAGGATGACCATCAACCATCATCGCGCGGGACAGCTGCTGTCGGCGTACCTGGACGGCGAGCTCCTTCCCCGGGAAGGTGCGGCGGTCCAGGAGCATTTGATGGAGTGCCCGGCCTGCCGCGAGGAGTACGAACGCCTCCGCATCACCAAGGGGCTGCTGGGCGCGCTCCCGGTGGCCGATCCCCCGGCGGAGTTCTGGACGGCGGTCCGCGCGCCGCGGTCCGAGGGCGTGGGGCCCCGGTTCTCCCGGCTTCCGTCCGTCCTCCTGCGGCGGTCCGTGTGGGCCGCGGCGGCCGCGCTGGTGATCGTGCTGCTCGCCCTGATCCCCTTCGTCAAGGGCACGGTGGACAGGCTCCACGCCGCGGAGATCGGCGTGGACCTCTACGTGCGGGAACATGCGCTGCAGATGAGCACCGAGCCGCTCACGGACCGGGCCTACCTCGGCGTGGTCGCGGGGGATGCGGACCTGGTGCTGGCCGGCGAGCAGGCACGCCGGGGAGGCGCCGAGAAGTGACCGGACACGTCCTCGCCCGCGCCGCCGGGGCGGTGCTTCTGGGTCTCGCGGCCGGCGCCCTCAACGTCGGGGCCCAGGTCCCTCCCGTGCCGCCGGCCCGCATCATCCTTCAGATGGCGCTCGAGGCCCCGCGCCTCGTGGACTACGAGGGGACGAAAGTCATCACCGTCCTCCGCGGGGACCGCGCGGAGACGATCACGGTCGCCGAGTCGCACAAGCGCCCGGAGCGGATGCGGCTGGAGTACGTGTCTCCAGAGGACCTGGCGGGCCGCCTCATCGTCGATAACGGCGCCACCGCGTGGCACTACGAGCCGCGCCTCAACATGGTGTTTGAGGGCCCCACCCTCGGGGGACAGCTCCTCAGCCGGGATCGCACCCTCCTGCTGCGCAACTACGGCGTCACGGCCCTCGGTGTCGAGGACGTCATCGGCCGGCAGGCGTACGTCATCGCCCTCGTCCCGCACCACCCGGGCGTGCAGCGCCGGTTGTGGGTGGACCGGGCCACCGGCACCATCCTGCGCAGCGAGGAGCTCGATCCGTCCCGCGGCATCATCCTCAGCGCCTACTTCTCGCGCGTCAGCTTCAGCCTGAACCTCCCGGAGGCGTACTTCGAGTTCCGGACGCCCGCGGGCGCCCGCGTGTTCAAGATGTTCACCACCGAGGCCGGGACGATGAGTCCGGCCGCCCTCCAGCGCCGGGTCGGGTTCCCGGTGCTGATCCCGCCGGTGCTGCCCGAAGGCTATACGTTCCGAGGCGGGGCGGTGAGCCGGTTCGGGAATCTCGTGTCCGTGTATCTGCGCTACAGCAACGGGGGGAACCTCATCTCGTTCTTCGAGGCGCCGGCGGGATCGATCGGCTGGCCGTCGGCCGGCAGGCCCATCGCCGTCGATGGACGGCCCGCCCGGTTCGTTGATCTGGGGTACTTCCGGGTCCTCATCTGGGAACAGGGGCGCCTCAGGGTCACCGCGGTGGGGACAGGCCCGACGGAGACCATGGTGACCGCGGCCGGTCAGATCGCGGCGGGGAGGGAGCAGGCGCTCGTCCAGGACGTCTCCCGGCAGATCGAGAGCGATCCGGCAACGGTGCAGAGGCTCAGAGGCGAGGGGCTGACGTTCCCGGAAGTCGCCCGCACCATCACTCTGGCGCACCGTCTCGGCACCGATCTTGGAACCACGATCCGGTTCGTGCGGGGGAGCCTCAGCGCCTCCGACCTGGCCGGGCGTCTGGGCATGCCGCAGGAGACGCTTCAGCAGACCGTCCAGCAGACGGCGCGGGAGACCTCGAGTGTTCCCGCCCTGTCGAGCCCCCGCTGACTCGTCGGGCACGCGCCGGACCCGGAATCTCCACCGGCCGGAACCTTTCTCCCCGTCTGTCACGTTACGCTAACCAGATGAAGGAGCGTTCTTGGACCCGGCTCTCGGCGGCGGCATTCCTGGCCGCGATGGTGCTGCGGGTGTCCGCCGGCGCCGCGGGGGGGCAGTCCGCGCCCGCGCCGCTCGCCAGGGGATGGGGATGGCTCCTCGCGTCCGGAATCGCCTCGGCGGTGGATCTCGCGGATCGGACCGTGACCGTCGCCGTTACGGGCGAGGGGCAGGCCGCCATCTTCGAAGGCGGGGCGAACTGGCGGCTCAGGCCGGTGTCGGGGACGGAGGTGGTCCATCTCCTTCCCGCCGCGGTGATCGCGGACGCCGACCGAGAGCCTGTTGCCCTCGCCGCGCTCCGGACCGGGACTCCGGTCCTCATCTGGGGGGCCGTGCGTCCTGACGCCGCGGTCCTCGGGCTCACGTTGATGATGCCGCGGTTCCGCGCCCGGCCGGCCCCGGCCGTCTTGATCGCCCAGCAGCCCGGGGTCTCGGGTGTGGTGATTCGCAGTTTGGGAGATGTGCTGGAGGTGCTCACCCCGCGGGGCGCCCGGCGCAGCGTGATCGTCACCGGGGCGACCGCCGTCCGTTCGAGCGGCGGGGAGTATCAGTCCGCAAGCGCGGGGGGCGGGCCGCCGGGGATCGCGCCCTTCGATCTAATCAAGGTCGAGGGCACCCTCAACTCGGACGGGAGTATCGCGTCGACGCACATCGAGATCGAACTGGCGGCCGCCGGCGCCGCGCAGGTCTCCGGCGCGGTCTCGAGGAGCTTCGGAGATGTCGAAGGCCTCGTCGTTGGCGGGGTGATGGTCGCCGCCTCGCGGGAGACCTACTTCCTCAGAGGGATTGACCCCGCCGCGTTCGGCGGGCTCGCGCCCGGACAGGCGGTGACCGTCTACGGCACCCCGATCTCGATGGGCAGCGCGCCTATCGGCCTGCGCGCCCGGCTCGTCGTGATGCGCTGAGGAGGTAACACTCCCTCCGGGGATTTCCGCCGGGGCGCGGGCGGACCTCCCTGGAGGAGAAGGCCAGCGTTCTCAGCACTTCTTGACGGGGGTCGATTGGGCGGCGGCGTGGCGATCAGGATTTCCATGGATTGCTCCGGTCGTTGACTCCATCCTACACTCCCATTGCAAAAGATCCCGCGTTGTGATGGAGCTCTCTAGTGTCTTTGCCATCACGGGCGTTCGGTTCTGAACGTTCATTTCTCGTGAGGGGGCAGAACGATGAGTGTCGCCAAACCTGATCAGCTTGCATGGTACTCGATTCACCGGCGGTCCCGCCGCCGGCTCCTCGGAGCCGCGGCCGGCCTGGCCGCCGCGGTGTTGGGCGTGCTGTCGCCGTTGCCGCGTCCTGCCGGAGCGGCTCAACCAGCACCCCGGGATGCGATCCCGCTTGCCGTCTTCCTCGCCAAGATGGACATCGTGTCGAGCGTTCAGGCGTTTGACATGCGCGGTCCGTTCGTCCTCGCCGCCGGAGGCACGATCGATCTGGCGGCCGACGATGTGACGGTGCAGCTGAGCAACCAGACGCACACCGCCTCGATCACGATACCCAAGGGCTCGTTCGAGAAAGAGTATGACTGGTACGTCTACTACGGGGCGATTGGCGGAGTCCCCCTCGAGGCCGCCGTCGTGCCCTTCGGCGGCGGGCGTTACGCGTTCGAGATCGGCGCGGTCGGCGTGCCCAACCTCCCGATCAGCAATCCGATGACCGTGTCCCTCACCATCGGCAACAACAGCGGGAGCGTTACCGTAAACGCGAGCATCCGATAGTCCCGCCGGGCGTCCGGGAACCTCCAACGCGGGAGCGGACCGGCAGCCGCGGCCACGCCGTGGCCGCCGGTTCCGCCTTTGTGCCGGGTGTTCTTTGCTAAGTTGTCACCGAGAATTGGGGTCAGGGCCTTAGGGGCTAACCTACAGCGTTTTGAGGATTGCTCAGGATTGCTCCGTTCTTCACCCGGGCTTACACTAAATCTCGAATGAACTTCCAATAACTTCAGAATTCTACCGCGGTTGTTTGCAGCTCTAATCCTGCCGTTTGTCAGTTGCGCTCAGGGGTTCCGGTTCTCAGCAACCACTTACCGTGAGGGGAGGTAGGAAACGATGAGTTTCGTTAAACCTGAATGGCACGCGACTCGCCCGTTTTCCCGACGCAGGCTCCTGGGAACCGCGGCCGGCCTGGCCGCTGCGGCGGGGTTGAGCAAACTTGCGCCCTTGCCGCGTTCCGCCAGAGGGGCCCAACCAACCCCTGCTAACGCGATCCTCTGCTATTTCAACTACCCTACGCAGGGCTGGTATACCAGTGTGGATGATGGGGTATCGTTCCAGCTCCTGAACGCCGCCCCGCTCCCGAGTCCGAGCATGAAGCAAAACGGGATGGCGGTCTATCCAGGCGATGTCTGGTTCCTGGTCGTGGGGACTCCCAACCAACCATACGGCATCAGCATCATGAGTTCGAGCGATCAAGGCACAACGTGGACGACTGTGAATACCATTCCCAATGTCGTCGGAGGATTGGGGAATTGGTGCTGGCTCGATACGGATGTTCAGGTCCTGTATAGTTTTGCTTTGCTGAGTACGCAGGGCCAAAGTAGTGTCTTTTCATCGAGTGATAAATTCCAAACATACAACACCTTTTCTTTTCCCGGTGCTCTAAATGATGCTGGGCCGAACTCTCTCGCCCGTGATCCAAGCAATGGGCGGTTCATGTCACTCTATAACTCAGCGCCTACAATATCGGACAATGGCGGAGCGACTTGGGTCATTGAGAATTGTCCTCCAGCAGGCTGTGCGAATCCGAACGCAATATCCATGATGTTTAATCCTGGGCCGAATAACCCCACAGGCATAAGCGGCAAGACGATCTACGCTGGATCGGGGGATGGCGCGGGGCCGTGGGCCCCGATATTTACTTCTGGTCTCCCTGGTACATCTGTGAATGGTTTCATCGTGTCCGCGCCATTTGTCGGACAGAAACCGGCCCGAAAGACGCTGGCTCTCTGGCTTGATTCGTCGTTCGCGTCTTGGAAGGCCGTGCAGACGACAGATGGCAGCACATGGGCCGACCTTGGAGTGACCGACATAGTCACCGGTGATCTAAAACCGATGACCGGATTCTGGCAGGTGCCCAGTGGCAATTGGCTGGTGCTCAAAGGCGGGCCGCCGTCAGGCGGACTGTTACGCAGCACGGACGGGCTCCTTTGGACAGCATCGACAACGCCAGGAGGAGGCCTCGGCGGCATCATGACCTGGCCGTGCCTCACCTCCACCGTCATCCCGTTCGCCGCGTTCTCGGTTCAGGTGGACATCGTCTCGAGCGCGCAGGCGTTTGACGCGCGCGCCACGTTCACCCTCGGCCAAGGAGGGACGTTCGATCTCGCGACGGACGCCGTGACGATCCAACTGAGCCATCCACCGCACACCGCCTCGGTCACGATCCCCAAGGGCTCGTTCCAGCAGGTGCAAGGGAGGTACATATTCGCCGGCGTGATCAACGGCATGCCGGTTGAAGCAGCCATTGCCCCCCTCGGCGGCCGGAATTACGCATTCGCCATCGGCGCCGCGGGCGTGCCCAACCTGCCGGCCGCCAATCCGGTGATGGTGACCCTCACCATCGGCAACAATAGCGGGACTGCCACTGTGACCGCGAACATCCAGTAGACCCTTCGGGTCCTGCCGGGGCGCCGGAGGCGTTTCCTGGGAGCGAGCCGGCAGCCGCACCACGCCGTGGCTGCCGGCTCCATGCTTGGGCTGCGGACCGTCTTTAGCGCTTCTGGAGGGCCGCTGATGGGGCCGCGTCGGCCGGCGCGAAGAGCAGGAGCATGTCCCGGACCAGCGATGCCGCGATCACCGGGGTCGCGCCTCCGGGGTCCCAGGGCGGGGCGACTTCCACGAGGTCCATGCCGACGATCCGGTGGCGGCTGAGGCTCCGCAACGCCGTGAGCAGTTCGGCGTAGGCGGCGCCGTCCGGTTCGGGGTTCCCCGTCCCCGGGGCCAGGGACGGATCGAGCACGTCGATGTCGACGGTCAGGTAGAGCGGCCGCTCCCGCAGGGACTCCAGCAGGGACGGCGGCGGCTCGACCGCGCGCGAGACGTGCAGGCTCCGCTGCCGCGCCATCGCAAACTCCTCCCGGGTCCCGGCCCGGATCCCCAACTGGACGAGCGGGATCCCTCCATCTAAGAGCCGGCGCATCACGGTGGCGTGGCAGATCGCCGCCCCCTCGTACTCGGTCCGCAGGTCGGTGTGGGCATCCCACTGGAGGACCGCGAGGTCTCGGTGGCGGGCGGCGAGCGCCTGCACCGCGCCGAGGGTGAGCGTGTGCTCGCCGCCGAGGAGGAAGGGGAGGCCGGGCCCGATGGAGCTGCGAACGGCGCGGACCATCGCCGAGGGCTCCAGGCCCTCCACGGGCAGATCGCCGGCATCGACGAACGCGACGTCCTCGAGATCGCGGTCGAGCAGGGGGCTGTACGTTTCGATGCTGGCCGAGGCGAACCGGATCGCGCCAGGACCCCACCGGCTCCCCCGCCGGAACGATGCCGTGGCATCGTAGGGCACGCCGATCAGCGCCGGGGCTCCGGATCCCGGCGCTCCCGCGGCGCCCGCGGCGCCCGCGGCAAGGAAGGTCACTCGGTCTCGACCTGCTCGAGCAGATAGGGCGGGAGGTCGAAGGCGGCGCGGTGCCCGGCGGACGTGTACAACCGGAGCCGGAAGCCCTCGAGCCTGCCGGCGATCTCCTCGGGCCCCAGATCCCGGGGGTCGCGGGTCTTCGCCCCGATGGTGAACGACCACAGGACGCCCGGGTACGCCATCACCGCGGCGACGGCGGTCCTGACCACGGGAAACGACGGCCGGAGGTTCCGCCGGACCGAGCGGATCAGTTCCTGCTGGTAGACCGCCGAGCCGGACTGCACGGCCGCCACGCCATCCGGGGCGAGCCGCGCCCCCACCTGCGCGTAGAACTCCGCGCTGAAGAGTCCGGTGGCGGCCCCCTGCGGATCGGTCGAATCGATCAGTGCGACATCGAACCGGTCGGGGGTGTCGTGCACGTAGGCGAGGCCGTCCCCGATCACGAGATGGGTCCGGGGATCGTCGAAGGCGCCGCCACAGATCGTGCTGAGGTACCGCTGGCTCGCCCGCACCACCGCCTCGTCGATCTCCACCATGGTGACGCGTTCGACCGGGTGCTTCAGCACTTCCTCCAGCAGGCCCCCGTCGCCGCCCCCGATGATGAGGACGCGCCGGGGATGGGGATGCGCGCAGAGGGCCGGGTGGGCCAGCATCTCGTGGTAGGCGAACTCGTCGCCTTCGGTGGTCTGCACCGCGCCGTCGAGCAGGAGCATCCGGCCGAACCGCGGGCTGTCGTAGACTTCCAGATGCTGGAACGGTGTCTGCTCGTCGTGGAGGCGCCGCGTCACCAGGAAGGCGGACGTGACGTCGATGACCCCCTGGTCGACGATCCACGCGCCCCGCATCAGGCGAGGCCGGTCGGGGCGGGCCAGAAGAGCGCCACCGCCACCGCGCAGCCGGCCCGTTCCACCGTGTGCTCCGCCCCCGCGACGATGATCTCGTCCAGCCGGAGGCCGCGGATGCGGAACCCTTCCTCCACCATGCTCCGGACGGCGGCCTCGGCCTCGCCCCGCGGCGTGTTGGCGACGTGCTCCATGATGACCCCGTAACTCTCGCGCGAGATCCCGATTCCGATCGCCGCGCTGATCCGCTCGCCCCGGCGGGTGCCGGCGATGCGCGCGTAGACGGCGGGGACGAGAAGGCCGGGCGGATACGGGGGCAGTTCGATCACCCGCGTCCGCGGAGGGAGGATGCTGGTGACGCGGAGGAAATTGATGTTGGCGATCCCCGCGGTCTGGAGCGCGCGGTCAAACGCGTTGATCTCGGTCGAGCCCTCGCCGGATCCGGCGACGAGCGAAACGGCTTTCGGCGGCTGCCACATGCCGCTAGATATTCCACCAGGCCCAAAGCGCTCCTCTGCCCCCGGGTGGGCTGAAGGGGAACGCCCCCGGCCCGGTCGAACACCCCACCGCGGTACGCCCCGACGGTGGGTGATGATGTGGTCATCCTGGCGAGCGATCCCCTCCTTGAGGTCGGGGATGTTTCGCTCAGCTTTGGCGGTCTTGCCGTGCTGCGCGACGTCTCCCTGGCGGTCCGCCCCGGCGAGCGCGTCGCCGTCATCGGTCCGAACGGGGCCGGGAAGACCAGCCTGCTGAACTGTGTGAACGGCTTCTATCACCCCCAGGCCGGCCGGATCCGGTACCGGGGCCGGGAGATCACCCGCGCGGCGCCGTACGAGGTCGCGCGGCTGGGTGTGGCCCGCACCTTCCAGAACATCGAGCTCTTCACCGGCGCCACGGTCCTTCAAAACCTCCTCCTCGCCCGCCACCGGCACATCCGGTATGGGCTGCTCGCGGCCGCCGTGTACTATGGCCGGGCCCAGGCGGAAGAGACCGCTCATCGGGCGCGGGTGGAAGAGGTCATCGATTTTCTCGAGCTGGAGCCGATCCGGCACGCCCAGGTCGGCGGGCTGCCGTATGGGCTGCGCAAGCGGGTGGAACTGGGGCGGGCCCTGGCCACCGATCCGGATCTCCTTCTGCTCGATGAGCCGATGGCCGGGATGACCGTCGAAGAGAAACGGGACATGGTCCGGTTCGTCGTGGACGCCAATGAGACGCTCGGCGCCACCGTCCTCCTGATCGAGCACGACATGGGGGTCGTCATGGACGTGGCGCACCAGATCTTCGTCCTGGATTTCGGCCTGCTGATCGGGCAAGGCCCTCCGGAGGCGATCCGGGCCGACCCCCGGGTCCTGCGCGCCTATCTGGGGCAGGAAGCGATCCCGTGATCCGTTCCGGCGCCGCCACCCCCGCCGGGCGCGCGGCGCTCGGGTCGACTCTTCCACGGCTGCTGTCTGCGCGGGCGGCGGGAGCGTCCGCCCGGCGCGTCGCCCTCCGGTACAAGGACCGGGGCATCTGGCAGGAGGTCACGTGGCAGGACTACCTGGCGCATGCCCGCGCGTTCGGCCTCGGGCTGGCGGCCTTGGGCCTGGCCCCGGGAGAGAAGGTGGCGATCCTCTGCGGCAACCGCCCGGAGTGGCTCTATGCCGAAGTGGGGACGCTGGCGGCCGGGGGAATCGTCGTCGGCGTCTACCAGGATGCCATCGCCCGGGAGATCGGCTATGTCATCGACCACGCGGACGCCGCCTATGTGGTGGCGGAGGACCAGGAACAACTCGACAAGGTCCTGGAGGTCCGGGAGAGCCTTCCCAAGGTCCGCCGGATCATCACGGTGGATCCGAAGGGGATGCACCGGGTCGACGACGCACAGGTCGCGCGGTTTCCCGAGGTCGAGGCGTTGGGGCGGGAGCTGGACGCCATGCACCCCGGCCGGTTCAACGAACTGCTCTTGAGCAGCGCGCCCGAAGACATCGCCAACATCGTCTACACCTCCGGGACCACGGGATCCCCCAAGGGGGCGATGCTGACCCACCGCAACCTGATCAACATGGCGCTGACCTTTGCCGAGGTGGACCCGGTCCGGCCGGGCGATCAGCTCTTCTCCTACCTGCCGCCGCCGTGGATCGGCGAGATCGCGATGTCGATCGCGGCCGCGCTCGTGTTCGGGATCCCGGTGAACTTCCCCGAAGAGGCCGAGACCGCGCACGGCGACGGCCGCGAGATCGGGCCGACGGTGCTGTTCGGACCGCCGCGCCTGTGGGAGGCGCTCACCAGCCAGGTCCAGGTCAAGATCATGGACACGACGCCGTTCAAACGGGCCGTCTACCGCCTCGCGATGCGCTGGGGGTACCGCGCCGCCGACAAGCGCCTCCGCCGGCAGCCGCTCGGGCCGGCCGACCGGGTCCTCGCGGGGCTCGGGTACGTGCTGGCGTTTCGCGCCGTGCTCGACGATCTGGGGATGCTGCGAATTCGCCACGCCTACACGGGCGGAGCGGCGCTGGGCCCCGACACCTTTCGGTTCCTGCGCGCCCTCGGGCTGAACCTCAAGCAGTTGTACGGCCAGACGGAGATCGCCGGGTTCAGCTGCGTGCATCGCGATGGCGACGTCCGGTTCGAAACCGTCGGCCGCCCGATCCCGGGCGTGGACCTGACGCTCTCCCCGGAGGGGGAGATCCTTGAGCGCAGCGACAGCGTCTTCCTGGGGTACTACAAGGATCCCCAGGCCACCCGGGCCGCGCTCGAAGGCGGCTGGCTCCACACCGGCGACGCCGGGCATCTCACCGACGACGGGCACCTGGTGGTCATCGACCGGCTGAGCGACGTGATGCGGCTGGCCGACGGGACGCTGTTCTCCCCTCAGTTCATCGAGAACAAGCTGAAGTTCAGCCCCTTCATCCGCGAGGCGGTCGCGGTGGGGCACGGCCGTCCCTATGTGGCGGCGATCCTCAACATCGATATGCCGGTCGTGGGCAAATGGGCGGAGGAGCGCCAGATCGCCCACACAACGTACACCGACCTTTCGCAGAAGGCCGGCGTCTACGACCTGATCGCCGCCGAGGTGCGAGGGGCGAACGAGACTCTGCCGTCCTCCGCGCGGGTCCGCCGGTTCGTCCTCCTCTACAAGGAACTCGATGCCGACGACGGCGAGCTCACCCGCACGCGCAAGGTCCGGCGCCGGGTCATCGGCGAGCGGTACGCCGATCTCATCGAGGCGATGTACGGAGGGTTGGTGGACCGGATCCCGGTGCGCGCCACGATCACCTACCGGGACGGCACGACCGCGGTGGTGGAGACCGCCGTGCGGGTGGCGGAGGTCGCCGGCGGATGACGGTCTCGCTCTCGATCTTCTTGCAGCTCCTCACGAACGGGATCGTGGTGGGCATGGTCTACGCGCTCGCGGCCCTGGGATTCGTGCTGATTTACAAGGCGAGCCGCGTGATCAACCTGGCCCAGGGCTACTTTGTCGCCCTCGGGGCGTTCGGCGCGCTGGCCATCGCGCAGGTCACCCACCTGCCGTTTGTCCTCGCCGTGGCCGCCAGCCTGGCGGGATCCTTCCTGCTGGGCCTCCTCGTCGAGCGGCTCCTCCTGCGCCCGATGATCGGCGAGCAGCCGATCGCGGTGATCATGGTGACCATCGGCCTCGCCGCGGTGCTCCGGGGAGGGATCCTGCTGGTGTGGGGCGCCGGCAACTTCGGGTTTCCGCAGCTGCTCCCCGAATCGCCGCTCGTCCTGGGGCCGCTGATCGTCTCCCCGGTGCACCTCGGGGCGCTCGCCATCTCGCTGGCGTTCCTCGCGGTGTTCGTCGTGTTCTTTCGCCGCACGACCTTGGGGGTCGCCATGCGGGCCGTGGCCGATGACCAGCAGGCCGCCCAATCGCTCGGGGTCAGCGTGCGCCGCGTCTTCGCCGCCTCGTGGGCAATCGCCGCGACCGTCGCGGCGGTCGCCGGCGTGGTGGTGGGCAGCCTCAACGGGCTCAACGCGGACGCGCTGAGCTTCATCGGCCTGAAGGTCTTCCCCGCGGTGATCCTCGGCGGGCTGGACAGCGTCCCCGGGGCGGTCGTGGGGGGGGTGACGGTCGGCGTCCTCGAAAACCTGGCCGGCGGGTACATCGACCCGCTGGTGGGCGGCGGCACGAAAGAGGTGGCGCCGTTCATCGTCCTCGTGCTGGTGCTGATGGTGCGGCCGTATGGGTTGTTCGGCACGGTCGAGATCGAGCGGGTATGAGCGGGGGAGCGGCGTGCGGCGGCTGGTGACCTCCGACTGCGGGAACTTCAAGACCCGGTACGCGGAGGAGACCGCGCTGTTTCCGAACGACGTGGGCCGCCTCGCCCTGGGCGCCTTCCTCATCGTCTGGTTCCTGGTGGTCCCGGCCGCCGCCGGGCCCTACCTGCTGGGGGTGGCGAATCTGACCGGGATCGCCGTGATCGGCGCCACCGGCCTGAACCTGCTCACGGGCTACACGGGGCAGATCACCATCGGGCACGGCGCGTTCATGGGCGTGGGCGCCTACGCCGCGGCGATCTTGGCCGCCCGCGCGCACCTTCCGTTCTGGCTGGCGATCCCGCTGGCCGGCATCGCGACCGCCGGGGTCGGGGCGTTCTTCGGCATCCCATCGCTGCGGCTCAAGGGATTGTACCTGGCGATCGCGACCCTCGCGGCGCAGTTCATCCTCGAGTACGTGTTCGTCCACTGGGACTGGCTGACCCGGGGGACCTCGGGCCTCCCCGTGCCGCAGGCCCGGCTGGGTGGGTGGGCGCTGTCGGGGGAGCGCCGGTTCTTCTGGGTCATCGGCGCCGCCGTGGTCCTCGTCACGTGGCTGCACCTCAACCTGATCCGGACCCGGGTGGGGCGGGCGTTCGTCGCGATCCGCGATAACGATCGGGCGGCCGCCGCGATCGGGATTCATCTCTTCGGCTACAAGCTGCTCGCGTTCTTCCTCAGCGCGTTCATGGCCGGGGTGGCCGGCGCGCTCTACGCCTACTACCTCGGGGTGGTCGTGCCCGGCAAGTTCACCCTGGACCTGTCCATCGATTACCTGGCGATGGGCATCGTGGGCGGGCTCGGCACCGTCCTCGGCCCGATCTACGGGGGGGTGGTGATCACCGTGCTGCCCGAAATCATTCGAGCGCTCAGCCAGGCGTTGAGCGGCGCGTTCTCGAACGTCTTCACGGTCCTGAATGCCCTCCGTGAGGTCGTCTTTGGGCTCGTGATCATCGTCTTCTTGATCTTCGAGCCGGAGGGACTGGCCGATCGGTGGCGGGTGGCGCGCGCGTACTTCAAACACTGGCCGTACGCGTACTAGGCGGCGTGCGTTCGAGAAACCGTTCGACAGGAGGGGTGCGATGAAGCGCAGGGACATGCTCACGACGGTGGCGGCGGCCGCCGGGTCGCTGTTGGCCTGGCCGTCCGGCGCGGCGGCGCAGCAGCAGACGGTGAAGTTCGGCGCGCTGTTCGACATCACCGGCGCCACGGGGGACATCGGCTCCCATTTCGCCGACGGCTTCCGCGACTACATCCGGTGGATTAACGAGCGGGGGGGCATCCGGAGCGGAACCAGGATCGACCTGCTCTTCACCGACTACCAGTACAAGCCCGACCAGGCGGTGACCTATCTCAAGAAGCTGGCGGAGCAGGACCAGGTCCCGGCGATCAGCGGCTGGGGGACCGGAGACTCAATCTTAATGAAGCCCCAGATCGAGACCTACGGCGTCCCGTACATCCCCGCGAGCTTCCACGAGGGCCTGCTCGAGGCTCCGAACGACTGGATCTGGCTGATGGGACCCAGCTACACCGACCACATGCGGGCGCTCCTCGACTACATCAAGCGCACCCACACGGGGGGCGGGAGCCCCCGGGTGGCGCTCGCGGTCCACAACTCGGACTACGGCCGGTCTCCGGTCGGGCCGGCCAAGGCCTACGGCCCGAAGATCGGTGTGGAGATCGTGGACGTCGAGGAGGTTCCCGCCAATACGCTCGACGCGACCAGTCAGCTGCTGAACATGAAGCGGTTCTCCCCGACCCACATCGTGATCCAGAACGTGGCCCGGCCCTCCGCGATCGTCGTGCGCGACGCGCGCAAGCTGGGGCTCCAGGCCCAGGTCCTCGGCATCCACTACATCGGCGACGAGCTGCTGTTCGAGCTCGCCGGGGACGCGGCGGACGGCGTTGTGGCCAGCACCTTCGTCAGCAACTGGTTCGAGAACGTCCCCGGCATGCGGCAGATCCACGAAATCAACGCGGCCTATCATCCCAACGTCCAGGTCCGCCCGCTCCACTACACTCAGGGGATCGTCCACGCGAAGGTCTGGGTCGAGGTGCTGAAGCGGGCGGCCGCGCTCGACCGCGCGTCGATCGGGAAGGCGCTGACCAACTTCCGCATGGTCACCGACGGACTCACGGCCCCGATCACCTTCGCATCCGGCGACCGGAAGGGCGCCGACGGTCTCAAGCTGCTGCGCGCGGACGTCAGGGCGAAGCAGTTCAGGCCGATCACCGACTTTTTCCTGCCGTCGCAGTGACGGGACCGGAGACCGCCGCCCCCGGGCCTGCGGCGCGAGCCGGGACCTCCGCCGCAGCGACGGCCTCCGGGGGGCCCGAGCGCGGGGCCCTCCTCGTCAACAATATCGAGGTCGTCTACCATGACGTGATCCAGGTCCTCAAGGGCGTGTCGCTCGGCGTTCCGGGCGGCCGGATCGTCGCGCTCCTCGGCACGAACGGCGCCGGCAAGACCACGACCCTCCGGGCGATCTCGGGGTTGCTCGGGACCGAGGACGGGCGCATCCGGGACGGAGCGATCACCTACGCCGGCGCCCGCATCGACGGGCTGCCCCCGGAGCTCATCGTCCGCCGGGGGATCGTGCAGGTGCTGGAGGGACGGCGGGTGTTCAAGCATCTGACCGTCGAGGAAAATTTGAGGGTGGGCGCCGCCGCCGCCCCGGGCGGTTTCGAGGCCGGCCGGGACCTCGTCTATGCCTACTTTCCCCTGCTCGGCCGCCACGCCCGGCGCCTCGCCGGCTACCTCTCCGGGGGAGAGCAGCAGATGATCGCCATCGGCCGGGCGCTCGTCGCCCGCGCCCGGCTGCTGCTGCTCGACGAGCCGTCGCTCGGGCTCAGCCCGATGCTGGTGGCGGAGATCTTCGGGATCGTCAGGCGGCTCCGCGATGAGCGAGGGATCACGATCCTGCTCGTGGAGCAGAACGCCCGCCAGGCGCTGGCCATCGCCGACTACGGCTACGTCATGGAGGGAGGGAAAATCGTCATGGAGGGGACCGGCCCGCAGCTGGCGGGCAATCCCGACGTGAAGGAGTTCTACCTGGGGCTGACCGAGATCGGGGTCCGGCGCGGCTACCGCCAGTTCAAGTACTACCGGAGGCGGAAGCGCTGGTTGTAGACCGCGCCGACGGGTTCTACAACGCCCTGGAGGTCCTCCCGCCCGCCGCGCGCGCGCAGCGCCAGGCCGATCGGCTCAGGGCCGCGGTCGCCGCCGGCGCGCGGGCGCCCTTTCTACGCGAGCGTCTGCGCGAGTGCGGGCTGCGCGCGGAGAACGTCGGCGGGATCGAGTCGCTCTCGCGCCTGCCGGTGCTGCGCAAGGACACCCTCCCGGCCGTGCAGGCGCAGGCGCCGCCCTTTGGGGGGCTCCTCGGCGCCCCGGCCGCCTCCCTCCGCCGGATCTACGTCTCGCCCGGCCCGATCTACGACCCCGAGCCCCGCGGCGCAGACGCCTGGGGCCTCGCGCCGGCGCTCCACGCGGCGGGGTTCCGGTCCGGCGATATCGCCCTTGTCACGTTCGCCTTTCACCTCACTCCCGCCGGGCACATGATGGACAGCGCGCTGGACGTGCTGGGGTGCGTCACGGTGCCCGGAGGGGTCGGCAATACGGACGTTCAGGCGCGGGCGCTTGCCGACCTCGGGGCCGCCGGGATCGTCGGCACGCCGAGCTTTGTCCTGACCCTGCTCGAACGCACCGCCGCGCTGGGGCTGCGGGCGGCCGTCGAGGTGGCCTGCGTCTCGGGGGAGTACCTGACGGCCGCGCAGCGGCAGCGCGCGCGAGAGGGGTTCGGCGTGCGGGTCAGCCAGGCCTACGCCACAGCGGATGTGGGCCTCGTCGCCTACGAGTGCCCCGCGGCGCAAGGGCTGCACGTGGCCGACCGGGTCGCGGTCGAGCTGCTCGATCCGGAGACGCGCGAAGCGGCGCCCGCGGGGGGCGCCGGGGAGGTCGTGGTCTCCCTCCTCGACTCCCCCTATGGCCTGCTCCGGCTCGGCACCGGCGATCTTGCCGCCTGGGCGCCCGGCGCATGTCCGTGCGGGCGCACCGCGCCGAGGCTGGCGGGGATTCTCGGACGTGTCGGGGATGCGGTGAAGATCCGCGGCCTGTTCGTGCACCCCCGGGAAGCCGACGGCGTCGTGCTGGCGGTCCCCGGCGTCGCGCGCTATCAGATCGTGGTCACCCGCCCGGGGTCGCTCGACGAGGCGCGGGTCCGCCTCGTGCTCCGGCCCGGCCTCGATCCCGCCGCCGTCTGCGCCGCGGTCGCCGCCGCCGTCCAGGAGCGCCTGCGGCTCCGCATGACCGCGGAGGCGGTCCCCGAGCAGGGCATCCCCGAGGGTGCGCCGACCATTCACGATGCCCGGCAGTGGGGGTGAAGACGGCGTCAGGATTCCCGTACGTTCGGCCGAGGGTTGCGCGAAGCGCGCCAGAAGCCTCTGGCAGCCCCGCCCGTCGAACGCCTGATGCGGGGGTTGACAGGGCGGGGGCCGTTCCGGATAATGAGACTCAACTACATATCGACACGTCCTTCCGAACGGGCAAACCCGAAGCAATTCGGGGACGCAAAGCCACGGGACCCTCAGGGTCAGCCGGGTTGCCGAAGAGGGCTCCGATGTCACCAGAAGCGCGGGGTCCTTTAGGGGGGGCTCCGCGCTTTTCGTTGCCCGGAGGGGCGAATCGCAGCCGGTCAGCCGCGGCATCGACACCTGACGTGCCGGTCGGCAGGCCGGCGACAGGGTGGGCGACTCGTTCATGAACACGATCCGGGCCCGAAGACACCTGGTGCAGACCCTGCGCGGCCCGATTCCACCGGCCCGCCGAGACGGTGGCTTCACGTTTGTTGAGCTGCTCGTCGGCATGGCGCTGTTTGCCGGCGTCTCCGTGTTCCTCCTGCAGGCCTTCATCGATGGGATGGGCTTCGCGAACCGGTCTGACACGAAGGCCGCCGCGACCAGCATCGCGTCGCAGGTGATGGAGCAGATCAAGGCCAGCCCGAACCCGTACACCATGGTCGGTTTTGCGAACATCCCCCGGATGGCCCTGCCGCTGCCCGCGCCGTACACGGGGATCGCAAACGCCACGACCCACAGCCTGCAGGCGTCGGTGACCGTCGTCCCGGACAACATCCTGCTCCTCAGCACCGTCACCGTCAACGTCTACCGGCCGGCCGATCCCGACACCACGCCCCTGGTGACTTTGTCGACGGTCCTGACCTCGCAGTAGCGCGGCGGGGCCGGCGTGGTCTCCAGGCGGCGCGCAAGAGAAGGGGAATCCGCGTCAGCGCCAAGGACGCGGGAGGGGGGAACATCCGTGAGCCGATCGCCGAACACAAAACAGCGGGTCCTGGTCTGCGCCGGGGCGCGCCATGGGGAGCAGGGGCTCGCCATGATGGCGCTGCTCGCCATGGTGCTCGTGCTGACGACCCTGGCGGCCCTCGTGCTGTACCTCACCGGGAAAGAGACGGCCCTGGCCGCCGTCCGCCTCACCGGGGCGCAGAGCCTGTACGCGGCCGAAGGCGGCGCGTTCGCCGGCCGCTCGGCCTTGATGGCGTACGTGAACGCCTACCCGCAGGGCTCGAGCTCGGTGGACCCGTCCCTGGGTAATACGCAGGCGACCACCTGGTACTCGGGCGGCACCAACAGCACGCAGAACCCGTTCGACCTCTTCAACTACCTGGTCACCGACGGTCAGAAGTTCTCGCTGTCCCCATCGGCGACGTCGGCGACGTTCCAGGTCAACTGGGGCTCCGGCTGGCCGCACTTGAAGCTGCAGATGGGCGGGGCGCCGGTGAACGCGATGGGAGGCGGCCAGTACACCGCCTCGGTCCAGCTCCTCCCGAACCCCCAGCCCCACTCGTCGTGCAATCCCCCCGGGTCGCCCTGCGCCATCCACCAGCTCGGCCCCACCTCGTACGAGATTTTCTACAAGTACACCGTGACGAGCGACGGGCAGGTGCCGCCCAAGTTCCGGCGCCGGGTGGTCCTCAACGGGAGCTTCAGCGTCCAGCTGCGGTACCAGAGTTTCTCGATGTACGCGTTGTTCACGGACGTCCACAATTCGCCGACGGGCGGCCCGGTCTGGTTTTCGAGCACCACGAACTTCAGCGGGCCGGTGCACACGAACGGCGAGTTCCGGTTCGCCCAGTTCCCGACATTCACCGACAAGCTGGAGAGCGTCAACAGCAAGGCCTGGTTCTACAACAACGGCGCCAACCTCGAGCTGGGGAGCCCCGAGAACGTCGTGGGCGGCACCCGGGTCGACGCGCCGCTCGTGCCGCCGGATCCCAACCCGCAGGCGGCGACGCCGGCCAACTTCACGCTCGGGGCGTCCACCGTGCCGATGCCCGCCAACTCGTTCAACCAGCAGGGGGTTGCCGTCGGACGGAACCCGACGGACTCGAGCGCGGTGACGACGACCGACATCACCTCTAAGATTCCCGAGTTGAAGAACGCCAGCTCGGTGCCGAACGGGGTCTACGTCCCGGTGACCGATAAGAACGGTGTCTGCCGATCGGAGGCTACCGGCGCCACCATGCTGGGCGGCATCTACGTGCAGGGGACCGTGGACAGCCTGACGATGAGCCTAGGCACCGGCTCGACCGCGGTCTACACACTGACGCAAGGCGCGATCCAGACGAAAGTGACGGTCGATCGGGCCAACAACGCCACGACCGTGGAGAGCAACGGCTGGCTGCCGCCGCCCTCGGGCGGGAGCTGCCCGTCCGGCACTCCCCTCGGCCCCCCGAGCCGCACTTTCATCGGCGTGCCGAAGGGGTGGCAGGGCCCCGGGAACGATAACGCCGCGGTCATCTACGTGAACGGCAACATCAACGCGCTGAGCGGGACGCTGCAGCAGAACGAACAGACGTCGATCGTCTCCGCCGGGTCCATCGGGATCGCGGGGAACGTCCTCTACCAGACCCCGCCCAATCCCTCTGATCCGAACTCGAACCCGATCAACGTGCTCGGGATCTACGCGGCCGGCGGGGACATCCAGATCATGCCCACCGCGCCCAACAACGTGACCATCGATGCCATCCTCATGGCCGGGAGCTCGGGCAGCACGTACAACAGCTCGGTGAACGTGCAGAACTGGAACACCGGCAGCCCGCGGGGGAACGTCAACCTGCTCGGCGGGATGATCGAGAAGTACTACGGCAACTTCGGGACGTACAACTCCACCCTGGGACAGCAGGCCACCGGCTACGGGCGCGCCTTCACCTTCGACACGCGGATGAGCCGCGGATTCACGCCCCCCTTCTTTCCGACGACGAACCTGTTCATGGTCACCGGTGGCTCGCAGCCCCTGGCCGGGGTAAGGCCGGTCTGGCGTGAAGCGACCCCGCCGTAAGGCGCCGTCTGCGCGCCGGGCGGTGCCCACCATGCCTCGGCCCCGGGAAGGCGGGTTCACCATCCTCGAGATGGTGATCGTCCTCGCGATCGCCAGCGTCCTCGTGACGTTGAGCTTCTCGACCTGGCGCGGCTACACCGCCCAGCAGCGGCTGCGGTTTGGCGCGATCCAGATGGCCTCGAATCTTCGCGAGGCCGAGGAACGCGCCAAGTCCGAGCGATCGCAGTACACCGTCACCTTGACGGGCTCCTCCGGCAGCTACGCTATCGCGAGGACCGGCGGCGGGTTTCACGAGAACGCTTCGCTGCCGACCGGCGTGACGCCGCAGGCCAGCGACACCGTGATATTCACCGCCTTCGGCGTTCCGGACGCGGCCCACACCATCACCCTGCAGAGCACCGCCGGAACCAGGACCGCGTCCGTGAACTCGGCCGGCGCGATCACCTACCAGGGCCCCTGACGCCACCCCGCTAGACCTCGACGGGTCTCTCGGACGCCCTCCGGATCGCTCCATTTCACCGTCGCGAGGGGCGCCCCGTTGCTGTTCGGGGCGCCCCTCGTGTATAATGGCTTCATCGCACGGAGCCGCAGCCACCGGAGGTGGACTCTTGACCGAGGTTCGGGTCGGCAAGGATGAGACGCTGGACAGCGCCCTGCGACGGTTCAAGCGTCAGGTCAAGCGGTCCGGAATCCTCACAGACGCGAAGCGGCACGAACACTACGAGAAGCCCAGCCAGAAGCGGCGCCGCCGCGCGGCTCGGCGCAAACGGTTCTGAGCCTCGGGCCTGCTTCCGTCTGAAGATCCTCCCGGGTCGCGGGTTCGCCGCAGCCGGCGGGGCCGGTGAGCGCCCGGCCGTGCCTGGGCGTGGATTGTCCGAGGCCCGCCCGGCCGTCGGGGCGAAAGGAGCGGTGTGGTGCGCCAGCCGGCCCGGAAAGTGAAGCGGGCCCACAGCGCCGGCGGGGTCGTCTACCGCCGGTCCGGCGCAGCCGCCTCCCCGGCCGAATACCGCATCCTGCTCCTGCAGCACGAGGCCGGCAAGTGGATGCTCCCCAAGGGGACGATCGAGGCGGGGGAGACCCCGGAGGCGGTCGCGCTCCGGGAGGTCGGCGAGGAAACCGGGCTCCACAACGTCCGGATCGTGCGCGACCTCGGCGAAGAGCGCTACCTGTTCTTCTGGAAGACCGAAGATACCTATTATGACAAGACGGTGCACTACTACCTGATGGAGTTCCTCGGCGGGGAAGAGGCCTGCCCGCAGCGCGAAGAAGGGTTCGTGCGCTGTGATTGGGTGTCGGTCGCGGAAGCGCTGGACCGGATCAAGTACAAGGAAACCCGCGAGGTGGTCCGCAAGGCCGAGGCCGTGCTGGCCGCGGCGGCCCGGGAGCCGGCGGAGCCTTCGGAGGTCCGGCATGGCCCGCCCCCGCCCTGAGCCCGTTCACCCCGCGCCGCCGGGACGTCCCGGCCGCATCCCGGAGGGCGCCGATCGGGCCCAGCTGATCGAGCGCACGCTGGCGCAGTACCGGCGGTATCTCAATCCCGGGCTCGCGCGGTTGTTCCAGTTCGGCGGCGTCGAGACCGTCGAATGGGCCGCCGAAGGGTGCCTGGTCTGGGATGTCCACGGCCGCGAGTACATCGACTGCGCGTGCGGCCCGGCGATCTTCAACATCGGCCACCGCCATCCCCGGGTCCTGGCGGCGGTGCGCGACCAGCTCGACCGGATGCCGATGTCCGTGCGCACGATGCCGAGCGCGCCCATGGCGGCGCTTGCGGAGCGCCTGGCGGAGGTGACGCCCGGCGACCTCCAGTACTCGTTCTTCTGCAACAGCGGCGCGGAGGCGAACGAGGGCGCGATCAAGCTGGCGCGCCTGGCCACGGGCCGGCCGGGCTTCGTGGTCATGCAGGAGGCGTTCCACGGCAAGACCCTGGGGGCGCTCTCGGCGACGGGGCGCGCCTACTATCGGACCCCGTTCGAGCCGCTCGTGCCCGGGTTTGTCCACGTTCCCTTCGGCGATGCCGCCGCGGTGGAGGCGGCCATCGGCCGTGATGTGGCCGCGGTCATGCTCGAGCCGATCCAGGGGGAGGCCGGCGTCATCCTCCCTCCCGCGGGTTATCTGCGTCAGGTGCGCGAAATCTGCGACCGGCGGGGCGTGCTGCTGATCGCCGACGAGATCCAGACCGGGCTGGGCCGGACCGGCCGCATGTTCTGCGTCGAGCACGAGGGCGTCGTCCCGGACATCCTGACCCTGGCGAAGGCGCTCGGCGGCGGGGTGATGCCGATCGGCGCGTTCATCGCCCGCCCCGCCCTGTGGGAGCGCATGAAGCGGGATCCGTACCTCCACTCGTCCACGTTCGGCGGGAACCCCCTGGCCTGCCGCGCGGCGCTGGCGACCCTCGACGTGCTGGTGGACGAGCGCCTGGCCGACCGCGCGGGCCCGCTCGGGGAGCAGTTTTTGGGCCGGCTGCGCGAGATCCAGGCGCGCCACCCGGCGGTGGTGAACGACGTCCGAGGCCGCGGGCTGATGCTGGGGATCGAATTCACGCACCGCGACTACGCGCTGATGACGTCCGCCGAGGCGGGTCACCGCGGGGTGATCACGTTCTACACGCTGAACAACCCGCAGGTGATCCGCGTGGCGCCGCCGCTCGTGATCACGCCCGCGCTGATCGACCGCGCCGCCGACGGCATCGAGGGCGCGGTCGCCGCGGCCGAGGAGCTGTTGGGCTCGGTCGGCGCCGCCACGGAGGGCGGGTCGTGACGCGCAGCACCCGCCGCCGGCCCGTCATGCGCGCGGACGAGATCCGGGAAGCCTTCCTCAAGTTCTTCGAAGCCGAGGGACACACCCGGGTCCCCAGCGCCTCGCTGGTTCCGGCGGGGGATCCCACGCTGCTGTTCACCAACGCCGGGATGGTCCAGTTCAAGGACGTATTCCTTGGCCTCGAGCAGCGGCCGTACCGGCGGGCCACGACGGTCCAGAAATGCATGCGGGTGAGCGGCAAGCACAACGACCTGGAAAGCGTCGGCCCGTCTCCCAAGCACCACACCTTCTTCGAGATGCTCGGCAATTTCAGCTTCGGCGATTACTTCAAGCAAGACGCGGTCCGGTTCGCCTGGGAGCTGACCACGAAACGGTTTGGGATTTCTCCGGACCGCCTGGTGTTCACCGTGCTCGACGGAGACGACGAGGCGCTGGCGGCCTGGACCGCCATCGGCGTTCCGCCGGAGCGCATCTTCAAGATGGGGGAACACACCAACTTCTGGATGATGGGCGACATCGGCCCCTGCGGGCCCACGAGCGAGCTCCACTACGACTGGGGCCCGCAGGCCTGCACCTGCGGCCGCCCGGACTGCAGCGTCGCCCTCGACAACGGCTGCGGCCGGTGGCTGGAGATCTGGAACCTGGTCTTCATGCAGTTCGATCAAGCCGCCGGCGGGGAGCGGACCCCGCTGCCCCGGCCCGGGGTCGACACCGGGATGGGCCTGGAGCGGTTCGTCTCGGTCCTCCAAGGTGTGCAGAGCGTCTACGACACAGACCTGTTTCTGCCGCTGAAGGACCGCATCCAGGGCCTCCTCGGGCACTCGGAGACCCAGCGCGCGGCCCACACCGTCACCTACCGGGTGCTGGCCGATCACGGCCGCGCCATGTCGTTCCTGGTGGCCGACGGGATCGTCCCCGACAACGAGGGACGCGGCTACGTCCTGCGGATGATCGTGCGGCGGGCCCTTCGCTTCGCGCGCCGCGCCGGCGCCCAGCGGCCGCTGCTCGCCGGACTGGCCGACGCCGTCATCGCCGTCATGCGCGCGGGGTATCCTGAACTGGCCGGGTTTGCGCCCTTCATCCGGGAGACGCTGGCGGCCGAGGAGACCCGGTTCGGCGAGACCCTGGGGTCCGGGCTGGAGCGGCTGGATGCGCTGATTTCGGAAGCCCTGAGCCAAGGGGCTGCGGTGCTGCGGGGGGAGGAGGTCTTCCGGCTCCACGACACCTATGGCTTTCCCCCGGACCTCACCCGCGATATCGCCCACGAGCACGGGCTTGAGGTGGATGACGCCGGCTTTGACGCCGAGAAGGCCAAGCAGCAGGAGCGCTCCCGCGGCGCGGCGGTCTTTCAGGCCGATACCGAGGAGCGCTCCGTGTACGGCGGCCTCCACGAGGCGGGGGTCTCGACGGAGTTCGTCGGGTACGAGACCCTGGAGGCCGAGGGCCGCATCCAGGCGCTGCTCCGCGGCGGCGAGCGGGTCGCCGGCGCCCGCGCCGAAGACGTGGTAGAGGTGGTCTGCGATCGGACGCCCTTCTACGCCGAGGCCGGAGGGCAGGTGGGAGACACCGGAGAGATCGTGACGCCCGGAGGCGTCGTGGAGGTGACCGATACCCAGCGCCCGGTCCCAGGCCTGGTGGCGCACCGCGGCCGGGTCACGCGGGGGGACGTGGCGGAGGGTGACGCGGCGCGCCTGCGGGTCGACGTCCTCCGCAGGCGGGACATCATGCGGAACCACACCGCCACCCACCTGCTGCACCGCGCCCTGCAGGAGATCCTGGGCGAGCACGCGCGCCAGGCGGGATCGCTCGTGGCCCATGATCGCCTGCGGTTTGATTTTTTCCATCTCCGCGCGGTGACACCGGAAGAGCGCGCGCGCATCGAGGCGAGAGTCAACGAGCAGGTGCTGGCCGGACTCCCGGTGCGGACGGAGGTCCTGGCCTACCAGGACGCCATCGCCGGCGGCGCCACAGCGCTCTTCGGCGAGAAGTACGGGGACACGGTGCGGGTCGTGAGCATCGATGAGTACAGCCGGGAACTCTGCGGGGGAACCCACGTCGCGTCGACCGCCGAGATCGGGCTCTTCCTGATCGCGTCCGAATCGTCGGTGGGAAGCGGCATTCGCCGCATCGAGGCCCTCACGGGGCGGGCCGCCATCGCGCGGGCGCGGGAGGATCAGGAGGTCCTCCGGGACCTCGCCGAGACCCTGCGGGCCTCGCCCTCCGAGGTCCCGCAGCGGGTCCGGGACCTGGCCGGCCGGGTCCGGAGCCTCGAGCAGGAGGTGGAGGCGGCCCGCGCGCAGGCCGCGGTGCCGGACCTCGACGCGATCGTGCGCAGCGCCCCCGACGTCGCCGGCGTCACCGTTGTGGGGGTGACCAGCGCCGGCGCCGGCCAGGCGGCGCTCCGGGCGCTCGGGGACCGCGTCAAGCCCAAGCTTCGCGCAGGCGTGGTCGTTGCCGCCTCCGCACGCGACGGGCGGGTGGACGTGGTGGTGATGGCGACCCCCGATGCGGTGGCGCGCGGCGCGCACGCGGGCAAGGTGATGGCCGTGCTCAACCGCAAGCTCGGCACCCGGGGCGGCGGCCGTCCCGAACTGGCGCAGGGGGGCGGCGGCGACCCGGCGCTGCTCGATGCGGTGATGGCCGACCTGGCATCGGTGGTGGGGGAAGCCTTGGGGGCGGCCAGGCCTACGGCGTGAGCCATGACGTCCGACGGACGCCGGTGACGATCCTGGGACTGGACTTGGGGGAGCGGCGGATCGGGGTCGCGGTCAGCGACCCGACGGGGACGGTGGCGGTCCCCCTCCTGACGATTTCACATACCGCGCTGCGGCGCGACCTGGCGGAGGTGGCTCATCTCGCGAAGTCCCGCCGGGTGGAGCGCATCGTCGTCGGCTGGCCGCGCAACATGGACGGGACGAGCGGTCCCGCCGCGCGGAAAGCCGAGGCGTTTGTCCGGGCGCTGCGCGGGCTGGTCGACGTCCCGGTCGACCTGTGGGATGAGCGTCTCTCGACGGCCGCGGCCGAGCGGGCGTTGATCGAGGCCGGCGCCCGGCGTGAGCACCGGCGCGCGGTCCGGGATCGGGTGGCGGCGGCGCTGATCGTCCAGAACTATCTCGAGGCTCGGCCCTGGGAGCGGGACGCTTCCCCCGGCGCGACGAGCGCGGGGATCTAGCGCGCCACCGGGCGGGCGGCGGCCGGACCGATCTTCAACGACAACCGGCTGTCGGTCGATTCCTCCACATCGATATGAAACCCATCGATCAGCGATGTATCGATGCCCCCGACGGTGCGCCCTTCCGTGACGATGTCGATGACCGCCTTCGATCCCGCGTAGGTTCTGAGCTTGACGCTGAGGACGCCCTTGATCCGGGCGAGGGCCGCCATGAACTTGGTGGCCTGCAGGAACGAGTTGATCGGGCTGACCACGATCTCCCCGTTGGCGCGCCCGACGGGCGAGGGAGATTCCGCCGCGCCCTGCGCCGCCGCTCCGTCGGCCTCGTCGGCCTCGGCCTGATCGACCGCCTCGTCGTTCTGGCGAGCCGGGCCCGGGGCGTCCACGTGCGCCGCGGACCGAAAGCCGGCCGCATGCGCCCCTGACGGGGAAGCGCCCTGCGCTCCCTGCGCGGCGGCCGTCCCTGCGCCGCGCGCCGCCATGCCCGCGAATCGCGCCGGGCCCGCGGCCGGCTGGGGTCCCGCGTGCTGCGCCTGCGGTGCGGGCCGGGACGGCCCTTGCGCCGCCGGTGGAGCCGCGCGGTCCTCTCCGGCCGCCTCTTCGCTCCGGAGCCCGCCCGTCATGCGGTGCAGCGCGGGAAGGACGGCGCTTTCCACCTCGGACCTCAGACGGGCGATGACCTGCAGCGACTCCTTGTGTTTTTCGACCAGCGTTTCCAGCCCTCGAGACACGCCTTCGCGATCGACGACGAAGGCTTCCAGTTTGGCGACGATGCCCTCGATGTACTGCTCCGCGCTCTTCCTGATTTCTTCCACCCTCTGCCCGGCGGCCCGCTCGGCGGCCTGCACCTGATCGCGGGCGGCAAGGCGGGCGCGCTCCAGCGTCTCTTCGGCGGTCGTGCGGGCCGACTGGAGGATCTCTTCGGCGGCGGCCTGAGCGGCGGCCTCGGCGGCCGCCACGGTCTCCTCGACCTTCGCCCTGGCCGATTGGATGATCCGCTCGCTGGCCCCTTCGGCCTCCGCGAGCGCGCGGGCGATCACCGCGTCTTGCTCCTGATACGCCGCGATCATCTGCTGCGCCGTCGCGGCCTGCTGCTGCAGCTCCTCGGCGTTGGCGGTGGCGTTCTTGAGCAGGATCTGGGCGGCTTCTGCCTGCCGCTCCAACTCCTGCGCGATCGCGGTGGCTTCGCGGATCGATGTGTGAAGCGCCTCACGACTGTGGCCGGTGCCATCCATCCCCGCAGCCTCCCTCGGATCACGGATACGCGGACGCGCGTGCATTCCGCGAGCATCTGTGGCGCCGGAACGATCGGCCCGCCGGTGGTCGCCGCCTGCGCTCTGACCTTCCAATAGCGCATGCCGGCAGTGCATGCCGGCGCGGCAGCCCTATCCGGCACTATGCCCACATTGTCTTCCGGATAGACGCACTTGCCCGTCAGCGCCCGTGCGGTTGTGTGGAGGTTTCAACAAAGATCGGAACCTGCGCGGAGCATCACGCCAGCCTCCGGCGAATTCCTTGACAACCATCACGCCATATGTTTTACTCACAATGCTTCCGTCAAGGGCAAACCCAGAGAGATCTGGGGGCGCAAAGCCACGGGACAGGCCAGCGGTGCTGGCAAGTCAGCCGGGTTGCCGGAGCGGCAACTTAAGGCCAACTTCCGACCTCCCGTGGCGCGCGGGAGGTCGTCATGTTGATCCCCTCCCGCGGCTCATCGGCGCGACCTGGTTGTCGCTCGTCGAGGAGGGGATCATGGTCAGCACTCGATCGGCTGTCAAGGAGCCCCACACGGACGTATCCCCGCCGCTACAAGACACCGAACTCGACCTCGCGCTGCTCGCAAAGTTCCGCCAGTACCGCCGCGCCAGCAGTCCGCAGCTGCGGGAGGAACTCGTCTGCCATTACCTGCCCCTGGCCAAGCGAATCGCGCGCCGGTATGTCCGGGTCGGCGTCCCGCTCGACGACCTGGCGCAGATCGGCACGATCGGCCTGATGAACGCGGTGGGGTCGTTCGACCCAGGCCGCGGCGTCAAGTTTGAAGCGTACGCGTACCACCACATCGCCGGGGAGATCCGGCACTACCTGCGTGACGCCGTCGACCAGATGCGGGCGCCCCGGTGGGTGCGGAAGCTCTACGGCGAAGTGACGGAGACGGTCGCCGGGCTGCGGCAGAGCCTCGGCAGGACGCCGACGCTCGCGGAAATCGCCAAGCGGATGAACCTCACCGAAGCCGGCGTCCTCGAGATTCTCCGCGCGCACAACCAGTCCCGCGTCCATTCCATGAGCGATCTCGTGGACCATCAAGAGGTCCGGCGGGACGTGATCGCGCATCAACGGTACATCTCGTTCCAGCTCCCCATCGAGGACCGGATTATTTTGTTGAAGGCGGTTGAGCGCCTCGCGGACCTGCAGCGAAAAGTGGTCTACTACCTGTTCTACCAGGATCTGACCCAGAGCGAAGTGGCCAGCCGGTTGGGAGTCTCGCAGCGGCACGTCTCTCGGGTGCTTGCCGCCGCGCTGAAGCGTCTTGCGACGCTCCTTAAAACGGGTGAAGGTGACGACGCCGGGGACGGGACGACAGAGGAGGTACGAGAGCCGTGAAGCCATCGGATGATCTGCCGATCTATCCCATCCGGACTGTTGCGTCGCTGTCGGGAGTCGACGCGCGGCGCCTGCGGAGTTGGGAGGTGGAGTATCAGCTCCTCCGTCCCGCACGGACCAAGGGCGGGCATCGACTGTACTCCACCCGGGATCTCCGGTTGGTCCAGGCCATCCGGCGGCTGGTCGAGGAAGAGGGCATGAGCCTGCAAGGGGTCCGGGCCTGGCTCGCCGCCCAGCCGAACCAGGTGGACGGCGACGAGGCCACCCCGCGGCCTCGGGCCCCCGAGCCGGCCGGCGCCATGGGGGCCGGCAACACCGGGAGGCGGGGTGAATGAAGAAGGCCCGAGAGGTCCTCGGGGCCATGGTGGCGGGGACCGACGGGGTCTTGGCGGCGGGCCTGATCGGCATGGACGGGCAGCCGATCGAGCTCCTGAAGATGGAAGCCGGATTCCCTGCGGAGAACGTCAGCCAGGACGTGGTCACCGCCGCGAAGCTCCTGCTCTACATGGTCCGCAAGGCCGAGGGGGGCTCCTTCGACCAGTTGATGATGAGCTGCGAGCGGTTCACGGTCTTGGCGGCGATGCCGGGACTCGACTACTGCGTCGCATTGTTTCTCAGCAGCCGAGGCAACGTCGGGAAAGCCCGGGTGCAGTTCCGCCGGTACCTGCCGGAGCTCGTCAGCGCCGTCGATCCTGCCGCGGCAGGGTAGCACAGGCGCCGGCAGGGAGGGGACGTGAGCGGTGGCGACAGCAACGGCCAATCTCAAAGAGGTGCTCGCCGAGCTGACTAAAAAGCCCGGCGTCATCGCGGCGTGTGTGGCGAGCCGCGACGGCTTCGTGATCGAGGGGCTCACGTCCGAAGAAGAGTTTGACATGGACGCTCTGGGCGCGTTCACGAGCAGCGCCCTGATCGGGTGGGAAACCTTCGGCACCGACGCGGCGGCCGGCGGCCCGCAGATGCTGTTGGTCGAATTTGAAAGCGGGCCCATTGCGGTCTCCCCGGCCGGAGATGCGGTGCTCGTGGTCATGGGCAACCGGCTCTGCAACCTGGGGCGGCTGCGGATCGAAGCCGCCCGGGCGCGGGAGGCCGTGGCGGCGTGCTTGTAGGAGACCCGCAGGGCATGCAGGCGCCTGACGACGCGTCCGTCCTTCCAGACGAGATCGCCCGGCAGCTGGCCGAGTACCGGCAGGCGCTGGATCTGCCGGAGCTCGACGTCGGCCTCGATGTCGCGGTCTGGTTTCACACCGGCCAGTCGCACCGCGCCTCGGGGCAGATCGAGAGCGCGGTGGCGTGCTTCAAGAAGGTCATCGAGCTGGCCCCCGGCGACGCGTTTGCGTACTGGGAGCTGGTCGACCTCTACGTCGAGCAGGGTGTCCCGCCGGCCGCCGTGATGGTCCTCAGCGCGTTGGGGGAGCAGCTGTCGGGCGGTCAAGAGTGGATCGGGGCGATCGCCGCATGGGAGCGCGCGAGCGAGCTCGCCCCCGACGATGCCGACGTGCTGAAGGCGCTGCGCGACGCGTATACCGGGGCGGGGAACCCCCATGAAGCCGGCAGGGTCGAGTCGGCCCTCGAGACCCTCAGGCCGGCGGCCCCGACGGCCGCCAAGGCGCCGGTCTCGAAGCCCGCGGCCCCACCGGCCCCCGGGCCGGCGCAGGACGCCGCGCCCCCCGCGACGCCGGCCGCGCCGCCGCGCCCGGCCCCCGCCCGGCGGTCGCCCCCGCCCGCGGAGCCGAAGGCGCCGCCGGGCCCGCAGCCGGGGAAGAAGCCGGCGCCCGCGTCCTTCGACAAGCCGGGCCGCGACGCCCGGGGAAACGGACCGGGGCGTCTAGGCAGCGCCGGCCCGGGATCGCATGCCGCTGAACGAGGCAAGAACTGGCCCCGCGAGACCCGCCTCGGCGAGATCTGCCTGAGCCACGGGTGGGTGACCGAGGAGCAGATGCGGCGGGCGAACGAAATTCAACGGCAGAGCAACGCCCGGATGGGGCGGATCCTGGTCGAGATGGACGCCATCTCGGAACAGCAGCTCTCCCAGGCGCTGGCCGAGCAGTGGCGGCTCCGCTATATCGACCTTGCCGATACCGTGGTGGATTCCGAGGTCGCCCGCCTCATCCCCTCCTACCTGGCCCGCCGCCACGGCGTCGTCGCGATCGGGCGGGAAGGGAACCGCCTCGTCGTCGCCATGTCCGACCCCTCGAACGTCGTGGCGATCGACGACATCCGCCTGCTGACGGGCCTCGAAGTCGAGGTGGTGATCGCCAGCGCCGCCGACATCGCCAAAGCCCAGGGGCTGGTCTACGGCGGCGGCGGCGATATGGAGGAGATGTTCCGGGCGGAACCGGACGCTGAGGAGCCGCGGCAGGACGAGACCAACCTCGAGCACCTCCGGACCGCGGTCGAGGAAGCCCCGATCATCCGCGCGGTCAACGAGATCCTCAGCAAGGCCATTCTGGCCGGGGCGAGCGACATCCACATCGAGCCCCACCGCCACGACGTGAAGGTCCGGCTGCGGATCGACGGGGTCATGCAGGACATCATGTCGCCCCCCAAGGTGGTGCAGGCGCCGCTGATCTCCCGCCTCAAGATCCTCGCCGACATGGATATCGCCGAGCGCCGGCTGCCGCAGGACGGCCACATCCACCTCAAGGCGGAGGGCAAAGAATACGACCTGCGCGTCAGCACCCTGCCCACCGTGCTGGGCGAGAAGATGGTGCTGCGGATCCTGGACCAGTCGAGCACGAAGGTCGCCCTCCACGAGCTCGGGTTTGCCGGCTCCCTGCTCGAAACCTGGGAGGGCCTCATCACCAAACCCTACGGCATGATCCTCGTGACCGGGCCGACCGGCAGCGGGAAGACGACGACGCTCTATACGTCGCTCGCCCGGATCAACACCCCGGAGCGGAACATCGTCAGCGTGGAGAACCCGGTGGAGTACCAGATCCCGCGCGTCAACCAGGTGCAGGTCAATCCCAAAGTGGGCCTGACGTTTGCCAGCGGCCTCAGGACGATCCTGCGCCAGGACCCCGACGTGGTGCTGATCGGGGAGATCCGGGACCGCGAAACGGCGGAGATCGCCGTCCAGGCGTCGATGACCGGCCACCTGGTCCTCAGCACGATCCACACCAACGATGCCCCCAGCGCGGTCGTGCGGCTGCGCGACATGGGGGTGGAGCCCTTCCTCATCACCTCGTCGCTGATCGGCGTGCTGGCGCAGCGGCTCCTGCGGGTGACCTGCTCGAAGTGCAAGGAGGCCTACGTGCCGCCCGTCGATGCCCTGCGCCGCCTGGGGCTGGAGCACGGATCGGCGGCGGATGTCCGCCTCTACCGGGGCAAGGGGTGCGACCACTGCCGGAAGACCGGCTACAAGGGGCGCCTCGGGGTGTTCGAGCTGATGGTGATCACCGATCCGATTCGGGCGCTCGCCGTGAGCGGCGCGCCCACCGAGAAGCTGCGCGAACTGGCCATCGCGGAGGGGATGCGCACGCTCAGGCAGGATGCCGTGAGCAAGGTGCTGGAGGGAGTGACGACATTTGAGGAGATGCTTCGGGTTGTATTCGTGAGCGAGTCGGTCTGAGCGGCGGGGGGGGCGCCGGATCTGGATCGCCGCGGCACCGAGGCTGCCGGTTCGCCATCCCTGGTCTGATTGTCTGGCGATTTGGGGAATACTTTCGTGTAGATTGGCTGCCGCAGTGACAGGAGCGACGCGTCGATCGAGCAGCGAGGAACCCGCTCGGCCGCTCGGCGCGTAGGTGTACGCAGCGGAGGCGATCGATGGACTTCGAAGACCTGGAAGCCACGATCCTGAAGGGGTTCGTCCGGGACCGGCAACTCATCACCATCGCCCTGAACGAGGGATTCACGCCGGAGTTGCTCCCATCCCCCGTCGCCCGGCGGCTGTGCAACGCCCTGATCGACCTCTACTTGAAACGGGGCGCCGAGGCGATCAACGAGGTCACGGTGCGCAACCATCTGGAGAGCCGCGGGGTGTTGAACGCGGAGATGGAGCACTATCTGCGGGCCGTCATCTCGATGCGCCCCCCCGATGCGGGCAAGCTGATGGCCTACCTGGACGCGCTGCGCAACCACGACAGCCGCGAGCGGCTTCAGTCGCTGTACACCCAGCTCGACGGGTTTTTGAAGGCCGAGGGGACCCACGGGGATCTGGTGCAGTTCACCACCGAGATGGTGGACAAGCTCATCCAGTTGCAGAAGCAGCGGGTCCGGCGCCGCCTCGGCCCGGTCACCTCGATCCTCAGCACGATCACGGAGGACGCCGCGCGCCTGGGGGGCACCGAGGGGCTTCTCGGCTTCTCCATCAGCCCGTTCGACCGCCTCAACGCGCTGCTCTCCGGCCTGCGCCGCGGCTTCTACTACGGCCTGGCGGGCGCGCCGCGGCGCGGGAAGAGCAACTTTGCCCTCGAGCTGGCCACCTATGTGGCCACCAACCATCACGTCCCGTGCCTGTACTACTCCTGGGAGCAGACGCAGCGTGTCCTCGGGGCGCGGTTGCTCGCCAAAGAGACCGGGATCGCTCCCGCGACCATCCTCGCCGGGGGCACGCCCGGCGGCGCGACGATCGTGCCGCAGCTCCAGTCCGCCCAAGAGCAGATGGCGCGGTTCGCCCCGTACCTCTTCCTCATCGAAGGGAGCCGGCAGGATACCCTCAGCCGCATCCGGACCCACGTGTACAACGTCATGCAGGAGTTCCAGACCAGCGATGTCGTCATCTTCCTGGACTACCTGCAGAAGATCCCGCTGGAAGAGCACATCGACGACTGGAAGGCCCGCAACGACATGCTCTCGACCGCGCTGGCGGAGATGAGCCTGGAGCTCAACATCCCGATCTTCACGATCTCCCCCCTCGACAAAGAGGGGTGCCGCCTCGACGAGCGCCCGGCCGAGAACGAGGCGGAGTACTCCGAGTTTGAACGGCCCACGATGCACCACAGCATGGGGAGCGGCGACCTCGAGTACGACCTGGACGTCGCCATGGTGCTCGCCAAGGACTGGAAGGCGACCCGGGAGCTGATGGAATATCTCGAGTCGCGCGCCAAGGCCGCGAACCTCGACCCGGATCGCCTCCCGCACGTCGACATCGTCAACCTCTTCGTGGACAAGAACCGCGACGCGCCGGCCAGCGCGTCGTACATCGTGCAGTACGCGTTCTTCGTCACGCTGAACAAGTTCGTCGAGCTGGACTACAAGCTGGAGAAGGAGTACCGGGCGGACTTCCGCGGCTTTGCGAAGCTCCAGCAGATCTACGAGTACCTGGTCGAGACCGGGTTCCTGACGAAGGCGGAGCCGGCGCGGGCATGAGCACGGCACCCGGCGGGCCTCGCCTCCCGCGCGGCGGGAAGACCGATGGGGCGAAGGCGCCCGATGGGGCCAAGGCGCCGGCGGCTTCGCGCCGCCGGAAACCCCTCGGCGAGGTGCTGATCGACGCCGGGCTGATCACGCGCGAGCAGCTCACCGCGGCCATCGCGCAGCAGAAGCAGGGCAAGGAGCGCCTGGGCCGGGTGCTCATCACCATGGGCATCGGCAGCGAGAAGGACATCGCGAAGGCGATCGCGCAGCAGCTCAACATGGAATTCGTCGACCTCGATGATTTCATCCCCGACGAGACGGTGCTGCTGACGCTGCCGGAGCACCTCGCCCGGCGCTACCAGCTGATTCCGCTGGCGCTGGCCGACGGCAAGCTGAAGGTCGGCATGGTCGACCCGCTCGACATCGTGGCGCTCGACGATGTCCGCCGCCAGACGGGGCACGAGGCCGAGCCGGCGGTCGTCGCGCACGACGGTTTCCTGCGCGTCCTCAACCAGTACCCCGCCCTCGACGAGAGCCTGGAGGCCATGATCCAGGACATCAAGTCCGAGGGGCCCGAGGAGGAATTGGGGCTCGACCATCTCCGCAAGCTGGTCGACGAAGCCCCGGTCGTCAAGCTCGTCAACAGCATGATCCTCCAGGCCATCCGCCAGCGGGCCAGCGACATCCACATCGAGCCGCAGGAGGCGCGCGTCCGCGTCCGCTACCGGATTGACGGGGAGCTGTACAATGCCATGACCCCGCCCAAGCACATCCAGGCGGCCATCATCTCCCGGCTCAAGATCATGGCGGACATGGACATCGCCGAGCGCCGGCTCCCCCAGGACGGCCGGATCCAGCTCAAGGCGGACAACCGCGACATCGACCTGCGGGTCAGCACCATCCCCACGGTGTTCGGCGAGAAGGTCGTGATGCGGATCCTCGACAAGAGCCACACGGTCGTCGGGATCGAGAAGATCGGGCTCCTCTCCGACAACCGCGAGCGCTTCGAGGCGATGATCACCAAGCCCTACGGCAACATTCTGCTGACCGGACCGACCGGCAGCGGGAAGACCACGACGCTGTATACGATCCTCAACCGCCTCAACTCGACGGAGAGCAACATCATCACCATCGAGGATCCGGTGGAGTACCAGATGGCCGGGATCAACCAGGTCATGGTGAACCCGAAGGCGGGACTGACGTTCGCCACCGGGCTGCGCGCGTTCCTCCGCCAGGACCCTGATATCATCATGGTGGGCGAGATCCGCGACGAGGAGACCGCCCGGATCGCCATCCACGCCGCCCTGACCGGCCACCTGGTGCTGAGCACCCTGCACACCAACGACGCCCCTGGGGCGGTGACCCGCCTCGTCGACATGGGGATCGAGCCGTTCCTGGTGGCCTCCTCCCTGATCGGGGTCATCGCCCAGCGTCTCGTCCGGACGCTGTGCGAGCGGTGCAAGCAGCCCTACGCCCCGCCGGCCGAGGTCCTCGAGCGGCTCGGCGCCGGAATGGTCGCCGGCGACGGCCAGGTCCCGATCTACCGGCCCGTCGGGTGCGAGTTCTGCGGCAAGATCGGGTACAAGGGCCGGATCGGCATCTTCGAGATTTTGGTGGTCGACGACCCCATCAAGGCGCTGGTGACAAAGGGGGCGTCGGCGGCGGAGATCAGGGAAGAGGCGACCCGGGCGGGGATGTGGTCGCTGGCCGAAGACGGCCTCGAGAAGATCATCCTCGGGATGACCAGCCCGGAGGAGGTCCTCGACGTCGTCTACGTCGATGACTGAGCTGGCACGCGTCGCGCACGATGACGCCCATGCCGTGGGAGGCGCATAATGCAGATTAACGAACTGCTCAAACAAACGATGGACGCGCAGGCCAGCGACCTCCATCTTACCGTTGGCCGGAAGCCCATGCTGCGGGTCTGGGGAAAGCTGCAGGCGCTCGAGCAGTACGAGGCGCTGACCCCGGAGGACACCGCGCAGCTGGCCTACAGCATGCTCAACGCGTTCCAGAAACAGAAGTTCGAAAAGACCTGGGAGCTCGATCTCTCGTACGGTGTCCCGGGGCTGGGGCGGTTCCGCGTCAACCTGTACCGCCAGCGCGGCGCGACGGGGATCGCGATGCGGTCCATCTCCTCGACCATCCCCAGCCTCGAGGAGCTCAACCTTCCCCCGATCCTCCGGGACCTCACGCACAAGCCGCGCGGGTTGGTCCTGGTGACCGGGCCGACCGGCCACGGGAAGAGCACGTCGCTCGCCGCCATGATCGATACCATCAACAGCGATCGGGCCTGCCACATCGTGACGGTCGAGGATCCCATCGAGTACCTCTACGAGCACAAGAAGAGCATCATCAACCAGCGCGAGCTCGGCTTCGACACCCAGAGCTTCCCGAACGCGCTGCGCGGCGTGCTGCGCGAAGACCCGAACGTGGTCATGGTCGGCGAGATGCGCGACCTGGAGACGATCGGAGCGGCCCTGACGATCGCCGAGACCGGCCACCTCGTGTTTGCGACGCTGCACACGTCCAACGCGGCGCAGAGCATCGACCGGATCGTCGACGTCTTTCCGCCCTACCAGCAGCAGCAGATCCGGATCCAGCTCGCCCAGGTGATCGAAGCGGTCGTCTCAATGCAGCTGCTCAGCAACCAGAAGTTCCTGGCGCGGACGGGGGCCGGCCGGGCGGCCGGACAGCGCCGGGCCGGCACCACCACGATCGCGCGGACGTTTCCGACCATCGAGGAGGTCGGCCGGGTGCCGGCGGTGGAGATCATGATCGCCACCCCCGCCATCCGCAACCTCATCCGCGAGGCCAAGACGCACCAGATCGAATCGACCCTGCAGACCGGGGCCCAGTACGGCATGCAGACGATGGACATGGCGCTGGCGGAACTGTGCCGGCGCGGCATGGTCAGCGTCGAGGACGCCCTCAGCCGGGCGATTCATCCTGAGGAACTGCGGAAGCTGATTCGTGAGTGAGGCGCGCGGCGCGGGGGGCCGCAGCCCCGAACGAGGGCGCCTGGAGACGATTCATATTTCTCATGGAGGGTAGGGAGGGGAGGCGCCATGCCACTGTATGAATATACGGCCCGAGACGTCACCGGCAAGGTCCTTGCCGGGGCGATCGAGGCGGAGAGCGATGCGACCGTCACGCAGAAGCTCCGGGAGATGGGGTTCTTCATCACCAACCTGCAGCGCAAGAGCGAGCCGGTTGGGGTGGGGGAGTGGTTCGCCAAGTTCAAGGGCATCGGCCTCAAGGACCTGGCCGTCTTCAGCCGGCAGTTTTCCACCATGGTCAATGCCGGTCTCTCGCTGGTCAGGACGCTCTCCATCCTCGAGGACCAGACCACGCAGAAGCAGCTCAAAGAGGTCATCGCGGCGATCCGGACCGATATCGAGGGCGGGGCGACGCTCAGCAGCGCGCTCGCCAAGCATCCGGCCGCCTTCAGCAACCTGTACGTCAACATGGTCAAAGCCGGCGAAGCGGGCGGCGTCCTCGACGACGTGCTCATCCGGCTGGCCAACTTCCTGGAGAAAGAGCTGGTGCTGCGCCAGAAGATCAAGTCCGCCACCACGTACCCGGTCCTTCTGGCGACGGCCGCGATCGGGGCCCTGCTCTTTATGACCGTGGTGATCATTCCCCAGTTCGCGTCGTTCTTCAAAGAACTGGGGTCGAGCGCCCAGCTGCCCCTGCCCACGCAGATCGCGATGGGCGTGAGCACGATCCTCCGCAAGTTCTGGTACCTGATCATCGCCGCCCTGGGGGGCTCCATCTACGCGCTCCGGATCTACGTGCGCACCCCGGCGGGCAAAGCGAACTACGACCTCGTCAAGCTGCGGGTGCCGGTGCTCGGGCCGGTCAACCAGAAGATCATCATCGCGCGGTTCAGCCGGACGTTCGGGACCCTGGTCGCCAGCGGCGTGCCCATCATGCAGTCGCTGGAGGTGGTGGGCAAGGCGATCGACAACGTCTCGGTCGCCAGAGCCGTGGAATCCGTCCGCACCAGCATCCGGGAAGGCGAGAGCATCGCCGTCCCGCTGCAGGCGAGCGGGATGTTCCCGCCCATGGTGATCCAGATGGTCAAGGTCGGCGAGGAGACCGGGGCGTTGGAAACCATGCTGAACAAGGTGGCCGACTTCTACGACACGGAGATCGACAACACCGTGGCGAGCCTGACCTCGATTCTGGAGCCCATCCTGATCGTGGGTATGGGCATCGTCATCGGCGCCATGCTGATCTCCCTGTACCTGCCGATCTTCAACCTGGCGCTGTCCGTCAAGTGAGGGACCGCCTCCACGAGCGGGCCGCGCCCGGCGGGCGCGGCCCGCGACGTTCCCGGGGCTCTCCGGGCGCCATCCCGCGTCCCAAGACATCCCCTCGCGCCGGCGGCGCCAGACCCCGCTCTCCTTGAGCAGCGGAGTGATGGCCTCGACGCCTCCCGGGCCGGGCGCTGCGATGGCGTCCCCCCGCCGCTCCTGGTCCTGCTCCCGGCTGGACCCGGGAGCGGTCTTCGTCGGGATCATTGCCCTTGCCGCGGGCCTGCGGGTCGCCCTGCTCGGCCGAAACAGCCTCTGGTTCGATGAGGCGTGGGTGGTGTGGGTCGTGCAGCACGGGTGGCGGGACATCGTGCCCCTGCTCAGGGCGCACGACGCCCACCCACCGCTGTACTTCCTCCTGATGAAGGCCTGGGTGGGGATCGGCGGCGCCCGCGAAGCCGCGCTGCGCTTTCCATCGGCGTGCTGCGGGGTGCTGTCCGTCGCGTTGACCTACGCGCTCGCGCGCCGGGTGTCGTCGGTCCGGGCCGGCCTCCTGAGCGCCGTCATCGTCGGGGTCTCCCCGTTCGCGGTCATGGCCGATCACGAGGTGAGGATGTACGCCCTGCTGGGCACGCTGGCGGTGGGCTCCACGCTGGGCCTCGTCGCATGCTGTGAGCGGGGAGGGGTCCTGCGCTGGGGAGGGTACGTCCTGCTCGCCGCGGGGATGCTCTACACGCAGTATCTTGGCGGGTTGGTGATCCTGGCGCACGGGATCTGGGTCGCGGGGTACGAGCGCCGGCACGGTGGGAGATGGCTCCTGGCGATGTGCGCGGCCGCGGTGCTGTATATTCCCTGGGTGCCTGCGCTGTGGCAGCAGCTCGCGTCCGGGAACGTGTGGCCCTTGTACCGTCAAGGCGTCTTCCTCGATTTCGGCGATTTCCTCGGGCTGATGGCGTTCGGCGGGTCGCTGTTTGGAATGGGGAGCTACTTTTTCCCTGGGCAGGCCGGCCCTGTCGCCCAGGGCCTGATCCTGCTGCCGTTTCTGGTGACCCTGTGGCGGGGAACGGCGTCGTGGATGTCCGACCGGCGGAGCCTGGCGTTGATCGGGCTGCCCCTCGCCGTCTCGGGGGTCGCCATGGGGGCGTTCTCCCTGGCGCGCCACCTCGTCTTTTACCCGCGGTGGTTCTCCTTTCTGCTGCCCTTCTATGCCATGCTCCTCGCCCGGGGCCTGGAGGATATTGCCGGACGGTGGCGGGGGCGGCGGACCGAGGCGCTTGGGCTGCTGACCGCCGGGCTGCTCGCGCTCGGCGTGCCGGTGCTGGGGCGGTACTATTTCGATCCGGGGTTTCGGCCCTACCCGTGGCGCGCGGCGGCGGATCTTGTGCGGCGGCAGGCCCGACCGGGCGACTTCCTGCTCTTTGTGAACGGTTCAGGAGAGATCCCGTTTGAGTATTACTTCCATGAGCCGCATCCGTCGCTGGCGATCAGGCCGACCGAGGCCGTGCGCGGCGCAGGCCGCGACCCGACGTTCACGGACGTTCAGGTGCGGGCCCTGGCAGAGCGGTACCCGCGTCTGTGGATCATCGCCACGCCTCCGTTCACACCGGGCATGCAGGAGCGACTTCGGTCCCGCCTCGACCATGCGTACACGGTGGTCGGCGGCCGGAACTACCCGGGGATCTGGGTGCACCTCTACGAGGTCAGACGCTCCGCACCCGCTCCGCCGAAGGGGTCGAGTGCCCGCTGATGAGCGACGCGCCGATGACCGCGCAGCATCCTGAGTTGGGCCGTGCACCGGCGCAATCCAGCCGCCTGTGGGCCCGCTTCCGCCTGGACCCGGCCGTGATCCTCGGGGGAGTCATCGCCCTTGCGGCCGGGCTCCGATTTGCGCGCCTCGCCCAGCCGAGCCTGTGGTCCGATGAGATGTTCGTGGTGTGGCTCACGCGGTTCGAGCCGCATGATCTCCTGCGCCTCGTGCGGATCGTCGATTTCCATCCCCCGCTGTATTACCTGTTGATGAAGGCCTGGGTCGGGGTGGCGGGTACTGGAGAAGCGGCCCTCCGCGTCCCCTCGGCCTGCTTTGGTCTCCTGTGCGTCCCCCTGACGTATGCGCTCGCGCGCCGGGTGGCCTCGGATCCGGTGAGCCTCCTCAGCGCCTTCCTGGTCGCCGTCTCGCCCTTCCAGATCATGGCGGGCCAGGAGGCCCGGATGTACCCGTTGTTGGGCGCGCTCGTCCTGGCCGCCACGCTGGCGCTGACCGAAGCGGTGGCCCGAGGAGGCGCGGTGCGCTGGCTCATCTACGCCGCGCTGGTGACCTTGACGGCCGGCACGGACTACCTGGGTCTCCTCGTTCTCGCGGCCCACGGCGTCTGGATTGCCTGCTGTGAACGTAGATTCCTCGGGCGCTGGCTTGCGGCCGCCGGGGGCGCCGCCGCCTTGTACGCGCCCTGGCTGCCGTCGCTGTGGGATCAGGTGATCCAGTCGCACGGCCTGGATCAGATCGTCCTCTTGCACGGTGGGCCGTCCGCGTCCGGCGTCGCGGTCTACCGCCTCCTGACCGATCTCCTCGGACTGTTCGCCTTCGGCGGAGCGCTCTTCGGAACCACCGGTTACCTTTCGGGCGGTTCCCTCGGGCCGGCGGAGCGGCTCATCGTCCTCCTGCCGTTCCTCGCGGTCCTGTGGTGGGGCGTGACCGCGATGGCATCCGACCGCCGCAGCGCAGCCCTCCTCGGGCTCCCTCCGGCGGTGGCGATCGGGGTGACGCTCGCGGCGTCCCTTGCAAAACCGGTCTTCCTGTTGCGGTGGTTCTCGTTTCTCATGCCCTTTTACGCGGTGTTTCTCTCCCGAGGGATCGTTGCGGCCGGGGAGCGGTTCCGCGAGCACGGCGACCGCGTCTCCGCCCTCCTGGCCGCGGGTCTTCTCTTGTACTCCCTGCCGGTGCTGGACCGGTACTATCTTGACCCGCTCTCGCGCCCGTACCAGTGGCGCGCCGCGGCCGCGCGGGTGAAGACGTTCGCCAGGCCCGGGGACTTCTTTGTGTACGCGGACGGGCCGGCGGAGCAGACCTTCACGTATTACTTCCGGGACGCGCATCCCTCCCTGAACCTGGATCCGGTCGAAGGTGGTCCCCTCGGGGACCGGCGGAGGGATCCCCTCGCCGCGGCGGAGGTGCGCCGCCTGGCGGAGCGCTTCCCGCGCGTATGGCTGGTGGTCAATGGCGCCCCGAACCCATCCGTGACCCGGCGCGTCCTTCCCGCGCTCGGCGTCGCGTTTCGGTCCGGCGGGTACCGCGACTTCAATGGAGTGGGGGTGTATCTGTTTGAAACGACAGCGCCCCCACCCCACTGAGGGCGGGGGCTCCCCTTCGCCGATGAGCCACGTACCGATGACCGCGCCGCATCCCGAGCCGGGCGCTGCGATGGCACGCCCGGGCCGCGCCTGGGCCCTTCCTCGCCCGGACTCCGGAGTGGTCCTGGGAGGGATCATCGTCCTTGCCGCGGTCCTCCGCTTTGCGGGGCTCGGGCACCACAGCCTCTGGTATGACGAAGCGTTTGTCATGTGGGTGGGGGGGCATCGCTGGCAGGACGTGCTGCCTCTGCTCGCGAGCCACGACTTCCACCCGCCGTTGTATTACTTGCTCATCAAGGCCTGGACCGGCGTCGCCGGGACGGGGGAGGCGGCGGTGCGGGCCCCCTCGGCGTGCCTGAGCGTCATCTGCGTGCCCCTGACCTATGCGCTCGCGCGCCGGGTGGCCTCGGAGCGGGTGAGCCTCCTCAGCGCTTTTCTGGTCGCCGTCTCACCGTTCCAGGTGATGGCCGGGCAGGAGGCCCGGATGTACCCGTTGCTGGCTGCGCTGACGCTGGGATCGACGCTGGCGCTCGCGGCCGGAGTGGAGCGGGGCGGGGCGCGTCGCTGGGCCGGGTACGCCGTGCTGGCGGTCCTGATGGTGTACACGCAGTACCTGGGGTTCCTCGTCCTCCTCGCCCACGGGGTGTGGGTGGCGGGCTGGGAGCGGCGGCACCTCGGGACGTGGCTGGCTGCGATGGGCGCGGCGGCGGTGCTCTATGCCCCCTGGATCCCCGCCGCCTGGCACCAGACGGGGGGTCAGTATGGCCGAGCCTGGCCGCAGCACGCGCTCTTCGGACCCGGCGCGCTGCTGGGGCTGTTCGCGTTCGGCGGGTCGCTCTTCGGCATGCCGAGCTACTTCCTGCCCGGCACCCTGCCGCCGATTGCGCAGGGCTTCCTGCTCCTGCCGTTTATCACGCTCCTGTGGCGGGGAGCGGTGCGGTTCGCGTCCGACCGGCGCGGCCTGGCGCTGATCGGGCTTCCGCCCGCCCTGATCATCGGAGTGATGCTGTTGGTCCTGGTGGGGCGCTTCGTGCTGTACGTGCACATGTTCTGGTTCTCGTTCCTGGTCCCATTTTACGCGATGTTCCTGTCCCGGGGGCTCGTGGATACAGCGGATCGGGCGCGCGGGCAGCGGGACCGCGCCCTCGCCTTCCTGACGGCGGGCCTCCTACTGTACAGCACGCCGGTGCTCGATCGTTATTATTTCGATCCCCATTTCCGGTTCTTCCAATGGCGGGCGGCGGCCGATCTCGTCAGGTCGCAGGTCAGACCCGGGGATTTCTTCATCTACGTAGGGGCCGCCGAGGTCCCCTTTGTGTACTACTTTCGGGAATCGTATCCCGCGGTCGTGATGGACGCAGTCGAAGCGCTCCACGATCCACGGGCCCATCCAGGGTTCACGAGCGTCCAGGCGCACCTCCTGGCCGCGCGGCACAGGCGAGTATGGCTGATTGCCACCAACGAATTCTACGCGCAAACGCGGAACAGGCTCCTCCCGGCCTTGGCCACGGCGTTTCGAGTCACGGGGTACCACGATTTCAACGGGGCGTGGGTGTATCTCTTTGAAAGCACATCGCCCCCACCTCACTGAGGTGGATCTCGCCATCACCGATGAATGACGCACCGATGAATGACGCACCGATGGCCGTGCCGCATCCCGAGCCGGGCGCTGTGTCAGCGCGCCCGGGCCGCTCTTGGGTCCTTCCTCAACTGGATTCGGCAATAGTTCTCGGCGGGATCATCGCCCTTGCCGCGGTCCTCCGCTTTGCGGGGCTCGGGCGCCACAGCCTCTGGTTTGACGAAGTGTTTGTCGTGTGGGTCGGGGCGCACCGCTGGCAGGACGTTCTTCCCCTGCTCTCGAGCCACGACTTCCACCCACCGTTGTACTACCTGCTGATCAAGGCCTGGACCGGCGTCGCCGGGACGGGGGAGGCGGCGGTGCGGGTCCCCTCGGCGTGCCTGAGCGTCATCTGCGTGCCCCTGACCTATGCGCTCGCGCGCCGGGTGGCCTCGGAGCCGGTGAGCCTCCTCAGCGCTTTTCTGGTCGCCGTCTCGCCGTTCCAGGTGATGGCGGGCCAGGAGGCCCGAATGTACCCGTTGCTGGAAGCGCTGACGCTGGGATCGACGCTGGCGCTCGCGGCCGGAGTGGAGCGGGGCGGGGCGCGTCGCTGGGCCGGGTACGCCGTGCTGGCGGTCCTGATGGTGTACACGCAGTACCTGGGGTTCCTCGTCCTCCTCGCCCACGGGGTGTGGGTGGCGGGCTGGGAGCGGCGGCACCTCGGGACGTGGCTGGGTGCGATGGGCGCGGCGGCGGTACTCTATGCCCCCTGGGTCCCCGCCCTCTCGCACCAGGCGGCGGCTCAGCATGAGCGGGTGTGGCCGCAGCACAGTTTGGCGTCCTTCGACCTCGGCGCGCTGCTGGGGCTGTTCGCGTTCGGCGGGTCGCTCCTCGGGATGCCCAGCTACCTCCTGCCCCGCACGCTGCCGTCCATGGTGCAGGACATCTTGCTCCTGGCCCGCACGCTGCCGCCGATGGAGCAGGGCATCCTCCTCCTGCCGTTTCTCGTGATCCTATGGCGGGGAGCGGCGTCTTTCGCGTCTGACCGGCGCGGCCTGGCGCTGATCGGGCTCCCGCCCGCCCTCGTCATCGGAGTGATGTTTGCGGTCGTATTGGGGGCTCCCGTGATGTATCCGCACGGGGTCTCGTTCCTGTGCCCATTCTACGCGATGTTCCTGGCCCGGGGGCTCGTGGATGTGGCGGACCGGATGCGCGGGCGGCGGGACCGCGTCCTCGCGTTCCTCACGGCGGGCCTCCTGCTGTACAGCGTGCCGGTGCTCGATCGCTATTATTTCGATCCGTCCTCCTGGCCCTTCCGGTGGCGGGCGGCGGCCGATCTCGTCAGATCGCAGGTCAGACCCGGGGATTTCATCATTTACGTAGAGGATGTGGCCGTGCTCCCCTTTGCCTACTACTTCCGGGAACCGCATCCCGCGACGGTGTTGCGGGCCGCCGAAGGGCTCCCCGGAGGAAACGCCCGCCCGGGGTTCACGCGGACCGAGGCGGAGGCCCTGGCCGCCCGGCACCGCCGCGTGTGGCTGATTGCCACCGTGACGTTCCACGCCCACACGCAGGACCGGCTGCTGCCGGCGTTGCGCAGTGCGTTTGAGGTCACCGGCTTTTACGATTTCACTGGGACGTGGGTGTATCTGCTCCAGGCGAATCCGGGCCGCGGGCCCGGCGTGGTCCGGCGCCCGCCGTCGCCGGCCGCAAACCGGTGAAGTGGCGCGCGCCGGGTGCGGCGCTGGCGGGCATCATCGCGGTCGCGGCCGTCCTCCGGTTTTCCCTGCTCGGCCAAAACAGCCTGTGGTTCGATGAAGCATGGATGGCGTGGATCGGGCAGCAGAGATGGCAGGACATCGTCCCCCTGCTCGCCGCGGGCGATGCCCACCCTCCGCTCTCCTACTTCTTGATGAAAGCCTGGATCGGGATCGCCGGCGACGGCGAATCCGCGCTGCGGTTCCTTTCGGCGTGCTGCAGTGTGCTGTCCGTCGCGTTGACCTACGCGCTGGCGCGCCGGGTCTCGACCGCGCCGGTCGGCCTCCTGAGCGCCTTCGTGGTCGGCGTCTCCCCCTTCGCCGTCATGGCCGGCCAGGATGCCAGGATGTATGCCCTGCTGGGGACGCTGGCCCTGGCCTCCACGCTGGCCCTCGTCGCATGCTGTGAGCGGGGAGGGGTGCTCCGCTGGGGAGGGTACGTCCTGCTCGCTGCGGCCACGATCTACACGCATTATTTCGGCGGACTCGTGATTCTGGCGCACGGGATCTGGGTGGCGTGGTATGAGCGCCCGCACCTCGCGCCATGGCTCCTGGCCATGGGCGGGGTCGCGTCCCTGTACCTTCCCTGGGCGCCTTCGCTGTGGCACCAGATCGCCAACGAGAACGGCTGGCCCTGGTACCGCCGGGGCGCCTTCGTCCTCCATCCCGGCGATCTCCTTGGGTTGATGGCCTTCGGCGGATCGCTCTTCGGGATGGGGAGCTACTTCTTCCCAGGCACGGTCGGACCGGCGGGGCAGGTGCTGATCCTCCTGCCGTTCCTTGTCACCCTGTGGCGGGGAGCCGCGTCGTGGATGTCCGACCGGCGGAGCCTGGCGCTGGTGGGGCTGCCCTTTGTCGTCACCGGGGTCGCAACGGCATCGGCCTCCTTCGCGCGGGTGCTCATCTTCTACCCGCGATGGTTCTCCTTTCTGCTGCCCTTCTATGCCGTGCTCCTCGCCCGGGGCCTGGAGGACATCGCCGGACGGTGGCAGGGGCGGCGGGGCGAGGCGCTCGCGCTGCTCACCGCCGGTCTTCTCGCCTTCGGTGTGCCGGTCCTCGATCGCTACTATTTCGATCCGGGCTTTCGGCCGTACCCATGGCGCGCAGCCGCTGATCTTGTGCGGCGGGAGGGGCGGCCGGGCGACTTCCTGTTGTTTGTGAATGGCTCGGCCGAGATCGCGTTTACCTACTACTTCCGTGAGCCGCATCCATCTCTGGCGCTGACGCCGGTCGAGGCCGCGCAGGGTGCGGACCGTG
>Ga0209804_1000238_pt1 | contig 47527 bp, 37 predicted proteins | sample GraSoiAngelo_139_FD_185896 | JGI IMG/M metagenome (GOLD analysis project Ga0209804, IMG submission 185896) | Grasslands soil microbial communities from the Angelo Coastal Reserve, California, USA - 14_0929_12_20cm (SPAdes) (version 2) | ecosystem: Environmental > Terrestrial > Soil > Grasslands ... | reverse complement strand
TGGTCGGGGAGAGAGGATTTGAACCTCCGACCCCCTGGTCCCGAACCAGGTGCTCTACCAGGCTGAGCCACTCCCCGACTTGTGAAGTCCCGTGTTGCGTTTAGCTTACGCTGCCCCACAACGCCGAATCGGTAAATTTTCCAGCGTGTCCCGAAACTAGGTGCTCTACCAGGCTGAGCCACCTCCCGGCTTCTAATAGTTCCGTGTCGCATTTAGTTTACGCTGCACCTGCCTTTGCCGCAACCAGCCCGTTTCGGGTTCATTGGGACTAAGGTGCAATGTTTCTGCCCCTTTCCCTCCTCAAAAACTGCGTGTCCAAAGTGGAATGAAGAATGTGCAAACCGCGCATTGCGGGCCACGTCATTGCGGGCTGTTCCAATAAGACTTCGCCATGATCTCGTCGCTCCCGCACCTCATCGGCTGGATGATCAGCGACAAGTTCACAGTCGTGCACTTCGCCCGGCTCTGCACATGTAGCTTCCCCAGGGGTCTGGTGCTGCGGTCTACGGAGACATCAAGCCATTTTGGCCTCACTTGAACAGAGCGCTGCCTTCGACTCATCGTTCCCTGATCAACTTTGAAACAGTCCGGCCTATTCGCTCCGTAGGGCATTGAGGGGATCTACGGTCGTAGCTCGGCGTACTGGAAGATAGCCAACATTGCCACGCAAAGCACAATGGCTGAAATGCCAGCAAGAGTAGGCGGATTCGCGGGGCTCACGTTGTAAAGCAGGCCAGCCACAGTCCGCGCAAGGAACACGGTAGCTGCGAAACCTAGACCAAGTCCCATGAGAACGGTCCTAAGCGCGTCAACGAGGATCATCTGAAACACGCTTTCCCGAGTTGCTCCGAGTGCCATCCGAACTCCGATCTCCCTCGTTCGAAAGGCGACTGATTGCGTCAGCACTCCATAGATTCCCAGGGCTGTAAGCATCAATGCGAGGGGGGCAAAGGCGCTGAGCAGAATTGTGCGGAACCGCGGCTGAGACTGAAGTTCGGAAAGCCGCTCATCCATCGTCTTCATATTGGCAAGTGTCACCTCGTTGTCGAGGCCCCACAGCTTTTCCCGGAGCGGATTCATCAGAGCGTTGGGGTCGCCATTCGTCGGGACGAAGAGCGACATCGAAGCCGACGACTGTTGAGCAAACGGACGTACACCGTTGGTTCGACTACGTAACCCATTTCCTGGAACACCGTCGTGGTTTTCACGTTTCCAACAACGCCAACGATTGTGAGCCAGGGCTTGGGATCGTCGGGCGGCTCCGTTTTGATCTGGTGGCCGATGGAGTCCTGATTTGGGAAGTACTGATCTGCCAAGGCCTGATTAATGATCGCTACCGGTTCCGTATTTCCCCGATCGCGTGTGTCGAATTCCCTCCCGCGCAGAAGCGGAATTTCCATTACTTGCCGGAAATTCTGGTCTACCGTTTTGCTGGCTACGTTGTGCGCAGCGCTCTCGCGAGAGAATGTTTTGCCCTCGATGGCCAAGGCGTTGCTACCTGTGGGAGAAAAGCTCGAGGCGAACGGTGCTTATTGTCGGTGAGGTCGGCCTATCCGTCATCCTGTCGGCTGGCGCGGGACTGCTCGTTCAAAGTCTCGCCCGGCTTGCGGCAACGCCGCTCGGCTTTCGCACCGATCATCTGCTTACCGCGTCAGTTCACTTGCCGAACAAAAGATACAGCAGTTCCGACGAGAAGGTTCAATTCTTCCATCGCCTTGCGGAACAGATCGATTCCATATCTGGTGTACGAGGCGTATCGCTTGGCCGTTTGGGAAGTCCGGCAGGACATGGACGCGGGAGAGGATTTGGCGCGCCCGATGATACTGCCGCTGCAGGTCGTTTTGGGTGACAGCGACGTACACCATGGTCATACGAATATCGTGATGCCCGAGTAATTCTTTGAGAACGGGAAGGCTAATCCCGGCGCGGAGCATTTCCGTGGCAAAAAGTGTGACGACGAAGCTGATGTGGGCGAAGGCAGCGGAGCAGGCAGTGCGCTGGGCTGCCTGGGCGAGCGCTTTCGACAATCGCGGATAAGAACCCTGGCGACCATCCGGCTCCCGGAGCAGCCAGTCGCAGGAGTTGGGCGACGGGGCGAGTGGCGCAGTCCCCCGTAACAGCAAAATGCGAGCGACGATCTGGCGGATGTGTTCATCGGCGGGCACCCAGCGTTCGCTGTGGAGTTTGCCCAAGGGGACATGCACCGCCCACTGGTCGTTGTGCTCGGGGTGGGGACTCAGATGACGGAGGCAATCGGTGCGCAAGCGAGACACTCGCCGATGCGCATTCCGGTAGCGCGGAGCAACCGCAGGGCATTGCAGTGCAAGTTGCAGGCTTCCAATGCTGCGGGAGATTTCTTCGCAAGCACGCTCTATTTGAATTGATGAGAGAGACCAGGCAACTTCGCCATCAGCAGCGGCTGACTCGATCATATCTTCAGTCCGCCAGTGGGCGGCGAGGCAGGAAGATGATTTGACCGTACTCGTTTGAGACTACGTCCTTCGATATATTCGAGCACCTCTCTGCCGGATGAATCTATTCCAAGCGGCTTGGGCTGCCAGATCGAATCCTTCAGCCCGGAGTCCTTTGAGTAGTTGCTGCACGGAAGGAGTCCACTGCCCTGCGGGACGGCGCACTGTATTGCCAATACGAATAAGCTTTCGATCTTGCAGGGCTGCGTCTGAGATTCTTGAACCCTTTTCCCTCGCCTAGCTCCCTACGCATGATCGGCTCAATTCGCAACCCAGCACTCGAGAGGGCTACGCCGAATGGTGTCTTTCCATCTGCCGTGCCACCAGTACTCAGCAACGCGAGCCGATGCTTGCTCCCAATCGACCGGGGGGCTTTTGTGCTGCATGGGGGAAAATCCAAAATCGCGTCCTCGACCACGATACGGCCACCATGTTCGCGGAAATACCGCAAACCAGCTTCGCATTCCATTCTCATCGAGACCTCATCGCACTTTTCATTCTCGGCGAATGTCGCCGCTCTGCGCTGGAGATAATTATCACGGCCTTTCTGCCACTTGAAGTGATACACAGGCAAAGGCGGCATTGCTCCCGGCCCAGTTCGGAGCCCAGGTGCCCAATGGTTCCCTGAGCCCAATTGAACGGTTGAGCGTGCAACCATTACTTTACGTGGATCGCCCCCGAGTACTCAGTGTGTAAAAAACCGTCCAGCGGGAAAGTTCTGTCAAGGCCAAAACGTAGCTTCCCAATCCGATAGAATTCAGGTTCTGGAGACTCTATCAACTAGGAGACCTCCCACGGTAGATTCTCCGACTACCTCAGCTTGTTCAATAGAGACCCTTAGAGATGTGGGATAACAATGGAATTCGTCTACGTCCGCCAATGAACCCCTCGGCATGTAGGAGACAAATGAACACACTTGTTCGCAGTTGGCAGGCTGTCCTACTAATTCTTTTCCTCTTTGCCTTTTCAATGATTGTTGTCGCGACCGCGGCTTCGAGCAACGTCGATTCGCGCCAACGCCGGATCAGATTCAATGACGGCTGGCTTTTTCTCAATGCTGCCGCTGATGGCGCCGAAAGACCTAATTTCGACGACTCGCAATGGCGCGAGGTACGGCTGCCTCACGACTGGGCGATTGAAGGTTCGTTCGATCCGAAGCTAAATCCACATACCGGGGCGCTTCCCATTTCGGGTACAGGCTGGTATCGGAAGACGTTCACCGTCTCGAATGACCTGAGGGGCCGTTTCTTCACCATCGAATTCGATGGCGCGATGGCGAACGCGCACGTCTGGATCAACGGCGACGAGCTCGGTGGACGTCCCTACGGATACAGCTCATTCGCCTTCGATTTGACTCCGCACCTTCGCTTCGACGGACAAAAGAACGTTCTCGCCGTCCGGCTGACGCCTGAGGACCATTCATCGCGTTGGTATCCCGGAGCGGGTATCTACCGCAATGTTTGGCTCACGATCACCGGACCTGTGCATGTAGCGCACTGGGGCACGTACGTAACGACCTCCGATGCGGCAAACGGAAGTGCGGCCGTTACGGTGAAGACGAGCATTCAGAATGAACTTGGAGAAGCTGCCAGCATAAAACTTCAGACCTCGATTTTGGATGCGAGTGGACGCCGAGTCGCTCTGACCGAGACCCCGGGTTCTGTTGCCCCCGCCAACTCGAACACCCTCCATACGACTCTGGCGATCGCCAAGCCGCAGAGGTGGGGCGTTGGCCACCCTTATCTTTACACGCTGGTAAGCGAAGTGATCGGCCAAGACGGGGTCCTGGATCGATATCTGACTCCATTCGGCGTTCGCGCAATCAAATTCGACAAAGAAAAAGGCTTCCTGCTGAACGGAAGAGCGATGAAGCTGCACGGCGTGTGCCTTCACCACGACCTCGGCACACTTGGGGCCGCCGTCGACCGGCGTGCCACAGAGCGACAGCTCCAGATCATGAAGGCTGCAGGCGTGAATGCTGTGCGGACTAGTCACAACCCGCCGTCGCCTGAGCTCCTGGAGTACGCCGACCGGCTGGGCCTTGTCGTCATGGATGAGGCATTTGATATGTGGCGCATTCCCAAAGTTCCGAACGGGTACAGCAAGTACTACGACGAATGGTCGGAACGTGACCTTCGCGACATGGTGCGACGCGATCGTAATCACCCCAGCATCATCATGTGGAGCATCGGCAACGAAATTCCCGAACAGGCACAAGCGGATGGTTGGAAGGAAGCTCGCCGGTTGACGGCCCTTTTTCACGAGGAAGATCCAACACGGCCCACGACTTCTGCGTTCAATCAGTGGCAGGATGCGATTCGCAACAAGCTCACCGACGAGGTCGATCTTCCCGGGTTTAACTACCAGCCAATGCACTACGGCGAGATCATGAAGGAACATCCGAACTGGATCATTTTCGGATCGGAAACAGCATCATGCGTCAGCTCGCGCGGCACGTATCATCTTCCGCTGGAGAAGTATCAGAAGCATCCTTCACACGAGATCAGCAGCTACGACATCATCGCGCCGCATTGGGCCTATTGCCCCGATGTGGAATTCACCTACCAGGACATGTATCCCAATGTGCTCGGTGAGTTCGTCTGGACTGGCTTTGATTACATCGGCGAGCCCACACCGTACTTTGACCGGGGCGCCACGGAAGCAGACTGGCCGGCGCGCAGTTCCTATTTTGGGATGGTCGATCTTGCCGGATTCCCCAAAGACCGCTACTACTTATATCAAAGCGTCTGGTCGACAAAGCCGATGGCGCACCTCCTGCCGCATTGGAATTGGGAAGGACGCGAGGGCCAGAACATTCCTGTAATGGTGTACACGAACCAGGATGAAGTCGAGCTATTTCTAAACGGGAAGCCGCTAGGCCGCAAGAAGCGCTTCTCCGATCCGATAGAGATTCCTGTCGGGCAGAACGTGAGCCCTGACGGCAAGTTCGAGACCAAATATCGCCTAATGTGGCAGGTAGCATTCCAACCAGGCACCCTCAAAGCAATCGCTTACCATAATGGGAAACAGTCCGTTGTTGATGAGGTGAAAACCGCCGGCGCTCCGGCAAAGATCAAGCTGATTCCAGACCGTAACGTGATCCAGGCCGATGGGGACGATCTATCGTTTGTCACCGTGCGCATTGAGGACACGGATGGAAACCTTTGCCCATTAGCCAGCAACCTGGTACATTTCGATGTCACCGGCCCCGGCGCCATCGCAGGAGTGGATAACGGCAATGCCGCCACGACCGAGCCGTTCCACGCGGATCATCGTCAGGCATTCAACGGACTGGCGCTGTTGCTTGTTCGTTCGCGCTCCAGGCAGCCAGGGCAGATTCACGTTGTGGCCAGCTCCGAAAATCTGATTGAGGGAAAAGCAGAGATCACGACCCAACTGGCTGCTAAGAGTAAAGGACCGCAGAACCACCTGCCGTAGCGGTTGGCCGGTGCTGCTATCGGGGTGCACGGATTCGGCGTGACCGGATTCTCTCGACACCGCCCAAAGCGTGGAGGCAAGTTAGCAGGGGTCGACTTGGCATCTTCGTATGCTTTATCGCCTACGGCGCGCGAGCTGGCCGTCAACCTCGGCCCGAGTCTGCCGCCCAAGCTGCACACAGTCCCAACCGCGTGGCGACAGACGGACCCGCTTTGCACGCTCGTCTTTTGCGGACGTCGCTTGCACAACTCCAAGACGAATCAACTCCGCAATCATCTTTGACGCTGCCTGTTGCGTGACGTTCACACGTTTTGCCACTTCCGTGAGGGCCGGGCCTCGCGATGGGGTCCGGCTACTCGATCCTGCCGGCACCCCTCGTGCCCGCAGTAGAACGCCAGCCTCGCAGAGTCGCCTCGATGAGAATCATTTCCGAAGTAGCACACGGTCAAATTTGTCAGAGTTGTTAACGCTTGGGCGCGACACACTTGCTCAGCAACGAGCGTCTTGTTACAAGCACGCCCTGCTTATCTGGCCGTCTGTCCCTTTGTTAAGCTTCACCCTCGGCACCAGTCCCAGGGGTTCTCCCAAGAATGCGTAGGCGACGGGCAGTGGCGCAATCGCGAGGACCGGACGCACATATCGCAGAGCGCCAGCCCACTTGTGCGTGTCGGCCCAAAAACCGAAAGCACCCATCAGGACTCCTACGAGGAGCGCACCCCACTCGCTACCCGCACCGAACGGTGCCGCACCACGCCGCCCCTCGTCTGACTTACGCGGCACGAGCACGGGGAGCAAGAAACGCATCGGAGCGAAGACCACCAGCGCCCCAAGCACAACAGTGAGGATGTGGACTGTTGTCGAGCTGTTGTCGCTTGGCCACTCCGGACAAAACACGAGGAGCAGTATGGCGAGTGCAGGCGCCAATGCCGCCAGCTTCCAACGCGTGGGGCCGACCCGCGGCAGAGTTCGTTGCGCGGTGAGGGTCAGCAACTGCCCGGCAAACGCAACGGCTGCGAAAATCCCGAGCCATGTGAGCAATTTATTGTGCGACCTAGCACTGATCCACATCAATGGATGCCTTGCCAAAGCGACGGAATCCGCCACGAGCGTGATGAGGACGGCGAGAACAACTGCTTGGTGCGATCTGATTACGTGAAGACGTTGCGCTGCGGAGGCGAGACCTTTCCGGTACGGGCGAAACACTCGCACCATGGAGATCAGCGGGACCAAAATTACGATGGTGAACGCGAACACCCCCACCGCGTCGCACGGATTCTGCTGCAAAGGAGTCATCCTGTGGCGGGCTAAGTTGTGCTTGGCGAATACGAGCACGGCGGCAAGTCCGAACACGACGACAGCATCGCGTTTGAACCGTATTGGCATCAGGAATCCTATTCGCGATAAATCCGGAAGTATAATGCTCCTCACGCCGTATGAAGCATCTCCTCACCTTGGCCTTACTTTTAGCAAGTCTTTTTGCGTACTCTCAGACAATAAATCAAGCAGATGGCGAGATTGGCGGGAACGTCATGATCAGAGTGGAAACCCGGTACCCGGCGCCACTGTGTACGTAGTACTGCAGGGCATCTCGTTGGACGGGATGACGCGCCGGTCAGTTAAGAAGGACAACAACGGGACGGTCGACTTTCGCGGGGGCTTTCGGTTAGGCGCATACCAGCTCTATTCGCGAAAAGATGCCGATGGCTATCCTGACTGTTCGGACAGCTTTTATGCACAGTCGGGCTGGGAGTTTCCTAACTTAAGGCAGATCTCACGGAAGATCATCCTTCAGCAACAATCACAGTTACGATGGGCGAAAAAGCTGTAGTGCTGGTAGGGCGAGCTGTCGATGCTAGAACGCGGGCTCCGGTAAAAGCGAAGCTAGTCTTCTGGGACGAAGATGGAAACGATCATTCCGTATTCGTTGAATGGCAGGGATTTTGTTCGCGTATAATTTTTTCTCGTGTTTCACATGTACGTGAGGGGACGATCAATCTCTGGAATTGAGCGCCCTTTGGTGCGAAACTGCGCCCAATCAAACACCAAATAGAGCGGGAGTCTACATCTGATGGATGGCGAGTGTGAAACTTCGTTTTGCGGCTGCACTCGAATGCATGCACGCACCCGCGGACTCAGACTGTTTGGGCCTAAATTTTGGGACTAACCAGAGTGGGTTTTGACGTGGATTTTTAGGTTAAGCGACGCCGAATCAGTGAGTTTCCACCGTGTCGCGAACCAGGTGCTCTACCAGGCTGAGCCACTCCCTGACGGTGAAAAGACAGCGCACCTTGCCACTCTGCAGCAACCAGGCGCACAAAGGGACTATAGCATCGTGCCGCCAAGCTCCTTGCCGTAATGCGAGGTCTGCCATCGTCGCAATTCGACAGCTTCGCTGTTTCCGATAGAATGATCTTCTTTCCCTTTCCGTCACCATGTTAGCTTGCACTGCGGCCGTACTGTACACGCCACTGGAGCGAATTGATCGACCTCTGGTTCTAGTCGATGACGGCGTGATCGCCGAGGTGACTTCCCGCACTCGACGCCCGGTTCCTTCGAGGGCGCGGGTGGTGGATTTTGGCGATTCTGTCTTGGCACCTGGGTTCATCGACATCCATATTCATGGTGGAGCCGGGCACGATGTGATGGAATCCGATCCCGGAGCGCTGCCCGGCGTCGAAGCGCTCCTGCTCAAGCATGGTGTAACCAGCTATTTTCCAACTACCGTCACCGCTCCTCTCGACGCCACATTGGGCGCCTTGGACCGCCTCGCCGTGGCGATCGAAGCCAGAGTCAATGGAAACGGCCGCCGCGCGCGGCCGCTCGGCATTCATCTTGAGGGCCCTTTCATCAGCCACGCGCGCCGCGGAGTCCATCCTCCGGAATACCTGCTGAAGCCGACCCTCCCTATGTTCGAACGTTTCTGGCAGGCGTCTCGTGGGCACATCAAAGTGATGACCATCGCTCCCGAAGTAGAAGGTGCTCAGGAGATTATTAAGGAGGCGACCAAGCGGGGAGTATGTGTCAGCCTCGGACATTCCGACGCTGACTTGGGCGCCGCTCGTTCGGCGATGGCGGCGGGAGCGCGTCATGCGACTCACACTTTTAATGCAATGCGCCCCCTCAGCCATCGCGACCCCGGCATTCTTGGCCTGGTGTTGGCCAATGCCAATATGACCGCCGACATCATCGCCGACGGTATCCATGTCGATCCGGCGGTAGTAGAGCTTTTCGTCAAGTTGAAGGGCCCCGAGCGGGCGGTCCTGATAACGGATGCTACCTCCGCAACCGGCATGCCCGACGGGCATTATCGTCTTGGTGCTTTCGAGCTCGAAGTGCGGAACGGCAGGTGTATTCTGGGCGACAAGCTGGCGGGCAGCGTTCTGACCATGGATCGCGCGGTGCGCAACATCATGAAATTTGCCAATCTGGATCTGCAACAGGCTTTGCGGACCGCCACTTTGAATCCCGCGAGTGTTGTGGGGATCTCCGGGCGACACGGGGTTCTGGCTTCAGGTGCTGACGCTGATTTCGTGGTGTTGAATCGGCAACATGAAGTCATCCAGACAATTGTGCGTGGGGGGTACCTATATCGAAAAACGAGAGAACCAGAATGAGTAGTGAGCGCCAGTTCCGCCATCACATGATCAAGGAGATCTTCGAGCAGCCTCGCGGCTTGCGCGACACGATTGCTCCTCGTGTGTCCCTTGCCGACGGACTGGTCCGGTTGGAGGACGTTCATCTTAGCGTCGACGACTTGCGTGGGTTGCACCGTATCAATATCGTTGCTTCGGGAACCAGCCGCCATGCTGGCATGGCCGGGCAGTTCATGATCCAGGAATTGAGCGGCGTTCCCGTCGACGTGGACTATGCCAGCGAGTTCGAATACCGCAATCCCCTGACCGGTCCCGGCGAATTGGCTATTCTCATCACGCAGTCGGGTGAGACTGCCGACACTACTGGCGCTTTGCGCGAGGCCAAGGCCAAGGGCGCGCGCACCATTGCCATCTCCAACGTGATCGGGTCCACGATAGCCCGCGAGGCGGACGGCGTTATCTATACTCTGGCGGGGCCGGAGATCAGCATTGCCTCCACCAAGGCCTTCACCGCACAGATGGCTGTCTTATATCTGTTCGCGCTTTATCTCGCCCATGCTCGTGGCTGCTTGAATCAAGAGCAAATACGCCAACACATTCGCGAGCTTCTCGATCTTCCCGCCCAGACCGAGCGGGTGCTGGAAGGAGCGAAGCAGTGTGAAGCTCTCGCGAACAAACACCACAAGATCGAGGACTTTCTCTTCTTAGGACGCGCGGTGCACTATCCGGTAGCGATGGATGGTGCGTTAAAGCTGAAGGAAGTGTCGTACGTTCATGCCGAGGGCTATCCCACGGGAGAGACAAAACACGGCCCGAATGCGCTAATTGACGAGAACCTGCCGGTCGTGACTCTTGCCACCTGCGATCGCAGCGATCCCGGTTCCCTGCTGCGCTATGGAAAGACGGTGGCCAACATACGAGGATTCAAGAAGCAGGGCGGCAAAATTATTGCGATTGCGTCTGAAGGCGACGGCGAGGTGTCCAGCCTCGCGGACCACACCATTTTTGTGCCCGCCGCTCCGGAATTGCTGGCTCCAATTCTGGAGATCGTGCCTTTGCAATTGTTCGCTTACTACATGGCGGTACACCGCGGGCTGGATGTGGATCGGCCGAGAAATCTGACTAAGTCGGTGACAGTGGAATAGAAGTAAAGAGGTGAGCTAGTTCGGCTTGCGAACTTTCCCCTCCGGCAGATACCGCATCATGGCGGCATCTGTAGCCTGCTTGATCCTGTCAAAGAGGCTTAGTTCAGGAGTGGGCGACTTGTCCCCAGACGGACTTTGGCGCAGAGTCCGCCGCAGCTTTTCGTCCATCTCCAATTCGCTGGTAACGATCTGCATGTAGAACCAGAGGAAGTGCCGCATCTGGTCGAGCGCGGACTTCAGAGTTTGAATCGATTCCATCTCACTTAGCTGACTGAGCGATTCCATTAACTCCGGATCGGCCGGGGCCTGCATTGCGGCGCAGTTCAGTTCCCGTTGGATGGCACGCAGATCCTCGGTGACTCGCAGGATTCGCAGATCAATCTCGTCCATGTAGTCGTTCGCGTTCATCGTGCGTGCGATTCTGACATCTGAACATCTCACTCGCAAGAGCGAGCGAACAGATGTCCGCTGTGCATGAGCTTTGGTAATTCTCAGTTACCTTGGTGTGAAAGGTGCGTCCCACGCGAGTTTTCACACGGAATTGGAGCCGGCTGACGCAATGCCGGCAGTGCCGCCACGGATCTCGGGCTCCCCACACACGCACTCCTGAACACGGACTTTCGAGCGCAGCGACGAGCGCGCGAATCATCTGATCAAGCTTCACCGGTCCGAAACGCCGAGCGCCCTCTCGCGTTGACGATATGCTTTCAAGCAGCCAATACATAGGGATCAACGCGTACGGCCAGAAATATCCTGGCCCAAGAACGTACTAAGGTCGCAAGATCGAAGCGCTCAGGCCACAGTCCCAGATGATGCTTTTCACACTCAGCTCTGACCCGAACATAAGCCTTCATGACCGGCGCGAGCTGCGCCACGCTGACGTGAACGAAATGCTCGATTCTGGCGTGCACAGCGGCTGACACTGCTTCACGCGCCGCTACTAAGTCGACAGCTCGAAAGTCGGCTGCCTTGGACGGGTTGGGATGAGAGACACCAACGATTGTATGAAGGTACCAGCAGGCGCAATCTGGTCTTGGTACGAATTTCTGTCGAGCGGATTGCCAGAGATGCTGGTGCAACCCTTCGGAAGTTTCGACTCACACCCAGGGCGCACCAGGGCTCGAACCTGATGACCTGGCTCCAGTAACTGCGGAATCAATCGCCGACCCCATGTAGCCGGTGCCGCCTGCCATGAAGATTCTGTGCGGGTTCAGCAAAATGTCTTCCGCTACCTTTGTGTATAGTCCACCGATATCTCTGCCCCTTCCACCGGATTGGGAATCGTCGCAACCACTTGCTCCATTGCTGGCTCGTAGCTCCAGCCGGTAAGTGCAGTACCGGCGGTCAAAACCTGCTTGGGCTGTCTTGCGATCCCGAAGATTTCCAGCTTCACTTGATTCCACCAGGGAGAAAACGATCCCTGGGCCGGCGAAATCTTCACGCGAACCGAATCGGGCGATGCATCACAGGTATAGTTCACGCGCAAGTACTCGCCTTTCTGATAGGCGAAACTGATGCCGTCGTCCAGGTAGAGCGAGCCACGACAGTCTTCTCCGGGATAGACCTGCAGCGTCAATGGGCCATCGGGCTTTTGTGCCGTGTACTGCACCAATGGCTGCTGCGCAAGGATGGCGCCTCCACGAACATAGACCGGAAGCACATCAAGCAGAGGTTCTAAGCGGATGTCGGTTCCGCCTTGCAGCTTCTGCCCAGTCCAGAAGTCGTACCAGGTACCGTGCGGCAACTCGACTTGCAGCGGATCCAACATCTCCACGACTTTCGGAGCAATCAATAGATCTGGCCCGAACAGGTACTCAGGGAGAAAACCGCTATCCACCTCTTCGTAGAATCTCTCGTCGTTCGGATACTCAAGAAATAACGGCCGTTCGAGCGGCAACCCGGTCCGCGTGGTCTCTTCCACGCCGGTGTAAATGTAAGGCAGAAGCCGGTAGCGCAGTTCAATGTAACGACGGCGAATCGCTTCCTGCTCCGGACCATGCACCCAGGGCTCCTGGTCGGCGGTTCCCTTCGCGGTGTGATCGCGAAAAATTGGCGTGAAGGTTCCAACTTCGATCCAGCGCGTGAGCAGATCTGGCGTTGGCGTTCCAGCGAAACCGCCGATATCAGCGCCCACCAACGGGTAACCCGACAGGCCAAGATTCTCCAAATTGGGCGTCATCATGCGCAGGTGATTCCATGAACTGGTGTTGTCGCCGGTCCATGATGCGGCATAACGTTGTGCGCCCGCATAGGCCGCGCGCGTCAAAACAAAGGGCCGCTCATTGGGACGTAGACGCAGCAGCCCTTCGTAGGTGGCGCGAGCGTTTTGCATGCCGTAGACATTGTGGATGGCGCGATGACTCTCAGTTCCACCCCAGTCCACACGATGAACGACGTCCAGCGGCATAGTCTTATCGGGCCGCAAGAAAACAGACGGTTCATTCATGTCGTTCCAGAAACCGGCCACGCCCACATCGACAAAATCCTTGTAGAGAGTGCCCCACCAGCGCCGAACTCTTTCCAGCGTGAAGTCTGGGAAAACGCTGTCGCCGGGCCACACCTTTCCCACGTAGACTGAGCCATCCGGATTCTTGACGAAATTGTCGCCGGCAATTCCTTCATCATAGGGCTTGTAGCCAGCTTGCTTCTTGATGTGTAAATCCGTGATGAGAATAACCTTGAAACCTTCCTTGCCGAGGTCGCGAATCATACCCTCAAAGTTCGGGAATTTCTGGCGATCCACTGTGAAAGGAGCGTTGCCCAGCTGGTAATCGATATCCAGGTAAATCACATCGCAGGGAATCTTGTGCTCGCGGAAGATGCGGGCAATCTCGCGAACCCGCGCTTCCGGATAGTAGCTGTAGCGGGATTGCTGAAATCCCAGCGCCCACAGCGGCGGCAACGGACTACGCCCAACCAGTGTGGTGTAGGACTGCAGCACCTTCTTAGGATCGGGACCAAAGAAGAAGTAATAGTTCAGTTCGCCGCCTTCCGCCCCAAACGAGTATACATTGCGATCCGCCCGTCCCAGGTCGAAGCTGCTGCGATAGGTATTGTCGAGAAAAACGCCATAAGACACGCCATGGCGTAGCGCGAGAAAGAATGGAATGTCTTTATAAAGAGGATCGGTAGACTCCTGCCATCCATAAGCGTCGGTATTCCACATGCTGTAGGCCTGGCCGCGATGATCAACCGATCCGGGCTTATCACCCAAGCCGTAATAATGTTCGTCTTCGGGCATCACCTTCCAGACTCGGAAAGAGCTCCCACTGAATGCCATCGGACGCGCGTCAGCCAACAGAACCTTTCCTTTGGTGTCCAGGAACACGATCTGAAGCGGCGATTTCTGCACGCGCACTCGCCCCGTGCTGGTCGCGAATTCCACTGCACTTGACGAGTCGGAGACCTGTAGGTTGGGCACAGACTGAGCTGCTTCTGGCACAACTGCCCAGGAATGATCAGCCGGGAAAGTCCCCTCTGTTGCCACCCGGACTCGCACGGTCGAGTGGTTGATTGCAACCACGCGCACTGCCGACGTTCCTGCCTTCAACTCAACGCCATTGGGTAGCTTTTGAACTCTCGTGACCGCCGCGAGCGGCTGCCACGATGCTTCGGCAACCTGCGCCGACGTACCAAGAGGGAAAAAAATGGCAAGAACAACCAATATGCCAGCAATCCGTTTCATCTCAATTCCTGTAATACTGAATTGCACGCCGAGTAGAGGCTTCATTCTATAATTTCGGGTCCGCCCGGGAGGTCCCCAGGCGAATTTGCTTCTGGTGGTCGGTCGGGGCAACCGGACTCGTCGGCAAGAAAGGTTGCGCTGTGGCCACGCAAGAACGGGGCAGCGGTACTCGCGCTGGTTCGCGGCGGTGCCCAATCGCGGAGAAGCAAAAGCGCTTCTCGATGCCGGATCCGAGGTGGTGGATGGAGATCTGACCCAACCGGAAACTCTGGCCCCGCCCCTGCGCCGGAAGTCACACGATCGTGTGTACCGCCACCTCGATGCCGCAGGGGTAGGATGACGGATTGAGGCGGGTCGATCACGACGGCGTGCTGAGCCTGATCGATGCTGCCGAGCAGGAGTCAAGAAACTCGTGTACGTGTCTTAATTCAGGAAATATTAAGTTTGACTCTCCCCTGGAGACCGCGGAGAGGGACTGCGAGCGGCGCCTCCTGGCCAGCCAGATGCAAGCGATAATTCTCTGTCCAACGTGGCTTTATGGAAGTGCGGCTTAGCACAATATTGGGCTTTGATCCGGCCAATGCGACGGCGCGAATCTATGGTTCAGGAGAAGCGCCTGCCAGCTACATCTCCGCCTTTGATGTCGCCGATTCTGCCGTGGCTACAGGGTTAGGGAGCGACACCGGCAACCAGGTTGTCGAACTCGGGGGGCCGAGCCGGTTTCGCAGCTGCAAGCGGTTTGCATCTTCGAAAACGAGCTCCACAGGAAATTTACTCTGCAGCATGTCTCGGTGGAAGCTTTGCAGGAGCAGCATCGCTCGGCGAACCTTTGCAGAAGACCGTTGGCACGCTGCTGTTGGGATACGTCGCCGGCGATGTCATCCCCACGGGCCGGGATAACGCGACGCGTTATAGGGTGCGCCTGCATTCGGTAGACGACTATGCAGCTCAGTCTGCTGCTAAGCATTGACCTTATTTCCGCACCTGCGGCCTTCTCTTTGTGAACAATCTCCTCATCTGTTACAAGCATCTCTGTGACTGAAGCGAACTCAACTGCCCTGGTGCGGGCCATCGGACGCTGGAGCATGGTGGCGCTGGTGGTGAACTCCATCATCGGCAGCGGAATTTTCGGCCTGCCCTCCCAGCTCGCCGGACTAGTCGGACAATACAGCCCATTGGCCGTGTTGTTGGCGGGTGCGGTGATTGGCGTCATCATGTGCTGCTTTGCTGAGGTGGCTTCTTATTTCACCGAAGCAGGAGGTCCGTATCTTTACGCGCGCGCCGCTTTCGGCCGCCTGATGGGTATCGAGATGGGGTGGATGCTCTGGCTCTCCCAGTTAAGCGCGCCCGCGGCTAACGCGAATCTTTTCGTTATTTATCTCGCAGAATTCTGGCCTTGCGCCAATGATCCCCTTCCGCGTTTCCTGATACTCGCGATTCTTGTGGGTATACTGGCTATCATCAATTACCGCGGCGTACGCAGCGGCACGCAGGTCAGTAACTTCTTCACCATCGCGAAGCTGTTGCCGATCGGCATCGTCATTATCGCGGGTGCGGTCTACATGTTCACCGGACATCGCGTGGCAGGCGCGGCGGGAACCCCGGGCGGTGCTGGAGCCTGGCTAAAAACAATTTTGCTGCTGGTCTTTGCCTACGGCGGTTTTGAAAGCGCACTCACGCCTATGAGCGAAGCGACAAATCCTCAGCGCGACGCGGCTTTTGGTCTACTCGCAGCCCTGGTGATCTGCACCCTGGTCTACACCTTGATTCAGTGGGTCTCGGTCGCTGTGCTCTCTAATGCCGGCAACACGCAACGCCCGCTGGCTGACGTCGCTCGGCTTGCGCTTGGCGAGAAGGGAGCTGTCCTCGTAACCATTGGCGCGCTGATTTCGTTCTATGGGTATCTCAGCGCAAAAATTGTCGGTGTTCCTCGCGTGACCTATGCCCTCGCCGAACGAGGAGACTTTCCAAAAATATTTGCTGCAGTCCACTCCCGGTACCGCACTCCCTATTTCTCAATCCTGGTCTTTGCCTTGCTGACCTGGTTGCTGGCTCTCTTGGGAAGCTTCGCGTGGAACCTGACACTCTCGGCGGTAGCGCGGCTCGTCTACTACGGCGTCGGATGCGCAGCCCTCCCGGTGCTTCGCAGACAGCGGCCCCGGTTAGCCCTGTTTCACCTGCCCGGTGGTCAACTCCTTTCAGGAGCCGGCGTTGTCCTTTGCGGGGTGCTGTTAACACAGGTGGACTTCAGAAAATCCCTCATCCTCATTGCTACTGTGGTGCTTGCCTTCCTCAACTGGCTGTTCGTGCGACGTAAACCAGCCGCATAGCGAGTCAGTCAAGCCGCGAAGCAGCGCAAGAATGAAGCCCAGGGGGTAAGCCGTAGTTATCGGCGGGAACCGGATTAGCCCCCGGAGGATCGAAATAATAGCTACAACACAGACTCCGTAATGAAACACCGGATGTCTCACGCACACACGTCAACGTTCGGAAAAGCAGGAAGCTGAGCGAGCCCCAGCCAGGGGCAGCACAGAACCACCGGTTCGGTATAATTCCCGCCTGGCGAAAGCGGCGAAACCTACTTGGGAGGTGCGTTTGCGAACGCATCGTCGGCTATGCGCAGGTCTAGGGGTACTGTTTTCGACCTTATCCTTATTCGCTCAGCGCAAACCCGTGCTCCAGCAGATCGACGCACCCCATCCTTATTACTATCGCGAGATGTATCTGCCCCAACTGACCACCGGTCCGAGCGCGGCCGCCTGGCTGCCCGATTCGCAATCGCTGGTCTACTCGATGGCAGGTTCGCTATGGCGGCAGAAGCTGAACTCGGACGTCGCAGAGCAACTAACTTTCGGCCCTGGTTATGACTATCAGCCCGACTGCTCTTCGGATGGGCGCTGGATCGTGTACGTGTCCTATTACAAAGATGCAATGGAACTCTGGTCGCTCGATTTGCAGAGCGGCCAGGCTAAGCAGCTTACTCGTGGAGGTGCAGTCAATGTAGAACCCCGTTTTTCGCCAGATGGCATGCGCATTGTGTTCGTCTCAACCGCCTTCAACGGACGCTTTCATATTTTCGTGGGGCGTTTTGCAAGCGGCGAACTCAGCAACCTGCAACGACTCACGGGCGAGACTCGCAGCCCCTTGCCGCGCTATTACTACAGCCAATTCGATCACGAGATCAGTCCGGTATGGTCGCCCGACGGAACTGAAGTCATTTTCGTTTCCAACCGGGGTCACATCTACGGTACCGGTGGCTTCTGGCGGATGAAAGCCGAGCCCACTGCCGAGGCGCGCGAACTTCACTACGAAGAAACCACGTGGAAGGCTCGTCCTGACCTCTCTCCCGATGGCAAGCGCATCGTGTACAGCTCGTATCTGGGGCAGGCGTGGAACCAGCTATGGATGATGCCTTCCGACGGTGGTGACCGGTTCCCTGTTTCCTACGGCGACTTCGACAATACCAATCCTCGCTGGTCGCCCGACGGCAAGCTGATCGCTTTCATCTCTAATCGCGACGGCAATACTTCTCTCTGGGTACAACAGATCCCTGGAGGAGCTCAGACCCAGGTCGTACCTAAGCAAAAGCGCTACAAGAAACCCATGGGCGCGGTCGTTATCACCGTCCTTGACCTTGGCGGTAGTCCAACTGCGGCCCGAGTTTCAGTTACGGGAGAAGATGGGCGTGCCTACGCTCCAGACGCTGCCTGGATGCACGCCGACGACAGCTTCGATCGTACCAGGCACTTTTTTGAAGCGCATTACTTCCACTCGCCGGGTAAATCTGAGCTGGCCGTTCCGGCAGGCCGGGTCGGAATCGAGGTGATGAAAGGCTTCGAGCATCGCCTCGAGAGCCGAACCCTCGAGGTTCTGCCCAATCAGAAGGCGGACGTGATCATCCGCCTGGAGCCAATGGAAAAGCCGCGGAGCCCAAGTTCGCGTTGGGTCAGCGGCGATGTTCACGTGCACATGAATTATGGCGGGTCCTACCGAAGCACGCCGAAGCATCTGATCGACCAGGCGGCCGCAGAAGATCTCTCGATTGCCGAGAACCTTATTGTCAACAAGGAGCAGCGCATCCCGGATATCGCCTACTTCCGGACCACTCCCGATCCGGCCTCAACTTCTGTTAATCTGCTGCTGCACAGCCAGGAGTTTCACACTAGCTATTGGGGACATCTCGGGCTGCTGAACCTGACGCGCAACCTCATCCTTCCCGATTACGCTGGCTACCCGAATACTCCCGCTGCCAGCCTCGTGCCTACCAATGCCGATGTCGCCGACTTGGGGCATCAACAGCAGGCGCTCGTCGGCTACGTTCACCCGTTCGATGTCACTCCCGATCCTTCCAAAGATGAATCGCTCACAAACGAGTTGCCGGTGGACGTGGCCCTGGACAAGGTCGATTACATTGAAGTGCTCGGTTTCAGCGATCACAAATCGACTGCTGACATCTGGTATCGGCTTCTCAATTTAGGATTCCACCTGCCCGCCGCCGCAGGCACCGATGCTATGGCGAACTTCGCGTCGCTGCGCGGACCGGTGGGCCTCAATCGCGTTTATGCAGATGTGCCTTCTGGACCGCTCGACATTACCCCGTGGCTCCGTTCATTGAAAGCAGGCAGAACATTCGTGACGAACGGCCCCTTACTCGGGTTCACACTCGACAGGCATCAAGGCGGGGATGCAATCAAGCTTCCTGCGGGGGAACATCAACTGAAATTTACGGCGTGGCTGCGGTCCATGGCGCCCCTTGACCACTTGGAAGTCGTGTGCAACGGGCGAGTGGCGCGCCCGTTGAGCTTAAGGGAAGGCCGCGCCAGCGCCGATGTCAGCGGGACCTTGCCCATTTCGCAGAGCGGGTGGTGCTTGTTGCGTGCCTGGAGCGACAAGGCAGAAGACCCCATTTTTGACGCATATCCCTATGCCACAACCAGCCCCATCTACATAGCTGTTGCGGGCGCGCCGTCACATCCGAAGAAAGATGCAGAATACTTTATTGCCTGGATCGATCGTCTGATTTCCTCCACGCAGGCCAACAAGGATTGGAATACTCCGGCGGAAAAAGATTCGGTCCTTAAGAAGCTGCGCTCCGCGCGGGTGGTTTACGCGCAGTTGGCGAAGTAAAGCTTGTGTGGTGACCGGTCTCGGACCCGTCCAACGCGGGTCAGAGACCCGCGCCACAAAAATTTAATTGTGCGGTCAATCCCCCACTGTCTCAACCAGTTCTTCTTCTGCCGCTCGCTCTCTTACTTTCGCCGATGTGACCAGGATCACGGAGGCGATGACGATCGCGCTGCCGGTAAAAATGAATTGATTCACCACTTCGTGCTCAATCGCCCATCCCAGAAAAACGGCCACGACGGGATTCACATAAGCATAGGTCGATACTTTCGACGTCGGCACATGCCCCAGCAGCCAGATGTATGCGGTGTATCCGATCCAGGACCCGCACACGATCAAATAGAGCACTGCGCCCATGCCTCGCACTGTCCAGACTACGCGCGAGAAATCTCCGATGACCACCGCCAGCAACAGATTGCCGACTCCTGCGAAGGTCATCTGCCAAGCGGTAGAACTCAGGCGGTCGGCCCCTGATTCCCATCTCTTGGAGAGCACTGACCCTAGCGCCCAACTGAATGACCCCAGAGGGAGAGTCAGCGCGGACCACAATTCTCGACGACCTAGAGCTCCGGTAGCGCGCAGATCAGGCCACAACAACACCACCATTCCCGCAATCCCCAGAACCAACCCGATTACGCCGCGCTTCGAGATGCGATGATGCCCGAGCAGCAGCGAGTCGAGGACCAGAAACCATAACGGAGTCACCGACACCAGCAGCGCCGCTAGACCTGACGGCACAATCAACTCCGCGTACGAAAGCGTCAAATTACCGCCCATCAGCAGAAGAATCCCGATGATCGCCATCTGGCCAAGTTCCCGCGGGTTGTAGCGGATGGTCCGACCACTGACTCCGCAGTAGAAAAGTAGCAAGGTTCCCGCCGTGATGAATCGCGCGCCACACATCAATGCGGGCGGAATATGCTCGACGCCAATGCGGATGCCAAGATAAGTCGAGCCCCAAAACAGATACACCAGCCCGAAGTTGAGGATCACCGTCCACCGGTGCTGGCGCTGAGCTTCAGTCATGGCGCTGTAGGAAAGCTACAAGATCAGACGGCCCAATGTCCCTGCAAGATTCTGAAATTCGAGGCAGCCATTGGCCTCATTGATGACCAACGGCCACGAACGAATGAGTGTACAAGGGGTTACGCCGAAACAAGACGCAGGCTATAATGTAACTAGAGTTGCTGCGATGCGTGCCCTGCAAAATCCGAACTCGCACCTGCCGGCGTGCTGGCTGCAGTTCCTGGTGTGCCCGCGTCGTTATCTGGCAGTGCTGCCTTCGCAAGCGCGCCCCAACCTCTTCGGCAGCGACTAATCCCGATCCTGGCAGCGCAATCGAGTTATCAAGCCTCACCCGCCTGACAACTGGGAACTGAGAACCGGTAACTATTTCTGGAGGATCCCATGAATAAGACCCTGACTGCGGTCGGCCCGCACATCAAAACCGCGCTGCCCGGCCCGAACGCGCAGCGCATTCTCGAAGCCGACAATCGCCTGATATCTCCTTCCTATACCCGTTCGTACCCACTGGTGGCCAAGTGTGGTCACGGCATGGTCATCGAGGATGTTGACGGGAACGAGTTTCTCGATTTTTCCGCCGGCATTGCCGTGGTTTCCACCGGACACTGCCATCCACATGTGGTCGCGGCTATTCAGAAGCAGGCTGCGCAACTCATTCACATGTCGGGCACCGATTTTTACTACGAGAGCATGGTGGAGTTGGCAGAGCGCCTGACCAGGATCGCGCCCATGCCCGGTCCACATCGTTTTTATTACGGTAACTCCGGCACCGAGGCCGTTGAATGCGCGCTGAAGCTCTCCCGTTATCACACCAAGCGGCAGCAGGTCATCGCGTTCTACGGCGCGTTCCATGGACGCACCATGGGCGCCCTCTCGCTGACGGCGTCGAAACCGCAACAGCGGCGCCGTTTCGCGCCGCTCGTGCCCGGCGTCACGCACGTACCTTTTCCCCATCTGTACCGGCGACCCAAGGGCTCGGATGCAAAGCAGTACGCCATCGAGTGCGCACGCTTCATCGAAGAAAAGGTCTTTACCTCAACAACCCCTCCCGAGGAAGTTGCTGCGATCTTTCTCGAACCCATACAGGGCGAAGGCGGCTACATTGTGGCTCCTACCGAATTTGTGCAAGAACTCCGCCGGATTTGCGACAAGCACGGCATTTTGCTAGTCGACGACGAAGTTCAAGCCGGCATGGGACGCACCGGCAAGTGGTGGGCGATCGAACACACGGGCGTCCACCCCGACATCGTTTGCAGCGCGAAGGGCATCGCTTCGGGCATGCCGCTAAGCGTGGTCATCACCAAGGCCGAGATTATGGATTGGGTGCCGGGTTCCCATGCTTCCACGTTTGGTGGCAACCCGGTCTGCATTGCCGCCGCCCTGGCGACCCTTGATCTTATCGAGCGCGACGGCATCAAGAATGCTTCCGAAGCTGGTGCCCTTCTGATGAAACGGCTGGGCACGTGGCCGGAGAAGCACGCGATCGTCGGGGATGTCCGCGGGCGCGGGCTCATGATAGGGGTAGAGATCGTTAAAGACAAAGAAGCCAAGACTCCGGCACCGGACCTGCGTGACCGAATCGTGCAATTGGCCTTCGAACGTGGAATCTTGTTCCTGGGCGCTGGCCCGAGTTCAATCCGGCTGTCGCCTCCGTTGGTGGTCACAGGCGAGGAGGCCGCCGTCGCCATCGACGTGCTCGAGGAGTGTGTTTCGATTGTAGAAAGAAGTTAGTTCGCGTGGGGGCGGGTCTCTGACTCGCCCTATTCTTCTATTATTTCGGCCTCGTCATTAGGCGGATTTCAAAATGCTCTGTCATCCTGAGCGCAGCGAAGGATCTCTGCAGTTCCTGACTCTCTAAACAGCAATTATTTCGTCCTTGGCTACCGGCAGTTGCGCAGCCTGCCACGCGTCAAAGCCACCCACGACATTCGTCACACTCCGATATCCCGCTCGCATGAGCAGACTGCAGGCAATCGTGCTGCGATAGCCGCTCTTGCAGTGCACGGCAATCGCCGTCGTCTTATCCAATTGCGGCAGCACCTCTTTGAATCGATCCAGCGGCCAGAGCTGCGCATCGGCGATGTGTCCCCCCTCCCACTCTCCCGCACGACGCACGTCTAACACATGCCATCCTCGACCGCGGCGGCGCTCGTTCAAATCCTGAACCGTCATTTGCGGAAGCTGCGCAAGTGAAAATCCTGCTTGTGTCCACCCAGGAGGCCCGTCCTCGAGGTAACCGCTCAACTCCTCGATGCCAACTCGCGCCAGCCGCATGCGCGCTTCATCGATTCGCGACTGCGAGTCTGCGATCAACACCGGGCGTGATTTCAAACCCAGGAGCGAACCGGCCCAGGAAGCAAACTGTCCTGAAAGTCCGATACCGATTGAACCCGGCACATGCCCAGCGGCAAATTCCTCCTGCGGTCGCACGTCCAACGCGGAAGCGCCGTCGTCCATCATCACTCTCAGCTTCGCAGCCGGAATCGCATGCAGTTCAGGCAGTTCGTTCAAAAAAGCAGCTCCTCCCCGGTTGATTTCGGCATCCTGCTGAAAATAGTCGGGGCGCGCCGGCAGATTCGAGGTCAGCTGGTGCACAAATTCAGCGCGGCTCCTGATTTGCAGCGCATAGTTGGTGAGGCGTTCGGTCCCAATCGTAGAGGAGCGCTCGGCGCGCATGTTGCGTCCGCAAAGCGATCCCGCGCCGTGCGCCGGATAGACGAGCACTTCATCGGGCAATTTCATCAGCTTCTTATGCAGACTCTTATAGAGCAGACCTGCGAGCTCCTCGGGCGTATGGCTCTTGGAAAGATCGGGGCGACCGACATCGCCAATAAATAAGGTGTCGCCCGTCAGCACCGCCCACGGCTGCGGCGATTTTTCCAAGTCGGTGACAACCAGACAAATGCTCTCGGGCGTATGGCCGGGAGTTTCGACTACGGAAAGCCGGCACTGTCCGACCTGCAACTGGTATCCGTCGCGCACGTCCACATGCGCATAGCTCGCCCCCGCTTTCTCGCCGATGTAGATGCGGGCGCCAGTGCGGCCAGCGAGCTCCTTATGCCCGGAGACGAAATCGGCGTGCAGGTGGGTTTCGAAAATGTGACGGATTTTGAGCCCGTGCTCGTCGGCGGCCTTCAAGTAGATGTCGACGTCGCGCTGCGGATCGACAACTATCGCCTCGCCCTCAGAGCCCAGCATGTAAGAAGCATGTGCCAAACAACCGAGGTAAAACTGCTCGAAGTGCATATTCCCTCACCCGCCACAATCCATGGGGTCCGGTCCCGCCTATGATACTGCCATCGCAGGCATGCTGTCCGCCTGGTCTTTAAGGGGATTAAGGGGGCATGCCGTCATGGAGGGGGCCGCCAGGTCCCGAAGAATCTCGCGTGCAGCGCCGAGGCACTTTGGCTAAGGATTCAGGTTCCCACCTCGCGGTAGCGGAAGCAGCTGACCAAGTGATCATTAACCAGACCCACGGCCTGCATGAACGCATAGCAAATCGTGGAACCCGCAAAATTGAAGCCACGCCGCTTCAAGTCCTTGCTCATTGCGTCGGACTCGGCGGTCCGAGCGGGAACTTGTTTCAAGCTCCGCCAAGAGTTCACGCGCGGCTTTCCGCCGACGAATTGCCAGATATAGTGGTCGAAAGTGCCGAACTGCTCTTGCACAGCAAGAAAAGCCTTGGCGTTCCGGGCCGCGGACTCAATCTTGAGACGATTCCGAATGATGCCGGAATTGTTCAGAAGTTCTCGAACTTTTCGGCCGTCATATCGCGCTACCACCGCAGGGTCGAATTGCGCAAAGGCGGCCCAAAAGTTTTCCCGCTTTGCCAGGATCGTCTCCCAGCTCAGGCCCGCTTGCGCTCCTTCCAGGATGAGAAACTCAAAAAGCACCTTATCATCATGCTGCGGCACGCCCCATTCCCCATCGTGATAGGGAATGGACAGTGGACTTCGTGCCCACGCACAACGCACTAATTCCGGCTGTTTCATCCGCCGCGGGGACTCACTCGAGCGACTTCGGCTCCGATTTGTTCTTGGGCGAGTGCTTGTTCAACTCCGCCAAAAGTTCGTGGGCAGCCGCGGGAGCTGCCACCTTGCCATCTCGCAGGATTTGCTTCGCGCTGACCTCGCGTCCATACAATTTGCGGTTGGCGCGATTGTCGGACCGCAAGGTAGAACCCTCGAGCGAGATTCCCGCAAACAAGCCTCGGGAGCGCGAATAGGAAAGCATTTCAGCGCGCATGACTACATCGGTGGCGCCCTCAGCGCTGCGGCCCTTCGGTCCGGCGGCCGCCGAGGCATCAGCACCCAGTTTGACCTTGCTGCCCAACAGCGACTGGGCGCCCCGCGGATTCATTACCAGAATTACGAAGTCGGTGGCCTGCCCTCCCAGCTGAAATCCGATGTTGCCGCCTTCCAGCGCGTACATAGCCGGTGCCGTCCAGGGACCGGTATAATGCCGGCCCGATCGGCACGTCATCACACCGCGTCCATAGCTGATTCCGACTCCAAACGCAGCTTTTTTCACCGACGGCAATACGATCACGCACTCCGCTTTGTCAACCAGGTCTTTCGGGATGTTGTCGGGAATACCGATGATTTCCTTGAGCACCTCCCCGGCTTCTTTCACCCGATCTGTTTCCTTCTGGTTTTGTCCCTTGTCCTCAGCCCAAGCGAGCAGGGGCAACAGCACCAGCAAAACTAGTGCGAGCGGCTTCTTCATCGCTGTCCTCCAGGCTAGAAATATCTTAACCGACGCACACTGCTTGGAGTCCATCGAACTTCTTCTTCTTTGTGCGGCACAGTGGAATATCGGCGAACGGAATCTAGGTTTAACGGCATCTCGGTTTACCTGTCAGGTTAGAAAAATTCCAGTTCGGCAATAGCGCTGTATTTTTTCGGCCACGACTTGAGCCTGTCTAAGTGTCATGTCCCTCGGCGGTTAGCTTATGACCAAACGTGTGCTCCTTTTGTAACTTGGCTTTGGGCACGGGGTGACCTACAGTCGCGCAAGGCAGGAATTAAACCAGCCCGCCGGGCCTTTCGGCATTAAACGTGCATCTATAGAGATGGGAAGCCATTTGGCCGTGGTTGGCAGTGAAAATATTGGACTCCTTAGGAATGAAGTACACGAAGCCGATTTTTTGTCTCGCGTCGCTGATTCTGGCCGTCCTGCTGGGGTCTGCGCAGGCGCAATCGCCTTTCGAAGCTGCGTCCAGCAATTCGGTTTATGCTGACCTTGCCGGCCGCTCCTCGGCGCCGGCTGACGATCAAAATTCCGTTCTCACCATCAAGAAAAGAGTCGACGAGGTCAACGTCCTATTTATTGCCATGGACAAGCATGGCAAGTTTGTGCGCAACCTGAACGAGCGCGACTTCAACATCCTCGACGATCACAAGCCGCCGCAGTCGATCATCGCTTTCAGAGGTCAGACCGACCTTCCGCTGGAATTGGGACTCCTGGTGGATGTCAGCGGTTCGGTGCACAGCCGGTTCGATTTCGAGCAGGAAGCCGCCACCGGCTTTCTGCAGCATGTCATTCGTCGCGGATACGATAAGGCATTTGTGCTGGGATTCAATGCTCACGGGCAAATGACGCAGGATTTCACGGATGAGGTTTCCCTCCTTTCCGCAGGCGTGCGGCGCCTGCACGATGGCGGAGGCACAGCACTGTACGATGCTATCTACCGCGCCTGCAAAGACAAGTTGCTGAAGGAGAATTCCGAGCGCCCGATTCGCAAGGCGCTGATCGTGCTGAGCGATGGAGAAGACAACCAGAGCGAAATGACCAAGGCGCAGGCCATCGAAATGGCCCAGCGCGCCCAGGTCCTTATTTATGCGATCTCGACCGATGACAGCGGCCTTATCCTGCGCGGCGATAAGATCCTCGAGCAACTGGCCGACGCCACCGGTGGTCGCGCCTTCTTTCCCTACAAGATGAAAGACATCACGCACTCATTCTCGGCGATTGAGGACGAGTTGCGCAGCCAGTACGTTGTGTCTTACAAGCCTTCCGATTTCGACGCTGACGGCCGCTATCGCAGCATTGAAATCACCTCTCTTAAGAAAGACCTGCAGGTCCGCGCCCGCAAAGGCTACTACGCACCCCGCCAGTAGACAGCCATCCCCGAGTCTTACGCTCCCTTTTTCAATTCACGTTTGACCGGCTGGTATGTGCCAGGAGTGGTCCGGGCAGCAATGCTCAATCGATTCCACGCATTGATCGTGGCAACCGCCAGGGTCAGATCGGCCAATTCTTTTTCGCTGAATTCTTTCCGGGCCTGCTCGTAGAGCTCATCCGGCACGTGCGTCTCTGCAACCCGGGTTAGCGCCTCAGTCCAGGCCAGCGCAGCGCGCTCTCGCTCGCTGTAGAACGGGGTTTCCGACCACGCCTCGAGAGAATACAGCCGCTGCTCGCTTTCGCCGATGGCCCTCAGATCCTTCCAATGCATGTCGAGGCAGTACGCGCAGCCATTGATTTGTGAAGTTCGGAGTTTGATGAGATGAATCAGCGATTCCTCCAGCCCGCACTCATGAAGATAATGTTCGAGACCGAGCATGGCATGGTAGGCACCGGGCGAGACCTTGGTATAGTGAATCCGCTCTTCCATGTTTCCTCCTGTATAAATTGTCGATTACTTCGAGCGGTCTCACGTTGCACTTTTTCCAGTGCTGTAGCTGAATCCGTGTTGCTCCTCGGTTGCACGTGGGGCGGCGCTGTGTTACCGTCCGGTGGAATCCCCACTCCACAACCGGGAGCTGCACATGACCGCAATAATCGTCCTGGTTCTTCTTGTCCTGATCGTGATTTTTCTGATTGGGATGTACAACAGCTTTGTGCAACTGCGTGTGCGCTGTGACTCATCCTGGTCTGATATTGACGTACAGCTCAAGCGGCGGCACGACCTGATTCCCAACCTGGTTGAGACCGTCAAAGGCTACGCTTCGCACGAGAAGGGCACGTTTGAAAACATCGCCAAGTATCGTTCGCAGGCCATGCAGGCTACTACTCCTGCCGACAAAGCCGTCGCCGAAAACCAACTCACGGGAGCGCTCAAGAGCCTGTTCGCGGTCGCCGAGAATTATCCTCAATTAAAAGCTTCCGAAGAGTTCACGCAGCTGCAAGGCTCCCTCAGCGAGGTCGAGGATACGATTCAAAACGCTCGTCGCTATTACAACGCGGTGGTGCGCGACCTGAATACCAAGATTCAGTCCTTCCCGACTAACATCCTCGCCGGAATGTTCGCTTTCCAGCAGCGCCAATTCTTCGAGGTGCAAGCTGCCGACCGTGAACCTGTCGCCGTAAAGTTCTGAAAATGGCGCCGGCTCCAAAATCCTGGGTAGAAACGGGGCCGGCCCCGTCTCTGTCCCGTGCGCCGTGTGGGAGACGCAGCAAGCCGCGTCTCTCCCACACCGGGTTGCTGTTTTTCATCCTGCTGCTGGCGGTTCCTTTGCATGCCAAGAGCTGGCGCATCGCTGATTACCAGGACACAATCGGAATCAACCAGGATGGAAGAGCAGTTGTCCGCGAGCGCATCACCTTGGTGTTCATCGGCGAATGGCACGGGATTCATCGCACCATCCCCCTTGAGTACCCCGGCCCACGCGGCACGAACTACACGTTGTTCGTGGATGTCCGGAGCATCACGGACGGCAGCGGAGCCAGGCTGAAATACGAGTCGCACGCGTCCAACGGTGATCGCGATCTGAAGATTTATCTTCCCGATGCGGTGGACACCACCAAGACGGTCCAGATTGACTACGCCGTGCGCAACGGCATTCGTTTCTTCGACAACTACGACGAGTTCTACTGGAACGTGACTGGCAACGACTGGACGGTTCCCATCGATCATGCCGGCGCTTTCGTGAACTTCCCGGACAATGCTTCCGGCTCGTTGCGCGCACAAGCCTTTACCGGTGCCTATGGATCGACGGGACATGAAGCTACTTCCGAGGTCAAGGGCGCGGACACTGTTTTCGAAACATCCAATCCTCTCCCCATGCGCGGCGGTTTGACCATTGACGTTTACATTCCGAAGGGGATCCTGAAAGAGCCCTCTGCCCTCACGCGTTTTGGATGGTTTATCGGCAGCAATCCAATCCTGCTCCTTCCCCTGGTGACCTTCGCCGTGATGTTTGCTTTCTGGTGGTACAAAGGCCGTGATCCCGATTCCGGCCAATCCGTCGCGCCCATGTACGAGCCCCCCAAGGAGATTTCGCCCGCAGAAGCCGGTACCCTGATCGATGACACCATTCACCCTCGTGATATCACCTGCACTATCGTGGATCTCGCGGTGCGCGGCTACGTGAAGATTGAGGAAACGGTCGACCAAGGACTGATTTTCCACCACAAGGACTATACGTTTCACATGCTCAAAAGCGGTGAGGCCTGGCAAGACCTCGCTCCCCACGAGCGTGTGTTGCTTGGAAATGTCTTCGCGAGTGGAAAAACCGTTCGCCTTTCCAGCTTGAAGAACCACTTCTACACCGCGATTCCTGTAATCCGGCATGACATCTTCTCCCAACTGCGCAGCAAAGGCATGTACCTGCTCGATCCTGAGTCGGCGAATGGTTATAGCATCGTCGCCGCCGTGGTGATTCTCATTCCTTTTGCCATCGCCCAGTTCACCGGCTATGCCGATTTCTTCAACTCGATCCCGACCCTGATCGGAGCCGTGCTCATCTCAGCGGCGATCTGGTGGCTGTTTGCACGCCAGATGACAGCGAAAACAATTCGCGGTGGCCGCACTCGAGTGGCCGTACTTGGCTTTCAGGAGTTCATGAACCGCGTGGATGCCGACCGCCTGAAACGGATGCCACCCGACACCTTCGAAAAATATCTGCCTTATGCGATGGCCTTGGGTATCGAGCACACGTGGGCACAGAAGTTCGCCGGCATCGTGCAAAATCCACCACAGTGGTACGTGTCACCCAACGGAATGACCTTCAATCCCATTCTGTTTTCTAACACAATGCACAGCATGTCCAATGACATGCACCAGGCCTTCGTCTCCGCCCCACGCGCCAGCTCGACAGGCTCGGGTTGGAGCGGAGGCGGAGGCGGTGGAGGTTTCTCAGGCGGCGGATTTGGCGGCGGCGGCGGGAGTGCATTCTAAAAGCTCGTGGGGAGCCAGGTTTCTGAGCCGCCCTGCCCGGGCTCAGTGCCAGTCGCGTCGTGGCGGTCTCTGACCCGCCTGTCCCCACACTCAATAAAGTCCGCTCAAACCGCTAGCGGCGAGAGAAATTCCAACCCAAACGAGTATGCCGCACGGCTGCGGATGACGCCCATCACGCGGGTACCGGGCTCTTCGAACTGCACTTCCAAAAGATCGCCGGGATTGAGGTCAATCCCGGCGCAGAAGCCCATGCCGCCTTCGCTGATTTCCGTGGCGCGTCCCGGCACTACGATTTGCGAGTTGCCGTTTCGCACATAGAGTTGGATGGGAAGATCGACTTGGAGTCGCCTCCAGCGGCGAGTGTTTTGATGGGGGGGCATGTTGTTCACCCTAGTGGCGCTGTTGCATGGAATCTTAGTTCCCTGATTGGTCCGCTTCAAATTACGAAGGTATTCTGCGGTCACTTCGCCAATTACGTAGGTATAGTCGGAAGTCACTTGGGCGGCCTGCTCTAAGCCCGTCAAGAATCTGAAGGGCAGCTCTTTCTCTATGCGTACCTATCAGATACAAAGAAAAGCCGGCGCCCGAGTGATTGCGGCGCCGGCGTCCAGAGGTTTAACTTCGGCTACCTTATGGTGACTGTGACGTCGTCCAGGTACATGTAAGTCAGGTCGCCGTATCCGTCCTGGTGGCTGCTGAAGTAGATGCGAATGGTCTGCCCCTTGTAGGCAATCAGGTTGTACGTCACCTGCGTCCATGCCCGCGAGTTGGAGCAAACTTTCATGATCTGGGCCAACAAGGCGCCGGAGCTGTTCTGCACCTGCGCTTGCTGCCAGTCATAAGTGATCGTGTCGGTGGTGGACGGCCAGTACCAGAAAGTCAAGGTGGCGCTGGTCGCCGTGCTCGGGATGGTGATCGTCTGGTAAAGCGGTGAATCCCCATTGGGCTCCGCGCCCGAGCTGGCGCCCAGTTGCGCGCTCCAGCTTCCGCTATGAGCGTGACCCGTCACCGCCGTCGGCGCAAACACGCCGCCACCAGTCCAACTGGCCAGACTGCCCGATTCGAATCCGCCATTCTGGATCAACTGGGTAGTCGTGTTGCTGACGGTCACGGCGACACTAGCCGAGGTACCCACATTGCTGGCCGCGTCGTAAGCCTTCGAATAAATGATATGCGACCCGTTCGCTACCGTGGTCGAATCCCACGCGTAGCTGATGGAATTCGCATTCATGTTCGAAGACTTAAGTGCGTTGTCGATGTAGATCTCCATCTTGCTCAAGGTCGGGTTATCCACATCCGAACCGGTCGCAGTGACAGGAGCTGTACCGGTCACCGTCGCGCCGTTGGCAGGAGCGGTGACTTGCGTGGTAGGCGCTGTGCTATCGGTGCTGGTCGTTAGGCCAACGTCGTCGAGGTACATGTAGGTGAGATCGCCGTATCCATCGCCGTGCGCGTTGAAGTAAAGCTGCACGGTTTGACCTTTGTAAGGAGTTAGATCGAAGGTGACCTGCGTCCACGCCTGCGTGTTGGAACAGACTTTCATGATCTGCGCCAGCATGGCCCCGCTGGGGTTGCGAACCTGGGCCTCCTGCCAGTCATAAGTGATTGTGTCCGTGGTAGACGGCCAGTACCAATAGGTCAACGTCGCTTTGGTCACATTGGAAGGAATGCTGACCGTCTGGTAAATCGATGAGTCGCCATTGGGCTCTGGTGCGGATGCACCTCCCAGCAGAGCGCTGTAGCTGCCGCTGTGCTTCAGCACGGTCGACGCCGTAGGCACCTTGACTCCACCTGTAGTCCAGCAACCCACGTCGCCGGTTTCAAAACCACCATTGGAAAGCGTGTTCGGTGTACAGCCGCCGCCAGGCGTCATTCCGGTGCCAGTGAGGCTGGCTGTCTGCGGGCTGTTGGTGGCATTGTCGGTGACGGTGAGCGTGCCGGTGCGCGTTCCCGACACAGTTGGCGTAAAGGTCACGTTGATGGTGCAGGTCCCATTCACGGCCAGCGAGGTTCCGCAGTTGTTCGTCTGCGCGTAATCACCACTCGTGGCAATGCTGGTGATACTCAGTGCGCCCGGACCGCTGTTGGTTAGCGTCACTGCCTGCGCCGCGCCGGTCGTGCCCACGTTCTGACTGGCGAACGTCAAGCTGGTTGGGCTGAGCGATGCGGAAGGCCCGGTACCGGTGCTGCCGCAGTTGGGAAATTTGAAGTTTGCGATGCGCGTGTTCCAGTTAAACGTACCGGTCGTCTTCATGTACTCGGTCGTAAACCAGAAGGTGCAGTCATCCACTGGATCGACTTGCATGGCGCTGTAGTCGCCCCAGCGCGTGAGGGTGCCATTCTGCACTCCCGTGCCGGTCACCACACTGGTCTCCGCTTGCAGCGTACCCGCCGGATCGCTCGCGGCACGGCCGGTGAACGCGATGGAGGGATCCACGGAACTGCCGGAAATACTGTAGCCCACAGCAATGTCTCCGGATTTGTCCATCGCGATGCTTCCCATCCAGCGATAGTTGGAATCCGGGGCAAAGGTTCCTTGTTGGGCGAGAACGGGCGTGGCGCTGGGGTTCTGAATTTCATACCAGCGAACACCGCCACTGCCACCGGCCGCCACCGAATGGTTCACCACCAGCGACTCATGTGTGCCCAGGTTGCGATAAGCCAGGCGGTACATGAGGCGGTCGGCGAGCGAGTCCAACCGGTTATTGGTGCTAGGCTGGGGAACACAGGTTCCGCCACCGCAAAGGGGGGAGAACGCGGCCACTGGAATTACGGTCGGGCCGGTAAAGGTGGAGTTTGTCGGCGTAGTGAAATCCACATGGAATTTGTAGAGGTTCAAATTATTGCTGCCGTAGAACAGCATGTAGTTGGGCGAACCGGCCGGCGGGGCAGTTGTGCCGTCCAGATCGGAGGGGAGCAGCCCGCCTACCGACGAATTTTGCTGGAAGCAGACCTGCGTGGCCGTTGCGCCATTTAACATGGCCGTGCGGTTGTAGGCGCAGGCATCGGAGCCGACGAAGTTGTTCCCGTTGAACATGTTGAAAGTCTCGTAATACCCGTCGGACCAGACGCCCATCTTGGGGTAATCATCAAAATTGTTGTATTGGAAGGAATAGCGGTTGTAAGTGCCTGTGGCGTCGGAAGTCGTAGAGACGGCAATACACTGCAGGTAAGGTGTGGTGCTAACTGAAAACTGACTGAACACCCAGCGGTTCGCCAGCTTGTCGTAGAGCACGATGGGATCGCCGTCGTTGTTGTTCTGACAACCTCCCCCAAAGCCCGACCACAAGGTGTTGCCTGCTGTCGGCCCGGAAATCAGCCCTCCCGTGGATTTGTTGAACACGGCAAAGGAAGTATTGACCCACTGCACATACTGCGTCGCGCCGACCGCGCCGTTCGTGTCGGGAGGAGCGCCGGTGACGGTGAACCCGTGTTGTCCGTTGCCCAACCCTTCAAAGCCCAGGCCGACCACGGGAGCGAACGCGGCGATCGAAGCAGCGGTCCTCTGCCGAACCGGGTCGTCCGGCAGCGTCGACAGCCCGGCAGGCAAGGGAATGCGCCGTGCCGGCTCGGCTTCATGTCGGGTCAGAGCTTGCCTGGGTACCCGCGCAATCAGGTCGCGCAGGGGAGGAGAAATGTCATGGCGTTCCTCTCGCCGCACCGTCATTCTGGATTGTGCGAGCAACGGCAGAGTGAAGAACGCCGAGAGTGCAACCAGGACCAGAACCTTGCTTGCGCGCATTCGCTCGAACATCACTCATCTCCTGGTATTCTGAATTTGCCAGCAAGAGCAGATCCCCTCCTCCAGATCCACTCCTGAAGAAGGGCAGCACTTCTATCGCCTGGTTGGCGCCAGCAGCCACCAGGATTTTCGCGGACCCTCTTGGCGCACCTTGTTTTCCGGTGAACCACCGGCCGCAGCAAAGTGTGTTTCCGGCACGGTTCGGGAACCCTCGGCACAAGAAATTCGGCGGCGGTGCTGAAAAAGCCGAGTGGGTGGCAAAAATTATTTGGAACTAAAACATCGCAGAGCGGGGCCTAGCGTACTTCAGGCGCGAGATGCCCACAAGTGACCGAAGGGTAAATAGCTCGATTGGCCTGAAGGGTGGGAGAAACCGGCTGGCGCCAGGCAACACGAGCTGGCACCAAGCCTATCTCCGTGCCTCAGACCGTCCGGATCAGATCGAGGACATATACGTTCCCGGAATTGGCGTACGTGCTGCGCTGGGTGGCGATGTTCCCGAACCCTCTACTTTCTGGCCTCCGGTTCGGGCGAAATGCGAACGGATAACCCAAAGCGTCCGTCATGGCCTGTCGGGCGTGTCCGGGAGGCGCCAGGGACACGGCCTCACGGACTTGGAACGGCCTGAGAAGCCGCCGGAAGATGCTGGACGTTGCTGTTCCTCCTCCTGTGTGGGGACGGGTCTCTGAACCGGCCGGGCCCGTCGAAGTCCGGCCACGACATGATTCGCGTTCGCCGGTTCGCCAATATGTTCTTCAAGCAATCTGTACTTCTAGGCGCTTGGCCGAGTGTCCGACTTCGACTCCACCGGACTTCCAGTTATCGGCCAAAGCCGCTCCCCGTTCTCAGGTGGGTTGACAATCTCCGCCCTTGGCGGCCCTCCGCTTCGTTGCCGAACTCGAAAACTGTGCCTCGGGGATTGGTGCCCAGCCTCAGATACGGGCTCGATCTGAATGGACTGCGACGAGACGCCTCTGTCTGGGCAGTGTTGTTTGTCATCCTCCTCTTTCTGGTCATCGAAATAGCAATGCACGACTCCTCCAGATACGCAGGGGTAACCTCCGTCAACACGGCCCAGGCGAGCGCAGTCCCGAGCCAACCCACCGTCGCCAGCGACGCTACTACTTTGTCCAAGCCCCAGGCGGGCTTGCGCCAGCTGCACCCGGCCGGAAAAGCGACAACGCGCTCCGCACACCGGCGCCGCCAGCGGACCCACTCAGCTAACTCATCTACTAAATAACCGGCAGGCGCCTGAGGTCGAGCTTTGGATTATGCCTCCAGCTGCTTTGGGCCGTCCACCGGGCATTCTGGCCGTTCCGGAAAGAGGCTGGAACCGGGTCTGCACCTTAACAAATCAGTAATCCGGCTTTCGCTGGGGATGTCATCCGTGATATAACCGCCCCTGAGCAGATATAATCAGGCTCCGCCCAGGAGACGGTGGTATGGATCTGGCTTCTGCCCGCAGAGAAGGCCAGGAGGGAGGAGATATTGTGTCCGAAGCGCGTACGGGAAAAAGGTTCCCGTTGGAACTGCCCATCAAAATTCACAAGCAAGATTCAGGCGGAGAATCCAGCGGAGTAACGGGAAATTTGAGTGCGGCCGGAGTGTACATTCGTGCCGACGCCTCTCTCGAAGTAGGCACGCCGGTCGAATTCGAGATTGCACTCCCCCCAGAAATGACCGGAGCAAAGGAAAACGTCGTGATTCAATGCCGGGGCCGGGTGGTTCGCACCGACGAACCGGCATCGGGAGGCAAGCCGTCGGAGGCCCGAGGCGTGGCCTGCGTGATTGACTCCTATGAATTCGTACGTAATACGTAGACGGGAGTGCTCACATCATGCTTAAACTGATTTTGGCCGATAATCAGGCAATATTTCGCGCGGGAATTGCCAAAGTGCTGGCGGTAGAAGACGAAATGCGCATCGTGGCGCAGGCCCAGACTCCCGAGCAGATGATGATGGCGCTGGATAAATTCCGTGCCGCCGTCCTCATCGTGGCGGGGGGATTTCATTCGGACTTCAATTCCATCGTTCAAGCCGGCACCAAGGCGAAGACGCGAATCGTGGTCCTGGCCGACACCGGCGAAAGCGCTCAACGCTATATGAACAGCGGAGCGCATGGCGTCGTGTATCGCAACGTGACCAGCTCTTCCCTGGTGGACTGCGTCCGCAAAGTGGCTCGCGGCGATACCTGGGTACAGGACATCGCTGTCCCCAGCGAGTTGACCGAAAACGATATGGTTGGCTTGCGCGTGCGGGACCGCTTGACTGCCAAGGAACTGCGGATCGTCGCGCTCATTGTGCAGGGCTACAAGAACAAGGAAATCGCGTCGCAGCTTGGGACTACCGAGCAGGTGATCAAGAATTACCTGCGCAACGTCTATGACAAGATCGGCGTCTCCGACCGTCTCGAGCTGGCGTTATTTACCATCCACCACCGCATCCTCAACGAAGCGGCCGCGGCGACCACCATGACACAGCCCACCGCCGGTGCTGGGGCACCGTCGTAATTATCTGTGGTTTTTAGCAAGGCCGCCGGGGGCGGCCTTTTTGTTTGCCAACTCGTCCCAGGCGCGGCTTACTGCGGCGGCTGTTGCGCATTGCTTTGGCTGCCCGGAGTTTGAGGCTGCTGCCTGGCCTTCTCTTGCATGTCCACGAGCTTTTTTCGCTGTTCGGGCGTTAGGATAGCCTCGATTTTCGGAAAGTGGTCTCTCTTGATCTGCGCGACCTTCGCTTGCTTTTGCTCCATAGTGAGCGAGTTGTCGTTACGCACAGCGTCAATCTGAACCATCTCTTCCTGGATAATGGGCTGTAGTTTTGCTTTCTGGTCGTTCGTCAACTGCAGCTCATCCTCGGTGGGTGATCCCTGTCCCGCAGCCTGGCCTTGTCCGCGGCTTGTCGCGGATCCCGGTTGGCTCTGCGGCGGCTGCGTTTGTGAGCCGGCTTCGCCCGCCGATGGCGTCTGGGACTGAAAACCCGTTTGCCCCTCAGGCGCCGTCTGCGACTGCGAACCCGCGGGCGCTTGCGGCGATGCCTGCGGCTGTGTTCCCGGCTGGGTGGAGGGTGCGGTCTGTGATGGCGCAGTCGCTCGCCCTTGCGTCGGCGATTGGGACCTTGAGGTCTGAGCCGCCGCCGTCAGGGTGACTGCTAGCGCCAATATGAGTCCTGCGATCGTGTAGTGAGTTCGCATATTGCTCCTTCTGACGAAATGGGGATTCATATCCCGGAAGTGCCGCAAGGGCCAGGTCGGCGCCGGGTCATCCTGAGATGAACTCCCTGCGAGCCCGGTTGTTCAGGAAAGTCGGAAGCACCCGGTCGGAGCGATGCCCCGTTTGTTTTCAGGGCGTCAGGGCTAGCGCACGCGTAAAAAGGCTGGAGGCAGTCGTCTCCGGCTCATCGAACATAAATCGGGATCGTGTCAGGGCACGCGTTGAGCCGCCGAGAACCACTTCTACGAGAACCACTTCTAGAAGATCTTCTCGCCCACCGACTTGCCCTGCGTGAACAGGTAAAGATAATCTGGCCCGCCGGCCTTGGAATCCGTACCCGACATATTGAACCCGCCAAACGGATGCGCACCCACGATGGCGCCCGTACACTTTCGATTGATGTACAGGTTGCCGACGTGGAACTCACGCATGGCACGCTCGATCTTGTCGCGTGATTTGGTATACACGGCACCGGTCAACCCGAACTCAGTATCATTGGCGATCTCCAGCGCCTGGTCGTAGTTCCTCGACTTGATCACCACCAGGACCGGTCCAAAGATTTCTTCCTGCTCGAGCTTTGATTTTGGTGCAATGTCAGCAATCACAGTCGGCTCGATGAAGTATCCTTCTCCGGCGCTTTTCGCAGCCTTGCCACCGGTGAGCAGACGGCCAGCTTTCTTGCCGGTCTCGATGTATTCAAGAATCGACTTCATCGAACCTTCGTTGATCACGGCACCCATATTGGTGTTTTCGGCGGGATCGCCCACAGTGATTCTTTCGACCCGCGCTTTGAGTTTTTCCAGGAACTTGTCATAGATGCGCTCATCGATGATGGCGCGGGAGCAAGCCGAGCACTTTTGTCCCTGGAAGCCGAACGCAGAAACCGCAACACCTTCGACCGCGGAATCAAGATCAGCGTCCGCATCTACCACGATGGCATCCTTGCCGCCCATCTCCAGGATAGTGCGCTTGATCCAGATTTGGCCCGGAGCCTGATCGGCAGCAACTTTATTGATGCGCAGGCCGACTTCGCGCGAACCAGTGAAAGCGATGTAGCGCGTCTGGGGATGCGCCACGACAGCATCGCCAAAACTGGCGCCCGCGCCGGGACAGAAGTTCACCACGCCCTCCGGCATCCCCGCCTCTTCCAGCAATTCGACGAATCTTGCGGCGATCGTGGGCGAGTCGCTCGAAGGCTTCAGAATCACCGTGTTTCCCGCGACAATCGAAGCCAACGTCATGCCGGCCATGATCGCAGCCGGAAAGTTCCAAGGAGGAATTACCGCGCCTACGCCCAGCGGAATGTAGAAGACGTAGTCGCGCTCTCCCGGCAGTTGTACTGGCGGCTCTACCTTGGACAGGCGCAGCGCCTCGCGGCTGTAGAATTCGCAGAAGTCAATCGTCTCAGCAATATCCGCATCAGCTTCGCCCCAATTCTTGCTGACCTCAAAAACCAGCCAGGCGCAGAATTCGAACTTGCGTTCGCGCAGCAAGTCGCCGGTACGGAACAACAGCGCGGCGCGCTCTTCGACCGGAGTGCGGCTCCAGGTTTCGAACGCCTTCAATGCCGCATTCATCGCGGGCTCAACCTGGTCCTTGCCCGCCTTCTGGTGCAGACCAACCAGTTGCGAAGGCTTCGCCGGATTGATGGACTTGAGCTTGTCCTGGGTCTTGACGTGCTTCCCGCCAATAATCAGGTCGTACTCACGGCCAAGCTGGGCACGAACTTTTTCTATCGCCGCCCGCATTTTCCGGGCATTCTCTTCCTGGCTGAAGTCCGTGAATGGCTCATTGACGAAAGGTGCTTTGTGCAGACGAGTTTCGGGACGGGCAGGAGCTTGCAGGGTCGCCATAAGTCTACCTCGGAGAGATCTCTAGTCGGATGTACAACGACGCTAAAACACTTCATTCTACCACCCAGAAGCAGCCGACTTTTGTGACCGATTGTCCGATCCTGCCGCTGCTTAGTCACACCTTTGTGCCATTCTCGAATTCGCTTCGCCAGCACACAATCAGCTCTCACCCTCCCCAGCCATTTGTTTTGACTTCTTGCGAGCACAGGAGCGTGCGTGAACAAAGCAGTTCTGGAAGCCGGAATCTCCCTGTTCCCCGAGGGCCTGGTCGGACCTGTGGGCCTGGCTCTTCACAAATTCTCGACTTAGTTTCAAACGGCCGAAGGTGCGCGAACAACCCCGCTCATTCAGGGCGGGGTTTTTGATAGGTCTGTTTCTCAATAACAATTCCTAATGGGATTCATAAATAGTTTCGATTTCCCCCGCCCGGTCTGCCCTCGATAAAGTAGCTTGCCTGCCGCCGAGCCGGGCAATTCTGATGGCAAGGTTCTTGTCCAAAATTCTGCTCACGTCGTGCCTTGTCTGTCTGGCGGCCAATTGGATTGCCGCGCAGACAGGAAGCCCGGCCCCCGCGACCGCCGACGCGCGAATTGCAAAGCTTGAGCAGCAGGTGGCCGAGGCCAAAGGCTCTGCCGACAATGCCTGGATGCTAGTCAGCTCAGCTCTGGTGCTCATGATGACTGGCCCCGGTCTAGCGCTCTTTTATGGCGGCTTAGTACGCAAGAAGAACGTGCTGGCCACCATGATGCAAAGCTTCGCGATGATGGCCATCGTGACCGTCCTCTGGGGACTCCTTGAGTACAGCCTGGCGTTTGGCTCAGGCAATCGTTTCATTGGCGGGTTTCACCATCTCTTTCTTCGCGGTGTCGGACCTCAGCCGGATGCGGACTATGCCGCTACGATTCCGCAGCAGACCTTCATGGTCTATCAGTTGATGTTTGCCATCATTACTCCCGCTCTGATCAGCGGAGCGTTTGCGGAACGCATGAAATTCAGCGCTATGGCATTATTCATGGTGCTCTGGTCCGTCCTGGTGTATGCACCCATGGCCCACATGGTTTGGGGAAAAGGGGGCCTGCTGAATGCAGCGCTGGGCGGCCGGTTCCCGACCCTCGATTTTGCCGGCGGCACGGTCGTTCACATCACCTCGGGTGTCTCGGCGCTGGTCTGCGCCTTGTATCTTGGCAAGCGGTTGGGCTATCCCCATGAGCCCATGCCGCCGCATAGCGTCGTCCTAAGCTTTATCGGCGCCTGCCTGCTATGGGTTGGATGGTTTGGCTTTAACGCTGGCAGCGCGTTGGCGGCAGGGACCCTCGCGACCAGCGCCTTTGTAGCTACCCATTTTGGCGCCGCCGCGGCCGCCCTGGGTTGGAGTGCGGCGGAGTGGATTCGCAACGGCAAGCCCAGCGCGCTGGGAGCGATCTCGGGGGCCGTGGCAGGACTGGTGGCCATCACCCCGGCAGCGGGATTTGTTGGTCCAATGTCCGCCTTGGTGATCGGCGTAGTTGCCGGCGTCTCCTGCTACCTGATGGTGGCCAAAGGGAAAGCTCGCTTCGGTTATGACGATTCGCTCGATGCCTTCGGCGTTCACGGGGCCGGCGGTACGATCGGTGCTCTGCTGACCGGAGTGTTTGCTCTGAGTGGCATCAATCCCATATTCAAGGACTCCCAGGGCAACCCGCTGCCCTCCGGATTAATTGACGGGAATGGCTACCAGCTCGTGAATCAACTCGTCGGCATCCTCGTCGCGTGGATCCTGGCGATTGTGGGGACTTTGCTTATTTTGAAAGTGGTCGATCTCGTAATTGGACTTCGCGTGCCCGACGACCACGAGATTCAGGGATTGGACCTATCGCAACACGGAGAAGAAGGTTATTACTGGGAGGCCTCAGCCTCTTGAAAACATTTTCAAGGTTCCAGTTTCTAGTTTCGAGGAGGTACGGAAGCACAACCGCTCACGCCCGAAACTTGAAATTCGAAAACTAGAAACTGTCTGGGCATATGACAAAAATCGAAGCGGTAATTCAAACCTCGCGATTAGACGCGGTTAAGGCTGCTCTCCACGATGTTGGTGTCGAGGGGATGACCGTAATCGAAGTCCGCGGACATGGCCGCCAGAAGGGCCACACCGAGTTTTATCGCGGCCGCGAATATACCGTTGACCTGTTGCCCAAAATCAAGCTTGAAATGGTCTTGGCTGATGCGCTAGTCGAGAAGGCGGTGCACGCTATCACCGAGGCGGCACGCACGGGAAAGATCGGGGACGGGAAGATTTTCTTGTCTCGCGTCGATGATGCGATTCGCATACGCAACGACGAGCGGGGCGATGCGGCGTTGTAGAACCATGCGGCGCGGGAACACGGATCAGCATCTTAGCTACGCACCTCTCGTCGGATGGATAAGCTGAGCAGTGCAACCGGAATTTTAGTATGGCGGCCCCTTCGATCACCAGTGAATTGCGCGAGTTGCAAGCGGGCGCATTGGCCCGCATCCGGCAGGGTTTCGGCAGCGTCATTCACGGCCGCTCCGCCGTAAGACAGCGCACCGAGCTCGTCGACACCATCGCGCTGCGGCTATGGAAAGAGTTCATTTCTTCCGATCTTAACGGTCCTGCAAAACTGGCCCTGGTCGCCATCGGCGGATACGGACGGGGAATACTCTTTCCGCATTCCGATATCGACATCCTGTTTCTGTATGACGGGAACGGAACCGAGAAGAAACTCAAGGACGAGGTGCGCCGTTTCTCGCAGGAGATGTGGGACCTCAAGCTCCGCCTGAGCCCGCAGCAGCGCACTGTCTCGGAGTGCGATCAGCTCGATCCTGATAACCTCGAATTCACCATTTCCCTGCTCGACTGTCGCTATCTAGCGGGTGATCGCGAGTTGTTCACGCGTCTGCACGAATCCACGGTGCCGCGGCTGGTCATGCGCGAATCCCAACTCATCGTGCAGCGGCTTGCCCAGGTTACACAGACTCGCCATGCCAAGTACGGCAACACGATTTTCCACCTCGAGCCGAATATCAAAGACGGTCCTGGCGGATTGCGGGACTACAACGTGGTGCACTGGCTGTCGCTGGTATCCGCGCTTGAAAGAAACCGCTATTGGCCAAACCAGGAATCGCTGATTTCGCTCTCAGTGCGGGCGCAATTTGATTCCGCGCTGGATTACCTCCTGTCAGTGCGCTGCTTCCTGCATTTTCGCCATGGCCGTGATGACAACACGCTTTCCTGGGAAGCGCAGGTTGAAGCTGCCGGCCGCGCCATTGGCATGGAGAATGCCGAGGCAAGAAGTCCTGAAGAGTGGATGCGAATCTACTTCCGCCATGCCAAATCGATCCACAAGGTCGCGACTCAGTTGCTGGAAGAGATTCCCGCCGCCCGCTCCTCGCTCTACCGGGAGTTCCAGAACTGGCGCTCGCGCCTATCCAATTCGAATTTTTCCGTGGTGAATGGTTTTATCCTGCTGCAGCAACCGGGAGGCGTAAAGGATCCTGACCTCCTGCTGAGTATGTTTTGCTTTATGGCCCAGCACGGATTAAAGCTCAGTACGGCGACCGAACAAAGAATCGAACAGGTGAATACTGTGATCGCTTCTCACATCCCCAGGGGAAGCGACATCTGGAAGCACCTCCGCGAACTGCTCGCTGCCCCTTATGCTGCCGACGCTCTGCGGGCCATGCATCATCTGCAACTCTTGACGCTTTTCCTGCCGGAGCTGCGTCCTATCGATTCATTAGTGATTCGCGATTACTACCACCGTTTCACGGTCGACGAGCACTCCTTTCTGGCGATCGAGAGCCTGCATCGCTTGCGAAAGCCTCAGTCCGACTGGGAGCGGCGCTTCGGAGAACTCCTGGGCGAGCTTGAGCAACCGGAACTGCTGTTCATGGCGTTACTGCTGCACGACGTCGGCAAAGGACTGCCGGGTACGGATCACGTGCAGGCCAGCCTCGATGTCGCCTGGAAGTGTCTGGCCCGCCTGCAACTCGCGCCTCCCGATCGAGAGACGGTCTACTTCCTGATCGCCAATCACCTGGAAGTGTCCGCGGCGCTGCGCAAAGACATTTTTGACCCGAACACAATCCGCGCCTTCGCAGAGAAAATGGGCACGCCGGAACGCTTGAAAATGCTCTGCCTGCTCACCTACGCCGATATCAAGTCGGTCAATCCCGAGGCTTTGACGCCTTGGAAGGCCGAAAACATCTGGCAGCTCTACATCGCAGCCACCAATCAACTGAATCGCAGTGTCGACCAGGAAAGAGTTCACTCCGATGTAGAGGATGAAAATCTGGCTCGCGTCCGCGCCCTCGCGCCCACTCTGGGGAAAAAGCTCAAGGGTTTTCTGGAAGGATTACCTCAACGCTACCTGAAGACTTACCCGGCAGAGGCCATTCTCAGCCACGTCGAGATGGCTAACGCGCTTGGCGCGGACCCGGCGCAACTCGATCTCAAGCGAGGCCGCCACTGGTTTGAGCTGACCCTGGTCACGGCCGACAGGCCTGCCCTCTTTGCCAAGGTTGCGGGCGTGCTTTCCGCCTGGGGCATGAACATCGTGAAAGCGAACGCAGTCTCCAATAGCGCCGGGGTCATCATAGACACGTTCTACTTCACCGATCGCTTCCGCACTCTGGAATTAAATCTTCCCGAGTGGGAGCGCTTCAAGCGCAGCGTCAGCGATGTCCTGTGCGGAGAGGTTGACCTGGATCGACTGATGCGCGACCGGCTGCGTGCAGATAAAAACGGCATTGCCAAAGTGAAGGTCGCAACGCAGATCGAATTCGACGACAAGTCTTCGACCCACAGCACCCTGGTTCAGGTGATTGCCCAGGACCGTCCAGGCCTCCTGCACCGGATCAGCTCCACTTTGTCCTACCAGAAATGCAATATCGAGATCGCTCTTATCGACACCGAAGGCCAGACCGCCATTGACGTCTTCTACCTGACGTCCGGGGGTGCAAAGCTGACTGCTGCGCACCAGGAAAGGCTTCGGAAAGCCTTGTCGGAGACACTTGTCGAGCAATAGGATTCCCGCTTCGCTACCCCTCAGCCTTAGTGAGATACGGCGCGGCGGGTAGAAGTTTCGGTTCCGCGAAGAACACCAGAACCGCCAGCCGCTCAGTGATGTCGTAGAAGGAATGGTGCACCCGCGCCGGCACGTAAATGATCGTGCCTGGAGAAACGTCAAAATTCCTAGCATTCCCATTTGCGCCGACCTTCATTTTCGCTTTCCCGCCCGCGACGTAGTAAACCTCGTCCAACGTATGCGGCTTCTGGTGGTCGGTGGCGCCCTCCTCGAGCACGTAAATTCCGACGCTAAAGGAGGAGACGCGCACAAATTCCACGTAGCGTTCCCTGGATCGTGCCAAAAATTGGGAAGAAGTCAAACACGTTCACATGCATGGGACGCCTGTTGTAATGTAATGTCGGAGTTCGTGCGAAATGATCCGCCGGGGAAGGCGGCTTCGGGACGGCGATTAAAATCGTGCACGCGAAGATATCACGTGATGCCCGATATCTGGGCAGCTTTTTGAAGGACTGATCCGTAAAACCTGCTGAACGCCTTCACCACTTCAAATCCCTTCTCATCCTCTAGCCCCAATCATCCAAATTAATGCTTTGTCATCAAGCGAAGCGGAGGGATCTCGGTTCTTCCGCAACCCCAAATGTCGGGCTGCTCGAACCTGCTGGTCAAACATTGTGACAACACCGAGCACCGCGCTCACCGCGGGCTACAGGCAACCTTGCCCAGCAGGGCTTTCATCAGAATTGGGCACCACTTCAAATCTTAAGACCCTGGAGACGAATACGATGAAAAAGCTATGTATGTTGACAGCTGCTGTTCTGCTGTCCTCGGCTTGGGTGGTTGCACAAAGCACTTCTCAGTCCGGCGGTTACAATTCTTCTTCTCAGTCCGGCAGCAGTGGTAATGAAACTACGATTGAAGGCTGCCTCTCCGGATCGAGCGGCAGTTTCACCTTGAGCGATAATTCTGGCAAAACTTATCAGCTGCAGGGCGAAAGTTCCAAGCTGAAGGACGAAGTTGGGCACCAAGTGCGCATAAAGGGGACCGAATCGGGAACCTCGGCCAGCGCCGGCTCGCCTTCTGGCTCCAGCCAATCGTCCAGCGGCAATTCCGGAATGAGCCCTTCTTCCAGCAGTTCCGGCAGCAATCCGTCCAGCAGCGCTTCCAGCGGGACGTCCAGTTCGTCGGGTAGCAGCTCGGCGGCAACGCAGTTCAACGTGAGCAAGGTCAGCAAGATTTCGGACACTTGCACGGCCTCTCCGTCGAACAAGTAGAACGCTGCTAGAAAATCGTTTCAGCCCCGCGAACCCACGCGGGGCTTTTTACGGCTTGGTCCCTTGTGTTTGGCAAGCCTAAACGCTTAGTTCGGCAACTTATGGGCAGGCCAGAAAACAACCTCGCCGCGAACAGCTCCCATCCAAGCCTCGGAACCCAACAGGCAACGCCCCGGGTCTGCGGGTTTTTTGGGCTCGAGCACAGGTGTGAATTACCAAGAAGCTGGCGAAAGCGCTTCAGGAAAACGGCGCTCTGGCAGCGAGGCAAAGACAGAGATGGGCGTGTGCAAGCGAACTGAAGGTTCCCTTCTCCCTTCTTTTTTCGTGATTGGCCCTCCCCGGACTGGGACTAGCTGGCTCCATGAAGTCCTGCGCGGACATACAATTCTTCCCAGCCCAACCAAAGAGACTCGTTTTTTCGACACTCATTTTCATCGCGGATTCGAGTGGTACCAGGCGCACTATCCGAGAGGGACTGGCTCGCGCCTCAAGGGAGAGGTCGCGCCCACCTACTTTGCATCCGAAACGGCCCGCGAGCGCATCGCCCGCGCGCTTCCGCACGCCCGAGTGGTGTGCATCTTCCGCAACCCCGTCGAACGGGTTCTCTCGCTCTATCGGCTCAAACGCGCTTACGGCATGATCCCGTGGGCCTTCGAACAAGCTATTCTCCGGGATCCCGAGTTGACGGAAACCGGCAAATACGCAAGCAACTTGAAAGCGTGGCGGAACGCGCTTGGCGCAGACCAGGTGCTAGCGACGATCTACGATGATCTGCGAGAGGATCCGCAGGCCTATCTGGATACGCTGCTCGACTTCATCGGTGTGCCCCGTTTCGAGCTGCGTTCGTCGCAGCGCAGGTCGGTGCACTCGGCCGAAAGCCTCACCCATCCCCGCAGCTACGCGGGCACTCGAAGCGCCACCTGGGTAGCCGACTGGTTTAAGGCGCGGCGTTTCGACAAACTGGTTGCGGTGGTCAGAAATTCACCGCTGCGCCAGCTCTTTCTCGGCGGAGGCCAGCCCTTTACCGAACTGGCGCAGGAAGCTTTAGCCCGCCTGTACGAACTCTTTCGCCCCGAAGTAGAGGAACTCGAAGTAATTCTCAATCGTGACTTTTCAGCGTGGAAGCAGTTTAGCGGAGCACGCATATTGCAAACTGCAGGATTGCAGTAGCTCATGGGTAAGCAAGACCAACTCCGGTGTGGCGCGGACGCTCTTGCCCGCGCTTCTACCTTGTGTGGCGCGAACGCCCTCGCCCGGCGGATTTCATGGCCCCTTTGGATGTCGTCATCCAAGTGGAAGTACCGATCCGGCGGTGCACAATCGACTGGCATGCCACTGCACAGGAAATGGCTCGCCGGTTGCAGCCAAATTGTTGATGGTGCAGCGCCATCCTAAATGAGAGTTCCTTATCTCTGCCACTGTTGAAAAAAATAATTGCAAGCTGTCGATTTTACAGCAAATTTACATCGATTCCCGTCATTCATTCTTGACCCAACGTGCTCTTTGACCGGGAGAGTATCTGGATGTGGTTTATGCGCCCGAATCTCCGAATCCATTCAGTGCGTCAAGGTGCCAAGTACCGGCGGATTTTGAGTACACAGGCGGGTTCTGATCGGTTTTAAAAATTTTCTACTTTACTTATTTTCCAACCGCTTACCAGCCGAACATCTTGATCGGTTATGACCGGAATTGCTCGGCTTTGAGCATGGAACTACTACACTTTTACTCCAGTCCCCAAGCCGACTGGGGGCTTGCTGACCACAAATTTGACACTGCCGAGTTCGGGACTCAGAATGCGTGCGAGATAATCGCGATTAATCGATTCATGGTGGAAGGAGGGTCTTATGGAACTTCGAAGTGAAGCCGCAGCTCAGGAAAAACAACCCGGCGCAGTTCGCCTCCGAGCCCAAGCCGGAAGTCGTCTCTGCCTCACGCGCCTTCGTCTCAAAAGAATAGTGAAAGCGATAATCGCCCCCGCCGCTGGGAAATCATTCGCATGAGGTTGCGGCCGCGGTCAGGGTGCTGCAATTTGGCCATACGCCACCTGCTACGCAAACCGGCAAGGGAAAGCGTGCGCTTGAAATTCAGGAGAAATAACCAATCCGGCTCTCGCCGCGCTCAAGACTGGGAAGTAAATCTACCTCTCAACTTGAAACCCAGCAATCCGCTTGGTCTGAGGCCTTAACAGGACCGGCGTGATCTCTGAATATATGGCTCCTAGCGTGGCAGCCACCACCTGCTCGAGCGCCAGCCTCTCTCCCACCCCTAAAGCAAAATAGCTGCGCCCGTATAGCTCGCGCGCCGCTTTCATTGAAATTGCAAACCAGATTTCCGCCACCAGCAGGCGCAGCAAATCCACCTCGAAACTGTGCTCTCCCATTGGGCTCCTCTCGGGGCACGTGCCAACCGAAACCAGCATTCTTCACCCCGATGGCTGAATCTTCGCATGTTTCTGCAAAATGGGCGAGCCTTATCTTGCGCAAGAATTTGCCTTATGTTTGCACGTCGCAGCCCCCCAGCCCTTAAAACCCGCCAGGACAGTTTTGAGGCGGAATACGGGCTCGGTTAGGTCAAGCTCCCGTAACTTATAGCAGGCCGGCGGATTGCATAGCAGTCTTTAACTGCTGAAAGGCCAGCAGCCACATGCTCTCGGGTGACTGCCCGCTCGCCCACGGTCCCGGCCCAGCACCCCAGATAGGAGCATAGGGGAAGGGCCGACCGCTCGCGGCTGGCGCGTAGCCCCCAAAGGGAGCCGCGGCAAAGTAGGGCGCTCCCCGAGATTGAAGCCCGTGTGAGACCTCAGGAAATGCTGCCATCGTCCTGCCCACC
>Ga0209804_1000237_pt1 | contig 47611 bp, 43 predicted proteins | sample GraSoiAngelo_139_FD_185896 | JGI IMG/M metagenome (GOLD analysis project Ga0209804, IMG submission 185896) | Grasslands soil microbial communities from the Angelo Coastal Reserve, California, USA - 14_0929_12_20cm (SPAdes) (version 2) | ecosystem: Environmental > Terrestrial > Soil > Grasslands ... | reverse complement strand
ACCACCGCCGCCACCACCGCCGCCGCCACCACCACCGCCGCCGCCGTGTCTCCCCATCATTTGCCTGCCTCCGCCACCGCCGCCGCCGTGCATCATCATTTGCCTTGGAGACAAGTGACCGGATGGAGCCGATGGAGTGCCGACGCTGCCCTCGTGGGCGCCGGCGCTCCGCCGGCGGGGCCCTGACGAAGTGGCTTGAGCGACTACCGACTTAGCGAGAGGAGGGTGAGCTCGGGTTCTAGCCGACGCCGGTAACCGTCTGTCCCCCGTGCCGGATCCTCTGAGCGCCGGTGTACACGCTGAACCGGTCCCCTCGCACGAACCCCACCAGGGTCATGCCGAACGCCTGGGCAACATCGCACGCCAGGCTCGACGGCGCGGAGATCGCGGCCACGACCGGCACACCCGCCGCGGCGGCTTTTTGCGTGATCTCGAAGCTGGCCCTGCCGCTGACCATCAGCAGGTGACGCCTGAGCGGAGGTTTGTAGTTGAGGAACGCATGCCCGATGAGCTTGTCCATAGCGTTGTGACGTCCGACGTCCTCGCGAATCGACACCAGCCGTCCCCGCTCGTCGAAGAGCGCGGCGGCATGGAGCCCGCCGGTCTTGTCAAAAATCGCCTGCGCGCCGCGCAGGGCCCCGGCCAGCCCGCCCAGGACCCCGCTGTCCACGACGAATCCATCGTCGTGGACGGGAGAGATCCCCCGGACCTGGATCGCCTCGATCGAGGCCTTCCCGCATACTCCGCAGCTCGACGTCGTGTAGAAGTTCCGCTGGAGGCGCTCCGGATCGATCCGCACACCCGGCCGCAGGAAGACGTTGACGATATTGTAGCGCTGCGCGCTGTCGAGCGAGTGGTCGGCGCAGTAATTGATCCGGTCGATCTGCTCGGCGGTCTGGACGATGCCCTCGGTGAAGAGGAAGCCGGCGGCCAGCTCGAAATCGTGTCCCGGCGTCCGCATCGTGACCGCGACCTGCAGGTACGATTGGTCGCGGGGGCACAATCGGAGCTCGAGCGGCTCCTCGACCGCGAGCGCGTCCTCGCGGACCCGCACCACCCCCTCCCGCACCTGCCCGACACGGCGCCGCGTCGTGCTCGTGCGAAGGGGCTCGGCCGCACGATCGTTGTTCATCCCCTCTGACCGGTTGAGCCGGATCCCCACGGAGTCCCTCAGGAGGAAGGATCTGCGCTGACTGCCTGCTGCTTGGGGCCATGGTAGCATCGGCCCCCAGAGGCGTCAATCGTCCGGCTGCCGCGCCGCCGCGCCGGATCGTCGCGCCGCGGCCGAACGTCCCGGCTGCGCCTCGTGGATGTGGTGAGCGGCCGGGAGACCACGCACCCGAAGGCTGATGGCTTCTGCCACCAGCCGCAGCGCCGCCTCGAGCGTCTCCCCGTTACCGCCGGTCACCGCCGGCAGCGCCGCCAGCACTTCGACGGCCTCGCTCTCGGGCTTCTGCGGCCCGACCTGGATCACGGGTCTGGACGGGTGCTGAAACCCTTCGATGAACACCACGGCAGGCGGCGCCCCCCACATCTGCTCGGCGGCCGCGCCGGCGAGGGCGACCAGGCGTTCGGGATGGTCCGCCGGGCCGGCGAGGCGGAGAAAGGTCTCGGCGGGTCCGCCCGCCACGACCACCGCTGCGCCCGCACCGGCCATACGGGCGCTGTCGCTGCCCGCGGTGTCGATGGTGAATCCGTGCGCGGCATGCTTGACGGCCGCCGCCCGGATGCCGTCCTCTGTCAGCCGCCGGACCAGGTCGACGATCACGGTGGTCTTCCCTCCTCCGGACTCTCCCACGATCCCAATCACCAGAGGGGCCAGGCGGGGCGCGGAAATCGTCAGCCGGTCACGATCCTCCTCGCGGTCGAGCATGAGCGCTGTGACGCGAGATCCCGCCGGCAGCGGCGGAGACCCGGCGGGCACCAGGACCAGTGCGTTGGCGCTGAGGAGCGATGCGAGATCGCCGGCAGACCCTCCCACAAGGAGTTCTCCCGCGGGGCCCCCAGGTCCGCCCGGCCCCACACGCGCCCAGAGTGCTCGGGTCCGATCGGTGGCGCGGGGGAAGCCGGCGGCGAGCGCGACGTCCACGAGCGGCCTGACCGCGTGGCGCCGCCCGGCCAGCCGCATCAAGAGCGGGCGCGCCATCAGGTGAAAGGCGGCCAGGCAGGCAGCCGGGGTGCCCGAGAGCCCCACCACCCACGAGCGCCCCAGCCGCCCCGCAAAGAATGGGCCGCCCGGTTTGAGGTCGACCCGCCCGACGATCCGCTGCGCGCCGAGGTCGAGCCAGGTGCGGTGAACCGCGTCGTGCCGGCCGATCGAGACGCCGCCGGTCGACAGCACGACGTCGTACCGTTCCCATAAGGACGCGAAGGCGCTGCGCATCCCATCGGGGGCGTCTCGCACGATCCCGTGATACTCCACGTCGCACCCGATATCCCGGAGCAGGCCGCTGAGGGTCACGGCGTTACTGTTGAACACCCTCCCGGGCGGAAGCGGGGCCGCGTCTTCCGTCGCGTCGACCAACTCGTCTCCGGTGGCGATCAGGGCGACTCGCGGCCGGCGGTGGACCCGGAGCGTCCCCACACCGCACGCGGCCAGCGCGCCGGCCGCGGCCGGGCTCACCACGCTCCCCCCCATCACCAACGGGATGCCTTCGCGGATCAATTCACCGGGGGCCGCGATGTGGGTCTTCCCTGGCGGCCGCTCAACCCGGACCTGATCACCCGTGAGGCGGACGGCCTCCAGCGGCAGCACCCGATCGCCGCGTGCCGGCATCGCCGCCCCGGTCGTGATCACCCAGGCCTCCCCCCGCGCGGGGCCCTGCCCCGGAAGTTCCCCCATCCGGGCCGCCCCCGTGATGGGCAGGACCGCCGGTCTGCCCGGAGAGGCGTCTCGGACGTCGGCGTCGTGGCACAGGTACCCGTCCATGGCAGGCCGGGCAAAGTGCGGCACCGGGCCGGGTGCGCGCACGTCTTCCGCCGCGACGCGTCCGTGAGCCTCCGGGACGGGGACCAGGTCGACGGCGAGAGGAGCCGCCTCCAGCAGGCGATCTACGGCGTCTTCTATTCTGGACACACGCCTCACCGTCCGGCGCGGGGAAAGAGGGGACCGGGGCCGGCGCTCTCATTGTCCAGTTCACGGTGCGGAGTGTCAATCTCGCCAGGCGCCGTGCCACCCTGCCGCACGCCAGAACTGCTCCCGCGCGGTTGGAACTGCGTGATCGCAACGCCCGCCACGATCATCGCCCCACCGGCCACCGTGCTCGCGGAGATCTGTTCGCCCAGCGCCAGGTGACCGCCCAGCACGCTCGTGAGCGGAACCAGATAGAGCCACGGCCCGGCGCGGGCCGCCGAGGTCTTCGCGGTCCCGTAGTTCCAGAACACCGTAGACAGCACCGTGCACACGCCGCCCAGGAATACGAGGCTGCCCCACACCGCGACGCCGAGATGCGCCGCCCGATCAAGAAGCGATGTGTTCCACCCCGCGAGAAGCGGAAGCGTGCCCAGCATCGTCGTCAGCCCCGTGCTGGTCACGGGTCCGTACTTCCCGGTGAACGGGCGCACGGCAACCGCATAGACGGCCCACGACGTCGCGCCCAGGAGCACGAGCCCGGCTCCCCGCACAAACACGCCCGCGCCGCCGGGGACGAGGCCCCCCGGCGCATGCCCCCGGACGAGGCTCGTGACTCCGGCCGCGGCCAGCGTGATGCCCGCGGGGAGCGCCCAGGTGACGCGCTCACGCAGCACTATCACGGCGATGAGGGCGATCGAGATGGGCTCCGTCGCCACGAGCAGGCCCACGGTGCCGGCGGGCAGCCACTGGGTGCCGAGTGTCACCGGCAGGTTGAATCCCCCCACGCCAAAGAGCCCGATCAGCGCCATCCAGCCCAGATCGGACCAGGGGCACCGCAGGCGTCGAAGGCGGACCAGGATGGGGGCAAAAAGGCACGCGGCGATGCTGTAGCGCAGCGTGACCACGTCGAGCGGTGGCAGATAGATGAGGAGAAATCTCGCCGCCACATTCGAGAGACCCCAGGCGAGCACGGCCACGATCAGCGCCGCGTAGGGGGCCGCCCCAAGACCTGGCAGTCGCCGCAGGCCCAGAGTCACACCCTGTGGCGCTCGATAAAGTCCCAGTCGATGTCCATCCCCAGCCCGGGCCGCTGGGAGATACGGACGCAGCCGCTCTGATCCATCGGATCGATCGGCGTCGCCAGCCAGGGCGCCGCGTCGCGGTAGTCGAGGTGCGGATGCAGCAGACCGCGCTCGTAGTACTCTCCCGGGATCCCCATCGCCCCGAGCACCTGGAGATTCGCGGCCCCGCCGCCGTGGACTTCCAGCGGCACGCCGTGGGCCTCGCACAGATGGACCGCCTTGACCAGCGGGGTAATCCCGCCCAGCTGCGCGGAGTACCGGCTGATGTCCGACGCCCCGCGCAGCACCCATTCGGCCCGTGTCTGAATCCCGCCCTCGGCCGTCTCCGGCCCGACGATGGGAATCGCCAGCTCCCTGGTCAGCCACACGTACGAGCTCACGCTGTGCTCGTTCATGGGCTCCTCGAGCCAATAGAAGTCCAGGTCCTCGAGGGCCCGCCCGATTGACAGCGCCTCGGTCCGGCTGTAGTCGTGATAGCAGTCGAGCATCAGGCGCACGCCCGGGCCGACCCGGTCCCTCACGGCGCGGCAGGCGGCGACGTCGCGCCGCGGATCGGGGCCCAGAGGCGGCATCCAGGTGTGCAGCTTGATCGCGGTGTAGCCCTCCTCGGTGAGGGCCTGCGCAAAGTCCGCGTAGGCTTCTGGACCATTCAGCCCGCCCGGCAGATCGTCCCCGCACATCGTGCTCCCGTACGCCCTGACCGTGGACCGATAACCGCCCAGGAGCCTGCTGACGGGCAGGCCGGTCGCGCGGCCGGCGAGATCCCAGAGCGCCTGGTCGATCACGGCGATGTTGCGGTCGGCAAGCGCCTGCGGCTGAAGGCGCTGGTGCCGGCGGAGGGTCTGCCAGATCCGTTCGCGGTCCCACGGGTCCTGGCCGGCGAGAACGGCCCTCGCGGCCTCGACCATCGGCTCGGTCCCGCCGAAACAATAGCCTTTCGCTCCTTCGTCGGTGGCGACCGTGGTCAGGGTCTGCAGCGCGTCGTGCGGCGGCCCCGGGTGGCTGTGGCCTTCGGCGTCATGAACGATGCGCGAGGTGTACCGGAAGGCGGTCAGCGTGATCTCCGCGATGCGCACGGGCGGCGGTCGGATCAGGCGCGGGCGTAGTGCGGGTCGGCGGCGTCCCGCAGGCCGTCTCCGAAGAAGTTGAAGGCGAGCACCACGGCCGAGATGAACGCGGCCGGCAGGAGGAGCCATGGGTAGTTGCGCAGGCTCTCGAGGTTCTGGGCCTCCTGGAGGAGCACCCCCCAGCTCGTCAGCGGCGGGCGCAGCCCGAGATTGAGGAACGACAGCGCCGTCTCGGCGAGGATCATCCCCGGCATCGCCAGCGTCGCGATGACGACGATATGGCCGAAGACCTGCGGGAGCAGGTGCCTGAAGATGATCCGGGCATCGCTCGCCCCCATCACCCGCGCGGCGGTGACGAACTCTTCCTCCCGGAGCGCGAGCACTTTGCCGCGCAGCTGGCGGGCCAGCCAGGTCCAGCCGATGACGGAGAGGATCACCGTGATCGCGAAGTACACGCGTTCGGGCGGCCAGTGCTGCGGGAGCGCCGCGGTGAGCGCCATCCAGAGCGGGATGGCCGGGAAGGACCGGATCACTTCGATCAGCCGCTGGACGATCTCGTCGATCCGGCCGCCATAGTAGCCCGAGACCACGCCGAGGACCGAGCCGAGGATCAGGCTGAGGACGACGCCCACCAGGCCGATCGTCAGCGACATCTGGCTGCCGATGAGAACGCGCGACAGCATGTCGCGGCCCTGGCGGTCGGTCCCCAGGAGGAACACCCCCATCCGCGGCTCGGCGGCCCCGAAGAGGTGGAGATCGGACGTGAACGCCCCCAGGACCGGATACGCCTCCCCGCGCACAAAGAAGCGCAGGGGAATCTTCCGGGCCCGGTCGAGGGTGAACGTCGTCAGCAGCGTCTCCGAGTCGACCTGTTTGCGCAGCCCGTGGACGTACGGCCCCGCCTGCTGGTCGAGATGGACCCCCTGGGGTGGGACGTAGAGATACTCGATGAAGCGCTGATCCGCCCCGTAGGGCGCGAGGAAGTTCGCGCCCAGCGCCGTGAGGTAGAATCCCGCGACGACGATCCCGCCGGCCACGGCCGCCCGGCCCCGGAGGAACCGCCTCCAGACCAGCTGACGCCGCGTGAGCCCATATGTTCTGAGGTCACGGCGGCGCGGCGCCGTGGGCGCGAGCCCGCCGGCGAGCGCGGCTCCGGCGCCCGGCCCGGGGGAGGATGGCTCGTTGGCGACGCTCATCACTGGTACCTGATCCTCGGATCGATCCAGGCCAGCGCCACGTCCGCAAGAAGATTGCCGACCATCAGCATGAGCGCCAGGAACAGGAGGAACGTCCCCGCCAAGTACATGTCCTGGCTCGTCAGCGCGCGGATGAACATCGGCCCGGTGGTCGGGAGCGAGAGCACGATGCCGAGGATCGTCGCGCCGGAGATCAGCTGGGGCAGCTGCATCCCCATCACGCTGACGAGGGGGTTGATGGCCACCTTCACGGCATGCCTGCGGATCACGACCCGCTCGCCGAGGCCCTTGGCCCGCGCGGTCCGCACGAACGGCTGCCCGATCACCTCGAGCATGCTTCCTCTTAAAATTCGGATCAATTGGGTCATGCCCCCGAGGCCCAGGATGAGCGCCGGCCAGAACAGATGGCTCGAGAGGTCGAGGACCTTCGCCGCCGACCAGGGGACGTCGGCCAGCCCGGGCGAGAACAGCCCGGTCACCGACGCCCCGAAGACGAAGATCCCGATGAAGAGGTAGATCAGGCCGAGGAGGAAGTCGGGGACCGACAACCCCAGAAACGCCAGCGCCGTAATAAAATTGTCCGTGCCCGAATACTGGTGGGCCGCAGAGTAGATGCCGACGGGCACGGCGACGAGCCACATCAGTGCGAGCGAGAGGACCGACAGCAGGACGGTCAGCCCGAGCCGGGCCGCGATCAACTCCCGCACCGGCCGCTTCCACTCGAACGAGTACCCGAAGTCGCCCCGAGGAAATCCGGCGATCCACTTGATGTACCGGACGGCCTTGGGCTGATCCAGCCCGTACTGGTGGCGCAGGTTGTCCATCGCCGCTTTATCCGCCCCGGAGCCCGAACTCGCGGCCAGCGCCTGGAGGGAGGTCATGAAGTCGCCCGGTGGCAGCTGGATGATGATGAAGCAGGCGATCGACACGAACACGAGCGTGGGGATCATCGCCAGAAGCCGCCGGACGACGAACGCGATCATGCGGGATCCCCCTTGCCGGCGCGGCCGCTACGCCTTCTTGAAGAAGAACTGGACCGTGTCCAGGTTGCCCGGCGACATGATGATCCAGTCCTGGGTGTAGTGTTCCGGGACGTTACGGAAGTTGTTCTTCACGATCAGCGGCACCGGCACCAGGCCGACTGTACAGATCGTCGTGCATTCCTCCACCGCCATCTGGACGAGGCGCTTCCCGATGGCGACCTGCCTCGCGCGGTCGACCGTCGCCTTGAACTGGTCGAACATGGCCTGCATCTCGGCCAGCGGCCCCACCGGTTTCTCGCCCTGCCGGCCTTTGGTCTTGTAGTAGGTGCCGAATGCCGGCGCCATCCACGACCGCTCGTCGAAAGGAAAGATGTAGATGGGATCCACGAACGGCGCGATCCCCCGATCGCCGTTCCAGGTCGCGATCTGCACCGCGTTGCCGGTGGCCCGCGGCCAGTAGAGATCGCGGGACATCGTCTTCACGGCCGCCTTGACCCCGACCGCCGACCAGTCGGAGGCGACCAGCTGGATGGCGTCCAGGTCGGCGCTGCCGCCCGTCAGCCACGTCTCGATCGTGACCTCGAGCGGCCGGCCGTCCGGCCGCAGGCGCGTCTTGCCGTCCGGTCCCATCTTCAAGCCGGCCGCGTCCAGATGCTCCGCGGCCTTCTTCGGATCGTACTCCTGGTACATCTGCGCGACCGCGGGCACGAAATAGGCGGAATCGGGGACGACCGTTGGGGCGTTGATCCGCCCCTGATCCAGGTAGGCGACCGAATTGATCTTGGCGCGGTCGACGGCGACCGAGAGCGCGATCCGGAAGTGCTTGTCCTGGAAGATCTTCCGCAGCACCGGATCGCCGCCGTAACTCTGGTTCGGCCAGAAGAAGAGCTGGCTGCCCGACGCGGAGAGCCACCGGATCACCCGGTAATCGCACTCCTTGGCCTTGGACACGAACAGGGGGAACTTCTTGAGGTCCATGTTGCGGTACTGCATGTCGACCTGGCACGACAGCGCCTGCGCCGCCACCGCCTCGTTGTTCTCGACCAGGGTGAGCTCGAGGCGGTCGATGTAGGGCAGCTGGCGCCCCTCAGGATCCACCTTCCAGTAGTAGGGGTTCCGGGTGGCGATCAGCTTCGCGTCCCCGGGCCGGTACACCGACACCGGCCACGGCGTCATCGCCGGGCGCTGGGGGTTCAGGTCGTCGGCCTTCTCATTGAAGAGCTTGTAGTCCTTGACGTCCTTGTTGTGCTTCGGGTGGAACTGCCTGAGGTAGTGCGCGGGGGCGAAGAAGCCGAAGCGCTCGAAGTTGAGCGGCCACTGGTTGCCGTGAAAGGCCAGCTCCTGCAGCGCCAGGCCGTTCGGCCCGGCAAACTTGAGCCGGATGGTCGAGTCGTCCACCTTTTCCAGCGCCATCGGCGTATCGTTGACGACCCACTCGACGTGGGGAGCCGCCGACAATTCCTTGTTGGTCTCGATGTCCTCCCACCAGAAGATGATGTCGTCCACCGTCCACGGCGCCCCGTCGGACCACCGCAACCCCTTGCGGAAGAACAGCGTCAGGGTCTTGCCTCCGTCGCTGAACTGCCATCGCTTGGCCAACCCGGGCTGGATCGGCCCGTGGGGATCCCGCGGCCAGCGGAGGACCGGATCGTAGTTCTCGCGCCCGTAGGCGTGAAAATCGGCGGGCCCCTTCCAGACCAGACGCCACGTGCCGCCGTACTGACCGATCTCCTCGAATGGCTTCACCACCAGGATGTCGTCCGCCGCGGGCAGCCGCTCGGGGAGCGGGGGCAGCTTCCCCTGCCTGACCAGATCGGCCAGCATCGGGGCTTCCATGTATGCGGCGGGAGCCGCGGCGCGCGCGTGGGAGATCCGGCTCACCGGGAAGTAGACCGCCGATGCCGCGCCCGCGGTCGCGATGGCCGACCGGCGGAGAAACTCCCGGCGGGCGATGCGCATGCTGTCCGTCATCTGTCCTCCCCTCCCCTTGCTACCAGCGCGGCTTGATGGGCAGCCAGCCAGGCTCGCGCTTGATCGCCTCGGCCGTGTCATCGCGCCGGCGGACCACGCCACGCTGATACGCCTCGTGGTACTCCGCGACCTGCTCGTCGTCCAGCTCCACCCCCAGCCCCGGGCCGGCCGGGACGGACAGCGTCCCGCCGTCGAACCTGAAGGGCCCGCCGGCGAGGATATCTTTGGTCAGCCAGGGATAGTGCGTGTCGGAGGCGGCCGCCATCGTCGGGACGACGCTGGCCAGATGGATCATGGCGGCCATGGAGATGCCGAGGTGGCTGTTCGAATGCATGCCGATCCCCAGGTGGAAGGTGGCGCAGATCCGCCCGAGGTCCTGGCAGGCCCGCAGCCCGCCCCAGGCGTGGTGGTCGGAGAGGATGACGTCGACCGCGCGGGCGTCCACCGCGGGGGCGATGTCCTCCCACCGCGTCACGCACATGTTGGTGGCGAGGGGCATCGTGACGCGCTCCCGGACCCTGGCCATGCCGGCGATGCCTTCGGTCGGATCCTCGAGGTACTCCAGCCAGACGCCCGATCGCCCGAGCTCGTAGGCCACCCTGAGGCTCGTCTCCACCGACCAGACCGCGTTGGGATCCAGGCGCAGGGCGACGTCCGGCCCGAATCGCCGCCGCAGCAGCATCATGGTGTCGATCTCCTGGAGCGGCGGCAGCACGCCGCCTTTCACCTTCAGCGTCGTGAAGCCGAAGCGCTCCACGAACTGATCCGCCAGCCCGACCATCTCGTCGGGGGAGCCGACCACTCCCCAGCCGTCCTCGCCGGCGTACTTGAAGAAGAGGTAGGCGCTGAACGCGACCCGGTCGCGCACGGGGCCGCCGAGCAGATCGCACACCCGGCTGCCGGTGGCCCGCCCGATCAGGTCGAGACAGGCGACTTCGATCGCCCCTGAGATCGCCGGCGAACCGAGCCGCAGGGCGAATCGCTGGACGTCCGACGGCCGCTGCCCCACGACCACCTGCCGCGCGCGGTCCAGTTCCAGGGGGGTCACGGCATCGGGCCCGTACGTCTCACTCAGGCCGGTGAGGCCCTCATCGGTGCGCAGGCGCAGGATGGTCCGGAGAAAATACGGTGCGTGGACGCCCCAGGAGTTTCTGAGCGGCGGGTCCGGCACCGCCACCGGAATGGCCTCAAGGGCTGTGATCCGCACGGGCGCCTCCCTCCGACGCGGGCGGCTTCTCGGCCTGCGCCCGGGGTCCTCCCCGCGCGGCCTGCACCGCGTCAGGCCGCGACACCTCATCGGCGGGAGACCGGGCGGGCGCGCCGCTCACATAGCGCTCCACCCAGGCCACGACCCGGCGTGTGACATCGAGGCGGTGGCTGGGCCGGCCGTTCCCGAGAAAGAGGTGGCTCTCGCCGGGATACCGCACGAACTCCGCCGGGGCCTTGCCCGCGGCCACCAGCCCGACGAACAGTTCCTCGCCCTGCCCGATCGGGCAGCGGTCGTCGGCCTCGCCGTGGAGGATCAGCGTCGGGGTGGTGACGCGCTCCACGTAGCTGATCGGGGAGAGGCGGCGGTAGATCTCGCGTTGGGTGGCGAGGTCGCCCTGCATCTCCCACGGGATGAACCACATCCCGATATCGGACGTCCCATGGAACGATTCTAAGTTCACTACGGGGGCGCCCACCACCGCCGCCTTGAACCGGTCCGTGTGGGTGATCGTCCACGAGGTCATGTACCCGCCGTAGGAGTATCCTGCGACCGCCAGCCGCGCCGGGTCGGCGATTCCCTCCGCCACGAGCGCATCGACCGCGGCGAGCTGCTCGGGCAGATCGCCCTCCCCCCAGCGGCCCCTGATCCCGTGGGCAAACGCCTTGCCGTACGAGCCGGATCCGGTCGGGTTGAGCGCCAGCACGGCCCACCCCCGGGAGGCCAGGACGTAGCGATAGAGATAGCCGAGCGAAAACAGGTTGCCGTGATAGCTCGCCGGGCCGCCGTGAATGTCCAGGAGGAGCGGCGCGGGACCGCCGGCGGATTTTGCCCCAGGCGCCCCCTGCGCGGCCGGCCGGATCAGCCATCCATCGAGAGTTGCGCCCTGCGGGCTGCGGAAGGCGCGGCGCTCGACCCGGGGCAGCGCCAGCCGCGACAGCAGCGCCTCGTTCACGCGCGTCAGGCGCCGCTCGTCCGCGCCGTCCCACCCGCAGACATACACATCGCTCGGGATGTGTGGATCGGTCGCCACGAACGCGATCCGGCCCGCATCTGCCGCGGCGCTCGCGCTGAGGACCTGGCGCTCCCCCGCCACCACCGGACGGACAGAGCCGTCGACGGCGCCGGCCCGGACGAGGTGGATGTTTCCCGCATCGGCGGCCACAAAGGTGAGTGTGCCGCCGTCGCTCGACCAGACCGGGCCGGGGGTAACGGCCGGGCGCGCCATCAACACGGCCTGGCGATCGTAGCCCGCGCCGAGCCTTCGCGGCGGGCCGCCGGATGAAGGGACGAGCCAGACGCGCGTCATCGGATCGCCGGCCCCTGGGTCCTGTTCGTCCGTCCCGTAGCAGGCAATGGTCGAGCCATCGGGCGACCAGCTCGGCGAGGTCGCGCGGCCGACGTCCGTGGTGAGGCGGCGTGGATTGCTCCCGTCCGCGTTCATCACCCAGATGTCGTAGACGTGGTAGTCGGCCGGACCGCTTCGCGCCCGGCTGAACGCGATCCGCGCGCCGTCAGGCGACCATGCCGGAGCGGTCGAGGGACGGTCTCCGCCCGTCAGCTGGGCCACTTCGCCGCGCGCGACCGAGACGGCAATGATCTGGCTCGGGTCGCCGAACGTGTACCCCTGCCCGTCGTCCTTGTAATGCGCCGACGTCACGACCTTCGGCCGGTCCGCCCAACGCGCGCGGGCCTCCTTGCCGGAGGGTGGCGGCTCCTTCGGGACCGGCGCGGCAAAGAGGAGCCGCGCGCCGTCCGGCGACCACACCGCCGGGCCGGCCGCGTGACCGAGCCAGGTGAGTCTCCGCGGTTCGCCGCCATTCGCAGACATGACATACAGTTGGGGGGCTTCCCCATCGCGGTCTGACAGGAACGCCAGCCAGGCGCCGTCCGGCGACCATCGCGGCGCGCTGTCTCGCTTTGGGCCCCGGGTAAACTGGCGCGGCTCCCCGCCCTGGACCGGCGCCATCCAGATGGCCGAGCGGTACTCATCCTGCTCGGGGGCGATCTCCGTGAACGTGTAGGCGGCCCGGCGGCCATCCGGGGAGAGCTGGACGTCGGCGACCACTTTGATCGCGAGCAGATCATCGGGCTGCAGGGGGCGTGGGCGCTCGTCGCTCATCGTTCTGGATCCTCCGGAAGGTGTTCAGGAACCATAGTGGAAATTCCGCTTGGCATTCGGAAAGCCTGCGAGCGCCTCAAGACTACCGCAACAAAAGGGGGGAATCGCATGAAGCTCTCCGTCAGATCGCGCATCCTCTGGCTCTGCGTGCTCCTCACGTTTCCCGCGTTCCTCGTCTCGGGCGTTCCCACGCGCTCCGCCGCCGCCGGTCCCGTGGTGATCAGCTACTGGCACGGTCTGACCGGGCCAGACGGCAAGTACCTCACGTCCATGGCGGAGCAGTTCAACAAGGAGCAGGGTGGGGTTCACGTCAACGTGTCCGTGTACCCCTGGGATGTGTTCTTCGATAAGTGGGTCGCGGCGGCGGCGGCCGGAAACCCACCCGATCTCGTCACCTACCACATTAACGAGATGCCGCAATACCAGGAGAAAGGGATCCTGGTCCCGCTCGATGACCTCGTGAAGGAAGCGGGCATTGACATGAACGCCTTCCCCGCGGTGGCCTTCCAGGCCGCCCACCGTCAGGGCAAGCTGTGGGGGGTTCCCCTAGACATCCACCCCATTGCCCTCTACTACAACGTCGCCCTCGTCCAGGCCGCCGGCCTCGATCCGAACAAACCGCCGACGAACCGGGCGGAGTTCCTCCTCTGGGCCAAGAAGCTGACCAAGCCTGACGGCAGCCAGTACGGCGTCGCCATGCCCGGGACAAACGTCGACACATTTCGGGTGTGGTGGGGCTGGATCTACCAGAACGGCGGCCGGTTCATCAGCGACGACGGCAAGACGGCGGTGATGGACAATCCAAAGACCGCCGAGGCGCTCCAGTTCGCCGCGGACCTGATCTCCAAGTACAAGGTGGCCCCGCCCGGGGAGAGCGATCCGGACGCCGACTTCAAGAGCCAGAAAGTCGCGATGGAGTTCCAAGGGCCGTGGTGGATCACGGGATATCTGGATGCCGGTCTGAACTTCCGCACCGCGCCCCAGCCGGTGATCTTCAGCCAGCCCGGGGTCTGGGCGAGCGACCACTTCTTCTCGCTCAGCGAGACCAACGATGCGAAGCGCAAGATGGCCGCGATCACGTTCGTGAAGTGGGTGGAAGATCACGCGCTGCTGTGGAGCCAGGCGGGCCAGGTTCCGGCCAACGAGCACGTACGCAGCAGTGAAGCGTATCAGAAGAGCAAGCTCTACCCCTACCTGAGAGGGTTCCAGGCGGAGATTCCTTATGCCCATCTGACGCCCTCGATCGTGCAGAGCACCGAGATCTTCGCGGAGAACGTGCAGACCCCGCTGGTGGTCAATTATCAGGCGGTCATGCTGAACAAGAAGAGCGCGTCTCAGGCGCTCAAGGACATGCAGAAGGGAATCCAGAGCGTCCTGAACCGCTGAGGTGGCCTCACGAGACGTCGCGCGGGGACGGCCGAGATGGGTCGGCGAGACGGTGACCGCCTACCTCTTCCTGGCCCCGTACCTGCTGGTCTTTCTGCTTTTCTTGCTGCTGCCGGCCCTGGCCAGCGTGGGCGTCAGCTTTACCCGCTGGGGGATCCTCGGGACGCCCCGCTGGCTCGGGGTGCAGAATTACCGCACGATCCTGACCGACGCAATGTTCTGGAAGGCGTTCCGGAACACGCTCTACTTTACCCTCCTCACGGTCCCTCCACTCGTCGCGGGCGGGCTCGGGCTCGCGGTGCTGTTCAACCAGCCCCTGCGGGGCCGGGTCCTGGCGCGGACAGTCGTGTTTGTGCCGTACGCGATCATGGTGACGGTCGTCGGCATGCTGTGGAGTTGGATGTTCAATTCGAACTTCGGCTTTGTGAACTTCTACATGCAGGCCGTCGGCCTGCCCAAAGTCGCGTGGCTGACGGACGCCGTGTGGGCGATGCCGGCGGTCGCGATCAGCACCGTGTGGTGGCAGATCGGGACGAACATGGTCATTTACCTGGCCGGGCTCCAGGAGATCCCCGCCGAGCTGTATGAAGCGGCGCGGGTGGATGGGTCCGGAATCTGGAAATCCTTCCTGTACGTCACCGTCCCCGGTCTCTATCTGATGCACGTGTTCGTCATTCCGCTCTCGGTCATCGCCTCGCTGCGCGCGTTCGGCCAGATCCTGGTGATGACCCACGGCGGTCCGTTTGGGCAAACGTACACCCTGGTGCAGCACCTGTATGCCACCGGCTGGGTCAACTTCCGCATGGGCGAAGCGTCGGCGGTCGGGGTGGTCTTGCTCCTCGTGACGCTGCTGTTGACCGTCGTGCAGTTGCGATACTTCCGCGCCATCTAAGGAGGGCCACGTGGGCAGCGTCGTGAGGCCGGGCCACCGGAGACGGTCGGACTTCGGACGACTGGCGGGATACGTCGCGTTGCTCGTGGTGACCGTCGCGATGGCCGCCCCCCTGTTGTGGATGGTGACGACGGCGCTCAAACCCGAGAGCCAGATCTTTCAGTACCCGATCCAGTGGATCCCCAGGACCCCGACCCTGGGGAACTTTGCCAACGTGCTCACCAACTACCCCATCGGCCGGTGGTTCTTCAACAGTCTGATCGTCGCCGTGCTCACGACCGCGGTGAGTCTCCCCTTGTACGGCTTGGGCGCGTACCCGCTCGCCCGGCTCCAGTTTCCCGGCAAGAAACTCGTCTTTCTCGTCATCCTGGCCACCATGCTCATGCCCGCCGAGGGCACCATGGTGCCGCTGTTCCTGGGTTTGTCCCGGCTCAGGATCTCGGACAGTTATTTCAGCCTGGTGATGCCGGTGGTCGCCAATGCGTTCGGTCTGTATCTGCTCACGCAGTTCTTCCAGTCGATCCCGTCGGAGTTGCGCGACGCCGCGCTGATGGATGGCGCGACCGACCTCGGGATTCTTTGGCGAATCATCCTGCCGCTGTCCCGCCCCGCGTTGACCACGGTCGCGATCTATACGTTCATGGCGAGCTGGAACAACTTCGTGTGGCCGTTCATTGTCTCGAACAGCGACGCCACCCGCACGCTGCCGGCCGGCCTCACCGCGCTCATCGGCGGCGTCGATGTCGGGACGCGGTTCGGCATCAGCATGGCGAGTGCGCTGATCGCCACGCTGCCGCCCGTGGTGATCTTCGTCGCGCTGCAGCGCTACTTCGCCCAGGGGATCGCGATGACCGGCGTCAAGGGGTAGCCGGAGGCGTTGTTGCTGATCCACCCCGTGCCGCCGAACGGTGCTGCAATTGTGCTGGTAGCATACGCATCGGAGGAGTCCCGCCCCGGTCCACCGGGGCTGATCGTCCGGGGGCAGCTGAAGAACGCAGCGGCGCTTCCATTGAACTCGCATGATCTATCGACGCCGGCAGAACCAGCGCGCGAACCAGGGCCGGTACGAGAGTCACAAGAATTAAACTCATATGTCCTCCCGCCGTGCGTGCGTTCTTCAGCGATCATTTGAAAAATGCCAGGCAAGTTCCGGGGTTTCTTTCCACGCCGGCGGAACAGGGTTCCCTCCCTCAAAAGAAGGTTCTTGCTCGATCAATCAGACGATGGGGATCGGGAAATGAGTTAGGTGGTAGTTAACTTCGTGGCGCCAGACAGGAGGATCGAGCCAACGGCGAGGAGGGAATCCCGCCGGACGGGGTAAACTAGTCTTGGGGGGCAACGAGAGGGGACCCCGGTTGCCGTTGAATCGACTGACAACAGCGATCCCTGGGCTCTTGACGGTAGGCCTGGTCACGCTCGCTGCGTTGTACTTGAGCGGGCACCCCCCGGTGCGAGAAACCTCCGGCGTCTCCATGCCGCCAGGAACGGCGGCGCCATCCGGCTCAGACTCGTCCACAACAGCGGCCACGCCCGGCACAGCGGCGTCATCCGACGCGTCAGCAGGATCTGACACGGCGGCCCCGTCCGGGTCGGCAGTCTCGCCCAGTTCCGCAGCGTCGACCGGCTCAGCGGCGCCGTCCGGCACAGCCGCACCGTCCGACTCGGGGTCGCCGTCAGCCCCGCAGACCGTGACATCGCCTGTCGTCCCGAAACTCCAACCGGCGCCTTCCAAACCTCAGGCGCCCGCGGCATCGCAGGCCATCCCAGGAAGCTCTTCTATGTTCCACGTCCAAGCCGGAGCATTCAGGATTCGCGCGAACGCAGATGATCTCGTCCAGAAACTCCACGCCAGCCACTATCCCGCGGTGATCATCAACAGAGGCCCCTACCTGCTCGTTTGGGTAGGCCCGGTGGTTGACCGGACGTCGGCGGAGCGCCTCATGAAAAGCCTTCAGGTGGACGGGTTCGACACCGCTTTAGCCCCCGCCCCGTAAGCGTCTCGCGCGCGGATCCTACAGGGATCCAATCGCCTCCATGAACCGGTACTTGTCGTAGATGGGGCGCCGGGGGACCTTGGCGGTCGTGGCAGTCCCTTCCATCTTTGCGACGATGAACCACGGCCCCGGCTCCACGAGGCTCTGCCGCGCCGCCCGCTCGAACTGGCCGAGGTCCGCGACGCTCTCGACGTGCGAGAGCCCCGCCCCTCTGCCGATGGCCGCGAGGTCGGCCGCGCCCGCGGTGTGGGTGGCCTGCCCGCCGGTCGTCTCGTAGGTCCCGGTGTCGCAGACGATGTGCACCAGGTTGGGAGGGCGGAGCGACGCGATGGTGGCGAGGGAGCCCAGGTTCATGAGCAGCGAGCCGTCGCCGTCGAGCACCACGACGCGCAGGTCCGGCCGCGCGAGCGCCAGCCCCAGGCCGATCGAGGACACCGACCCCATCGCGCCCCACGTATACAGGTTCTCCGGGCGATGGCCCGCGACGAACAGGTCGTAGCAGTTCTTCCCTAAGTTTGCGATGACGGGCTCCCGGTCAAGCAGCCGGAGCAGTCTGCGGAACGCCTCGAGGCGGTTCATCGCCATGTCTTCCCCCCGCTGAGCGCCGTCGAGAGGATGAGCGCGACGGGAAGCAAACTGGCGAAGGCGAGCTTGGTCGCTCCTTCCACCGTGGCGGCGACATCCTCGGCCTTGTCGATCCGGAACGCCTGAATCCCCAGCGCCTCGAGGATCCGGGGGGCGGCACGGCCCATCGGCGTCTGGACGGGGTTGAGCTCGCCGAGGCGTCCCCGCTCGCTGATGATGATGAGGAACGGAATCTGAATGCCGATCGCCAGGCCGCAGATCGCGTTGATCGAGTTGCCCAGGCCGCTCCCCTGCATCACCAGCGCCCCCCGCTTCCCCCCGAGGTACGCGCCGCACAGGACGGCCACCGCCTCTTCCTCCCGGGTCGCGGAGACCATGGTGATCGAGTCTTCCTGACGCAGCAGCTCCAGGAGCCGGTCGGCGACCTCGTCGGGCACGTACGCCACCATGTCGTACCCGTTGGCCTTGAGCGTTTCAGCCATCACTGCGCTCCAATCCATCCGAAGCCTCCCATACCTTTGGCTTTCTCAGCCGGCGTATCCCGCGTACGCGGCAGCCCCCATCCCGGCCAGCCGGCCAAAGACGGCCCCGGCCATCAGCCCGGAGCCGCCGGGATAGTTGTGGTAGAAGAGCCCGGCGGCCAGCTCGCCACAGGCGAAGAGCCCCGCCAGCTTCCGGTCATCGGCGTTGATCAGCGCCGCGTCGGGGCCGATCCTGAGGCCGCCGAAGGTGAACGTGATCCCGCACGTCACAGGAAAACACAGGTACGGCGGGGAGTCCAGCCGCTGCGCCCAGTTTGATTTGGGGGGCGTGATCCCCAATGCCGCCTTTCCATCCTTGACGGCGGGGTTGAACTCCTCTCCGTTCACGGCGGCGTTGTACGCGGCGATTGTGCGCTTGAGGGTCGCGACCTCGATGCGTGCGGTCCTGGCCAGCGCTTCCAGCGTCTCGCCCTCGACGCGCGTCGTGCCGGGCAGCGTGTAGGGCTTTTTCAAGAGGTGGACGGCCTGTTGATCGAACAGCTGGAAGGCCACCTGGAGGGGCTGGCGCATGATCTCCTGCCCGTAGCGCGCGTACGTGTAGTTCCGAAAATCCTCGCCCTCGTCGACGAACCGCTCGCCACGGATGTTGACGTAGATCCCCAGCGGGTACGAGTCCCGTTCGAAGTGCTGCACCAACCGCCGCTCGTTGGCCGCCGGGGCGTTGAGGTCCCAGGCGACGGCATGACACCCGCTCCACTGCCCGAAGGGCCTGGCGCCGACCCCCAGGCCCATCCGGATCCCATCTCCGGTGTTGTACGGAGTGCCCCGCACCTTCGCGGTCTTCCACCGGGGCCCGAGATGCGCGGCTCGCATCTCGGGGTTCGCCTCGAACCCGCCGCACGCCAGCACCACGGCCCGCGCATGGGATTCCTGGGTGCGGCCGCCGACGGTGGCGCTCACCCGCCACGCTCCGGCGGCAGGGTCCCACGCCAGACCCGTGGCCCGCGCTCCATACTGGACGTTCACTCGCGCCGCCTGCGCCGCCCGATACAGCGCGCCGACCAGCCCCGGACCTTCCCCCTGGGTCTTGATGATCAACCCGCCCCAAAACCGGTGCCTGCCGTTGACCAGGAAGGACTGCCGGTCGTACGCCAGGACGAACTCGACCCCCCGGCCGCGCAGCCACTGCATCGTGGGGAACGCCTGGGACACCAGAGTTCGCCCCAGGGCGGGATCCGCTTCACCCTGCGTCACCCGCCGGAGATCGGTGGAAAAGTCCTCTTCCGAGTACCGTCCGATCTCGATCTTGTCGGGCTGTTCCAGCAACGGATCCTTCACGATCTGGGCGATGTCCTCGAGGCCCCGGTAGGGAAAGCGAAACGCGCCGGCGGTGACGGCCGAGTTGCCCCCGCGCGCCTCGGTGGGCGCCCGCTCCAACAAGAGCACTCGGGCCTTGCGTTCGGCGGCGGCGAGCGCCGCGCACAGCCCCGCGTTGCCGCCCCCGATGACAATGACGTCCGCGGCGTCCATGGCTCAGGCGGACGCGGGGGGGCCGGGAGCCGGGTTGGGGGGGAGCACGCGATCCATGAACGTTCCAAGCGCGGCGAGAAACGCCGCGGGCTCCTCGAACTGCGGGGAGTGGCCGCTGTGCTCGAAGATGTGCAGTTCCGCGCCCGGGATCAGGCTGGCGATCTCCACAGACTCCTCGACCGGACAGATCCAGTCGTGGCGCCCCACCGCGACAAAGGTGGGCACCCGGATCCCCCGCAGCGCCGGCCGGACATCGTAGGTCGCGTAGTCCCGGGTCAGCGCTCGGCGCGTGTCGGGGTCGAACCGCCGTCCCGCCAGGCTCGCGGGGCACCGGCTCCGGTCATGGTAGTACAATGGCAGAATCGTTTCGAAGGCTCGGCGGAAGGCCTCCGGGTCGACGATGGAACCGTCCCACAACGACCGGTAGGCCTCCTGCATCGCGGCCGTGCCGAGCCGCTGCATGTTGGCCGCGGCGCGCGCCATGAATTGCGCGCTGGCCGCGGTTCCGACCAGCACGAGGGCCCGCGGCTCCGCGGGGTACCGGGCGGCGTAGAGGAGCGAGACAAACCCCCCGGCGGAGGTCCCCAGGATCGCCGGCCGGTCCAGCTCCAGCGCCCGGCAGAGCCCATGGAGGTCTTCGGCCAGCCGGCGCTGGGTGTAGGTCTCCGCGGCGGCGCGGGAGGACTCCCCGTGCCCCCGATGATCATAGGCGATCAACCGCACGCGATCGGCCAGAGAGGCAAACGGCGTCAGCATCGCGGGGTGGCTCATCCCCGGGCCGCCGTGGACGAGCACGCAGGGCGGCCCCGTTCCCAGCGCCTCGTAGTGGAGGTCGACGTCCCCGACCCGAACTCTCATCGCCGCCTCGGATCCAGCGCGTCCCTGAGGCCGTCTCCGACAAGGTTGATGCTGAGGACCGTCAGGAAGATCGCCGTGCCGGGAAAGGTCGCGATCCACCACGCCGTGTCCACATACCGCCTCCCGTCGACCAGCATGTTGCCCCAGCTGGGTGCCGGAGGCTGGATCCCCACGCCGAGATAACTCAGCCCCGATTCGATGAGGATGGCGTCGGCCATGAACAGCGTCGCCTGCACGATCAGCGTGGGAAGGAGATTCGGCAGCACATGGGATCCCAACAGGCGCCCCCAGGAGGCGCCGACGGCGTGCGCCGCCTCGATGAACTGCAACTGGCGGATCCGCAGCGCCTCCCCCCGAATGATGCGGGCCGTCGGCGGCCAGTACACGAGCCCGATCACGAGGATGGTGTTGCGCAGGCTCGGCCCGAACAGGGCGATGATCAGGAGCACCAGGAACAGCGGCGGGATGCCCAGCGCCAGCTCCGTCAGGCGGGTCAGCCACAGATCGGCCGCGCCGAGGTAGAAGCCTCCGAAGATCCCGACCAGTGTGCCGATCAGCAGCGCGACCCCGGTGGCCAAGAGGCCGGTGGCGAGCGATGCGCGCGCGCCGACCATGATCCGGCTGCACACGTCCCGCCCGAACCCGTCGGTCCCAAGGACGTGCAGGCGGCTCGGCGCCGCCAGCCGTTGATCGAGGTCTTGCCGCGCCGCGGGATACGGCGCCAGCCTCGGAGCGGCGAGTCCCGTGACCAGGATGCCGGCGAAGATGACTGCGCTGGCGACCGCGAGGCGGTTGGTGGCAAACTCGGCGGCGACCGCCGCCCACGCGCTCCTGCGCCCGGGGGCCCGTCCGGCGATCTGGCGCAACGCCTCGGCGCTCACTGCCATACGAGGCGCGGGTCCGCCAGCGAGTAGAGGAGATCGGTCATGACGTTCCCCAGGATCACGGCGAGCGCGACGAGGAAGTTCAGGCCGAGCAGGAGTGGGTAGTCCCGGCCGGTGACCGCGTCCACCGCCAGCCGCCCGATCCCGGGCCAGGCGAAGACCGTCTCCGTCAGGACGGCTCCGCCCACCAGGAACCGGAGCGACAGCCCGAGCAGCGTGATCAACGGGATGAGCGCGTTTCGAAACGCGTGGCGCGCCAGGACGCTGCGCTCCCGCAGGCCCTTCGCCCGCGCCACGGCCACGAACGGCTGGTGGATCGCCTCGAGCAGGCTCGAGCGGGTAAAGCGCAGAAATGCGGCCATCTGCGTCGCGCCCAGCGTAACCGTCGGCAGGATCGCGTGGCGAAACCGATCGACCGGGTCCCCCTCGAGACCGGTGCTCGTCATCCCCGAGGCAGGGAGCCAGCGCAGGGTGCTCGCGAACAGGAGGATCAGGAGAATCCCCAACCAGAAACTGGGGAAGGAGACACCGGCGAGGGCAACGCCCGTCGCCGACCGGTCGATCCAGGTGTTCGCGCGGACCGCGGAGACCACCCCGAGGGGGACCGCCACCAGAACGGCGAGCGTCAGCGCGCCGGCCGCAAGCTGGGCCGTTGCGCCGAGATGGGCGCCGATAACCCGCGAGACCGGCTCCCCCTGGAGATAGGACACCCCGAGGTTGCCCCGGAGCGCGCTCCCCAGCCACTCCGCGTACTGGACCGGCAGCGGCTGATCGAGGCCGAGGCTGCGGCGGAGCATCGCGGCCGTCTCCTTGGAGATGTCGCCGCCGAGCAGCGCCGCCTCGGGGCCGCCGGGAGCCATGTGCAGCAAGACGAACAGCACGACGGACACCCCGATCAGCATCGGGATCATCCCGAGGAGACGGCGGAGCAGGTACCCCCTCACCCCTCAACCCTACGGCTGCCAGACGGCCGTGCGCAGCGACTGATAGACCGCCGCCTGGGCGGGGATGAGCGCCACCCCTCGCAACTCCTTGGGGAACACGTACATCTCCTTCGGATAGTAGCCCCAAACGTAGGGGGCGTCGTCCGCGAGCAGTCGCTGGAACTTGACGTAGGCCGCGCGGCGCGCCCCCCGATCCATCGTTCGCCGGGCATCCTCCAGGGCCTTGTCCACCTCGGGATTCTTGTAGTGCGCGAAGTTCCGGCCGTTCCACTGGCTGGAGTGCCAGATCGTGTAGGAGAAGGGGTCGGGATCGGGGTGCCCCGTCCACCCCACCAGGATGGCTTCAAAATCCGATGCGAACAACTGGCGGACGAACGTGGGGAAGTCCAGCAGCCGGATCTCGGCCGCCACTCCGATCCGCGCGAGCTGGTCCTGAATGATGACCGCGGAGTCGCGGATCTGCTGGGTCCCCTGGTCCCCCTTGAGCGCGAAGCGCAGCGGGCGCCCGTCCTTTTGCATGATCCCGTCAGGGCCCGGGGTGTACCCGGCTTCTGCGAGCAGTCCCTTCGCCTTCTCAGGGTCGTAGGGATACCGCCGGACCTTCGGCGTGTAGGCCCAGCTGGTGGGCGGGAGGGGCCCGGTGGCGCGCACCGCATACCCCCGCAAGACCTTGCGGACGATGACATCGAAATCCACGGCGTGCGAGAATGCCTGACGGACCCGCAGGTCGGAGAACGGGGGGCGGTCGAGCCGGTATCCGAGATACTGGTAGGTCGGCGTGTAGATCCCCGCCACGGCGTACCTCGGATCTTTCGCGAACCGGTCGAGCTCGTCGGTCGGCGGATCATCGAGCATGTCGATCCCCGCGGTGCGCAAGGCCTGGGTGCGGACAACCGGATCCGGAATGATCCGGAAGATCAAGCGGCGAATCGGGGGGCGGCCGCCGTAATAACGATCGAACGCCTCCAGGGCGATGCTCTCGCCCTTGCGCCACTCCACCACCCGGTATGGACCGCTACCCACCGGGCGGCTGTTGAACTCGGCGGTGTTCATGTCCTTGCCCTCGAGGGCGTGTTTGGGGACGATGCCGCCGCGCGGACAGGTGAGGACGCCCAGGAAGGCGGCGTACGGATACGCCAGGTTCAACCGCACGGTCGACGGATTCAGCACCTCGACCGGCTTCCGGGGCAGGCCTGCAGGATCGGCGGGATGGTCGGGATTGGTCAACTCTGCATAGCCGGCCATCCCTCCAAAGAACGCCCGGGACGGCGCCCGCACCTTGGGGTTGAGCATCGAGTACATCCAGAATGCTACGTCGTCCGCGGTGAACGGCCGGCCGTCCTGCCAGACGATGTCTTTTCGCAGGTGGAACGTGTAACTCAGCCCATCCGGGGACGTGTCCCAGCTCTCGGCCAGTTGAGGTCTGATGGCGAGGGCCTCGTCGTAGGCGACGAGACAGTCGAAGACCGACCATTCCACTTTATAGGACTGGCCGTCGCTCGCGATGAGCGCGTTGATGAACGACGCGTCACTGCTCAGTCCGATCGTCAGGCTGTCTTTGGCCACCCCCCGGGCGGGCGGCAGCCAGACCGCCAGGGAAAGGAGGAGCGCCAGGGCGATCACCGCAGCCGAAAGGCCGCGGCGCGTCCTCGCAGCATGGCCCTCCACCCGCAGCACCTCCCCCGCGCCGGATCCGGCGGTTGTCGCACGATGGCTGCGCCCGACGTTCGCTGCCGGACGGTGAGACCCCTGCGCTCTGCGGCCGCACGATCCGCGCATCGCGGAAACGTGACGCGGCGTGTGGTAGACTAGCCGGGCGAACTCTCGCCGCTAGACCGGTCGTAGGCTGGACGAGACGGTGACGCCTGACCACGGACGCATGAACGCCGATCGAAGCGTGGAGTGGAGCAAATGTAACCGATCCGCACTATTCGCGTTGGTCGCGCTGGGGGTGCTGGCGGCTGCATCGCGCGCCGGCGCCCACGCCCTGTTGAGCCGATCCGACCCACCGAGCGGGGCAACGCTCCAGGAGGCTCCGCAGGCGGTGACGCTCACCTTTACCGAAGAGCCGGAGCCCACCCTCTCGAGCGTGCGCATCCTTCTGCCCTCGGGCCAGCAGGTGGCGACCGGGCCGCTGCACGTCGTCCCCGGCGCGCCCCGAACATTGGGGGTCACGCTCGGTCCGCTGGGCACGGGCGTCTACACCGTCACCTGGCGGACTGTCTCACGCGTTGACGGCCATGTAACCGGCGGGGCTTACGCGTTTGGCGTCGGGGCGACCCCGGCGGACGTTAGTGTTCCGGAGGTCACGAGCCCGCCGCCGTCGGTGCTGGGGGCGGCGGCGCGATGGGCGCTCTACGCGGGCCTGTCGGTGCTCCTCGGCGCGGCCTGGGTCTGGACGATCGCGTTCCCGCGCGCGCCGGAGCGAGCCCCGCGAGGACTCCGGCTGCTCTGGCCGGCCTGGCTCGCCGCGGTCCTCGGCATCATAGGCCTGGCGGAAGCGCAGCGCGCGGACGCGGGAGCATCCCTCCACCAGTTTCTCGGGACATCGTTGGCCCGGGCCCTCGGATGGCGCGCCCTTCCCCTGCTCGCTGTGGCGGCCGCCCTGGCCACGGCGGGAAGTCGGGAAAAGCGGCTCAGCCCGGGCATCCTGACTGTGGTCGGCGCTGGTGCCGCGGGGGCCGTCCTCGCGCACGTCGCCGCAGGCCACGCCGCGGCCGCCGCGGGGCCCTGGAGGCCGGCAAACGTCGCCGTCCAATGGGTCCACGTGATGTCGGTCGGCGCCTGGCTCGGCGGCCTCGCGGCGCTCCTGGCCGCGCTCGGCGCCACGCCCGACACCGAGAAGGCCGCGGCGGTCCGCCGGTTTTCCACCGGGGCGGGAGTCCTGATCATACTCGTCGCGGCCACGGGCGCGATCCGGGCGGTCGATGAAATCGGTGGATGGGACAGGCTGGCCACGACGCCTTACGGCCGGCTTGTGCTGCTCAAGGTGGGCCTCTTGCTCGTCCTGGCGCTTCTGGGAGGCATCAATCGTTTTCGCAGCGTCCCCGCCGTGGCGCGGACGCTCGCGGGCCTCCGGCGGGTGGGGACGGCCGAACTTGCCGTCGCCGCCCTGACGCTGGCGGTCGCCTCTGTGCTCACCCAGACCGCGCCGGCCAATTTCGCGGGCGCGCCAACCGCCGCGGCCGCGTCGCTGGCCGCCACCGGGAGCGACTTCGGGACGACGGTCCGGGTGCGGCTCGAGGCCGTCCCGGGATTCCCCGGACCGAACCGCTTCACGGTGAGCGTCCGCGACTATGACACCGGACGCCCCCTGGAGGCCGGCCGCGTGAGCCTTCGGTTCGCCGCCCAAGACCGCCCCGACGTCGGGGCATCCACGCTCGCGCTGACGCGGCGGGCCGACCGGACCTATGAGGGACAGGGGAGCAATCTGTCATTGGACGGCAGGTGGACCATCGTCGTCGTCATCGAGCGCGGGATCAACTCGGTCGAGGTCCCGCTTGCGCTCTCCGTGCGCGCGCAGCCGCAGCGGATCCACACCATCGCCGCGCCGGGCCAGCCGACGCTCTACTCGATCGAACTCACCGGCGGGCGCGTGCTCGACACCTACCTCGACCCGGGCCGGCCCGGCTTCAACGAGCTGCACGCGACCTACATCGACGCCGCCGGGCACGAGATCGCCATCCCGCGGCCCGCCGCGATGACGGCGAGCCGCCCGGGGGGTGCGCCGGTCACCATTCCCGTGCGGCGGTTCGGACCCGGTCACTTCATCGGGGATGCGCAGTTGGAGCCCGGGGAGTGGCTGCTGAATATCGCCGTGACGACACCGGGCGGGGAAGTGCTGCAAGGGCATCTCTCCGTCCGCCTCTAACCATTCCTACGGGGCCATGCTGATGGCGCGACAGCGATCTCATCACACGACGCGGGGAGCTCAGGCCGGGCGGCCGGGGGCCTCGCTGGGACTGACGGCCGGCCTCGCGGTGGCATCGCTCGTCCTCGGCGGGTGCGGCGCGCAGACGGCGACGGCGCCCCCCGGCGCGCCGTCCTCGCAGGTGCGGCCCAAATCCACGGCCACGGTCGCGATCACCGCGCCCGTGCCCGGGGCTGAGGTCCCGGCCGGGATGCTGCACGTTCGCATCCGCCTGACCGGCGGCGAGATCATCCCGCAGACCTCGACCCAGCTCAGCCCCGATAAGGGCCACATCCACCTCATCCTCGACGGAAAGGTCGTGTCCATGGCCTACGGCGTCGAACAGAACGTGGACGTCGCCCCCGGCCTCCATCTCCTTCAGGCTGAGTTCGTCGCGACCGACCACTTTCCGTTCAACCCGAGAGTGATCAGCGCCGTGACCTTCACGGTCAAATGACTCTACCAGCGAGGTGATGACGTTGCGACGGAGGATCATTGCCGCCCTTGCACTGGCGCTCATGGCATGGCTTGGGGTCTCGACGATCGGATCGCCGGTCGTGATCGGAGCGGTGTACCCGATCGGGGGCAGCCAGGGCGCGGGCGGCACGGAGGAGTACCGCGGGGTCAGCCTGGCGGCCGCGTACGCGAACCGCCGCGGCGGCGTGCACGGTCGCCCGATCCGCCTGCGGCTCGAGGACGCCGACTCCTGGGACGCGGCGCCGGGGGCGGTCGAACGCCTGGCATCGGCGGGCACCACGGTCGTCGTGGGCAGCTACGGGAGCACGATCTCCCGCCCGGCGGCGGAGACGGCTTCCCGGCTCGGTCTGGTCTTCTGGGAGACCGGCGCCGTGGGCGAGCTCAGCATGGAGGCGACGGCCGGTGGGCACGTCTACCGGGTAGCCCCAACCGGCGCGGCGCTGGGGCGCGCGGCCGCGGCCTTTGTCCGGGATCAGCTGGCCCCGCGCCTCCGCCGGACGCAGCCGCTGCGGTATGCGGTCGCCTATGTGGACGACGTCTACGGGCGGTCTGTCGGCGGCGGGGCGATCGCGGAGATCCGGGCGTCCCGCCTCCCGATGGCCGCGACCTTCCCGTACACCCTGAGGCGCCTGGACTACGATGCGCTCGCCGCGAATATCGCGCGCGCGCGGCCGGACGTCCTGATGGTTGCCGCCTATCTCGAAGATGGCGTGGCGCTGCGCAGGTCGCTGGTTCGTGCCCGCGTTCCACTCGTCGCCAGCGTCGGCACGAGCTCGAGCTACTGCATGCCGGCGTTTGGCCAGATGCTCGGCCGGCAGGCCGTTGGCCTCTTTGCCTCCGATAAACCGGATGGCGACAATCTCCAGCCCGACCGCCTCCTGCCGGGGGCGGCCCGGGAACTGCGCTGGGCCACTGCCGAGTACCGCAGGCGGTACGGCGAACCGATGACCGCCCCCGCGCTCGCGGGCTTCGCCGGCGGCCTCGCCCTGTTCGAGCACGTCCTTCCCCGCGCGCACGGGTTCTCGGCGGAGGCGGTGGCGCAGGCGGCCCGCGCGGTCCGTCTGCCCGAAGGGGCTCTCCCGAACGGCAGCGGCCTCGCGTTCGCGCCGCCCGGGACGCCGGATGCGGGAGCGAACCTCAAGGCGGCGAGCGTGATCTGGGAGTGGATGCCGTGCTCGTCGACCTCCTGCCTGACGCGCGTCGTCGTCTGGCCGCCGGCGTTCGCCACCCATCCCATCGTCTTTCCGTGACCGATCCTCCCCCGCGCGTGTTCGCGTGGGGGGTGGGCGTCGCGACGCTGTACCTGGCGGTGGCCGCGGCCGGATTCCATTCCGGAGCGGTGCCGGTCCGCATCCTCTTCGACGGCGTTGCTCCGCCCCCACCCTACCGGTGGGCACGGCCTCCGGAAGACCTTGCCGCCGGCAACCAGGCGCCGGAGGGTGGGATGGGGACGGTCTCGGTCGACGCCACCGGCTCGATCCCGGCATCCGCCACGACGGGCGATGGGCAGGCGACCGTCAACGTCGCCGGCCGCGCCATACCGGGCGAACGCGGCGAGGTCTCCGCGGTGGTGAGGATTACTCCCGTGGATCCCGCGAGCATCGGCCGGCCGCCCCAGGGACTCCGCTTCGACGGCAACGCGTACCGGATCGAGGTCACCTACGCGTCGTCGGCCAAGCCGGTAGGGCTGCGCCGCCCTCTGACTGTGGCGCTCCGCTACGCCACCGGAGGGACATCGATCGTGCGCTCCCTCGGCGCGGGATGGACCGTGCTGCCGGCCGTCAGGTTCGGGGGAAACCTTCACCTGCTTGTCGCGAGCACCGAGGCGGCCGGGACGTTTGCCGCCGCGGCGCCGCAAGACGTGCCCTACCGGATCCGGACTCCCTGGTGGTGGTATGTCCTCTTCTTGGGAATCCCCGCCGCCCTCGCGCTCCTCGTCGGCTTCCTGCCCCGGATCGTCGCCCATCTCCGCCGCCGGCCCGCGCCGTGAGCGCGCGCGGATGAGGCGAAATCACGGGGATCCGGCGTCATCTCGCCAGGGCCTGATAGTCCCCGGCGCCGTACACGGCCCTGCCCCCCACGATCGTCAGGACGGACACGAGATCTTTGATCCGGTCGGCCGGCACCGTGAGGTAATCGGCCGAGAGGACGGCGAGGTCCGCGTCCTTGCCGGGTTCGATCGACCCCACCTGGTCCTCATCCATGTTGAACCAGGCGCTGCCGAGCGTGTAGACCCGAAGCGCCTGCAGCCGGCTGAGGTTTTCCTGCGGCGCGCGGATCGGATGACCGGCCACCGTGCGCCCGGTGACGATCCACCACAGAGACACGAACGGGTTGTAGGGCGCCACCCGCGTGGCGTCCGTCCCGCCGCCCACGGGCAGCCCCATCGCGAGCATCGCCTTCATCGGCGGGGCTTTCTGCACGATGTCCGGGGGCCAGTTCTGGGCGATCTCGTCGCCGGAAAAGACCATCCGATCCTGGATGGTGATCCCGCCGCCGAGGGCCTTGATCCGGCGGATCGTGTCGGGGGTGACGTCCTCCATGTGCGCGAAGGCGAGCCGCCGGTTCTGGACCGGGATCTCACGGTTGATCTCCTCGATCGCGGGGAGGAGCTGCTCGGCGGAATGGTTCCGCGTGGCGTGCGCCTGGAAGCGCCACCCGCTCTCGATGATCATCCTGACGGCCGTCCGCCAATCATCGATCGCTTTCTGCGAAAACTGCGGGGGCAGCGGCCCGAACGCGTCGCCGTCGTACGACGAGGCGAGCACCTGCTCCCCGACCCCGACCGGACGCAGCCAGGCATCGCCCGTCCCGGGACGGACCTCCGTCACGAACCGCTTGATCACGTCCAGCTCGCCGCCCGGACGGTTCGGCTGCATGTACCAGTGGACCCGGAGCGTGAGCTCGCCGCGATCGTGCAGCGCGGTGACGGCGCGGTAGTCCCCCGGCCAGATCAATCCGCCGCCGGCCACGTCGCCAACGCCTGTCATGCCGAGACGGTTGAGCTCGCGGAACCAGTCGCGGGTGCCGGAGACCTGATCCTCGGGCGCGGGCCGGGGGATCTTGAAATAGAAGGCGTTGATGCCCCCAAACCCCGTCACCACCCCGGTGGGCTGCCCGGACGCGTCCTTGAGCACCTTCCCGCCGAACGGGTCCTTGGTCTCGGTGGTGAGCCCCACGGCCGTCATCGCCGCCCTGTTCATCATCGCCTCGTCGTAGAGGTACTGCACCCAGATCGGATGGTCGGAGGAGATCGCGTCGAGGTCTCGCGGCGTCGGCTTGCGGTTCTCGGTGAACTGACTCTCGTGCCAGCCGCCCGCCACCACGATCCACGTGCCGGGCGGGGTCCGCGCGGCCCGCTCCCGGATCATCCTCAGGCCCTCCGCGAGCGAGGGAACGGTCTGCCAGTGCAGTTCGTCGTCCCAGGTCAGCCCCTGCCGGATCGCATGGAGGTGCGAGTCGATGAGCCCCGGGACGACCGTGCGGCCGTGGAGATCGACCACCCGGGTCGAGGGACCGACATATGCCTGAATCTGGCCGTTCGTGCCAACCGCCGCGAACCTTCCCCCCTGAATCGCGGCCGCCTGCGCGGTCGAGAACTGGCGGTCCATGGTGATGATCGTGCCGCCGAGCAAGACGAGGTCGGCGGCCGGGGAGGCGGCCCGGGCTCCGGCCCCCGGTCCGAGGGAGAGGGTGACCGCCAGGAATCCCGCGGCGATCCACCCGAAGAACAGACGCGCCCGCATCGTCCCCACCACCTTTTCAGCCGGATATGAAGAGCCGGATCCGCGTGTGCGCCGCGTTCAATGGGGGACGGGGGAACTCCTGCCGCCCGGCGTAGGGCCACGTCCCCCTGGCCGTTTTCCGCTTCATGGGCGCGGGCGGGCGGAGGGAACGACGGTCCCCGTGTTCGAAGAGATCTCGCTGAGGTGATCGTGATGCCCCGGATCCCGTATGTCGATCCATCGTCTGTTTCGGACCCCGAGATCGTCGGCTATCTGGAGCGGGCCCGCCGCGAGGGAACGCCGCGGCCGGAGAGCCAGGCGATCCGAGCGCATAACCCCGGCGTCATCCGGGCCTTCTCACAGGCCTGGGACCTGACGTTTCGCAACGGGGTGTGCGACCACAGGATCAAGGAGCTCTGCCGGGTCTATGTGTCGAAATCGATCGAGTGCGAGTACTGAGGGGTCCAGCGATCCGTCCAGGCGGGACGGAAGGGGCTCAGCGAAGCGCACTACGACGACCTGCTCAACTTTGCGGGCTCAGACAAGTTCACCGAGCGTGAGAAGGCTGCCTTGACCTATACGAGCGCGATCCTGTGGGATTCGGAAATCGCGGACGATGCCCTCTGGGAGCGGCTGCACCGGCACTTCACGCTGCCTGAACTGGTGGAACTGGGATTCTTCATCGCGCTCACGTCGGGGCAGCAGCGATGGATCAAGACCCTGGGCATCGGACATCGTGAGGTGCTCGGAGACACGCGCGCGGGCCTCGTCCCGGAGAACCAGCAGGACCCTTCCCGGCCGTGATGGGTGGGATGCGCGCCCGCGCCGATCGAGCCCGGCTCTTCCTCACCGCCGCGGCCGTCCTGCTGGGGTGCGGCGCGCTCGCCGCCCGACCGGCCGGCGGGCCCACGGCGTGGGCCGGTCTGCCCGACCTATCGCTCATCGTGGTCGTTGTCGTCGGGATGATCGGCGTGACGGCGCCGGTACCGTCCGAATACGAGAACCTTCTCGGGAGAGTCCAGTGGGTTGCGGCGGTAATCCTCGGGGTGGCGGCGTTCGCGGCCGCGCGCCTCCTCACCGCCCCCATCGGTCCGCCCGTCACAGCCCTGGCCGCCGCATCGACCGTGGTGGCCGCCGTCGCCGAGGAGGCCTTCTTCCGCCGGCTGGTCTACGGGTGGCTGGCCGGGGGAGGACCCGCGCTGGCCGTCGTGGGCGCCGCCGCGCTCTTCGCGGTGGTGCACCTGCCGGCCTACGGTGTACGCGCCCTCCCGGTGGATCTGGCGGCAGGGATCATGTTTGGCTGGCAGCGGCTGGCCACCGGGGGATGGACCGCCCCCGCCCTCACTCACGCGGCTGCGAACCTGCTCCAACTGATCTGACTCCAGGTGCTCTAGCGATGCAGCCGACCCACCGGGGCAGAGCCGCGCGCGAGTTCATGTGGGGCTTGGCGGCGGGGGCCCTGTACCTCGCGGCGGTCGCCTCTACGTGGCCGCTCGCGCCGATCCGGATCCTGTACGAGGGAGAGGCGCCCCCCCTTCCCTATCGCTGGGTGCATCCCCCGGCGGAGCTGTCCCAGGACAACCAGCCGCCTGAATCCGGCACGGGCCAAATCGCGCTCAGCCTGCAAGGTTCCCCGTCGACGTCCATTGTCGCCGACGACGGCCAGGCGGGGGTGATCTTTCGGTTCGGCGCAATCGCCTCTCGGGCGGGCGCCACCTCGGCCCAGGTGAAGGTCGTTCCGCTCGATCCGGCAACGCTTCCGCGCCCCCCATCGGGCCTGCGGGTCGACGGCAACGCCTACCGCGTGGACGCGACCTACAACACGGGCGAGCCGGTCGTCCTCCGGATGCCGATGACGGTGGTCCTCCGCTATCCCAGGCATGCCACGATGCTGCTGCGCCTCACCGACGAGACCTGGACCACGCTCGACGCCCACATCGTCCCCGGGTCGCTGCAGATCTTCGCCGGGACGGATCACACCGGCGTGTTCGCCGCGGTCGGGCCCGCCGGCCCGCCTCCGGCGGTCTGGGTCGGCTATGCGGTCGCCGCCGCGGCCGTGATCGGGGCGGCGGCCGCCGTTGCCGCCCGCCTGCTGCGCGCGCGCCGCCGCGGGTAACCCTCCACAATCTCTCCACACCGGGTTCACGACCGGTCCACACCCGCGCCTCACACTGGACCCCGAGGCACCAACAGGAGGAGCCGCAGATGATCCTGGTGACGGGAGCGACGGGGCACGTCGGCAGCGGGTTGGTGGCGCAGTTGGTCGAGCGCGGTGAGCGCGTGCGCGCCATGACGCGGCGGCCGGAGGCGGGGGGGTTCCCGCCCGGCGTCGAGGTGGCGCGGGGCGATTTCGAGGACGGCGCGAGCATCGACGCCGCGCTCGACGGCGTCGGGCGCGTGTTTCTCATGACGGCCCAGGAAGTGGGCAGCGCCGGGGCGCCGACGCACGTTAGGCTGTTCGCCGACGCCGCGCGGCAGGCCGGGATCCGGCGCATCGTCATGCTGTCCGTGCTCGGCGGCGGCGGGAGCGATCCGGGCGATCCGTTTGCGCAGTGGTTCCGTCAGGCCGAGGGGGCGGTGAGGAACAGCGGGGCCGCCTGGACGTTCCTCCGGCCGGGGCGCTTCATGTCCAACGCCCTGCAGTGGGCGCCGATGATCAAGCGCGACGGGCGGGTGACGGCTCCGTTTGGACGGCGCCCCGCGGCCTCCATCGATCCGGCCGACATCGCCGCGGTGGCGCTGCGCGCACTGACGGAGCCGGGTCATGAGCACAGGACGTACGAGCTGTCCGGCCCCGAAGCCCTGACCCCGGTCCAAGAGGTCGACCTCCTCGCCGGAGCGCTGGGCCGGCCGCTCGGGTTCACCCATCTGTCGAACGACGCGGCGCGGGCCGGAATGCTGCGCGCGGGGATGGCGGAGCATGTCGTGGACGCCATCATCCGGCGGGCAGAGCAAGACGATTCCGGGGCGGAAGTGCTGCCGACCGTCCGGGAGGTGACCGGCCGGCCGCCACGCCGCTTCGCCGAGTGGGCGCGGGCGCATCTCGGGGCGTTTCGCTGATGCTCCGAACGGCCGATCCCGGGCACGCCTGGTCCGCCGGCGCCGTCGCAGAGTCGCGGAAGTGGATCTCGCTGGGGTTCATTGCCCTCGCGCAGTTGATGATTGCGCTCGACGCCACCATCGTGAACATCGCGCTGCCCTCCGTGCAGCGCGCGCTCGGGTTCTCCGACGCGCAGCGGCAGTGGGTGATCACCGCCTACACTCTGGCGTTCGCCGGACTGCTGCTGCTCGGTGGACGGATCGCCGATTACGCGGGACAGAAACGCGCCTTTCTGATCGGCCTGATCGGATTCGGCGCCGCCTCCGCCCTGGGAGGAGCGGCCTCCGACTTTCGCCATCTGGTGGGGGCGCGGGCGCTGCAGGGAGCCTTTGGGGCGATGCTGGCGCCCGCCGCGCTGTCGCTGCTGGCCGTGACCTTCACCGAACCTCGCGAACGGGCCAAAGCGTTTGCCGTGTATGGCGGGATCGCCGGGAGCGGAGGCCTGGCGGGTCTCGTCCTCGGCGGACTGGTGACGCAATATTTGAACTGGCGGTGGTGCCTCTACATCAATGTGATCATCGCGGCGATCGCCGCGGGGGGCGGGCGGGCCGTGCTGGTCCACCACGCGAGCGGAGGCAAACCGAGGCTGGACATCCCCGGCGTGCTCCTTGCCGCGGGCGGCCTGGCGGCCGTCGTCTACGCCTGCGCCGAGGCGGTGCCGCTGGGATGGGGATCGCGCCCAGTTTTTGCGTTCTTCGCCGCGGCGGCCGTGTCGATGACGCTGTTCGTTCTGCGCCAGGCCCGCACCGCCGCTCCGCTGCTGCCGCTGCGCATCGTGGCCGACCGGAATCGCGGCGGGGCCTGCGTGACGGCGGCCCTCGCCGTCGTCGGCATGTCCGGGGTGTTCATGCTGCTCACCTATTATTTCCAGGTCGTCCTCAGCTATTCGCCGCTCGCGGCCGGCCTGGCGTTCCTCCCGCTGACGCTGGCGCTCCTGGCCGGCTCAGGATTGATTGCCAGCCGGCTGCTGCCGTATGTGCCGCCGCGGGCGCTCATGTCGCCCGGCCTGCTCGTAGCCGCGGCCGGCATGGCGCTGCTGGCCGGGCTCCGCATCGACAGCCGCTATCTCCCGCACATCCTGCCGGCCGAGATCGTGGTGGGCCTGGGGATGGGCTGCGTGATGGTGCCGGCCTTCAGCGTGGGCACTCAGGGCGTGGAGCGGAGCGAGATCGGCGTGGCGGCGGCGACGGTGAACACGGCCCAGCAGGTCGGCGGCTCCGTCGGGACCGCGCTGCTGAACACCATCGCGACCGGCGTCACCGCCGCGTCCATGGCGTTCCCCGCAGAGGGACCGGCGGGCCGGCTGGTGGCGCTGGTCCACGGGTACGCGGCGGCCACCCGGTGGGCTGTCGTCGTCTTCGTCGTTGCCGCCGCGCTGGCCGCCCTCATGATCGACGTCGGCGCCCCGCAACGGCGGCCGGGGTAGTCCCTTGACAAGACCGCCGCCGTTCCCGTACATTCAGTTTCAACGATGAACGCCCTGTGCGATCTCCCCGTACTGTGCATCTGTCCCAAGCGGAGGCGGCCGTCGTCCGTGTCCGCGTAGTCGACCCGAGGCTTCCTCCGCACACCCCAATAGATCGCTCATAGCTCCGCAGTAATTGGTGCGCATCCGTGCGCGCCGGCCGGGATGACCTGGCTTAAGCCGCGGGCACCGCGTGTGTCCGCGGATATCGCAGGCGTCGCCCTCCCCCGCCGCGCCGGCTCACCCTGGAGAAGGGATAAACGCAAGATCAACGGAGGAGCGAACATGCATCGGCCCGACACAACGCACAGCGCCATCAGAATCACCACCCGTCGCGCGGGCATCAGCTCTTCGCGGCGCCTGCTTCTGCCGCTGCTGGCGCTGGCCGCGACGTTGAGCCTGGCGGGGCAGCCCATGGCGGCACAGGAGAAGCCGCCCGCCGAGATCCGGATCGACTACGCCAGCTACAACCCGGTCAGCCTGGTGCTCAAGCAGAAGGGCTGGCTGGAGGACGAGTTCAAAGAGGACGGCGTCAGGATCACCTGGCTGTTCAGCGCCGGGTCCAACAAGGCGGTGGAGTATATTTCCACCGGCGCCGGCGACTTCACGTCCTCCGCGGGGGCGGCCGCCCTGCTCGCCCGGGCCAACAAAGTGCCGCTCACCTGCGTCTACATCTACTCCAGGCCGGAGTGGACCGCGCTCGTGGTGCGCAGGGACTCGCCGATCACATCGGTCGCCGACCTCCGGGGCAAGAAGATCGCCGCCACCAAGGGTACCGACCCGTACATCTTCCTGCTGCGCGCGCTGCACACGGCCGGCTTGACCAAGAGCGACGTGCAGATTTTCAACCTGCAGCACCCCGACGGCCGCGTCGCCTTGGAGCGGGGCGACGTCGACGCCTGGGCAGGGCTCGATCCCCACATGGCGGCCACGGAACTGGAGGAGGGCTCGCGCCTCATCTACCGCAACCCGGACTTCAACACCTACGGCTTCCTCAACGTTCGGGACGCCTTTGCGAGGCAGTACCCGGGCACGGTGGACCGGGTGCTCCGGGCGTACGAACGGACCCGCCGATGGGCCATCGCCCACCCCGGCGAGACGGCGCAGATCCTGGCGACCCAAGCCAAGATCTCCCTCGATGTGGCGAGGCTGGAGCTCCGGCGCAACGATTTTCGCAACCCGGTCCCCGGAGCCGAGCACCTCAAGGCCCTCACGGCCGCGTCCGAGATCCTGGTGGCCGAGCATCTCGCCGCTCCCGGCGCCGACGTGCCGGCGGCGGTCAAGCAGGTGGTCGACGGACACTTCGCCAGAGGGGTCGTCGGCAAATGAGGACCGGCTGGCGCCGCCGGATCTCTTCCTATGTCCTGCCGGCCCTGATCCTGGCCGGCTGGGAGGTGGCGACACGCCTCGGCGTCTTTCCGGCCCACGTCCTCCCGGCGCCCTCGACCGTGCTGCAGACCCTCTACTTGGAAGCCCGCACCGGTGAACTCTGGGCGCACATCGCGGCCAGCACCTGGCGCGTGCTCGCGGGCTTCGCCATCGGCACCGCCATAGCGGTGGCCCTGGGCGCCGTGGTCGGGCTGAGCCGGGGAATGGAGGCGTTCCTCGACCCCACGCTGCAGGCGATCCGCTCGATCCCCACCCTGGGCTGGGTGCCCCTGCTCCTGCTGTGGATGGGCATCGGCGAGGCGCCCAAGTTGACGCTGATCGCGGTCGGCGCGTTCTTCCCGACCTACGTCGCCACCACGAGCGGCATCCGCGGGGTCGACCGCAAGCTGGTCGAAGTGGGTGACGTCTACGGCTTCAACAGAATCGCCCTGGCCCGCCGCATCATCCTGCCCGGCGCCCTGCCGTCCATCCTGGTCGGGCTGCGCACCGGCATGGGCGTCGCCTGGCTCTTTGTCGTCGCCGCCGAACTCATCGCCGCCAGCCGGGGCATTGGCTTCATGCTGACCGATGGACGGGAGAATTCCCGCGCCGACCTGATCCTCGGCGCCATCGTGCTCCTGGCCCTGCTCGGCAAGCTCAGCGACGGGTTCTTGAAATTGCTCGAGCGCCGCCTGCTCTACTGGCGTGACTCGTTCGCGGGGGAAAGCGCCGCCACGATCGGTCCCACGGCCGGCCCCCGCAGGACAGAGGTGAGTGTATGAGCATCCCGGCCGGCTCCCTTACAGTCGACCAGCTCTACAAGTCCTTCGGCAGCCTGGGCGTCCTCGCCGGCATCGGCGCGCGCATCGAGCCCGGCGAGATCGTCTCCCTGGTCGGCCCCAGCGGCTGCGGCAAATCGACCCTGCTCCGTCTGATCGCCGGCCTCGACCGTCCCGACTCGGGCAGCCTCCATCTCGACGGCCAGGCGATTACCGGCCCGAGCCCGCGGGTCGGGGTCATCTTCCAGGAACCCCGGCTGCTGCCCTGGCTCACCGTCGCGCAGAACGTGGCCTTCGGCCTGCCCCGCGGAAAGCCGAACGCACGGGTGGCGGCCCTGCTGCGGGCCGTCGGCCTCGAGGAATTCGCCGGCGCCCTGCCTCGTGAGCTCTCGGGGGGCATGGCCCAGCGCGTGGCCATCGCCCGGGCGCTCGCACCCGGGCCCGAGGTGCTGCTGCTCGACGAGCCCTTCTCGTCGGTTGACGCCTTCACCCGCATGCACCTGCAGGACCTGCTGCTCGCCATCTGGCGGCAGGAGGGCGCGACGATGCTCCTGGTCACCCACGAGATCGACGAGGCGCTCTACCTGAGCGACCGCATCCTGGTGCTGAGCGCCCGGCCGGCCCGCCGCCGCGTCGAAGTGGCCGTCGACGTGGCCCGGCCCCGGGACCGCCGCTCGCCCCAACTCGCCAGGCTCAAGGCCGGCGTGCTGACCGAGCTCTACCACGAGATCGGCGGGGCCTGGGAGTGGGCCGGTTTCCGGCAACGTCCAGAGGTCGCCGCGATCGCGAATTGACATCCTCCCGCCTGCCCCGTACGATAGCGACGCCAACAACGTCAACGCGATCTGCCCGGTGCTGTTAGCCAACGCGTGAACTCCCGATCCGACAGCGCGACAACCGGTCCCCAGGACGTCTCGGGGTTCCATTACGGGTGGGTTGTTGCGGCCGCCCTGGCCGTCTCGGAGACGATCTCCTGGGGGATCCTGTACTACAGCTTCCCGGTGTTCCTCCGAGCCATGGAGACCGACCTCGGGGTCTCCCAGGTCGCGATCACCGGCGCCCTCTCGGCGGCCCTGGGGGTATCGGCGCTTGCCGCCGTGCCGGTCGGGTGGTGGCTGGACCGCCGCGGACCGCGCGCCCTCATGACGACCGGCTCGTGCCTGGCGACCGCGATCCTGTTTGCGTGGTCGCGGGTGGGCGGCCTCGGCGGACTCTACGCCGTCTGGTGCACGATGGGCCTTGCCATGGCGATGACGCTGTACGAGCCGGCGTTCGCCGCGGTGGTCCAGTGGTTCCCCTCGCACCGCGACCGCGCACTGCTCATCGTGACGCTCGTCGCCGGGCTGGCCAGCACGATCTTCATGCCGGTCGCCGCGTGGCTGCTCGTGCGATTTGGGTGGCGAACAGCCGTCCAGGCGCTGGCGGCGCTCCTGGCCGCGACCACCATCCCTATCCATGCGCTGGTGCTCCGGCCCGCCCCTCGGGGCCACGCGCCGGGCCGTCCGGACGGACAGCCGGGCAGATCGGGAGCCACACTGCGTGCCGCGCTCGCGACGGGGGCGTTCTGGATCCTGGCGATTGCCTTTGGCGTCAGCAGTTTCATTTCGGTGGCGGTCAGCGTGCACGGCATCCCCTTCCTGACGCAGCACGGATACCCGGCAGGCCGCGCCGCGGCGCTGATCGGCTGGATGGGGGCCATGCAATTGCCGGGGCGGCTCTGCTTTGTTCCGGTCGCGCGATGGTGGGGCGCGGCGAGGGCCACCGCGTCGATTTTCCTCGCCCAGAGCGCCGGCATGGCGCTGCTCGCCATGGCGGTCCGCTTTTCCAGCCTGGTGCCGGTGCTCCTGCTCCTCGGGGCGGCAAACGGCATGTCCACGCTGGCGCGGGCCACCACAGTGGCCGAGGTCTTCGGGCGGCGGTCCTACGGCAGCGTCAACGGCGCCATCGGACTGGGGGCCAGCGCCGCCCGTGCCCTGGGTCCCGTTGGAACGTCGCTGCTCGTCTCCTGGATCGGCAGCTACGAACGCGCATTCCTGGTGCTGGCGAGCGCCATTGCGCTCGCGGGCATCGCGCTGGTCTTCGGTGAGATCCCCACAGCGGAGCCCGGCGGAGGCGGAGGAGACCCGTGAGCACCGAGAGTTCGCTGTTCCGGCTGCTGGAGGACCTGGCCGCGTTCGGGCTGGACAACGACGCCCGCGAAACGGAACGGGCCAGGCGGATGCTGAACATCACGCCGGAGACCGGCCGTTTCCTGGCGATCCTGGTGCGCGCCGCGGGCGCGCGGCGCCTCCTGGAAATCGGCACCTCGAACGGGTACTCGACGATCTGGCTCGCGTGGGCGGCCCAGGACACCGGCGGCCGCGTGACCACGATCGAGCGGGCTCCCGACAAGATCGCGATGGCCCGGTCCAACCTCGCGCGCGCGGGCCTGGCGGACCGGGTCACCGTGTGCGAGGGCGACGCCCACGATGCGCTGCGGGCGCAGAGCGGCCTGTTCGATTTCGTCTTCCTGGACGCCGACCGCCCCAGTTACCTCGCATACCTCCCCGTGCTCCTCTCGGGGCTCAAGCCCGGCGGCCTCCTGGTGACGGACAACGTGGTGTCTCACGCGCACGAGCTGGAGGAATTCCTCGCCCGCGTGCGGAGCGATCCCTCACTCGAGACTGTCACCGTTCCCCTGGGGCACGGCCTGGAGCTCACCTACAAGCGGACGTAGCTGCAGTTGCAAACACGACCCGACTGCCGCGAGGTCAAGGGGGGTCATCCGGCCTGCGACGCTGAACCTCCCTTGATTTCAATCCTCAGGAGCGTCTCCAGCCCCCGGACCACGGCCGTGCTGTCCTGGGATCCGAAGCCGAGCGCGCGGGCCAGCTGCATCAGTTCGGCCGCGCCGTTGGCCGCCGGCAGCGGCACCGTCATCTCCCGCCCGAGTTGGGTGGCCTGGCGGAGATCCTTGTAGGCCATATCCAGCCGGAAGTTGACCTGGTCGAACGCGCGCGCGAATATCTTGGGCACCATGCCTCGGAGCAGCGGGCTCGCCGAGGTGCTCGCCGACAGCATCTGAAAGAGCCGCTCACAGTCGAGGCCGGCGGAGGCGGCCAGGGCGAAGCCCTCGGCGATCGCGGCCGCGCTGACGATGCCGATCATGTTCTGCACCAGCTTGGCCGTGTGACCGGCCCCGACGCCGCCGAAGTGGTAGATCTGCGAGCCCATCGCGGCCAGGAGCGGGCGCACCGACTCGAGCGTCGCGGCGTCGCCCCCCACCATGATCGTGAGGGTGCCGTCCCGCGCCCCCTTCGTCCCGCCGGTCACCGGCGCGTCCAGGAACCGCCCGCCCCGCTCGCCCACGCGGGCGGCGAGCTTCCGGGTCTGCGGAGGAAAGCTCGTGCCCATGTCGATCACGGTGTATCCGGGCGCCATCGCCCGCGCCGCCCCCCCGCCGCCGAACAGCACCTCCTCGACCTCGTCGGCGGTCGGCAGCATCATGATCGCGAGCTCGGTCCGTTCGACAGCCTCGAGCGCGGTCGAGCCCTCGACGGCGCCTTTTCCCACCAACCGCTCAACGCCGGCCCGGCTCCGGTGCGCCACCACCACCACGCCGTAGCCCGCGTCGAGGAGGTGCCCGGCCATCGGCTCCCCCATCAGCCCCACCCCGAAGAACGCCACCCGCGCCATCGCCGCCTCCTCAGGCCTCCATCCCTACGTCCACGTAATGAGCGGATAGTTTGTCAGCCGCTCATAGCCGGACTCGGTGATCAGGAGCGTGTCCTCGACGACCCCGGTGCCGAGGCCTTCGACCACGACCATCGGCTCATACGCCACCGTCATCCGCGGCCGCAGCTCCGTAGTGTTTCCCGCGAACAGCCCGGGCGCTTCGATCACGGACATGCCGATGCCGTGACCAAACCCGCCCGAGCAGTAGTACGGTTTGAAGCGGGTCCCCCGCACCGCCGCCAGCAGCGCGTTGGAGACGTCATCGACCGTCCGCCCGGGCCGCATCACCTCCAGCCCGGCCCGGTAGAGTTCGAGGCCGATGTCCAGCAGCGCGCGGGCGGGCCCGGCCGCGCGGCCCACGGCGGTGCACCGGCTGACGTCGGACATGTAGCCGTCCCAGCCGGCTCCCAGGTCGATGAACACCATCTCGCCCTGCACCAGCGCCCGCCGCCGCGGCACCCCGTGCTTCAACCCGGCCTGAACCCCGCCGACCACGCAGGTCGCAAACGCTTCGCGCGCGCCGAGCGTATGGAGCCGCGCGACGCCCGCCGCCGCCACCGCGGCCTCCTCGACCCCCGCCTGCAGCGTTTTGAACACCGCCTCCAGCGCCTGATCGGCGATGGTCCCGGCATAGCGCATCTTCACGATCTCCTCGTCGCTCTTCGAGAGGCGCACGGCGGCCAGCAACGGGTCGGCGGCGCGCAGCCCCGGCAGCCGCGAGGCCAGCGCCGCGTGCAGCGGATGGGGCAGGTGCGCGCTCCCGGCCAGCCCGACCTGGGACGCGCCGCCGGCCGCATCCGCGGCCAGCACGGCGACCTCATCCAGGGAGCCGCCGTAGATCGGTCCGAGCGCGACGCGAACGTCGGGGACCCGGCACGACCAGATCATCGAGTGCATCGGCTCCCCATGCAGGACGGCGTCGGTGACCACCGCCATCCGCCGGTCGGCGTGCAGCACGACGAACGCGTTGCCGAACGCCGGCGCGTAGTTGGTCAGGTAGGCGACGCCCGACGGGGCGGCGGCGTTCCCGTAGACGCAGAGCGCGTCAAGCCCCTCGCGCTGCATCGCCTCGCAGAGCGCGGCGCTCCGGCGATCGTATTCGGCGTCGCTGAACGCCTGGACGAGGTATGGCCGCCGCGCGTCGAGATCGAACGGCACCCTCGGCATACACCGGCACCTCCGCGGGGCGGCGGGCCCGCAATCCGCGCCGCCCGATCCGCGCCTATTGCTCAGCCGGGCCTTGCTGGCCGACGCGAGCTACAGGAAGCATCCCAACGGCAGAGAAGTTGGGGCATAACGATGACCCGTCCACCCCGCGTGTCGCTGGACCACGTCCTTGTGGCCGTCCCGGATCTGGCCGAGGGCCGACGGCGGTTCGCGACCGAGTACGGCCTGGGGGCGCTGGAGGGGGGACGCCACCCCGGCGTGGGGACGGCGAACATGATCATCCCCCTCGGCTCCGCGTATCTCGAGCTGATCGCGGTGGTCGATGCCGGCGAGGCGGGCCGGGCGCCGACCGGGAGACTGGTCAGCCAGGCGGTCTCCGAGGGCCGGACCTTTGCCACCTGGGCGGTGCGCACGGACGACCTGGAGGGGTTGCGTGGCCACCTCCACGACCTGGGACTGGCGCTGCCGGCGCCCACCGCGGGTACGCGGGAGCGCCCGGACGGCGTGGTTCTTCGCTGGCGCACGCTGTTCCTGGAGCCACCGCCCGCCTCCGGCGGGCTGCCGTTTGTCATCGAGTGGTCGGTGCCGGCGGGAGCGCACCCCGGCGCCTCCGCCGTCACCCACCCGTCGGGAGCGCGAAGGATCAGCGCGGTTCGACTCGGGGACCCCAGCCCGCAGCAGGCGGCGGCGCGGATCCGGGCTCTTCTCGGAGACGACCTCCCCGTGGCAGTCGAGAAGGCCAAGACGGCCGGCGTCCTGGCCGTGGAACTGGACACGCCGGGCGGGCCCCTGGTGATCCGCTAGTAGCCTCACGTCTTGAAGACGCCCCGGCCGAGGGCGACGGGCTTGCCGTCCTCGTCGATGACCTCGACGTCGGCGACCGCGAGCGAGCGGCCGGCCTTGACCGCGCGGCCGGTGGCGGTGAGCGCCCCCCTCGTGACCGGCCGCAGGTAATCGACCCGCAGGTCGATCGTGGGCACGTCGTAGCCCACCGCCGCGATCACCGCAAAATCCCCCGCGGTATCGATGAGGGAGGCGATGGCTCCCCCGTGCACGTACCGGCCGCCCTCTTCCTCCCCGGCCAGGAGGTCTTCCCGGAACGGCATGCGGACGACCACCTCGCCCGGCGCCGCGCGCACCATCTCCAGGCCCAGCAGCCGGTGATAGGGTGAGCGCCGCAGGACGTCCGGGAGCGTTTTGAGCGGCAGGCTGTCCACGCCTACATGCCTCCTTTCAGCACGCCGATCCTCTCTCTGGCCCGCCGCTGCAGCGCCGCGCGGTCGATCTTGCCGGTGCTGCCGAGCGGCGGGGCGTCGATGAAAAAGACTTCCCGCGGGTGGGCATACGCCGGGCCGCGGGAAAAAAAGAACTGCTTCAGGTCCTCCGCGGTGGCGGCCTGCCGGTCCCGCAGCACCACGAAGGCCACGGGCGCCTCCCCCTTCAGCGCGTGCGGCACCGAGACGACGACCACCTCCCGCACCGCCGGGTGCAGCAGCAGCGTGTCTTCGACCTCCTTCGGGTACACGTTCTCCCCGCCGACGTTGATCATGTCGTCCAGCCGGCCGAGGATCGTGTAGTAGCCGTCCGCGTCACCGCGCACCAGGTCGCCGGTGTGCAGCCACCCCTCCGCATCGAATTTCTGCGCCGTGATCTCGGGCGCGTTGTAGTATCTGGCCAGTCCGGGGTTGCGCGTCCACAGCTCCCCCGCCTCGCCCGCGCGGGCCTCCTGGCCATCGGCTTTGACGACCCGGACCTCGCACCCCGGCAGCGGCAGCCCCGCGCTGCCGGTCTTGCGCGGGCCAAACCGGGGGCTCTCGAACACCACCGGGCCGCCTTCGGTCAGCCCGTACCCTTCGCTGATGCCGGCGTGGAAAGTCTCCTCAAACTCCTTCAGCAGATCGGGCGGCACCATGGCCGATCCGCAGGCGGCCCAGCGGAGCGTGCTCACGTCGTGCTGCGCCAGGAGCGCCTTTTGGTTCAAGATCAGCCGGAACATCGCCGGCACCCCCGTCATGTACGTACAGCGGTACCGGTCGATCGCCGCGATGACGTTGGCGGCGTCGAAGCCCGGGAGGATGACCAGGGCGCCGCCGGCCATCAGGATCGGCTTGACCGCCGACGCCATCGCGTTCTTGTGGTAGAGGGGCACGGCCACCAGGGCCCGCTCGGTCTCATCGAACATCATGATCCGGCGCACCGCGTCCGCGTTCCAGAACTGCCCGCCGTGCGTCAGCAGCACCCCCTTCGGCTTTCCGGTCGACCCGGACGTATACGGCTGCATACAGACGTCGTCGGGGGCGACCTGCACCGTCGGGAACTCCGGGGAGGCGGCCTCCAGCAGCCGCTCATAGGACAGCGCGTCTGGGGGCGCGGCCCCGGTCACGACCAGCGTCCGCACGGCGGGGACGTCCGCTCGGAGGCGCACGGCCTGCTCCAGCAGCGTCTGGGACGCCACCAGCACCTCGGCATCCGAATGCTCGACGCAGTGGCGCAGCGTCTCGTAGCCGGCCCGGATGTTCAGGGGCACCGGCACCGCGCCGGCGCGCATGGTGCCGAAGCAGACCTCGACGAACGGCCATTCATTGGGGAACAGCAGGGCGACGCGGCGGCCCGCCTGCACGTCCAGCGCGCGCAGCAGGTTGGCGACGCGCTTCATCCGCGTGTCGAGGTCCCCGTAGGTCAGGGTCACGTTCCCCTGGATCACCGCCGGCCGCTCCGGGAACGCCCGCATCGGGACGAACGCCAGGTCGCCGAAGTTGCTCGGGAACGCCGCCATCGGTCCTCCGCTCCTCCCCCGTTATGCCTGCGGGTGGATGATCACTTTGCCGAACACCTCGCGCTCCTCGAGGAGCCGCTCGCCCTCCGCGGTCTGAGCCAGGGGCAGCACCCGGTCGATCACGGGCCGGATCCGCCCGGCCCAGACGGCCCGGAGGAGCGCCTCGAGATCCAGCCGCGTCCACCCGTCGGAGCCGAGAATGGTCAGTTCGCGCACCCAGATATACCGGATGTCGGTTTTCGGTTCGTACCCCGTCGTCGCGCCGCACGTCAGCAGGCGCCCGCCCTTGCGCAGGCTGCGCAGGCTGCGGACCCAGGTGGCGGCGCCGGTGTAGTCGACCACGACATCCACGCCGCGCTTGTCCGTCAGGCGCCACACCTCGCGGTCGAACTCCCCGTCCTGGTAGTTGATCAGATGGTCGGCGCCGAGGCCGCGCAGCTTCGCCAGTTTGTCTTCGCGCGAGGCGGCCGCGTAGACGATGCAGCCGGCCATCTTGGCGATCTGCACGCACGCCGTCCCCACGCCGCCGGACGCGCCCAGGATCAGCACGTGCTCGGTCGGACGGATGCGGCCCCGGCTGAGCAGCATCCGCCAGGCCGTCCCGTAGGCGATCGGCAGCGCCGCGGCCTCGTCAAACGCCGCGCGGTCGGGCAGCGGGATGAGGTTCGCCGCGGGCACGAGCGCGTACTCCGCCAGCCCGCCGGGGGCGTCCTCGCCGATGGCGCCGTGCTCGATCGCGGGATCGACCAGCACCCGCTGCCCCACCGCAACCCCCTCCACGCCGGGGCCGATCTCGGCCACCACCCCCGCAATGTCGCCGCCGCTGATGAACGGCAGCGGGGTCTTCTTCCCCGGCATGCCGCGCCGGACGAAGATGTCAAGATGGTTCAGGCCGCAGGCGTGGACCGCCACCACCGCCTGACCGGCGCCGGCGCGCGGGGTGGGGACGTCCGCTTCCAGCCGCAGCGCGTCGCGGCCGCCGTGCTCGCGAATGACAATGGCGCGCATGTGCCTAGGCCCGCCTCCGGTTCTTTGGGTCCAGCGTATCACGGATGCCGTCGCCCACAAAATTCAACGCGATCACCACGAGGAAGATGGCGAGGCCCGGGAAGGTGGCGACCCACCACTGGGCCAGCAGCTCGCGCCCGGCGCTGACCATGGCGCCCCACTCCGGCGTCGGCGGCGTCGCGCCCAGGCCAAGGAAACTGAGGCCGGCGCCGGTGACGATCGCCGACCCGAGGTCGATCGTGGCGAGCACCACGATGCCCGGGAGGACTCCCGGCAGGATCGCCCGCCGGAAGACGCCGATCGGCGTCTGCCCGATGGCGGTGGCCGCTTCGACGTACTCGAAGGTCTTGACGGCCAGCGCCTCGCCCCGCGCCAGCCGGGCGTAGGGGGGCCACCAGACCAGCACCATGGCGAGCCCGGCGTTGACCAGCCCGGGGCCGAGGGCGACGACGATGGCCATGGCCAGGATGATCGCCGGAAACGCCATGACGAGCTCGGTCGCGCGCATCACCCCGTCGTCGATCCACCCTCCCAGGTAGCCGGAGGCCGCGCCGAGCAGCGTGCCCGCCCCCCCGGCCAGGCCGACGACCGAGAAGGCGAGCGTCAGCGTGTACCGCCCACCGTACAGCACGCGGGCCAGGACGTCCCGGCCGAGGTCGTCGGTCCCGAAGGGATGGCCGGCGTCCGGCGGCTGAAACGCCGCGTCGAGGTGCTGCTCGTCCGGCCCCCCGGGGGCCAGGAGCGACGCCGCGGCGGCCGCCGCGCCGCCCAGGCCGAGCAGCGCGCATCCGAGGACGAGTCCGGCGTGCCGGCGCCACCGCGCGAGGCCGGGTCTCACCCGTAGCGCACCCGGGGATTGACCAGCATGTACAGCAGGTCGACGCACAGGTTCACCGCGACGTAGATCGCGCCGACGACCAACGCCACGCCCATCACCGCGGGGAAGTCCAGGCTCGCCGCGGAGGAAAAGGCGTACCTGCCCAGTCCCGGCCACGAGAAGATCGTCTCGGTCAACACCGTCCCGGACATCAGCTGGGCGTACAGGGTCCCGCCGACCGTAATGACGGGAATCAGGGCGTTCCGGAGCGCGTGACGGAACACCACCACCCATCCCGTCAGCCCCTTGGCGCGCGCCGTGCGGACGTAGTCGTTGGACAGCACCTCGAGCATGCTGGCCCGGGTGATCCGGGTGACGAACCCGACGCCGACGGTGGCCAGCACGACGGCGGGCAGCACCATGTGGCTCGCGGCATCCCCGAACAGGTCCGGCCGTCCGCGGAGCAGGCTGTCGATCAGGTACATCCCGGTCACCGCCTCCGGCGGAGAAGCGCCGGCGGTGAGCCGCCCCGGCGGCGGAGCCCAGCCGAGACGGAAGTACACGGTGGAAACCAGCAGCACCGCGAACCAGAAGGTCGGGATGGCCACCCCGATCGTCGACACGCCGCGCGCCGCGGCGTCGATTGCCGAGTCGCGGGTCACGGACGCCAGCACGCCGAGCGCGATGCCCACCGCCAGCGCGGCGACCAGCGCCACGGTGGCCAGCTCGGCCGTCGCCGGCAGCGAGAGGGCCAGCTCCGTCAGGACGGGCCGGTTGGTGGCGATCGACGTGCCGAGATCACCGCGCAGCAGGTTGCTCAAATAGACGGCGTACTGGACGATGATGGGCCGGTCGAGGCCCCAGCGGTGCCGGAACGCCTCCACGAGCCCGGGGTTCTGGGCGGCCCGATCTCCGAGGGTGGTCAGCACGAGATCCGGGGGCAGAAGATGCGAGACGAGAAACGTCACCAGGGTGATCCCCAGCAGCGTCGGGAGGGCGAGGAGCGCCCGGCGAACCAGGTAGCGGCCCATCACCGGGTCCGGCGGGGG
>Ga0209804_1000235_pt1 | contig 48121 bp, 37 predicted proteins | sample GraSoiAngelo_139_FD_185896 | JGI IMG/M metagenome (GOLD analysis project Ga0209804, IMG submission 185896) | Grasslands soil microbial communities from the Angelo Coastal Reserve, California, USA - 14_0929_12_20cm (SPAdes) (version 2) | ecosystem: Environmental > Terrestrial > Soil > Grasslands ... | reverse complement strand
GTGTCGAAGCCATTCTGGATGGCGCGATAGCCAATGGCCACGGCGAGATGAGTTTTGCCGCGGCCCTCCTTGCCGTAGAGGATCAGGGAACGCGTCCTTCCTAGTCATTCAGAGTCGTAACCCACAGGGTACCGCTACGTTGCCAGCCCATGATTCGCTGCACCGCTCGACCTTGCGGCGACGCTGGATGGGGTCCCGTCGAAAGGAACTGTCGAAAAGAACTTATGTGCTGGACGGCATCGAGGAGATTCCTCCCGCCTGGCGCGAACCGGAGTAGGGCGCGGCACGGGAAGGTTTTCCCGTGGTCTCCTACTCGCAGGTTGTCGGCACGCTCCGTTCACGCGCGCCGAAGAAAGAGTACACCGCGATGATCACATAGGCCGACAGCGGCACGGCATAAGCCAACGCGACGCTGTGAAACTCTTCCGAGATCCAGCCCATCGCCGGAGTCAACACCGCACCCCCGATTATCGCCATGACGATCAGCGAGCCGCCGATCTTAGTGTTCGGGCCGAGTCCTTTCAGTCCCAGAGCAAAGATCGTAGGGAACATCAGCGACATGAAGAGGCTCGTCAGAAAAATGGCCCACAACCCGATCCATCCGGGCTTCAGCACTCCGACGGAGGCCAGAACGACATTGACCATGGCGTATGCGCCCATCAGTTTGTTGGCTGCAATAAACCGCATCAGATAGGCGGAAACAAATCTTCCCACGCCGAACGCAGCCAGAGTGCCGGTGAGGAAATAGCCAGCGACTTTTTCCGGTTGATGAGTGTATTCCTGTACGTACTGTATGAAGTAGCTCCACGTACCCACTTGCGCCCCAACGTAGAAAAATTGGGCAACCACGGCTAGCACGAAATGCGGATACCGGAATAGTTCGCGGAAGTGCCCGTGGTCTTCCCGGCTGTTCTCATGCTCGCTTTGAATGGCGGGAAACTTCGTCCGCCAGATCAGGAATGCCCAGAAAAGAGTGACGCAGCCTAGAACCAGATATGGTTCGATTACTCTCAGCGTTTCGGTGCGCAGGTAAGCTTCATAAGTACCGGCGCTCTGACGAGCTGCGACCTCTGTCGGCGTAAGTTCCACGCCGGAGAAAATGAAGGTAGTGCCGATTAGAGCACCCGAGATAGCGCCAAAAGGGTTGAATGCCTGGGAAAAGTTGAGCCGTTGTTCCGAAGTGTCGGGATCGCCAAGTTGGGCGATGAACGGGTTCGATGCGGTCTCGAGGAACGACAAACCGCTGGCAATCACAAAGAGTGCGCAAAGAAAGTATCCGTATCGGCCCATGTAGGCTGCGGGCCAGAACAGAAATGCCCCGACGGTGTAAAGCAGCAGACCAATGATGAATCCGGCTTTGTATCCGACCTTTCTCATCACCAACGCAGCCGGCATGGCCAGGAGAAAATATCCCATGTAAAAGGCGGACTGCACGAGTCCAGCCTGCAAACGGGAGATCGAAAATGACTTCATGAACTGCCGAATCAGGACGTCATTCAGGTTGTTGGGGATCCCCCACAAAAAGAAAAGTGCGGTCACCAGAATGAAGGGAACAAGCTGACCGACGGGGAACACACGGTGTCCGTCGCTCCGCGACGGGAGACTGCCTGCTTTTAACGAGGTTGAAACCGCCATGGATGATCCTTGAATAGCAAGATAAAGATCTGCAAGATAAAACGTTCGAAGCGTCTCGGGACTTACGTCAATGCACGGTCGAGGTGAACGTACCCTCCATCCACGAACAGGTGTTGTCCAGTCGTATGGTTTGATTTTGCAGACAGCAGAAAGACCGTCATGTTAGCGATCTCTTCGGAGGTCGTCATTCTTTTTTCCAAAGGAATTTTGCTGACGATCCTATCCAGTTTCTCCTGGGGATTGGGGAAAGTGTCGAGCCAGTGACGGTAAAGGGGAGTCATAACCTCCGCCGGAATCACCGTGTTAACGCGGATGCTGTAGGGCAGCAACTCCACGGCCCACTCACGGGTGAGGGCCATAATGGCTCCTTTGGAGGATGCGTACCCGGAGGTGTTTCCCTGGCCTGTGACGGCTGTCTTGGAGCCGATGTTCACGATCGAACCTTTGCATTGTTTCAAATGCGGCAGCGCGTAGTGTGCCATGCAGTAGTAGTGGACCAGATTGCGATTCAATGAGGCAACATAGTCGGCAGGGGTTCCGTGTTCCAGCCCAATCGAGTCGTTCACGCCGGCATTGTTCACCACCGCATCCAGGCGTCCGAACTTCCCCACGGTCTGCTCAACTGCCTGCTGGCAGGTCTCCGGCGTCGACAGTTCTATGGTGAGCAAGCCACACTTTCCATTCTTCAACAGCTCGGCTTGTAAAGCTTTGCCAGCTTCGGCATCGCGTCCTACAATTACGGGAATCGCGCCCTCGGCGGCACACGCCCGCACAATTCCCGCGCCGATGCCCTTGGCCCCGCCCGTAACGATGATGATCTTGTCCTTCAATTGCAAATCCATGTTCATCCTCGAAGATTCATGAAACCGCCATCCAGCAAATAGTCGACGCCGGTGATGAAGCGGGCTTCATCTGAACACAGGAACAAGGCTAGCGCAGCCACTTCCTCAGGTTCGCCCATTCGTCCCAGGGGCTGCGCCTTCGACAATTTCTCAAAGATCTCATGCTCCTGCCCGGGATAATTGCTTTTCAGATAGCCATCCACAAACGGCGTGTGAACTCGCGCCGGCGAGATGCAGTTGCAACGGATGTTGTAGGCCAGATAATCTCGGGCCACTGAGTACGTCATGGCCAGGATTGCACCCTTGCTCACGGAATACGCAAAACGGTCCGCCAGGCCTGAAGATCCGGCGATCGAGGCCATGTTCAGGATCACGCCGCCGCTGTTCTTCATGTGTGGGACAACGGCGCGTGCACAGTTGTAGAAGCCTTTCACATTGACGCGCATGACACGATCGAAATCCTCTTCGCTCGTGCTCTCCACCGTCCCGATATGCGAAATCCCCGCGTTGTTCACCAGAATGGAAATCGGCCCCTGTGCCGCCAATTGTTCGAATGTTGCAATCACTTGCTTTTGATCGGTCACGTCACAGACGTGCGCTTCGGCACTGCCTCCTGCGGCGCCAATTTGACGGCATGTGCCTTCCCCGTCCTTAAGGCTGAGATCGAGAATGTGGACCTTCGCGCCTTGAGCGGCGAATCTGACTCCAATCGCCCGTCCTATTCCGCTGCCGCCTCCGCTGACAATTGCGGTCTTTTCGTCAAGCCGGAACATACCTTGCTTCACCGAAGGAACAGCTTTGCCAGAAGTCGATTCAGTCACGTTGTTTCATTATTCCCGCAGATGCCAAGACAAACGAACGTCCGCTCCCAGACCTTATTGACTAATCTTCAGGACCCACGCCGGTTGCTGGCGCAAGTCCTCGGGAAGGTCTGGGAGTTCAATTGACAATCCCGTTTTCGAGTTTTTGGCATTCAATGGCGTACTTGAGCCCAGCAATATGACTGACTTTGCGGCACTCAGGTCTTTGATTACAAGGTTGTGCCCCGCCCAACGGGGTAGGATAGCGTAAACCTCGTTGCCCTTTGACGTGAAGAACGCTTCGATCGACGCTTGTCCGCCAGCGGATTTTTCAATGAGCTTGGTCACGTCGTACGCTGACGAATATTCCTTGTTATATTCAACTTTTGGCACTTCGCCGGCAGTCCACTGGCGGGTATTTTTCCAGGGTCTAGTGCCGTAAATCGCTTCCCCGTTGATTTTGAGCCAGTCGCCCATCTGTGTAAGCCGTTCTTCCATGATGACGGGGATCATTCCGTCGGCCCTCGGACCGATGTCGAGCAGGAGGTTGCCACCGCGGCTGACCGTGTCGACCAGGATGAAAACCAGTTCCCGACCAGTGTGGTAAACGTTGAGATCTTCGGCGCGGTTGTAGCCGTAACTGACGCCCATGCCACGGCTCTCTTCCCATGGATGGTCGATGCCACTCATTCCGGCTGTGTATTCTGTGGTCCAGTAGCCGCCATGTTTGTGGCGGGTGTCGCTGCCCCAACGATCGTCTACAACCACTTCGTCCTTAACGGGGGACTCGTTGAACAGCCACGCCAGCAGTTCAGCGCTGTGCCAGTCGGCCGAAGTCATCTCCCACTCACCGTCGCTGAAGATTATTGCCGGTTTGTAGTGCGTAACCAGGTCCTTGAACTGCGGGGACATATGCTCGCGCACGTAACGCGGCTTGTCGTAAAGCCAGAGCGGGTTATACCACTCGTAAAGCGAATAGTAGACGCCCATGCGCAGGCCTTTGCGCCGCACCGCGTCGGAGAGATCGCCAAGCACATCGCGCTTCGGACCGATTTCGACCGCGTTCCACGGACGGCCCCAGGTGGCTGACGCCTCCTTGCTCGGCCACAGCGCGAATCCCTCATGGTGTTTCGAGGTCAGCGCGACGTACTTTGCGCCCGATCGCGCAAACACGTCGGCCCAATGGTCCGGATCGAATAATTCTGCCTTAAACTGCGGTGCAAAATCTTGATACGGAAAATCCGCGCCATATACTTTCTGATGAAATGCCCACGTCCCCTTCTGAAGTTCATCGGCTTTTGAATTGCTCCTGCCATTCGTCAGCGCATTCCAGTACCACTCGGCGTAAGCGAGTTTGCCAGGCAGTACCGGAGCATAGGCCGGAACCGAATAAGTCCCCCAATGAATGAAAATGCCGAACTTGGCGTCACTGAACCAGGCCGGCGTGGGACGTTTATCGACGGAGTCCCAAGTGGGTTCATAGCTTTGCGCTAATGCCGAGGCGCTTAACAGGGAAAGGAGTATGACAACAAAGAGAAATCGTTTCATTGAACCTCCATCGCTCCGGGTGTTAAATACGCAGCGGTCCTAGATTTCCGATGATGGGCCGCCACACTAACCCCTCGAAAAATTGCCTCGAAGGCAGCAAAATGCCCGCCCCGATCTGAACGGCGGCGGGCATTATTACAGGCTCATTATCACGTTAAAAGATGAACCTCAGGCCGAACTGTAGCACTCGAGGCGCGTTTGCATTCGCTCTCGATGTGATCGTGCCAAAGTTCTGTCCGTTACTGATGTCGCTGTTAGGGGAGCCGAAAATTACAGTGTTGAAGAGGTTGAACGCCTCGGCACGGAACTCAAGCTTCCGTTCTTCACCCCAGAGCGGGAATCCACGAAAGACCGAGAAATCCACGTTCCAGTAACGTTGCGCCTGGAAGGGATTTGGACGAAGGTTGCCGAACGTGCCCAAAGCCGGAGTAGCGAATGCTGAGGTGTTGAACCAACAACCTTGAGTGTGTACCCGTGCCCCATTCGAACACGAGCCGGAATTTGGATCTCCTACCAGATTGGCTTGCTCGTACCCAGCCCACCCCACATTCCCGGTGTTGGCCGGATCGCCGTTATTGTCCGTCACACTATAGCGTTGACCGGAACGGACCGCGAGAATGCCATTCATCTGCCAGTTGCCAACGATGTAGTCCACTGCGTGATGTCCCGTGGAATAGCGCTTGCCCAGGCCGACAGGAAGCTCGTAATTTGCATTCACAGTAAGCAGGTGAGGCAGATCGTACCCTGCCGGACTCAGGCTGGCTCGTGGATTGTAAGGATCTGCAACGTTCTTGCCCTCAGCGCCAAACCATCCATCGTTTTCGTCCAGAGCTTTCGAGAATGTGTAGGCGACCTGGTATGCCAAACCGCTGGAGAAGCGCTTATCCACCGACAACTGGAAGGCATGATAGTCGGCGAACCCCACGCTGCGGTCATAGAAGGTGGAGATCATGTAAGGGAACAGCGAGCGCGATTGCGGATTTGGCAATGTGCTCGGCTTCAATGCCGTGTTGTACATGCCCCCGATGTTCGCCCGATGCGTTAATGCGCTTACATAGCTGCCGGAAACTGTAGTGGTCGAGTTGATCTGGTGCTGAAGGCCAAAGTTGAACTGGTACGCGTACGCATTCTTGATATGCGGATCATAGTGCCAGTTCACGCCACCGGAGAAGAAGGGCGTCGGTGCAGGCAGACCAGCGCTAACACCGCCTGCCGAGAAAGGATCACCGTAGGTCGCCGTCGGGGTGCCGCTCGGAGCCGTGGTACCGCCCGGCACGTTGAGGTTGTTGGCGATCAGCTGGCCAATACCCGGCCAATCGCCTTCTATGTTCTGCGACATTTGGCTGACGGCAGCCCAGTTGTCATACACGATCCCGGCACCACCGCGCACTACCGTTTTCTCAGTCGCACGATAGGCAAATCCGAGGTGGGGGCCCACGTTTGTGTAGGTGTTGTGGGAAATGCGGCCACGCGGGTCAATTACGACGTGAGGCGGCAAGGTTCCCGGAGGCAGACATTGTTGAGTAGCCGGATCGCAGGCAACGGCATTGCCGTTAGCGTCCAGCAGGATGCTGGGAATGCATGGAGCGTGTCCGCGTACCGTGCAGGGCGGCGGGGGATACTGCAGGACATAAGTGCCGTTTGAGAAATCGAAGTCCCCGGTTTCTATTCCACCCGACTTATCGATTGTTTTTTGGGTCCCGTAGGGCGGGATCAAGGTAAGGTCATAACGAATACCATAGTTCAGGGTTAATTTCGGGCTCGCCTTCCAGGAGTCTTGAAAGAAGGCACTGAACAGCCCGCCGGGACGGGTTCTTTCGTCCACGTCGCGCCGGTTCGCGCTATCCGGAACACCGATGAGTGCCGAGGCAACGCTAAAACCAGCATTGCCGTTTCCGTCTCCCGTTTGGCCATTGGCAAAACTAACGCTATCGAACGAGAGAGGGCTGGAGAACACACTGGTGATGTAATTTGCACCAAACGTGAATGTGTGGGTGCCTTTCAGCTTGTTCAAGGTCACAGAGAACTGATTGTTGTCCGTGGCTTGCGGCGTAAGCACGACGCTCTCGCCCCCACTCACGTATCCGTTCCGAAGATCATAGCTGGGAAGCAGCCAACCCTTGGCCCCCGAGAAATTGCTGGAGAACCCAGGAGCAAAACCGGCTGCCTGAATAACATTGGTCAGGTCGGTCTTGAACTTGGTAAAGGAATCGTCTGACACCGTAGTGCGAGAAAATAGCGCTTGCAATTGCAAACTCGGACTGAAGGTGTGGACCCAGTTGCCTCCCCAGTTACGACCGGGAATGGCTTGGTTTGTCGTCAGGCCCGGCAAGTCGGTGGGCTTAAGAACATTGCTGTTGATCCGGCTGTAACGGAACCAGACCGAGTCCGTCTGTCCAAAGGTGTGGTCGATCCTGATGTTGTACTCGTTTTGGTGCTGGGTATTCGGATCGGTATCGAACGCGTTGCTGTTAAAAGCTGGATCGAAAGCACCGGCCGCCGGCAGTACCGTCTGAAGGAAATTAACAATCTGCGGCTGAATCTCGCCGGGATTCGTCCCTACAGGAATTTGGTTGTTCAAGTATGGTGTACGAGAAAATCCCGAGACCGCGGCAACGGTCGTATACGGATTGTACAGCTGGTGGTCCACTAAATTGGTAGTAGGTGTCCGGTCATTGCAAATCCCGCCCGTAAAGCCGGTTAGGCAGATGGAACTGAAATCACCCTTGTACATGGCCGCCGTGGGAACCAGGATTCGGGTCGCGATGGGCTTGGAGAATCGGAATCCCTGGTACGCAAAGTAGAAAAATGTGTTTTGCTTCAAACTAGGGAGGGCAACTGGACCACCGACAGCACCGCCGAACTGATGCTGGTGATAATGAACAACTGGGGCAAACTGATCTTGTGAATCGAAGGCGTCGTTGCGCAAGTACTCCCACGCTGAACCGCGGAACCGGTTAGTGCCGGATTTGGTCACCACGTTTACCACGCCGCCAAGAACAGAACCGAATTCCGAGGAATCGGTGTGGGAAACCACTTTGAACTCCTGGATCGCGTCAACAATCGGGGGCACCGCATAGGTGCTAAGAAACGCGGCAAAGTTGTTCATGCCATCGGTCAGGAAGTAATTGCTCCGGTTGGTTGCGCCGTTGATGGACGGGAAGGTGAAAGCGGCACCCTCCGCGATGGGCGCTGCGAAACCGCCCGAGCGGCCACCCATGCTGTTCTGGCCGACGCTGATCGGCGCGACACCGGGGGTCAGCGATAGCAGCTGAGTAAAATTCCGGCCATTCAGGGGAAGGTCGTGTACCTGATTGCCCGCGATAACCGTGCCCAACTCGGCGCTCGAAACCTGCAGTTGTTCCGCCGTCGCTTCCACGCTCACGACCACCGTCTGAGCGCCGGGGGCGAGTGCGATGTCGATGGTGGCCGTCTGGTTCACGGCGAGAACGAAGTCGGAAACCTGCTTCGTGCTGAAGCTCGGTGCGGTGACCCTGAGCGTATACCGACCCGGGTTAATATCCGAGAAAACGTACGTACCAGTGTCGTTGGTGAAGTTGTTGCGTTCGACGCCGGTATCCGAATTATGCAGAGTAACCGACGCTCTTGACACGACCGCGCCCGTGGCGTCGCGAACAACTCCATTAAGCGACGCTGCGGAAAGCTGAGCGAGGGCAGCCACGGTTGAGAAAACTAGAACGCTGATGAGCAACACCAGAGTGCGAAAGCGATAGGTCCGCCCGAGCGAATCGGTCATGGATTCCTCCAGCTTGTTCGTAAACGCTATCCCGATCAACCAATGCGCAACGCCACGTTTTTGACAGAAGGCGCCATTCTAGGATCAAAGTGCTAGATGTCAAGAACTATTTAAGCGCTCGCAGCAGGACGTAAATCCAGACCAGAGCGGGAAACAAGAAAGTATCTCGGACTTTGAGCGCTTATTATTGGGAATTGACTGGCGTTTACCTTTTCGTCCTATAGGCAGAACGTATGGTGATAAAACACTTTGTATTCATACACATAGGCTGGCGTCGGAAACTTCGACCCCGTGCTTGGCGGCAAATTAGGTTCTACCCAAACGAGGCCGATCAGTTGGGTAGAGTGGGGAACCTTGATACATTTCGCTCCCGACGACCAGCTGGGATAGGCCTAGGCCGGCGCCTTCGTGCTCGCCTATGAGCCGACGTCACGGTGCACTCGGTGGGGGCACTCACCGTAAGCAGATGATCCGCATTTCCTCACCCATGTTTGCAAAATTTTTAGGAGGTTTCGTGCTCAACATCGACCGCTTCGGGTCCTCGATCCATTTCTGTTCGCCCAAGCTTCGGATAAGGGCACACGAGAGTTGTGTGCGCCCGTTTGTATGCGCCTTGGTTCTGTTCGCGAATACTGTGATTTCAGCTCGGGCAGCGCAAGATCAACCACGACCATACAAGTACAACGGCAAGATCCCCTTCGATCTGAAAAGCGTTCCATTCAGTCGCTTTGGGTCCTACCTTAAGCATCTCCGATCTCGGCGAGTTTCAAGTACCCCTGCGGAGACAAGGTCTCTATTTGCGAACCATGCACGAAGGCGGTAAGAACGCACTTCAACTGCAGCTTATGTAATCCGAAATCAGTTCAGGCTGGGGCCAGCGCGGCGGCCAACGGCGGTCGGCCGAGAACGTCTTAAGTTGTAGGTGACCGTCAAGCTCATCCGCTTGCGCTCCTTGACGACCGCGTAGAATAAGCCGCAGATGACCGAAGATGCGGTATTTCAAAGTTGCAAACGGATGTTCCACAGTCGATCTGCAAGACTCATCCAAAGCGACACGGGAGAGGTCGGTCGGCAATCCGAAGTGGGGAGCCTTCATGCATCTCGGCGCCGAAAACCGCGCAGAAGGGTTAGGTTAGTAGCGTGGCTCCCGATTTTCATCTCTGTTTTCCTCAGCGGGGTGTGCGCCTGTGGACAATCTCCTTCCAACGTAAGATCGACAGTGCAACCCAAAGCGATGGCGTCCGAGCACGTTGGTTCCCTGGCTTGCGCTGGGTGTCACAAGCAGATCTACAACAAATACCTGCAGACCGGTATGGGACGCTCGATGTCACTGGTTACGCCTGAGATTCTGAAAGCGCAGCCGGCTTCCGGTTCGATCGAAGACAAGAACACTGGCTTGCATTTCGATGTTTATGCACGCGACGGGCAGCTCTTTCAGTCGGAGTACGAGTTCGATTCCAACGGAAAGGAAATCTTCCGCGACACTCGCGCCGTGGAGTGGATTATCGGAGCTGGAGAGAACGGGCTCGGAGGCCTTGTCCGGCAGGGCGATTATGTATTTCAAGCGCCGCTGTCGTTTTACTCCAAGGCACAGCGCTGGGAGCTGTCGCCGGGATACGAGCTCGGCAACTCCGGGTTCAATCGGCCGATCTTGCCCGGCTGCATCTCTTGTCACAGCGGGCGTCCCAATGCCCTCCCTGAGGGCAACGGTCAGTTTGCCGATCCGCCATTTTCCGAACTGGCGATCGGCTGCGAGAACTGCCACGGTCCTGGCCTCACGCACGTGTTGGCGCATCGGCTGGAACTCGAAAACGATCAGGGGCATGACTCTTCAATTGTGAATCCCGCGTCGCTCATCCCCGTACTGGCGGACAATATTTGCGTGTCGTGTCACCAGACCGGAGATGTGCGAGTGCTGAAGCCAGGAAAAGACTACAAGGATTTTCGTCCGGGAACACCGCTCGATGACACACTCTCGATTCTGATGGTCCCGCCTAAGCGCGAGTCACCGCCGCAGCAGGACCTGCTCGAACACTACTACTCGATGACTCTGAGCAAGTGCTATCGCGCGAGCGGCGAGAAGCTGAGTTGCATCGGTTGTCATGATCCTCACGTGGAGCCGACTCGCGAAGAAGCGCCCGAATACTTCAAGAAGAAATGTCTGACATGTCACAACGAAAAGAGCTGCACACTGCCGCTTCAGGTCCGGGAACGGAGGCAACCGGCTGATGATTGCGCGGGCTGTCACATGCAAAAGCGCGACGTGCGGGAAATCTCGCACTCCAGCATCACCAACCACAGGATTCTGACGCACCCGGATGAGCCGTTTCCCGACATTGCGTTTCAGCCGACGACACCGTTGCTCCCCGACCTGATTCATCTGAATCCGGCGCCCGGCAAAAAAGGCACCCCGCCACCGGCGCTGGTGCTGCTGCAAGCTTACGGCGAACTGGTGGAGAAACATCCAGAATATCTAACCCGCTACTACACCGTTCTTGATCAACTCGAACGCACTGATCCCGACGATCCGCTCGTGCAAGGCGCACTCGGCAATCGAGACCTGCATGCCGGCAAATATCAGGAAGGGGTCGAACACTTGCAGCGCGCCATCAAGGATCGGCATGCGAAAACCGTCTCCTATACCGATCTCGCTGACGCTTTGGTGAAACTGGATCGTGCGAGCGAAGCTGTTGAGGTTCTGAAGCAAGCGGCGGATCGCGACCCGTTCAATGCAGAGCTGCGAAAACGGCTCATCGTTCAACTGATTCAAGTAAAGGATTACGTTAACGCCCGGGCGCAAATGGAAGATTACGTCCAGCGCTTTCCCGCCGACTCATTCATGCGTCAACTCCTTGCCAGAGTCCAATCGATGGAGCAACCGAAATGACCCCACGAAAGCTCTTTGCGGTTGCGTTGGTTGTGGCACTGGCGGCTCCTCTCAGGACTTTGTGGGGCAGTGATGCCGGGCGCATTCAATTCGAAAATCGGCAAGAGAATTCGGGGATTAGTTTTGTCCTCGACAACGGCACGCTTCCTGACAAACCAATGATCGATGGCATCCCGGGTGGAGTTGCGCTTCTCGACTACGACAATGACGGCTATCTGGATATCTTCTTCACCAATGGCGCCACTCTGCCAGGACTTGCGAAGGAAGGCGACAAATTTTCGAACCGCCTGTACCACAACAATCACGACGGCACCTTCACGGATGTGACGGACCGCGCTGGGTTACGCGGCGAAGGCTACAGCGTTGGCGCCGCCGCCGCTGATTATGACAATGACGGACGCACAGATCTCTACATCACCGGTTTTGATCGCAACTTTCTCTATCACAACAATGGGGACGGCACATTCGCCGATGTAACCGTCAAGGCAGGCGTAACTGGGGTTTCCTCCGCGGGGAAAAAACTCTGGGGCATCTCGGCCGCGTGGCTGGACTATGACAACGACGGCAAACTCGACCTGTTTGTGGCCAACTATCTGGACTGGTCATTTGCAACCTCCCGCGTGTGCGGTTCACCCGGCAAGCGCCTGTCCTGCTCGCCCACTTTCTACAAAGGGGAGCCAAACATCCTCTACCACAACAATGGCAATGGCACGTTTACGGATGTTTCAGAAATCACGGGCATCTCCCGAAACATTGGCAAAGGTATGGGCGTAGCGATAGCCGACTACAACGATGACGGCTGGATGGACATCTTCGTCGCCAACGATAACGACAGAAATTTTCTTTTCAAAAACCGCGGCGGAAAAGCATTCGATGAGGTGGGGGTCGAGTCGTTCGTCGCCTACACCGACAGCGGACTGCCCGTCTCCAGCATGGGCGTGGATTTTCGTGATTGGAACAATGATGGCAAACCCAGCCTGATCGTCACCGCACTTGGCGGCGAAGTCTATCCGCTCTTTCGCAACGAAGGCAACGGCTTTTTCAGCTACGAAAGCTACAAGGCAGGTATCGGATTTCGCAGCCTCAAAATGAGCGGCTGGGGGGCGGGAATTCAGGATTTCGACAACGATGGCTACAAGGACCTGTTCACGGCGAACTCGCACGTGAGTGAGAATGCTGATTTAGATGGTCAGCAGCACTACCGGCAGGCCAATGCCGTGTTCCGCAACATGCATGATGGAACTTTTCAAGACGTGAGCGGTGATGCTGGTCCTGGCATGCAGATTCGCGCTGCCCACCGCGGGTGCGCGTTCGGCGATCTTAACAACGACGGAAAGATTGACGTTGTGGTTTCGGCCATCGGCAGTCCGGCAGAACTGCTTTACAACACCTCAACCGGCGGCAATCATTGGATTCTGATCAAGACAGTGGGGGTGAAAAGCAACCGTGACGGCATCGGAACGCGAATCAAGGTGATAACTGCATCCGGCCTTGTGCAGTACAACCACGTTACGACAGCTGGAAGTTACGCGAGTTCGAATGATCCACGGGTCCACTTTGGACTGGGCTCGGATACGGTTATCAGAGAAATCGACTTGAGGTGGCCGAGTGGAACGGTGCAGGTGCTGCACAACGTAAAAGCAGGCCAGATCCTGACCGTGACCGAGGAATGAAGCGTGAGGACTGCGTTTACATCGTTGCTGCTCGCAGTGTGCGCCGCATGGCCGGCGTTGGCCGAGCCGTGTACTGGTGCGGAGGCGCAGTTGGCACAGGTCGCGAAGGCTTTGACCGTCAATGCCCTCGATATCGCTGAGAATATGCTGCGCACCCTGATCGCTTCCTACCCTGATTGTCCGGAAATCGTTCTGCACCAGGCCCGACTGGCGCAAGCTAAGGGGAACATTGGTGAGGCCACCGAGCTCTACTATCGCTACACGGACAAGGATCCGGATGACTCGCGCGGACTTGCTTACTTTGGCCGCTTCTTCCTTGAGCAACGCGATTACATGCGAGCCGACGCCTTGTCGTCAGCAGCAGCGGACAAAAATCCAGACGACCCGGCTGCCTTAGCGTTGCGTGGACAGATACTTCTGATGAAAGGTCAATCTCCCGAGGGGCAGAATCTGCTGGAAAAGGCTATAAAGCTTGAACCCAATGATCCCGAGGCACAATTTCAGTTGGGCACGATTTATGACAAAGCGAAGGCTGCTGCGCAAGCTGTGGAACATTTTCGCAAGGCCGCAACGCTGAACCCACTCGACGTGCGAGCATGGGATTATCTGGCCCTGAACCTCGAACTCGTTGGAGACCTGGATGGTACCGAGCAGGCCTACCAGAAAGGGTTGCAGGTGAATCAGGCCGGGCGATATCACGATGCTTTTCTCGATTACAACTACGGCCGATTTCTGGCAAAGCGTAACGACCTGACGCGCAGCAAACGCCACCTCGATCGCGCTGTCGAATCAGCGCCTCGACTCAGAGCAGTGTGGTATGAGCGCGCAAAGCTCGACATGCGGATGCAAAACTATCAGCAGGCACGCGCGGACGCAGAAAAAGCTGCTGCGTGCACGCAAACGGGAGGAGTCATCGATCTGCAAATTTACAGCCTGCTAAGTCAGGTGTACGCGCGGCTGGGCGATACTGCCCTTGCCCAAAAATATACCGACCTAACTCGCGAAACGCCTCCTCCTGTTCGCGGAGAACAGCGATAGCTTGATCTCGAAGATCAATCGCCGGTCGTTTCTGCTGACAGCTCTCGCTGCCGCTCCCGCTGCCAAATTGTTTGGTGCAACGCTAGCACCTTCGACTCCGCCCGTCTTTGAATTCGAAGATGTGACCGCAAAATCCGGCATTCGCTTCAAGCACGAGGCCAGTCGCACGAGCCAGAAGTATCTCCCGGAGTCCATGGGTGCCGGAGTCGCAATGTTTGACTACGACAACGACGGATGGCTGGATTTGTTTTTCGTGAATGGAGCGAAGCTGCAGGATCCGATGCCCCGCGGCAGTTCGCCGGACAAATCCGATGCGCGCTACTGGAACCGCCTATATCATAACAATCGCGACGGCACCTTTACGGACATTACTGAGAAGGCAGGCCTGCAAGGGCGGCTTTATGGCATGGGGGTCGCCACTGGAGACTACGACAACGACGGTAATGTCGACCTCCTGGTCACAAACCTCGGTGGAAATATCCTTTATCACAACAACGGCGACGGCACGTTCACAGATGTTACGGCCAAGGCAGGCGTGGGCGCCAGCGGATGGTGCACGGGGGTGTGCTTCGGTGACTACGACCGGGACGGGCGGCTGGATTTGATCGTCAGTCGTTATGTGCAGTGGGACTTTTCGGACGTTTACTGCGGTGAACACCGTCCCGGTTATCGCGCCTATTGCCACCCCGATCAATTCGAACCAATCACGCACCTCATGTTTCACAACAACGGCGACGGCACATTCACGGATGTTTCTAAGAAGTGTGGCATCGCGAGTTTTCCCGGGAAAGGGCTGGGGGTCGCGATCGACGATTTCGATGGTGACGGCTGGCCCGACATTTTCATCGCCAACGACTCGATCGCGGAACAACTTTTCCGCAATAATCACGATGGCACATTCACAGAAGCGGCTTTGCGCTCAGGACTAGCCTACGACCAGAACGGGCATGCATTTGCGGGGATGGGTGCGGACTTCGGCGATTACAGAAACAGTGGCTGGCCTTCGGTGTTCGTGAATGCTCTCGCCAATCAGAAATACAAGCTTTTCCGAAATGACAAGGGCACCTTCGATGACGTGACAGATTCGATCGGCCTTGGAGCGTCGACCTTGTCGCATTCCGGTTGGGGAGCGAAATGGATTGACTATGACAACGATGGCTGGCTCGACCTTTTCGTCGCTCAAGGGCACGTGATGGATAACATCCAACTCACTGAGCCGAGGCTGCGGTACCTCGAGCCTCCTCTGCTTCTGAGAAACGATCAGAGCCGCTTCTCGAATGTGTCGCCGCGGAGCGGTTCCATTTTTACGACGCCTATGGCAGCACGGGGCGCTGCATTCGGTGATCTCGACAATGACGGATGTGTCGACGTTGCGATCAACTGCAACGATGGACCCGCCATCGTCTTGCATAATCGGGGCAACTCCGGAAATCACTGGCTCATGCTGAATCTAACCGGCACATCCAGCAACCGCGACGCAATCGGTTCGAAAATCCGGCTGGTGACTGACAGTGGTCAGCAGCAGACTCGTTTTGTCAGTACCGCGGGAAGCTACATCTCCGCCAGCGACAAGCGCGTGCATTTCGGGCTGGGATCTTCGCAGAGAATTCGACTGATCGAGATCACCTGGCCGAGCGGAATTGTGCAACGTCTGGAATCAGTTTCCGCCGATCAGATACTCCAGTTGAAAGAGCCCTCTCGCGAGCTTGCCAACGATTTGTGATCGGAGCGGCACTAGGGTTCTGTGTAGCTCAACCCGACTTTGAAGCGCGACCGGTTTTTTCTCACATACTCGTGGCTCAGCGCCGGCTCACCGTCACACTCGATGGCAATCACGGTGGCGGGTTCGTCGGGGGCAGTCGTTGGAAGGCCGGTAATCCGCAATGACAAATCGTCCTGCGTGAAGGTCAAAGGTTTGTCGCCAACCAGAAGCCGCACGGACTTCACCTTGGTCCTCCACCCACCAAATGAGATTACCGAAGGCGGCCGATAGAACGTAAGCCACTGCTCGGCGGGCGTATCCCCGGGCCAGTTGGTAACGTGCGCATACGCCGTCTTTCCACGCTGTGTGAAGTTGGCATAGACGTGCCACTCGAAATCGTTGCGCTCGGTCCCATAGATCGCAGCGCCGTTCTTTGAAGTCCACTGCCCGACGGCCTGCAGAATTTCTATCGACTGTTGCGGTATCGAACCGTCGGGCTTGGGACCGATATTCAGCAGATAGTTGCCGCCGCCGCGTGCGCAGGTGATGAGATTGTTGACGATGGTCTTCGGCGTCTTCCAATTATCGTCGGCTTTGTGGTATCCCCAACTGTCATTGAGGGTCATACAGGTTTCCCATGCGCGTCCCTTGTCAGCCGCGCGGATCTCCTGCTCGGGCGTCGAAAAATCTCCCGGCAATCCGTTGCGGTTGTTCACAATGATGTCCGGCTGAAGCTGGAACACCATGTCGTTCATTTTTTGAGACTCCCATTGCTCGGGCGTCAACGGCCAATCTACGTCATACCAGAGCACGTCGATCTTCCCGTAGTTGGTCAGGAGTTCACGAATCAGCCCGTGCGTGTAAGCCACAAACCGCTGGCGTGCTGCTTCGTCGGTCGCGCACCGCGCTCCATCCGGATGATGCCAGTCCATCAGCGAGTAGTAGAAGCCGACGCGCAATCCTTCTGCCCGAGCCGCGTCGACGAATTCGCGTACCAGATCGCGTCCCGCTGCTTGCTTGGGCGCGCAGTAGTCGGTGAGCTTCGTGTCGAAATTACAGAAGCCTTCATGATGCTTCGTCGTCATCACCATGTACTTCTGTCCCGCTTGCCTGGCCAATCTCGCCCAGTTGCGGGCGGCGTTCGGTTTTGGGATGAAGTGCTTCGCCAGAATTTCGTATTGCGGGATGGGTACGCCCTCCACTTCCATCGCCCATTCATGACGGCCTATCAAGCTATAAAGTCCCCAGTGGATAAACATGCCGAATTTTGCTTCCTGCCACCATTGGATGCGACGCTCATGTTCGGGAGGAGGTCCCGCCTGTTGGGCGGATTTCTTTGCCGCATCCTCCTGCGCGAAAGCCAGGGGCGCCGCCGTCGCCAATCCTGCGGTTGCGATCAACTTCAAATAATCCCGTCTTGATGTTCCTCGGTTCACGATCGTCGCCTCTCAGCCGTGCCTTGCGATTTGTGTAATCCGAACTGCACGAAAATGGATTTTACTCCGGCATGTCAAACCAGCCGGAATTTCGGTGAGCTCCGGCGACTGATAGCAAGAGATGGCGTCATTGCACCCCTGGCGCCTACGCGCGGAATCCGCGTTTGCATTTGCGTGGTACAGTACGAGACCTATGCGCGCAGAGCAGAATGCGGTCGCTGTACGCGGGCTGCTCAAAGAGAATGTTGCCCAGCGCCTTCGTGAGGAGATTCTCGCTGCAAGGATTTCTCCTGGAGAAAAAATCGTTGAAGGCAAATGGGCGCGTGAATACGGCGTCGCGCAGATCTCGGTGCGCGAAGCGCTGAACATCCTTGCGACGCAAGGCTTCGTGACCAAAGGGCACGGCCGCAGCGCCCGCGTGCTGAACCTCGAGAGAGCAGACATTATTCACATTTATCAGGTGCGAGGAGTGCTGGAGGGACTGGCGGCACGGCTAATCACTGAAGACAAACTCCCCGTGGACGACGTGGAAGCGGCGTTCCATGAAATTCAGCGTTCTGTCGGAACCGGTGATCTGCGCCAGGTGATCGAGAGTGTACAGCGGTTTCACATGCTCATGGTGGAGAAGCCGCGGAACTCCGTCCTGCGGGAGCACGGACGACGCCTCCTGGTGCCGCTTTACGCATTTACGCTGATGAAGGCCCTGGTGAAGAAGCTCGACGCCGGCCCGTGGGAAAGACAACTTCGACTGCATAGCCTCATTGTTGACGTGCTGCAACAGGGCAACCCTCACCTCGCTGAGGAGACTTTGATTCATGTTACGAATTCATTTCTCCATGCGGCATTGGAAGTCTGGGCACTGTAGAGCGTTTGCTTAAGCACGAAACCCTGAGGGCGCTATGCCATTCGCAATCTGGACAGGACTGGCTGCGGTTGTACTTGCGGGCGTACTGCAAGGACTTTTCGCCGTGCCGATGAAATATGCACCGCGCTGGAACTACGAAAACATATGGCTGATTTTCAGTCTGATGGGAATGGTCGTCCTGCCTTGGATGCTCACAACCGCGACCGTCCCACATTTCGTTGAAGCGTATTCACTTACTCCGATGCCTGTGCTCGTTCTTATCGCGGGCTTTGGACTGTGCTGGGGATTTGGATCCGCTCTGGCCGGCTTAGGAATGAATCTTCTCGGGATCGGTCTCGGAATGGCGATCATCCTGGGACTGAGCGCGTCATTAGGATCACTGATCCCATTAATCATTCTCAGTCCTCAACAGTTGCACACCTCTCAAGGCCGCACTTACCTTGTTGGAACTGTGATTATGCTGGCGGGAATCGCATTTTGTGCGCGCGCTGGAATGCTGAGAGACGCAGCCCGGAACTGTGGCGAATCTGCCCCTCACCGATCTTTTTTTGTCGGATTTATGGTCTGTTGCCTGTCGGGGCTGTTTTCGTCAGCGTTGAATTTTTCTTACGCATTCGGCGGAGATGCCTTGGATCGCGCACGCGCTCTTGGTGCAAGCCAGCTATGGAGCGCTGGGGTTGTGACCGCACTAGCTGTTTCCGGCGGCTTCATTTCAAACCTGGTTTATTGCGGCTATCTTTTGCGCAAGAACGGCACGCTGGGAAGGTTCACCGGCGATGGCGCAGGCACCGGGTGGGTTTGCGGTGCGCTCATGGGCCTGTTCTGGTTCGGAGGGCAAACGCTGTACGCAATCGGCATAACCTGGACGGGTCAACTGGGAGTCGTGATCGGCTGGCCTTTGCTCATGGGCATGATCATTGTGACGAGCAACGCAGCCGGGGTAATGACTGGTGAGTGGAACGGCGTTTCGGCTGTAACCAAACGTTTTCTCGCCTTCGGCATGCTGATTATCCTGACTGCGCTGGGAGTTCTGGCCATAGCGCAACGAAGTGCGTGAAGTACACCGCCGCTATCGGCGATATCCCAGTTCCGCTCCGCCGCTCACGGGAAGAATGCAGCCGGTAATGAACCGCGCCTTATCGGATAGGAGAAATGCAGCGGCGTCGGCGATCACGTCGCCGCGAGGGCAGTATCCCAGCAGGTGAATGTCGTCAAGATACTTGCGAATGCTCTCCGGGTCTTTTTGCTCCCCACACCATTGCTCGAGCATCGGCGTCCACACACCTGCAGGGCAGATTGCATTCACGCGAATGGAGCATAGGGCATAATCTGCCGCCATCGCCTTGGTAAGCGAGATTATCGCCCCCTTGGTTGCGACATAGGCGGCGTGGTCCTGCTGCCCGATCAATCCGACCATGCTTGCCGTGTTAAGAATCGTTCCTTTGCTGGCACGCAGAGCTTCAAAAGCGTAACGCGTGGTCCAATAAACCGACTTCACGTTGTTCCGCTCGAGGTTGTCCCACTCTTCCTCGCTGGTTTCGTGGAGCGGTTTAGAGGGAGTGGCAATACCGGCATTGTTGTGCACAGCATCAATTCGGGAGAACTCTTTCAACACGGTTGCGATTGCCGATTTCACCGCGGTGCCGTCGGAGACATCCAACTCCAAAGCCAGACCCGGCGAATTCAGCTCAGCCGCCGTCCGCTGTGCACTCCTAAGATCTTTGTCGAGGATTGCAACTGTTGCGTTGTCGCGCGCGTATGCCAGGGCGCACTCGCGCCCGATGCCATCCCCGCCGCCGGTGACGATCACTACCTTCCCTTCGAGATTACCGGCCATGGAATTTTCCTCGATCAAATTGTCTGAAAAGCGAGTGCATTTTATAAGGTGCAAACGAAAATGGGTCGTGAATTGACGCGTAACTGCGAATGAGTGCTCAGGTAAGCGAGGAGTGATACTATATCGTCCCGTTTTTGCGTGGTCAATCGAGGTGTAAGCGCTTGAAGTCCGCTGAATTGAAGAAAGGGCTTTTGCACCATGCTGTCAGCTCTGAAAACTACAAATGCGACGGGCTTAGGGAGAACAGTGCCCAATTTTGAGAATTGCCCACCGAACCAAGCCACCTTCCAGAGCAGCAGGCGAGACTTCATCAAAATCGCTGCCCTGGCCGGCTCACTGCCGCTGCTCATGCCGACCGCGTTCGCGTCAATCTTTTCTGACGAGCGCACAGCCTGGTATCGAAATGCGAAGTTCGGCATGTTTATTCATTGGGGACCGTACTCACTCGCCAGTGTCGAAGCCTCGTGGCCCATCATGACTCCAAAGCCGGGAGGCATCACCGAAGCGGAATATGTCGAATTGCCGAAGCGCTTTAATCCGCAAAAATTCGATGCACCCGCGTTCGTGGACTTAGCCCGCTCCGCGGGTCAGCAGTACATGGTATTCACCACCAAGCATCACGACGGCTTTTGCATGTTCGACAGCTCATACACGAACTACAAAATCACCAACACTCCTTACGGAAAAGACATCGTGCAGCAGCTTTCTTCAGCGTGCAAGGAGGCGGGCATGCCGCTCGGCTTTTACTACTCCCCTCCCGATATGCATCACCCCGCCTTTCGTGACACCTCCAAGCCGGCATCCACGAACTGGAATGGCGAGCCAATGCGGCCGGAGTGGCCGCTCTACCTCGATTACATGCAGTTGCAGTTGACCGAGCTGCTCACCAGGTACGGGCCGGTTGTGTTGATCTGGTTTGATGGCTTGCATGAGCAGCAGAAGTACGACGGCCAGCGTTTCATCGAACTCATACGACACCTGCAACCGCGAACGTTGGTGAATGATCGCATTGGCGTTCCTGGGGATTATCAGACTCCGGAGCAATTCATCCCTAAAGGGATTCCTACGAAGGACCTGCGATTCGATGCCGTCAACACCAGCATCAACGAGAAACTCAAGTCTGTGGTTCCGAAACCTGAGGACTTTCAGCTTTGGGAGACCTGTATGACCATCAACAACCAATGGGCGTACAACGCCAACGATCGCGATTTTAAATCGGCGCAGTTTCTGATTCGAGGTTTGGTCGAAGTTGCGAGCCGCGGAGGGAATTTCCTGCTCAACGTCGGACCGCGCCCGGATGGAACTATTCAGCCGGAGTTTCAGGAACGGCTGCGCGCGATGGGTGATTGGCTCTCGATTAACGGCGATTCGATTTACGGCACTACCTATGGGCCTGTGCAAGGAATGGCTTCGATTCGCACAACGGCAAAAGACAACAAGATCTTCGTTCACCTCCTGGAATGGCCAGCCGCAACGTTGGAAATCAGGGGTATTAAACCGAAGGTATTGTCCGCACGCCTGTTGGCCAACGGGCAGCCACTGAAGTTCACGCAAACGGAGGAAAAGCTCAGATTAGACTTGCCGTCGCAAATGCCTGATGCCAACGTCACGACAATTGCATTGATGACGTCATGATTCAGCTGCGCTTCTTTGTTGTACCGGTGTTTCAACAGTAAGCCGTCAGGGGCCGCTCGCGCGCAGTGTTTTCCAACCAGACAATTGCTGCCCCACCCATTCGGCATTTTTCTCGGTGTGGCACAGTAAGCACGCGTTTGGACTCTCTCCCTGCCCGAATCGCTTTGTCATGTCCGCGTTCGGAATATCGTCAATCTGGTGGTAGCGCGCCCGGAAAAGCAAGGCATCCATGATGCGGGGCATGTGACAGGATACGCAACGGCTGCCTTCTGATTCCGCCGCGTGGTGAGAATGCCGGCTGAGAGCGGCCGCGTCTCTGAACTGGCCGTGACAACCAGTACACATCAGGTCCGGTTCGGCGCGAAATTTCAGCGCCGTTGGATTCGAAGCCGAATCGCGGGTATGCGGATCATGGCAAGTCCCGCAGCTTACTTCGGCCTGCTTGAAACATCGCGAGCGTTCCAGCGCTTCGACTATGAACGTTGTCTGCCGAAACCTCCCGTCTTTGTAAAAGCCCTTTCGGGAGAACTCGCCGAACGGCTGCCGCAAGCGGGTTCCGAAGAACTCTCCAGAAGAAACATAATTCAATTCACCGCTGGGCCCAGAATTGCGGATTGCCGATTGCATGTGGCACTGCGCGCAAATGGCGACAGACTTTCGGCCGTCGATCTTGTGAAAGTTTACAGGTGGATCCAGCGGTTCCTTCGGATGGTAGTCATGCTCACTCATGTCTATGACGTGACCACCCGAAGGACCATGGCACATCTCGCAATCGATTCCGGGCTCCTTGAATTCCACATTATTGACGTCGAATCCCCCGCCCTTGGTATTCCGCAACTGGCTGGTATGGCACACCGCGCAACTTGCCTGATAGCTGGTCGAGGCGTCGAGTCGCTCCCAGGTACGCGGGTCAGCGCGGTCGCTTCCCGGACCGTCAATCACTCTCCAAAAATTGATCCACTGTTTGTGCTGCACGTTGTATTGAATCGGGAACACGTGGATTTCCCCGTTCGGCAGTTTCGTGGCATACGCCTGCTCAAATTTCGAGCCTATGGTGTAGTCGACAGGATAGCTGTGCCACTTGCCGTCAGACTGTAAGATGTCGAAGTAGTGCCGGTTTTGGCGGAGGGCCATCCTGGCAAAGAGACGCCGGTCCCGAGCACGCTTCAGTTCGAACTTTCCGTCCCGATAGACTGTTTCATCTCCCAGATAGAATTCATTGCTGTTCTTGAAATCTCCCACAACGTTTTGTGGGGCGTAAGGACGAAGCATCTTTGCCATGCCGCTTTCTGACCAGCCCCTGTAAAGTTCGGAATGACAAGGGCGGCAGGAATCGGAGCCGAAATACATCCCTGCGGGCTCTGCGTGGCTTTTCGTGCCGGTGGCTTTGTTCGAGTTCTGGAGCACGGTTGTCCAGCGGTCAGTGGCCTGTTGCATGAAATTCTCGAACGAAGTGGATGCGCTGGGATAAAGGAGACGATATATCGTCCGAAGATTGTCTAGCGCTTTGGGAGCGAGCTCACTGCCCCCACGATAGACGGCGGCGAAACTGTTGCTCGCCTCCGCCCCTTTACCGAAACTGAGTTGCGCCAGGCCCAGCACATAGGCAATCTCCAGATCCTGATGGTTAAAGTGCAGTGCTTCGAGCAGCGACGCCTCTGAGTTCTTCAGCAACTCCCGGCGCGTTTCGCCCACCGGCTGCGCGAGCGCTGCTTGCAATAGGGCTCGACCCTTCGCGAAATCCGCGGTTGATTTCAGCTGCTCCTTTACATTGGGCCAATCTTCATCGCGGACGGAGGAAGGCCCTGTGAAGCGATCGAGGTCATCGAGTGCCTCCCTCGTATGGGCGATAGCCGCGGAATTAAGATTTTGACGCGCTTCCACATCGGCAACAGCGACCAGCAGCAATGGATTCTCTGGAAGTAGTGCTAGAGATTTTTGCGCGTAACTGAGTCCGAGCTCATATTCACCCAGGTCGAAACAGCCACGGGCTGTCACTTCATAGGCTTGCGCCAGGAACGCCGACTGACGAAAGCGACTGCCGAACACCTCGGCCCGCGCACGCATCTCGGCCGGCGCGGCTGGCTTGAAAAGTTGCAGGAAGGCAGAGCGCTCCGCGGGATCGGCTATCTCATCAGCGATGGAAGCCAAACTGCGCTTCTGCACAGACGGAACTGAATCGATGTCCTGCGCCGCCAAAAAACTAAACGACCACAGCAGAAAGCCGACAACCCGCAGCCGCTGAAACATGGCTCTACACTCTACAACATTTCATCGTCGGGCAGTCTGCGCGATGCGAATGGCCTTATCGATATCCGGGTCCGCGGGCGTGAGCTTTTTTGCTTCGAATAGTTCCTGGAGTCCGTTCTTTGTGTCGCCTGAATGGAGGTAGATGAGGCCAAGGTCTTTGTGCAATTGGCCAAGCGCGGTGCAGCGGCCGCAGACCTGAATCCCTTCCTTCAATTGTGAAATAGCCTCCGGCCAATCGTGCGCGGCGGCGGACGCCAACGCGAAGTTCCCCAAGGTCTGGGCCCGATCCATGACTTGTTTCTGCGCCTGCAGGGCCTCAAAGCGCGATTGCAGGCGCTTGGACTCGTCCGGATCAGATTGCCCTAGCTGGCGCGAGAGGTTGTAAAGGGCTTCGCCGTGCTCGGGATTGATCTCAGTTACCTTCCGCCATTGCGCGATTGCCCCGGCCCGATCTCCCGCGTGAAAAAGCTCCTGACCAAGCACGAAGAGAGTGTCCGGATTTCTTGGATCGAGTTCTGCCGATTTTCGAAGTGCGTGAACTGCCGCAGCGGGATGCCCGGCCGATTTTTCGATTAGCCCAAGCAAGTACCACGGTTCCGCATAGTGAGGGTCGAGACGCACGGCAGTCTCAAGTTCCGGCTTGGCATCCTGATCACGCCGCAAATCGAGAAGAACTCGCCCTTTGTTGTAGTGCGCGGGCGCAGAATTGGAATCTAGTTTCACAGCATCAGAAAACTCTGCCAGCGCGCCTTCCAGGTTGAACTCGTCCGCGTAGGCAATTCCCAGATTCAAATGTGCGCCTGACGACTTCGGTTCCAGTTCTATGACCTTTCGGAAATAGCTGATGCCCTCTTCCGTCCTCGTCATGCGCGTGAGTACCATCGCAAGCACCGTCAGCGCCTGGGAGTTGTCGGGACTGATCTTGAGGGCGTTCCGTATCGGCTGCTCCGCCTCCTGGAAACGCGATTCACCTGCGAGAATCAATCCAAGATTGATGAATGCCTGCGTGTACTGCGGATTGTTCTCTGTCGCCTGACGGAAAAGACCTTCTGCTTCCTTGTTTCTTCCTTGCTGCCCGTATAGCACGCCGAGGTTGTTTTGCGCCTCTCCATAACCCGGGTCCAAAGCAATCGCTGCTTTCAGTTCTTTTTCTGCTTCGGCCTCCTGGCCAGCTTGAAGGCTGATGACGCCGAGCTGGTTATGCGCACGAGGGATCGTAGAATCAAGGCTAATGGCCTTCTGTAGAGCCTCGCGCTCCTCCGCGATTTTGCCCAAATGATCAAGGGCTAAAGCCAAGTCGTAGTAAGTGTGCGCATGCCCAGGGTCCTGTGCCAGCGCCTCGTGATAAACATCCACGGCGCGTTGGTACTCGCCGGCCTGAAAATATTCGTTGGCCTGGTTGACCTTCGTCCCGGCTACGTTCTCTTTGACACTCTGCTGTTTCCTTTCTTGAAAGTCTTCCAGCTCTTTGCGGGCTCTCTGCTCCTGGCCCAGGCTTCGCAGCACCGCTGCCAACTGAAATCGCGCTTCGCTCGACGCCGAGTTCAGCTGGACTGCCTTTTCCAGGTGAATTAGCGCTTCTTGCGGCCTGCCCAGCTTCGCAAGAACAAAGCCCAGGTTGTACCGGCTGTCGTAATGATTGGGGTTCAGCGCCACTGCTTGTCTGAGCAAAGGTTCAGCAGTTGCATAGTCTCCAAGCCCGCGGTCGACCACCCCCATCAAGTACAGCGCGTCAAAGTCGTGCGGCTTGCGCCGAATGTAGTTCTGGATCTCGGGCAATGCCGATTGGAACTCCGCCAGGATAATCAAGGCTTTCACATAGGACAGTCTGGTGACATCATTTCCTGGATCGAGGCGCAACGCCTCGCGGAATTCATCGAGTGCTTGTCGGAACTGAGATTCCTGCGTGTAGGCAAGGCCCAACCTGGCGTGCCGGTCCGCTGAAGAAGGGTTTTGTTGGACTAACTGTGCCAGCAGCTTGACCGCCTCCGCCACGTCACCGTTACTCGAGTAAGCCACCGCGAGGTCATCCTGAAGCACAGAATCGGCAGGCGCGTCTTTCAAATATGCAATGGCGGCGGAGTAACGCTTCTGGGCAATCAACGCTTTCGCCAACCCGTCCAGAGCAGGTACGGACCTCGGCGCCGATTTCAGAGCAAACTTAAATTCTTCGATTGCGGCTTCATTTTGCCCCAACTCGCCTAATGCTTCGCCGAGTGCGATGTGTCCCAACGGATCACCAGGGTTGATCCGCACCGCTACTCTTAATTCACGAGCGGCCCGCGCGGCATCGTGCTTTTGCAGAAGCGCTAAAGAAAGATTGAAACGGGCCTCCCAGGAGTTCGGGTCCTGGTGCACCGCAGATTCAAAAGCGGCGATCGCGCACGACAGTTGCTGCCGCTGGCCAAAGTAGGCGCCCAGTGCATCATAGGCACCCGCCGAAGGATGAGTTGCAAGTACCTGCTCCAACTCCGCTGGACCTCTGCAGCTCGCAGGCATTTGCCCCAACAGGTTGAGACTGCATACCTGCACAGCCAAGGCGCAGAGCGCGATTTGGGCACGCCGCCACATTTCGATAGCCTGACCGTGTAATTCTCGCTTGCGCTCATGGTAGCAGACAAGTCGCGGAGTGACGTTCGGTCGAATGTTATGATCGCGGAATAATGCGCGTGAGAGCCTGGCGGTTGCGCAAATTCAGTTTCGGTCAGCTGTTTCTTTTTGTCCTTCTCTTACTCCTTGTGCTCGTCCGCCCTCATCCCGCGCTCGCGCAAGGTGTAGCAACCGGCGGTACCGCAGTTCCGGCGCGGCCACTTCCTGCCGGAATGAAAGCTCCCGCAGTGGAATATCGAGATATCGCGAACCAGGCAGGGATTGTCGGCGTGAACGTCTCCGGTTCAGAGACTTCAAAGCAGTACATCGTGGAAACGACCGGCAACGGCGTCGCGATCTTCGATTTCGATAGCGACGGCCTGCCCGACATCTTCCTGGTCAACTCGGGGCGACTGGAGAAAGACGCTGCCCCACCCAAGCATTTCCTTTACCGCAACTTGGGCGGATTGAAATTCGAAGACGTTACCGACAAGGCGGGAATCAAGCCCACCGGATGGGGGCAGGGAGTCTGTGTCGGAGACATCGACAATCATGGATATCCCGACCTGTTCATCACACAGTGGGGCCAGAACGTTCTCTATCGCAACCTCGGCAATGGCAGATTCAAAGACGAGACCAGGGAGCGGGGGTTGCTTTCACCAAAACCGCGCTGGAGTACAGGCTGCGCGTTCCTCGACTTCAACCGAGACGGATTCCTGGATCTTGTCGTAGTCCACTATGTGGATTTCGACCTGGCCCACACGCCTCACCCTGGCCAGACCAGCCAATGCCAGTGGAAAGGAAAGCCCGTCATGTGCGGCCCGCGCGGTCTGCCGCCCGAAACGCTCTCGTTCTATCAAAATGACGGACAGGGAAATTTCACTGACGTCTCGGACCAGGTTCACGTTTCAGGTCCCAAGAACTACTACGGGTTTGCTGCGCTCACTGGAGATTTTGACAATGACGGCTGGCCGGACATCTTCGTGGCATGTGACTCGACTGCAAGTTTGTATTACCACAATATTGGCGGAAAGAGATTCGAAGAGATCGGAGTCCGCGCCGGCCTTGCGTACAACGAAGATGGACGCGAACAAGCTGGTATGGGCGCCGCTGCCGCCGATTTCGACGGCGATAGTTTACTCGACATTTTCAAGACAAACTTCGCCGACGACACCCACACGATGTACAAGAACCAGGGCGGAAACAATTTCGAGGACGATACCATCGGCTCCGGTCTCGCGGTGAACACAAAATATCTGGGGTGGGGGACGGCGTTCCTCGACTTCGATAATGACGGATGGAAAGACCTGATCGTTGCCAACGGGCACGTTTATCCGGAAGTAGACACCGGCCGCACTGCCGAAAAGTACAAGCAGCCGCGACTTCTGTACTGGAATCGCGGCGACGGACAGTTCTTTGATCTGTCTTCGCAGGGGGGGCCGGGGATATCCGACGTTCACTCGTCACGCGGTCTGGCCGTAGGCGATCTGGACAACGACGGCAATGAAGAAATCGTGGTCATCAATATGGGTGAAGCGCCATCGCTGCTGAAAAACTTTCGCACTGGCGGCAATTCGCTTCTTGTTCGCGCCCTTACCTCGGGGCGAGATGCTATCGGCGCGCGCATTAACGTTATTGCCGACGGCCATAAGCAAATTGACGAAGTGCGCAGCGGGGGCTCCTACATGTCGCAAAATGATCTTCGCCTGCATTTTGGCCTTGGCAGTGCTACCACAGCGGACATATCAGTCCGGTGGCTCGACGGCAAAGTGGAGAATCTCAGGTCAGTGGCCGCAGGTGAAATCGTGACCATTGAAGAAGGCAAAGGCGTGGTTCGAAAACAGCCTTACATCTCGGCAAGGAAATAAATTTTCATGTACCTGCAGCGTTGCGTCGTCAGGAAGAAGGCCGGACGGGCGTAGGCGCCGCGGCGGGCCGCGCGAACTTCGTCTCATCGACCGGCACGTTAAACTTCGCATTCTCAATCTGAACTGTCAAACGCGAGTTGGGCCGCGCAATCGTCTCTTGGAAAGGAACCTTGAGGCCATCCAGCACGCGGAAATCCGCATAATTCACCTGTGTGGGGTTCTGGCCCAGTGGAGATTTGGTATACCGTAAAATGCGCACCAAATATCCCGATTCTTTGTCGAAATAAAACTTGGCGGCGATTTCACCTGAATTCATGCCTGCGACGACGTAGCTCTCGCGGTCAACGATCTTCTCCGTCGCCACCGTCTTAACTTCGTTGAACAATTGCTTCATATGCAGAGGCAGTTGTAGGTCCACTTCCGGTTGCGCAGATGCCACTTCAAGCGCAGGAATCTCGCGCACCGGGCGGTTTGGCGCCGAAGTCCAGCCAGACGTTCCGTCGTACGCCGTAAGGCTGTCACCACTGGGCAGGTGAATGACGGTAAGCTGTTTCCCGCCAATCTTGCTGAGAATCTCGATCGGCAGATTTCGGCCACTGATGTTAATTGTCCCCTTCGCATGTCGTGTGCTGACCTTTTGCAGGGCTGCTACTCCTCCGATCGCCTCGACGTACTTCGCGATGATCTCGTCGGCTGGGGGAGTATTGGTTGTCGAGACGTCCTCCCCGAGGGCGCTCTCGACAGCGGGTCTGGGGCCGCCCTCAGCAATTATGGGTACGGCTACCGGATGCGGTGTGCCACGATGGCAGGAGTTGCAGGTGACCGCTTGCTTGGAATCAAAGTTGTCCCGGTTAATGGCAGCCATCATCTGCATCATCCTCCGCGCGGTCTGCTTGGGTTTCTTGTCATCTTTCTCCAGAGCCCCTTCCACGTGGCAATAACTGCATTCCACGCCCAGAGAGTAAGTGATGAACTGCATGGCCGGGACTAGTTGATCAGCCGGAATTTCCTTCAACACCTGGATATTCTGATACGCCTCTACTGCCGACCTTTCGCGAGGTGGAGATGTGTTTCCAGATGCCATTTGCCCGCGCGAAGGCTTTTCTGAAATCCCCACGACGGTAAACGCGATCCCGAGCATGCATAAGAATTTTCTGTACATTAATGTTCTCTCCCAAAACGATTTGACTGGAGAAGCAGCGCATTGCGCTGCCGCTTCATCGTGAAGCTCCTCGATCGGATCAGCCAACTCAGCTCAAGGACTCTTTTGGATTGCCCACACCACCGATCGCTTCCGAGAGCGCACAACTGGCCTTCCCGAGGACCTGTTTCACCGTGGAGGAAGTTGTAGTATCCCCAATTCTTTGAAGGAATGGAACGCTAAGGGCAGCGACGCCGTACCCGCGATCGTCCAAAACAGGAAACGAGATATTGATTACACCCTCTACCTCGTAACTTTTTCTCTCATCAAATCCGCGCTGTTTGATCTTGGCCAAATGTTGGCCCAAATCGCCCGGAGGGCGCGTTCCATTGTTCTTACACCAGAGCTTTATAGCCCGAGAAGAGACCTCGGGGATCTGATACGCCAGGATTACCTGTCCCGTTGTCGAACGCATGAGGTCGCCAATACCACCGGCTTTCACGTAAAAGCCGCTGCTGCTGAGCGGAGAATTAACCTGGGCGATGATTACGACACGGTCTCCGTCGAGCACTCCCAAATGGCACGATTGGTTGATTTGACGCGCGACCTGCCGCATGATCGGCAAGGCTTCGGTGGTCAGGCGCTCAAGGGGGGGATGCTGGTATGCCAGCTTATGCAGGGTCAGTGAGTAGCGCTCATCGCCACCAGATCGAGCAATATAACCTCGCGTCTCAAGACACACCAGCATCCGGAAGACCTCCGAAACCGTGCGACCGAGCCTGCGAGCAACAGCGGTTTTTGTAAGCCCGTCCGACTCGCTCGCAAGAAGTTCGAGCACATCAAGACCTTTTTCCAGAGCTGGCGTCGGATAGCGGCGAGCGACTTCAGTTCGTCTCTTCACGTCCATTCCAGAATCTTCGGTCGCGTTTCAAAGAGGGAACATATCAACTGTTTCGCGTGAAAATGAAGAATCACATTGCCTGCGATGCAGTGGGAAAATAGCCGGCGAGAACTTTCATTCCGTGGCGTGATCACCTATTTCTCTCCACACCGGGCCGTCCGGATAGCTGTGAGATACAAGGGTCTCCGAGCGAATTTCAGTGCTGTATCCCGGTTGCCGCGGCAGCAGGTAGTGCCCATTGACAATGCGTACAGGATCAGCGAAATGTTCATGCAAGTGATCCACAAACTCAGTGACACGGTTTTCCAGCGACGTCGACACGCACAGATAGTCGAAGATTGCCAGGTGCTGAACGCATTCGCAAAGACCGACGCCGCCAGCATGGGGGCAGACCGGGATATCGAATTTGGCAGCCATGAGGAGTACGGCAAGGTTTTCATTGACACCCGCCAGGCGGCAGCTATCAATCTGGCACACGTCGATAGCCCCTGCCTGCATCAACTGTTTGAACATCACGCGATTGTGGCAGTGTTCACCCGTCGCGATACGGACAGGCACTTCCCGGCGGATGCGAGCGTGTCCTAGAATGTCGTCCGGACTGGTGGGCTCTTCCATCCACCAGGGGTTAACCTGGGCAAGTTCATTCGTGCGCTGGATGGCTTCATCCACTTCCCATTTTTGATTGGCATCTATCATCAGCTTGTTGGTAGGCCCAATTTCCTCACGAACCAGACGTGCCCGACGCAAATCGTCGGCGGGATCCCCTCCAACCTTCAATTTGAAATGGGTCCATCCTTGGCGAAGGCCTTCGCGGCACAGCCGCCGAACCTTGTCGTCACTAAAGCCAAACCAACCCACAGAAGTGGTATAGGCCGGGTACCCATGTCGCTCCAGGGCCGCGAGGCGCGTCTCTTTGCAAGAGGCCCGCTGTTTGAGAAGTGCTAACGCCTCACCCGGAGTGATCGCGTCCGTGATATAGCTGAAGTCAATTGCACGAATAATTTGTTCGGGTTCAAAATCGGCAAGCAGTTTCCAAAGTGGCTTTTTCTCGGTGCGCGCGTAAAGGTCCCACACCGCATTGATAAGGGCGGCCGTCGCAAGATGGACCACACCTTTTTCGGGACCAAGCCATCGGAACTGGCTGTCTCGCGTCAGTTGTCTCGAGAAGGCCGCCATGTCGTTAGTAATTGAAGAGAGGCGACGCCCACGAACCAATCGACCTAGAGACCGTATGGCAGAAACGCAGAGTTCAGTCCCCCTGCCGAGAGTGAAGGTCAGACCATGTCCCTCCATGCCCGCATCGGTTTCGAGGATGCAGTAGGCTGCGGAATAATCGGGATCTTTATTGACTGCGTCCGATCCGATCTGCTGCAGGGAAGTGGGGAAGCGAAGATCGATAACGCGTATATCGGTAATCTTAGGATCGTTCACGTTCAGTTTCTCCATCGCGCCTACGCTACCCGGTGCTCAGCGAGAGACGCATCACCGAAGGAGTGCATAGTGATTTCTATTTCTGAAACGCTCCATTTGTCAATAAACCGCAGGGCCCGATTCCAGCGCCTCAATTCAGCACGGAGGACTTGATCGCACACGTGAAGGCCAACCTGGAACACCAAGCCGTCACGACGATCAATGTCGGAATCTACCAGGACGGCACGATTGAGCAGAGTTCTCTTGACATGATGCGCCAATTGCGACGCGCAGTCAGAGAGACGTAAGGCAAGTGTTCGCAACGATATCGGAGTGAATTTTGCACATACGTGGACCGCAAATGCAGCCTACCTCACTACGCTTCCTCAATCGAGATGAAACACTTCTTCCATGCCGGCCCACCATTCGCCGGAGGCGCGGGACTCAAACGGACGTTGCATCGGTCCCATTATCTTCCACCACTCTTGTGTCTTGGGATCAGCCGCCATCTTCGCCATGTCCGCCTGAAAATCTGTACCATGGTATTCCCAATAACCGAACAGCAAATCATCTTTGAGGAAGATGGAATAATTGCGAATATTGCAATTTCTGATCATGTTCAAAACCTCGGGCCAAACCGCCGAATGAAACTTCTTGTATTCCTCGATTGCCTCCGGCTTCACTCCGATTACCGACCCGTAGCGTTTCATTGCGATTCCCTCTTGATGATCGACTCGCCCGAACGTGCCCGCAGAGACCTTTTCGAGGCGATCGAGGTTGCGCGCAACCCAAGCGCTTCAATATAGTCGAAATCTCATTTTGTCGGAAAAAGAATCTGCTTTTGCAATCAGGTACTGATATGGACGAGCGAATCATCGCGGTTGAAACGAGGGATGTACGCTTCCCGCTTCCCGAGGGCGCCGGCAGTGACGCCGTACACTCCGGCTCGGACTATGCGTTCGCGACTACACTGCTCGTGACTCAAGGTAAAACATTTGGCACAGGGATTGTGCTAACCCTGGGTAAGGGGAACCAACTCGTGTGCCGAGCGATTGAAATGTTGGCCCAGGAAGTCATAGGGCGCGACGTCGAAGAACTAATGGCCAACTTCGGCGAGATCTCAAGGCGATTGGCAAACGACCCCCAACTTCGCTGGCTCGGACCACACAAGGGTGTGGTGCATCTGGCCCTCGCTTCCGTCACCAATGCTTGCTTTGACCTGTGGGCAAAGTTGCGCGGCGTTCCGTTATGGCGCCTCTTGCTGGATCTCACTCCTCAGCAACTGGTGAACCTTTTGGACCTCAGCTATCTCGAAGATGTTCTTACCTCTGCAGACGCTCGATGTATTCTTCAGAATGAGATGTGCGGACGTGCGGCACGAGAGGGCATTCTGCAGCAAGGCTATCCTGGCTACGATACATCAGTTGGATGGTTCCAGTACGGCGATGACAAAGTAAAATCTTTGGCGCAACAAGCTCTACAAAGTGGGTTTCGCGCATTCAAACTCAAAGTCGGCTCCGAAGAGGGCTCTCGTGATTTGCGGCGCGCCTTTATGTTGCGCGAACTGGCAGGCCCGGACGCAATGATTATGTTGGATGCGAACCAGCAATGGACGCTTCCAACTGCTGTGAGAATTTGCCGTGAACTCGCGTCGATGTCACCTTATTTCGTGGAGGAACCGACCCATCCGGACGATATCGGTGCCCACAAGAAACTCGCGGATGCGATTGCGCCGACTCGAATTGCCCTTGGCGAGCATGTTCCCAACCGCGTCATGTTCAAGAACATGATGCAAGCCGGTGCGGTGCACTTCGTGCAAGTCGATTGCACCCGCGTTGCCGGAATTTCCGAGTTCATCACCGTCAGCTTACTCGCGCGCAAATTCGGGCTGCCGGTGGTTCCCCACGTGGGAGACATGGGCCAGATTCATCAGCATTTGGTGCTCTTTAATCGCGTCGTGCTCGGGCACGATGCGTTGTTTCTTGAATGCATCCCGCACTTGCAGGAACATTTCGTGGCCCCGGCCAAGGTACAGAATGGCGTCTATCTCACACCCGGTCTGCCGGGCAGTTCGTCTGATCTTCGCGGCGTTAGGCCCTGAAATTGGTCCACAGCACTGCTGTCTCAATTAGCCGGCGAGCCGATTAACCGTCGCTGAAATCAAAGCACATAATACGACTTCCCAAAGTCTGCCCTGGGGCAGGTTGGCCATCGTGAAATGCGGTTCTGGACCGGTATGCTGTCTAAGTGGACAGGATGTGTAGCTCCGGGGCAACTTTCCATACTTCTCCGGTGATGCGAAGACCCAGCACGTCGCCGCCTTCGATGCAGTAAACAACCAGATACTCGCCCACTGGAAAAGTTCGAAAGCCAATCCCCAGATCTTTCTCGCGAGAACCTCCGAGGTGCGGATGTCTGGATAGTAGAAAGAACCGATCCGTGATCGAATCAATGAGATGGTTGGCCGTTTCGACGCTGCCGCTTTCCTTGGCAACGTAATACCAAATGCCGCGAGGTCGGCTACGGCCTGCGACGATACGCGATGAGCCATCAGCGAGGCTTGGATTGCTCAGCTGCTCGACGGGACTGTCCGCGCTGTTTTACTTCCGTGGCAAGTTCACGCATCGACCACATTGATGTGCAGCCCGATCCGCGGTCGAAAAACCCACTCCAGGCACTGAATACCTTCTCGCCCAAGTGGCGGGGTTGCGGTCCGCAGAGAGTGGGTTCGATCTCACGCGGCGACCTTGCGGCCCGTGCGAATGCGAATCCGAGGTCGTCTCTGACACCCCCTTGGATGAGATTTAGCGCACCTTGGCCTTCGTCAACAATGGTGGTTCGCGGGGCAAAGCAGGAGTCAGGTGCAAGTCAGTACGAAAATTGACTTCAACCGTCGTAAGGAAAGTTTTTCTCTCAACGACAGTGGGCGTGATTCAATGGCCTCGCCACTCAGCGCGCAAGAGTTTGCCGGTAACGCTACTTTCCGAATCGAACTCCGTCTGAAAAAAGACGCAAATTCATGGTCGGTAGGCCGCCAGTCGCCGCCCACACCCGTGAATTCAAGGCTTCGGCCAACTCGAAAATTTAGCTCAAACACAGATTTCCGGTTTGCATCCATCGCTAGCAGTGATAGCATTGACGGTATGGCGACATTAACGATTCGACAACTCGACGAGAAAACTAAGACCCGATTGAGGGTGCGTGCTGCCCATCATGGACGTTCGATGGAGGAGGAGGCCAGGGAGATTTTGCGATCAGCTCTAACCGTTTCCTCACCGGTAAAGAAAAACCTGGGGGAGACCATTCATAGACGATTTGCAGAGTTTGGCGGTCTTGAACTTGAGTTGCCCCGACGAGACGCTGTGCGTCAGGCTCCGGAATTTGCCGAATGATCGTTCTCGATACGAATGTGCTCTCAGAGCTGATGAGACTCAAGCCCTCTCCTCGGGTTCTGGCGTGGGTTGCGAGACAACCAGCAACCGAACTCTTTACGACAGCCATTACTGAGGCGGAAATCTTCTATGGAATTGAGTTGCTCACCAAGGGCAAGCGTCGCGAGGGGCTCTTGGCAGCGGCGGAAGCGGTTTTTGCCGAGGATCTGGCGGGGCACATCTTCGGGTTCGAGAGCGACGCAGCGCGCGTTTTTTCTAAAATCGCCGCGCACCGCCGTGCGCGCGGCCGACCTATCAGCCACGCCGATGCGCAGATAGCGGCCATCGCCCAAGTCCGGGGGGCTAAGCTCGCGACTCGAAACGTTGCGGACTTCGAAGACTGCGGTCTTGATGTTGTTGACCCATGGAATGTTTCGTAAACTGTGGCGTGAGGAAGAATTTGCGCGTCGAAAGTGTGCCGCATCTAAGAAATCTCGGTTGTGCTCCGCAAGAAGTCCAGACGCACATAAAAAGGTGCAACTTTCGCGAGCTACGCTAACGTAAACTGTCACCTTCCAGCCGCAACTCGAAGGTTTCGTCGCCAACCGTTCATGCCCAGAACCGCACAGCTGCTTCGATCCTTGCCTTCTATCCTTAGTATGAGGTCCTTTTTATCCTCCTGCGAGTCCTGTCAATATCATGACGCCTATGACCAAGGCTTTACGTGCGCTCACCTTCGCGCTTATCGAGTTCTTGGGCGGCATGGCAGTTGTCCAGTTGTCCGAAAGGTTGTTCGATGGGAAGATGATCCATGAAGGCTGCTCTCCCGCAGTCACCAAATCAAGACATTTGCGTTAGCCGGAATGGGTATTTGCTGGCCAGAAAGGCTATTTATCGGCTAGAACGGCAGTCCTACAGAATTCGACGTCGAGTCCTATAAGATAACGAGCGTGTCTGGGAGGGAGTCTGTCTGTAGGTTGCCTTATAGTCTCTTACGAAATGGCTCACGTCATTCCATCCCACCGAGGCGGCGACTTCTTTGACTCTCAAGAATGTGGTTCGCCCGCCCGGACAATCTGCGATATCCGTGCACATCGGTGGCCGCGCTTGAAATCTGTGCCAGAAGTCACTTCGGAGTGGTCGCCCCAAGTTGCCGCAGTTGCTGCCTGGCGATGTTGGCACGAGCATCCTTGGGCGCCTCGCTCAGAAACTGTTGGTATTCCTTTATTGCTTCGTCGGGCTTGCCGGAAGATTCCAATGCCGTGGCTGCGATCATGTGAGCGTAAGCATAAACAGGCGCGTGGTCGTTGAAATCATGGACACGACGCGCGGTCAGGATCGCGTCTTCGTATTTTTTGTTCGGCGCCTCGGCATAGGCCAACAGAGTAAGCGTCTTCAGGTCTTTCGGGTCCAGGCGGTTGGCATCGTGCAGTGGAGGTTCTGCGGCCGCGTAGTCATGCTGCTGGATTTCCAGCAATCCTAGGTTCTGGAAGGCGAGACTCAGTTGTGGGTTCAGCCTGCATGCGGTCTGGAATTCCTGGCGCGCGTGTGATTTCGATACTCTGATTTGGCCCCTTTCGATACTTTGATTTGGCCCCACCCTACTGAAAACCGTATACCGTGGACTCTGCTTCGGGCTTAGCCGCCCCAAGGGAGGACTGGTGGACAGGAGAGCCAAGGTGGAGCTATACGAGCAGATTCGACGGGAGTACGAGCATGGTGGTGGAACGATCCGAGGAATCGCTAAGAAGTTGGGGATTCACCGGCGGATGGTGCGTGAGGCGGTAGTCAACGCAGTTCCGGTAAAACGCAAAACACCGGAAAGAGAGAGACCGAAACTAGAACCGGCGATGGCCTTTGTCGATGCGGTTCTAGAGGCGGACAAGACGGCACCCCGGAAGCAACGGCACACGGCGCATCGGATCTGGTGTCGAATCCGGGCGGAGATGCCTGAGGTGGAAGTGGCCGAGTCCACCATTCGACGTTACGTTCGGGAACGGAAGACCCAGTTAGGGTTGCTGCAGCGCGAGACTTTCATTCCGCAGTCCTACGCTTGGGGGCAAGAAGCGCAAGTGGACTGGTACGAAGCTTACGCCGATATCGGCGGAGAGCGAGAGAAGGCATACGTATTTTGCATGCGCAGCATGGCCAGTGGAGGAGCGTTCCATTGCGCGTTTCCGCACTGCAGTCAGCAGGCATTTTTGGAAGCGCACGAACTGGGGTTTGCATATTTTTTGGGGGTTTTCAAAACTCTTCGGTATGACAACCTGAAGAGTGCGGTGAAGAAGATACTGCGGGGACACCAGCGAGAGGAGACGACACGATTCATCGCCTTCCGATCACATTGGGGTTTTGAGTCGGAGTTCTGCACCCCCGGCGAAGGGCACGAGAAGGGCGGAGTGGAAGGAGAAGGGGGGTATTTTCGTCGGAATCACATGGTGCCGGTGCCACAGGTGGCCAACTGGGAGGCCCTGAACCTGCACTTGCGGGAAGAATCCAGGCGGGACGAGGAGCGTTGGATCGGCGAGCGGAGCCAGTCGGTAGGCGCAGGAATGGCGGTGGAGCGAGAACACCTGCGTGCCCTGGCGGAGGAAGGCTTTGATCTAGCGTCGGTACATTTTCCGCAGGTGAACGGGAGCGGATGTGTGCGAGTGCTGACCAACTTCTATTCGGTTCCCGTTCCGGTGGGCCTGGAAGTGCAAGCCAAAGTGCACTCGGCGTACGTGGAGATCTGGCACCAGGGGCAGTGTGTGGCCCGACACGAACGCTGTTTCAACCGGCAACAGAAGGTCCTGAACTTGGAGCACTACCTGGAGGCGCTGACCAAGAAGCCCGGGGCTCTCGCGGGTTCGACCCCGCTGGAGCAGTGGCGGGCACAGGGGCGCTGGCCGGCGAGCTTCGATCGTTTTTGGGAGGCGCTGAAGCAGCGCCGCGGCCAACAAGATGGAACCCGAGCCATGATCGAGGCGCTGCTGCTGGGCCGTCAGTATGGCTATCCAGCGCTGAAGGAAGCGCTGGAAAAGGCTCTGGATCTGAGTTGTTTTGATGTCGAGGCCTTGCGTTTGCTGTTGACCGCGGAGCGAAGTGGGAAGCGCGAACCGGGAGAAGCGGTCGAGATCGGGGCCTTGCAATCTTATGACCGACCGCAACCCACCACCAAAAACTATGACCAGCTGCTGGAGAACTATCCGGCGAGCGGGGTGATTCAATGAGCGCGGCCACAGTTCCCGTACAGCAAGCCACAATCCGGCAGTATGCCAAACGACTCCAACTAGTGACGATGGCGGGACAGTTCGCAACGGTGGCGGACCAGGCCATTAAAGAGAAACAGAGCCATCTCAGCTATCTGGAAGTGTTGTTGGGGATGGAAGTGGAAGAGCGAGAACGCAATACCGTGGTGCGACGCATCAAGGATGCGCACTTTCCTAAAGTGAAGACGCTGGAGGGGTTCGCGTTCTGCGATGCTCCGCACATTCCGGTTGCTCTGGTGCGGAACCTGGCCGAGGGCGGCTATTTACAGCGCAGTGAGCCGATCATTTTTCTTGGGGAAGCCGGAACCGGCAAGACCCACTTGGCGACGGGACTGGCGGTGGAGGCTTGCCGGCAACGGAAGCGGGTGCGTTTCACCACCGCGGCCGAGATGGTGAACGAACTGACGGAAGCCAAGAACAACAGTGAACTCAATCGGGTCACGCGGCGGTGGACACGATACGAACTGATCGTCATCGACGAGATGGCGTATGTGGCGATGCCGGAGACCGCCGCGGAGTTGTTGTTTCAGATCATTGCCGGAAGAGCGGAACGAGCGGCCGTAATCGTCACCACGAATCTGCCCTTCTCGGAGTGGACCACGATGTTCCCCAACGCGCGGCTCTGCAAAGCGATGCTGGACCGGCTGACCGATCAAGCCCACATCATCGAGACCGGCACGGAATCGTATCGCTTCCGAAGAACCCTGGAGAAGAAGAAAGGCGGCAAGCCATGACTACGAAGCAATGGTATCGCGCGCACCTTCGTTGGGCCGTAATGGTGGAAGGAAAAGAAGGGTTACGTGGCTGGAAGGAATCGGTTTACCTCTTCTTAAGTCAGGACCACGATACGGCATTGCGCCGAGCTCTCGAGATTGGACGAAGCCACTCAGGACGAGCATCAAGAAGGACGAAGGTGGGTAGAAACCAGGCCGACATCGTGACCTTAGATAACCTGGGAAGCAATCCAATCGAGTTCGAGGTCAACTTGGGTACCAAGAAGCCCGTCTTGGGTACCAAGAAGCCCGTCGAACACCTCCCGTTTGAACACGTGTTCGATCCGGAAGGGGCAACACCGCCGACGATGTTCTGAGGTTTGACTCGGGCTAGCAGTCCGCAGAAGTTAAGTGACGAATTCATGATTTTTGCAGAAACAAAAACGCGGCGGCCGCCGGGCTGTGGAAAAAGCCGGTCCGTGGAAAGCGAGGAAAACCAAAAGCAGGTTTTCCTCCCTTCCCACCGCCCTTGGAAATCGCGCACAACCCGCGCGATTCCCATTTTTCCCACAGCCCCGACTGCTGCTGGTTTCTCTACGAGCCTAACAACTAAGGTTGGGGTGGGGCCAAATGAGACGATCAAAAGGGGCCAAATCAAGTTGACAAAACCAGCGTGGCCGGCGTCCTTCAGATTGAGTTCGGCAACGCCCAGATTAAGGCGCGCGGACGCGTAGTCCGGATAATCGGCAAGCGCGGCCTCGTACTGCTGCTTGGCCTTGTCGAACTGGTCCTTGAGCAGGAACTGGTTGCCTTTTTCGAATTTTGAACGGGCCTTGCCGGGAACTCTGTCGCCTGTACCTCCGAAAGGAACTGCCAGAAAAAGGTCATTGGGATGGACGTTGACGTAATCGTTGCCAAAGCGCGAATAGGCACGCATGTTCTCGGCTATTAATCTCGTTTGGGTCCTGGGCAAACGCGGGGATGCCCGCCAACACCAGAAGTGCGAGAAGGACGCCCAGTCGATCAAGCATCATGACCTCCTCGGTGGCACGCCGAGAGTATACCTCCGATTTGCAACCTTCTAGGCCGCATCCGCTTTCTGAGGTGTCACGACGCCCTGGAATTCCAATGGCAGATGAGCATCCATGAGGGACGCGCCTCCGTCCACATCAATCAGTTGCCCGGTGATCCAGCCCGCTTCTTCCGAGCACAGCAACGACACGGCGTTGCCGATGTCCGCAGGAGTTCCCAGGCGGCCCATGGGCGTCCAGCCGCGTTCCTGCCACTCGCGCAGGCCGTCTTGAAAAACCTGGGGCAGGCTGTTCAACACGCTATCCTCGATCCAACCCGGACTGATGGTGTTCACGGTGATCCCGCGATTGGCCAGCGCCACTGCAAAATAGCGTACCAACACTTCCATGGCGGCTTTGGCGGCGCCCATCGCGACCCAGGGTTGCCAGCTTCCAAAACGTCCGCCGGGCGCAAAGGTGATGGCGATGATTCGTCCGCCTTGCGACATTAGCGGCGCAGCTTCGCGCACTCCCACCATGAAAGCTTTGGCTTGCGAATCCACCGCGGTATCCCATTTGTCGAGCGTGATCTGCATGGGCGGCTCGTAGAAAGTTGGCGCTTCTGTGCGCGCGTTACTGACGAAAATGTCGAGCGCGGCAAATTCCGATTTGACGCGTGCGAACATGCGCTGGATTTCCTCGGGCTTGCAGACGTCGGCCTGCACCAGGAGACCATCCGAGCCGAGTTCGCGAATTTTAGCGAGGGTGGCCTCGGCCGCATCGCGATTTTGAAAATAATGAACCCCGACCCTGGCTCCCTGTTCCGCCAATTTCAAGGCAATCCCGCGACCGATACCCCTCGAACTGCCTGTGACCAGGGCCTGTTTCCCTTTGAGTGCCATAAGCACCTCCCCACCGGGCGGGAATGTTACACCGTTTCTCGCTGTCTGAAGCTGTTCTGAATGGCGCTATTGACATTCGCCTTTTATTCGCTCAGAATCGATCTATGGCGATTACACGGCGTCAGCGGCAGGTCTACGACTTCATTTCTCGGTTTGTTGCGGAGAAGGGATATTCGCCGTCTTTCGAGGAGATTGGCGAAGGCTTGGGACTGAACTCTCTTGCCACGGTGCACAAGCACATTTCCAACCTCGAGAAGAAAGGCCTGCTCACGCGTGACTACAACCGCAGCCGTTCCATTGACCTGCTGCCGCCGAAAGGCAGGCTGAAGCAGGCGATGTCGGTGAATACCGCAGTGGTTCTGCCGCTTGTGGGACGCATTGCCGCGGGCCAGCCGATTGAAGCAGTGGAGAATCCTGAAACCATTTCGCTGGCAGATTTCGTTCAATCCAAGGAAGTTTTTGTTCTCGAAGTCCGTGGCGAGTCAATGCGGGACGAAGCTATCCTGGATGGCGATTACGTGCTGGTGGAAAAGACCAAGGCCGCTCACAACGGAGACATTGTGGTTGCGCTGGTCGATAACACCGATGCCACGCTGAAACGCTTTTACAAGGAAGGCGATCAGATCAGGTTACAGCCGTCGAACGCGAACATGGCACCTATCGCGGTGCATGCCTCCGCAGTGCAGATTCAGGGAAGAGTGATCGGGGTGTTGCGGAAATATTAGCGGGGCAGGTCAAAGACTCGAAAAGCAAACCGCCTGGCGATTGCCGGGCGTTTTGGTGATCGATGAACAATCAGCCAATATGTTTATCGAGCGCCTTCTGGATGGTCTCCTTCGGAACATATCCCACGATCTGTTCCTTGACCTGTCCGTCCTTGAATACCAGCAGCGTGGGTATGCCGCGCACGCCGTAACGCATCGGCGTGGCGCTGTTCCGGTCCACATCCATCTTGGCGAACTTGACCTTGCCCTGATAGGCTTGCGCAACCTCGTCCACGATTGGAGCGAGAGCGCGGCAGGGGCCGCACCACGTAGCCCAGAAATCGATAAGCACGGGCTGCTCCGACTTCAATACGTCTGCGTCAAAGTTCGCGTCTGTGACTTCCATAATTGCGTTGCTCGCCTTGGCATCGCTCGACATCGTCCCTCCCGCCCTTATCCTAGCACTTTCATTAGATGCGATGAAGCGTGAGAAGTCGCAAGACGGGCCCCAGGCGTCAGGTCTCAGGAGGTCTCAGGTGCCAGGACTGAAGGGGTTGCCAGCAACAAGCGTGGAGACTCCACACTCAGCTTCCTGAGCCCTGAGATCCGCGACCTGTAACAAAAAGCGCCCCGAGACTTTTCAGTCACAGGACGCTCTCGGCAGCCCCCCCAGAACTGCCTGACTACGAGTTGGATATTAGGGCCGATGGGGTTGAGTGTAAACGTAACCTCCGTAATTCGGATTTCTAGCGGAGCAGTCCAGGAGTTGGTCTCCAAAGTAATCATCGCGGCGAACGCTGCGGAACTCTATTCCCGGTCCGTGCGCGCAGCAACCCCTTCAGAAGGAGCCATTAAACTTAGAGATTCGCCCCGGCAGGGGACAGGAGCGGCAGGTTACCCCACCCATACTTGATCTGGCGCCCAATTTGGGAAGATTGCAAAACCGGAAATTGCCTACTGTTTCTGCCAGCTCTTTCCGCCATCGGAAGTGACCAGCGTCGGGGTCTCCGTGATGGTAAGTTTGCCGTGAAGGGAATCGCTGAATTCGATTCTGAGGATGTCAGCCGTTAGGGCAGCACCTTCGACCATGGGGGTGACGCGCGTCCAATGCAACCCGAGATCCGCGGAATGATAGAGCAAGCCACTTCGTCCGCCTACCCACACGTCGAAGCCCTGTGCCGAGAGAGCACGGAAGCCCGTGGTGTGATCTACCTGAACTTTTTCCCAGGTGTTACCTCCATTGAAAGAACGTTGAGGAAGTCCGTCGTCCGATAAGCTCCAGCGGGTCGATTTCAGGTCACGCAGCAAACCGGGGGCGTTCGTGGAGGCAGCGGTGCTGGCCAGCCTTTCGGAGGCAAAGGCGGCCTGGGTCCCGGTGACATCGCTATCCACTTGCTTGGCCAGTTTCTGGTTACCTTCCTCGTTGTTCTTGCGCTTGGCGGACTTAACTTCTTGGGCTGGCATTTCAGGCGTCACTGCCACGAGTTCAGCGGCAACCTGATCGCTCTTGGTTCGCTCGTCCTTTGCCGCCATGTCGCTCAGTGCAGGCTTGGCAGCTACAGCCACACCAGCGGCAGGTACACCTTGGTCCGCAGCAGGCGGTGCAGCTTGCAGCTTCTCCGAAGGACGCGGAGCCAAGGCTTTATTTTCGGCGCTTAACGCCAACCGATCTGCTGGCGCAGGGATCTGAACAGCGGGCGGAGCGGCTGGTGCCGACCCAGCGAGGTTGTAGAGGTTTTGCGCCTCGTTGGCGTGGGTGCTCGGTGTAGGAGCTTTCGTTCGAGGTGCGATGGCGCGCAGGTTATCCCCACGTCCGGTCCTCGTCTGAGGCGTTTCTTTGCCTGAAAGCGCTGCCGGTTCTTCGGCTTCTGCTTGCTTCGGTACGTCTGACGCAATCAAGCTCCGCTCGTCGATCACTGGCTGCATCCGAGGATGCGAAAACCGCTCGCGGTAGAGCAATGCCATGGCGCTCACCACGACGACAAAGGCGGCCAGGGCCCCCCAGCGCAGCACAGGCCAACGTAACCAGTTCGCGGTCGGCCGGACTGGTTGTGCCTCGGCAGGTCCGCCGGTCGTCACGGGTTCAGGACACACCACCGCGATCACGCCGCGACATTCGCGGCAGCGCGAGAGGTGCTCCAGAACCTGGCTGCGCTCGCTCTCGGTTAGCGATTGCTCGACAAAAGACGTGAGCAGGTCAGGATCGGGATGTTCGCCAGCTCGGCTGGCCTGCAATCTCTCTCTCGCGATTTTGGGAAGCTGTTCCATCAGTCAATTGTGACGTCCCTATGGGACTCGTACATTCCTTGATGATTTTTCCAGCGCTCACGCGCTGGGCTGCCGAATAACGCCCCCTTTGGGGCTTGCGTCAGGGCGGGTCCAGAGACCCGCCGCCACACAGTTCTACTCTTCATCCGAGTACTCAATCCTGCCCCTCTCCGGCGCGGATGACCTTCTCTTTAGAGAACGCCGCGCCAGACGAATCTTGCGCCAATCGGCGACGAATATCCACTGTCAGATCACGAACATCCGCTTCAAGCGCTTCTTCGGCCTGGCGCCGGCTCAGACCCCTGTCTGTGAGTCGCCGGAAGATTTCCTTGCGTAAAGCCCGCACCAGCTTCTCTAACTTGCGGCTGACGGTTGACTCATGCACCCCCAGAATACTCGCGATTCGCGCCAGGGTGAGATGGTCGAGGAAATAACAGGAAAGGATGCAACGATCCTCTGGGGATAGCGCGGCCAGAGCTTCATCGGTCACAGCATTCAAGCGAGGATCAACTTCGGAAACCGGCTCCGGATCCTCACCCGCGAATTGCTTGCCTGATTCAGCTTCTTCTTCCAAGCTGACGTTGCGCCGCGTGCCACGATATGCATTGACATGCGATTGCGCGAGCACCGTGCGCAGCCAGCCTTCCAGCGAGCCGCGGCCGCTATAATAGGAAAGCTTAGAGACTCGCGCGCCCTCGCGATTATTAGCGCCATAAAGGTCGGCATAGATCGAGCCCGCGAGTTCGCGAGCTTTGGAGTCTTCGCGCGTGATGCTGAGTGCTGCGTCATGCAGCTTCTCCCGATAGCGGAGCATGAAGTCTTCCCAGGCTTGCTCGTTTCCAGCAGCGCAGGCACGGGCAAGGGCAAGCTCATTCACGCGAAGGCTGAGATAGAAATCTCGAACTCCTGCTTCATCAACATCGGCGGAGAGATATCTCTGAGCAATGGCAAGGAGAATGGCGGCAAAATCCTTTTCGTCCATAGCGTACTTGCGCGCTTCGCTCTTTTCGTACAGCGCCGCCAGCAAGGATTCCAGCTGACTGCAGACCAAAGCGGGATGGGCGCCGCCACTCATAGGTTGGATGGTAACAATTTTTTCGATGCGCGATGCAAGAAAGACGGACAGGTACGTTCCTCCAATAGTCAGGGTGGGAAACGCAACGCCCCGGGCGAGGAGGAGTTGGGCCACCACGCCCGGGGTGTGCCCTGCACAGACCGGGAGGGCAACATGAAGACCAAGCTATTGTTCGCGGTAGTCACCGCATTGGTTGCGATCAGCATGCTTCTTGCGGGGAGAATTCCAGCCAAGGCGGGCGAAATGCATTCCGCGTCGGGCTACAAGGTGCTGGCGCCCATCCGGCATGGGAACCTCACCGTATTTCCCGTCGTCGCGCAGAAAGCTCATGACACCGGCGACTTTCTGACGCTCGATGAAGGGCTGCGCTCCGGCGATGTGGTGGTGAGCGAATACGGCAGCGTGCGGCCAATGATTCGCCGGCGAACGCCTCAGTTCATCCCCAATCCCTCGGGCGGCGCTGAGGTCAACCGGTTGGTGCTGGTCAACAATTCCCAGCGTCCATTGCTTCTACTGGCGGGGGAGATTGTCACAGGGGGCAAACAGGATCGCGTAATCGGCAAAGACCGACTGGTGCCGGCGGAGAGCGATCCCATCGATCTGGGCGTTTTTTGCGTGGAGCCGGGACGGTGGGTGGGGACCAGTTCGAAGTTTGGCGCAGGTTACGGGGGCGGGGTAGTTCCCATGGCCGCTCCCGGGGTGCGCAGCAAGGCTATGGCAGACAAGGATCAGACCAAGGTATGGGCTGAAGTGCGAAGAGCGCAGAACCAAGCTGCAGCGGGCATCGCAGGAGGCGCGCCAACGGCCGCCGAAACTGTCGAGGTTCAAAGTACAACATCGTATGCGCGGGTCATGGATAACAAAGCCGTTCGCAAGCAAGTCGACTCCATAGCCGTGCCTATCGAAAACAGCTATCGCGGCCTGATGAAGCAATTGCGCGATCAAAATGCGCTGGGCGTGGTCGTGGCAGTAAACGGTGAGATTATCTGGGCTGATATCTTTGCCAGCACCGATCTGCTACAGAAGTATTGGCCGAAGCTGGTCCGTTCCTATGCTTCAGAAGCGATGGTGACGCGGACCAAGAGCAAGGATGTCGACGAGAGATCGGCGCAGGCGTTCCTCGACAATATGGAAGGGAAGCGTGAGGTCGTCGAAAGCGAGCCCGGCTTGTACCGGCACACCGAGATCACCGGGGAAGACTTCAAGGCCTTTGAATTGACGTCGCTGCTGCCGAAGACCGGGTTTGATCTGCACGTCGCCAAGATGGCTGAGTAGTTGGTATCGAGTACCTGGTACCCGGCAAATGCGTCTAGCGTTCGCGCTGGAAGCGGTAACGTCCTTGGCGTTCGGCGGCTGTCGCTTCTGCGACGGTGAGGAAGGCTCGTGCCGCGTGCGACAGGCTGGCTTGCTTTCGGTAAATCAGGCGCAACTTGCGGTCGAGCTGCAGCTCCCGGACTGGAATGCGCACCAGTTCTCCCCGCGCCAATTCGCCTTCCACGGCGATTTCGGGCACCAGGGCAACTCCATTGCCCATCACGATGTAACTCTTGATGGCTTGCAGGGTAGGCAGTTCGACATCCATGTGCAGGGGCGTCTTGTGGCGGCGAAAGGTCTGAATGACTTTTTCCCGGTAGGGCGAGGGGACAGTGTGAGCGACGAAAGACTCCGCGCCTAGCTGGCTGATGCTCACTTGTTTGGCAGAAGCTAAAGGATGGGCGGGAGGAACCACGAATGCCAACTCATCGAGGTAGATCACGATTGAGTGCAGCAGTGGTTCGTCGGAATCATAAGTCAGCAGGCCGAATTCGACGTTGTGCTGCAGCACGTCATCGGGCACCCTGCTGCCCAGAGCACGCTGCACAGTAACCTTGATCATGGGATGGTGACGCCGGAAGTCGGCCAGAATTGGCAACAGGTAGAGGACAGTGAGTTCGTTGGCGGCAATTACCAACTTCCCGGTCTGCAGCTCGCGCAGTTCGACCAAGGCTTCCTGTGCGTCGCCACGCAGGTGCAGTAGCTTCTCGGCGTACTCATGCAAGACCCGTCCTGCATCGGTAAGGAGACCTTCGCGGGAGGAGCGGTCAAACAAGGGCTCGCCTAGTTCATCTTCCAGTTTGCGAATGGTTTGGCTGACGGCTGACTGTGTGCGGTAGAGTTTTTCAGCGGCACGCGAGAACCGTCCTTCGCGGGCCACCGCCAGGAACACCTCTAATTGCGCGAGATCCATCTGCTGGGAAGTTCCTTATTAATACATAAGTATAACTTATTACAACCATCCTGGCTAATGATAATCGCAGGATTATAAGCTTGATTTATCTCGCCTTCTACGTAGCATAAAGCCTTCACCCCCAGCTTGAAGGAGTGTGAGCATGGAATCGGCACGCATCACGGTATTCGACACCACCCTGCGCGATGGAGAGCAATCCCCAGGATGCAGCATGAACGTGGAGGAAAAGCTGCGCATGGCGCGGCAGCTGGATCGTCTGGGTGTAGACGTGATCGAGGCGGGATTTCCGATTGCTTCGGATGGTGATTTCGAAGCCGTGCAAGCCATTGCCGCGTCAGTTCGCAGGCCCATCATTGCCGGTCTGGCGCGAGCGAAGCGGGAAGACATCGAGCGGGCGTGGCAGGCGCTGCGGCATGCCGCGCGGCCGCGTATTCACGTGTTCCTCGCGACTTCTGATATTCATTTGCAATACAAGCTCAAGGTTTCTCGCCAGCAGTGCGTCGAACAGGCTCGGGACGCAGTTCGGCTGGCCAAGTCCCTTGGCCCGGACGTTGAGTTTTCCCCCGAAGACGCCACGCGTACCGATCCGGAGTTCCTCTTCGAGGTCCTGCAGGCGGTGGTAGATGCAGGCGCTGCAACCCTGAATATTCCCGACACCGTTGGGTTTACAACGCCCGAAGAGTTCAAGACCTTGATTCTCGCCATCCGGCAACGCGTTCGCGGCATTGAGAACGTTACCATCTCAGCCCACTGCCATAACGATCTCGGATTGGCCGTGGCCAATAC